>Ga0181516_10001431_pt1 | contig 18215 bp, 17 predicted proteins | sample PEATcosm2014_Bin_25_FD_121104 | JGI IMG/M metagenome (GOLD analysis project Ga0181516, IMG submission 121104) | Peatland microbial communities from MTU Mesocosm Facility, Houghton, MI, USA - PEATcosm2014_Bin01_10_metaG | ecosystem: Environmental > Terrestrial > Soil > Wetlands > Peat | place... | reverse complement strand
CAGCTCCCCTTTGTCGACCCACGGCGCAAGATAGCGGGAGATGACCTTTACGAATTCGCCAAGATGGCGACGGAGCAAAGGGTCGAGATCGTCGCTCACTTCCAAGGATCCATATTGAAGCAGGCGCAGCAGCTTGGGGTTTAACAGCAGGGTCTTGGTGATCAGTTCAAAGGTCCGGGCAAGAACCGTGCGCCCATCGCTTGCCTCCGCCACATGGGCAAGCAAATCGCCGCGCAGGCTCACTGTGCCCAGTTCTTTTTCGAGAACCGCGAGATAGAGATCGCGCTTGCGCGGATAGTGCCGGTAGATCGTCACCTCGTTGACACCGGCTTCGGAGGCGATATCCCGCGTACTGACGCCGTTGTAGCCATGTTGGGCGAACTGCATGGCCGCGGTGGAGAGTATGCGGTCTTCGGTACCGCTCTTCTGGTTGCCGGATGTTTCTCTCATGTCGGATTCCACGCCGGGATGTCGGCAATTGGCTTGATTGAAGAAAGGATTCAGAGGCTTAAAGGCTCGATGTCGTCCCCATCGACTTCCACCGAGATGCTCTGCATGATCAGGTCCATCGTCAGCACGATGCGCAGACTGTTGCTCTTGCGGGTCACAACGCCAACCATCCCGGCAAGGGCTCCCGATCGGATTCTTGCCTTTTGGCCAACCGTCAGCAGGGGATGAGGTTCGGCGTGGCGAATGTGCACCCCGGCCCGCAACGCTTCAATCTCTTCTTCCGGCAACGGAGCGAGCGTGCGCCCGGCGCCCCCGATCACTTGAACGGCGCCCGGTATCTCGAGCACGCGAACCCGCTCCGCGCGGTTGATGTGGACAAAGACATAGCCGGGGAAGAGCGGCAGATCCAACACCACTCTCGAGCCATCGCTCCATCTGCGCCGCGACTGAAAGAGCGGGAGAAAGTAGTCGATCTGCCGCTGGCCCAGGTGCTGGGCCACGCGCTTCTCGTGGCGGCAGGCGGTATAGACCGCGAACCACTCCTTCGCAGGCGGAGTGACCGCCATGCTTTCCCAAGCGGGAAAGAAGGTCGGTGCCGGGCTGCTCGCTAGAGTCTTGAGCAAAGCTTCGCCATCCTCACTTGGGTGAGCATTTTCCACAGGCAGCCCTCATTCCGACAGTCCTGCGGGGTGAAAAATCCGTGCACAAGATGAAAGCTAGTGCTTTCATCGGGCTCGGCCTAATCCAGCTTCGCTGATATCCCCAATATAGCAGGGATTCAGAAAACCATCTTTAATCCGCAGCAAACCGATGTAAGGTATGCAGTTACTTAAGTTCAGGTCCAGTGCCTCGCCCTCGAACAGCGGCCACCTGCCGGTCGATCTTAGCAAGCGTTCACATGCATCGGCCCCGGTGCACAGGCCGGCCCCCTGAACGAATGTGCCAAGCCGCTCCCGCGCGCATATCTCCCAAAGATCCTGGACTTTAGAGAAGTTGCCGGCTTCAGCCTTGAAGGCGGGATGGGGATCCGCTAACAGGCGCCGCTGCCAGGTCCCCGATTGGGAACCTGGCGGTCCCCATTTACATTCCGCCGCGGCTGGCCGGAGGAACGATTCCGTTCATGCGCAGGTAGATGACCATCTGGCCATAGTGATCCATCAGGTGAGCGAGGCCAAATGCCGTCATCCCCGCCCGGGTGCCGCTAGCTGTCATGACAAAGGCGTTTTCCGGGGTCATGCCGTCGACGTAGGCGTGGGCGTTGGCGAAGGAGTCTTTGAGCGCCTTGAGGATGTCGGCCTTGGTGCTGAGCTTGTCGATCGCCTCCTGCTTGGCCTTTACGTCGGCTTCGGACATCTTCCCGCCGAAGAAGTAATAGTTGGAACCGGCAACGTGTTTGACCTGATCGCCGAACGTACGGACGCCCTTGAATTCGCCAGCAGATACCGGCGGGGCAAAGCTGTACTTGTCTTCCGGCATGGCTTCGGCGGCGCCCACAAACTCATTTTCCAGGCCGGCAAGCAGCTTTCCGTAAGTCTGTGATGGGCTCATGAGCGTGCCAACCGCCGGCTTGGCGGGCGCAGCCTGCGAGAAGGAGAGGGTGGAAGCGAGGGCGAACAGACAACAAGCCAGCGAAACGCCTGCGATTCGAATCATTCGGTGCATGGGTTTATTCCTCCTGCGACATCTGCCGCGGTTCGACTTTACCAGACCGGCCCGGGGCTGCGACACCGGAGGGCCGTGAATCATCCAACCTGGAGGCGGCGCCAAACGCGAAGGGCCGATTCCCCGTACAATCTGAACAAGGAGTACCCTGCGATGCGACGTACTTATATGGATGCGAATGCCACTACCCCCCTGCTTCCGGAGGTGATGGAGGCGATGCGTCCCTATTGGATGGAGCACTTCGGGAACGCCTCGTCGATCCATCTGGACGGGCAAAAGGCGCACGCGGCCGTGGACCATGCGCGCGAAACCCTGGCGGATTTCTTCAACTGCCATGCCGCGGAGGTGGTTTTCAACTCCGGCGGCACCGAGGGCGACAACACGGCGCTCTTCGGCTTGCTGCGCGCGGACGACCACTTCGTTACCACTTCGATCGAGCACTCGGCGATTCTCCAGCCAGCCAAGCGCCTGGCCGAGCGCGGGGTGGAGACAACGCTGATCGATCCGCTGCCCAACGGCCTGATCGATCCGGCGGCTATTGAGCGGACTCTCCGGCCCGAGACGCGGCTGATCAGCGTCATGCTGGCCAACAACGAGACGGGCGTGCGGCAGCCCGTGGAAGAGATTGGCAAAATCGCGGCCGCGGCCGGCGTCTTCTTCCATATCGATGCCGTGCAGGGCGCGGGCAAGGTAGAGTTTGACGTGCGGAAGTTTGGCTGCCATCTGCTCTCCATCAGCGCCCACAAAATGCACGGCCCCAAGGGCGTAGGCGCCATGTTTGTGCGCAAGGGAACGCCGGTGGAGTCGCTCCTGGTGGGCGGCAGCCACGAGCGCCGGCAGCGGGCAGGGACAGAGAACGTTCCGGGCATCGTTGGGCTCGGCAAGGCCGCCGAACTGGCGATGCACAGCCTGCAGGATGGCACGATTGGGCGCCTGGCCACGCACCGCAACCGGCTGGAAACCGAGCTATTGAAGATTCCGGGCACGGGGCTGAACGGCGAAGGCGCTCCGCGCGTTGCCAACACCACCAACATCTGGTTTGACCACCTGGAGGGTGAGGCGCTGGTGATTGCGCTCGACCTGAAGGGCGTAGCGGTTTCGGGCGGGTCGGCCTGCCACTCCGGGGCTACCGAGCCCAGCCATGTGCTGATGGCCATGGGCGTGGACAAAACGCGGGCGCGCGCCAGCCTGCGCTTCAGTTTGATGAAGACGGTAACGGACGACGACGTAGACCATGTGTTGCGCGTGATGCCGGAGGCGGTGGAGCACTTGCGCGCCATGTCGCCGGTGGCGGCGGGTACGCTCGGCTAGACAGCGGCTGGAAACGACGACTTCCCCATGATTGAACACACCACCATTGCGGTCGCCATGTCCGGAGGGGTTGACTCCTCGACGGTGGCGGCCATGCTCGCCCACGGCGGCACGCCCGTGGTGGGGCTGACGCTGCAGCTCTGGGACCAGACGCGCCTGGCCGGGCGCCACGGCATTCCCGACGCGCCCAAGGCCGGCCGCTGCTGCTCGCTCGACGACGTGTACGACGCGCGCCGCGTGGCCGAGCACCTGGGAATCCCCTACTACGTGGTCAACCAGCAGGCGCGGTTCGAGGCCGACGTGGTCAAGCCCTTTGTGCGCGAGTACCTGGCCGGGCGGACGCCGATTCCCTGCTCGCTCTGCAACAACCACCTGAAGTTCGACCAGCTCCTGCAGACCGCCCGCAGCATCGGCGCCGAGCGCATTGCCACCGGCCACTACGCGGTCATCGACTTTGACCCCGGCCGCGAGCGCTGGATTTTGAAGCGGCCCGCCGACAAGGCCAAGGACCAGACCTACTTCCTCTTCGGCCTCACGCAGCAGCAGCTAAGCCGGACGCTGTTTCCGCTGGGGCACATGACCAAGCCGGAAGTGCGCGAAGTGGCGCGGCAGCACGGGCTGGCCCTGGCGGAAAAGCCCGACTCGCAGGAAATCTGCTTCATCCCCGGCGGCGACTACAAGCAGTTCCTGACAGCCTATCTTGAGGAGCAAGGCGAAAAGATGCCGGACACCTCCGGCGAACTGGTCACTCCCGCAGGCGAAGTACTCGGCCGCCACGACGGCATCTCCAACTTCACCGTCGGCCAGCGCAAGGGCCTGGGCGTCAGTTCGCCAGACCCACTCTATGTGCTGCAGATCGACCCCTCCAGCCATCGCGTCACGGTTGGTCCGGACGGCGAATCGGCCACCCGCACCCTGCGCGCCGGCGGCCTCAACTGGATCGCCATCCCCAGCCTGACCGGCCCCATGCGGGTGCGCGCCAAGATCCGCCATCGGCACGAACCGGCCTGGGCCACGCTGGAGCCGGCGGGAACGGATGAGGTGACGGCCACCTTCGACGAGCCGCAGCGCGCCGTAACCCCGGGACAGTCGGCGGTCTTTTACGACGGCGACGAAGTCGTAGGCGGCGGCTGGATTATCTAGAAAGCCCCCCTCTTAATTGAGCGGCTTTGTAACCAGGCCACGACTTCAGTTGGGCCGAGAAGCCCATTGAAATGAATTGGGCTTCAGCCCCTGCTCCAGTGTTTTCGGCCAGACCTCATCGCGAACGGACTTGTTCCGCAGCCTCTTCAGCGCTGCCGCCGCTGATTGTGCATGGAGGGAGCAGGGACCTTCAGGTTCCTGAAACAATGCATCGATCCGACAACCCTGGCCAGGTCACAAGACCGCGAAATCGATATAATCTGCCTTATGGCGGTTGGCACAAACGCGCGTACCCTCCAAACCGAATCTGAGGCAGCCCAGCCCGTCCTCGACTCGCCGGAAACCCTCCTCAAGCTGCAAACGCTTGAATCCCGCCTGGCGCAGTTGGATCGCGTGATGGTGGCCTACTCCGGCGGGGTGGACTCCGCTTACCTGGCCGCCACGGCCCACCGCGTTCTCGGCGACCGCATGCTGGCCGTGCTGGCCGACTCGCCCAGCCTTGCCCGGCGCGATATGGAGCAGGCCGTGGCCTTTGCCCACGAGCAGGGCTTTCCCCTCCGCGTGATCGAGACCCGCGAACTGGAGCAGCCGGAATACCAGCGCAACGACGCCAACCGCTGCTTCCACTGCAAGACCGAGCTGTTTGCCGGGATGAAGGCGCTGGGCGCGACACTCGGCTTCTCCCACATTGCCTACGGCATGAACGCCGACGACCGGCAGGATTACCGCCCCGGGCAGCGTGCCGCAGAACAGAACGAGGTGCTGGCGCCGCTGGCCGATGCCGGCATGACCAAGCTCGAAATCCGCACCCTCTCCAAGGCCGCCGGCTACCCGCTGTGGGACCGCCCTGCCGCACCTTGCCTCTCGTCGCGGGTAGAATACGGCCGCACGGTGACCCGCGAGGTGCTGGAGCAGGTGGAGAAGGGCGAGGAGAGCCTGCGCCAGCTTGGCTTCCGCGAGTTGCGGGTGCGGCATCACGGCGAACTAGCCCGAGTGGAAATTGCCCGCGCCGAGCTTCCGCGCGCATTGACGATGGAGATGCTGGACGCGATCACGGCAGCGCTGAAGGGGGCCGGTTTCCAGTATGTGACGCTGGATTGCACCGGCTTTCGCTCCGGTTCGCTGAACGCGATTTTGCCCGCAAGCGTGCTGGCGCGGCACGGCGCGTAATCCCAACCGTTCCGCCCAACCGTCTACAATCACTATCGATGCGTATTGGATATCTTGAGTGTTTTTCCGGCATCAGCGGCGACATGCTGCTGGGCGCCCTGGTGGATGCGGGCGTCTCCTTTACCAGCCTGGCCGAAACGGCCGCAGCGCTCAACGTAGGCGCGCGGCTGGAGATGCGGTCTGTAACGCGCGGCGGTTTGGCTGCCACCAAGGTGGACGTGATCACGCCCGAGCACGCGCCGCACGAACATGCGGCGGACTCGGGAGATGCACACGAGCACGGGGCCGAGCACGGCCACGAACACCATCCTCATCACGACCATCCTCATCACGACCATCCGCACAGCCACGACGCGCACGGGGAGCACAGCCACGAGCACGCGGCGGCGACAGCGGGCCACGAACTCCCGCACACCCACGCGCCGCATCGCTCCCTTTCCGAGATCCTGAGGATCATTCGCGAAGCCGACCTGAGCCCGACGGTGAAGGCGAAAGCTGCGCGGGCTTTTCAACTTTTGGGCGAGGCCGAGGCGGCCATCCACTGTGTGCCGGTCGAGTCGGTGCACTTCCACGAAGTCGGCGCGGTCGACACCATCGTCGACATTGTTTGCACCGCGGCAGGCTGCGAGGCGCTCGGCGTGGACCGCTGGCTTGCCTCGCCGTTGAACGTGGGCAGCGGCACGGTGGTTTGCCAGCATGGCACGCTCCCCGTCCCGGCCCCGGCTACGCTGGCCCTGCTGGGGGACGCGCCGGTCTACGCCGATGGGCCGCCAATGGAACGGGTGACCCCCACCGGGGCGACGTTGCTGCGCATGCTGGAAGTGCGCTACATGCCACTGCCGGCCATGCGCGTGCGCGCCTCAGGTTACGGAGCGGGCGGCCGCGAAACACCCGGGCAGCCGAACCTGCTGCGCCTGCTGGTAGGCGCAAGCGCGGAGGACGAGAACGAAATCGAGTCGATGGCCGTGATCGAAACGGTGGTGGACGATTCAACCCCGCAGGTGCTGGCCTACGTAAGCGAGCTATTGCTGGAGGCCGGGGCGTGGGACGTTTACCGGGTGGCCGTGCAGATGAAGAAGGGGCGCACCGGCACGCAAATGACCGTGCTGTGCCGTCCCGACAAGGTGGGCGAGTTGCGGGACGTGCTTTTCCGCGAGACCACCACGATCGGGCTGCATTGGCGCCTGGAAAACAAGATCGCGCTCAAGCGGGAGTTTCGCCGCGTCACTACCCCCTGGGGCGAGGTGGGGATCAAAATTGCGCGCTGGCCCTCGGGCAAGGTGGCCAATGCTTCCCCGGAATATGAGGATTGCCGCGGGCTGGCGACGCTGAACTCGGTGCCGCTGAAGCAGGTGATGCAGCAGGCCATGCAGGTCTACCTGGCCACAGAAGCCGCCGCAAGCGAAGTGCCCGTGACAGAACAGAAGGAAGGGAACTAATGGACCGGTTAGGCATTGAGGCTCTGTTGCAGGACGTTCGCGAGGGCAAGACCGAGGTTTCACAGGCTCTGGAACGGCTGCGCGATCTGCCTTTTGAAGATTTGGGATTTGCCAAGCTCGATCACCACCGGTCGCTGCGCACCGGCATGCCGGAAGTGATTTTTGCCGCCGGCAAGACCACTGCGCAGGTGGCGACGATTTTTGCGCGGATGGCCAAGGCCGGCGGCAATGTGCTGGCCACGCGCGCCTCGCGCGAGATGTTCGAGGCCGTCCTCGCGTTGGAGCCGCGGGCCGTGTATGAGGAGATGGCGCGCTCCATTACCCTGACCCAGGCTGCCACTGTGCCGGGAAAGGGGACCATTGCCGTGGTGTGCGCCGGGACCAGCGACCTGCCCGTTGCGGAAGAGGCGGCGGTGACCGCCCGCCTGATGGGGAACGTGGTCGAGCTGATTGCCGACGTGGGCGTGGCCGGGATTCACCGCCTGCTGGCGCAGAAGCAGTCGCTGCAGTCGGCGCGGGTGCTGATTGTGTGCGCCGGGATGGAAGGCGCCTTGCCCACGGTAGTTGCCGGATTGGTGAACGCGCCGGTGCTCGCCGTTCCCACCAGCGTGGGCTATGGGGCATCGTTTGGCGGGGTGGCGGCGCTGCTCGGCATGCTCAATACCTGCTCGCCAAACGTCTCCGTCGTGAACATCGACAACGGCTTTGGGGCGGCCTGCATCGCCTCGCTCATCAACCACATGTAGATTTTTGGCCGATTGCGATGAATTAGGCCCGCTTGGCGCATAGTAAGTACAGTAACCAGGAAAACAAGTGAACCCGGACCAGTCGTGGCGTGAACCGCCGCTAACTTGCTAACTCGCCATCACCGCGAAGCGGTGCTAACTCGCTGATTCTGTTTTATCAAAATGCTCTTAAATCACAGTTATCCCCATTAAATAGTTCAGCTTGCGAGAAAAAACACAAATTCCGCTTCTCGCTTTATTTCGCAGAACACTGCATATTCTTAATAAAATCAACGAGTTACGACGGATATTCCAAAAATGGAAATAATTAACATATTGATTATAAAGAGTTTATTTCAACCAACATCATCTGAAATCCTCCCGCAATGTATAAATATACAGTCTGGTCCGGCCGCGCCGAGCGCCCCATAGGCTCCCCGCTCCGTCGCCTCTCCGCTCGCAATATGGAGGCTAGATTTTGCCGTCCAACGCCGTGCCCCATCCTTCCGCTGTTCTCTGCGGAAAGAGTGGGAAGCCCACAAGCTCCAGTCCCGCGCCATTCCCAAAACTTTCCCAGCTAGCCGCCGATCAGCCCGCGAGCGATGGCATCCAGCATGCCATTGAGAAAGTTGATGGACTCCGGGGCGGAGTAGCGGCGGCCGATTTCAAGCGCCTCGTTGATCACAATGGGAAACGGCGTCCCTTTGAAGGCCAGCATCTCGCCGATCGCCATGCGCAGCAGGTTGCGATCGACCGCCGGCATGCGCTCCAGGCGCCAATGCTTGCTGTTGGCCACAATCAGTTCGTCGATCTTCTCCTGATGCACAATGGCGGCGCGAAACAGGTCCTCGGCAAAGCCGCGCACATCGGCCTCCACCTCGTCGCCAGCCTTCCAGAAGGTGGCGCGCACCTGGTCGGGCGTCTGCTTGCCGATGTCTGCCTGAAACAGCATCTGCATCGCCAGTTCGCGTGACTTGCGGCGGCCGGAACTATGGGGGCCGGCGCTCAAGCAGTGCCGCCTTGCACGAGTTTGCGCTTCAGGCTGACCATCTCAATGGCCGCCACGGCTGCTTCAAATCCCTTGTTGCCGGCCTTGATGCCGGCGCGATTAAGAGCCTGCTCGAGCGTTTCGCAGGTAAGCACGCCGAAGCTGTGGGGAATGCCGGTTTCCTGCTGCGACTGGCCGATGCCGCGAGCCACTTCGTTGTAGATGGCCTCGTAGTGGGCGGTTTCGCCGCGCAACAGGCAGCCCAGGGTCACAATGGCATCGACTTGGCCAAGGTTGGCGATGGCGCGCGCCGCGGCGGGAACCTCCCACGCGCCTGGGACGCGAACAACGTCAATGTCGGAGCGTTTGGCGCCGGAGCGCAGCAGGGCATCGAGTGCGCCCTCCAGCAGCCGCTCGGTGATCACGGCATTCCACCGCGCCACGACAATGGCAACACGCATGCCGGCGGCGGAAAGATCGCCTTCCACCGCGATCGGCTTGCCGCGCTGCGGGTCGGTCCAGGCCCAGAAAGAGAAGGAGAAATCCGGTTCCGGCTCAACGGTAAAAATGCGCGATTTCCAGTGCGTCTCCGTGATGGGGCTCAGGCGCAAGGCGGCAAAGTCGGCCGTTTGGCCCTCCACCGTGTTGATCCGGAGCCAAGCCTCCGCCGCCTGGTAGACGGCGTCGAGCGCCGTCACTTCCACCAGCACATCGGCAGTGGCCGGAAACTCGCCGTCGACAAACTCCAGGTTGCCGAGCGGCGCTAGAAACGCAGCCCCGCGGCTCGCCGGCTCTTCCCATCCTTTGCCGGAAGCGAACCCCAGCGCAGAAAAGAAGCTGGCCAACCGCTGATAGACGGCTGCGCTGCCTGCAGGACGTAGGAAGGAAATCCCCTTGATCATGGTTTGATTTTATCTCGCGAAATTGGCCCGGCCGGGCCGGGGAGGAGCTTAGAGCACGCAGAAAGGGCCGGCGCGGGGCCGGCCCTGCTGCAGATTCACTTTGGAAAGCGACTACGTGGTGGAGCGCGGTTTGACCGCGACGGCTGTTGCTGGAACGATGGCGGGGGCGTTCGGCGCCGCGATGCAGTCGGTGTCCGACGTACTTGGCGTGCAAACGGGGAGATTGGGCGCGATCTGCTCCGTGTCAGCGTGCGTCGGATCGGTAAGCACCTTGGGAACGCTGATGTAGTGGATCATGTTGTCGCCCGCCGTGGAGACAAAGAACAACTGGTCGTCCGGCGAGAACGCGCCTGCCACGGGGGCCGTGACCGTGGTGCCAGTGAGCGGCAGGTAGCCAACCGGTACCGACCCTCCAGGAACATAGAAGGGCAGCGTAGCGCCGGAGGTGGTACCCGTGTACGTGACGAACGCCAGGTTCGAGGCTGGCGAAGGAATCACCTGGTTGACGCCGGTGGCATTGACGGTGAGGGTCTGCGTAACCGGCGCCGCCACGGGAATGGGAAGCGGGAACAGGTTGCCGTTTGAATCCCCCGCCGGGCAGTCGCCTGTGGGAATGGTGACGCCAATATCGGTGAGCGTAATACTGCTGTTCTGGAATGCGGCGCCGAGAATATGTTTGCCATCCGTTGTGGCGGCCAGCACGTCGGTTATGGCATTGATCGAGTCGACGGCAGGCTGCGGATAGAACAGCATGCTGGCATAGTTGCTGATGTTTCCGGATGGGCACCAAGTATGAGCAACGGTCGGATTCCCGCTGAGGAATGCGCCGACGCCCGGGATCGTAATCGCGAGGTTTTGCGCTCCAGGGTTTGCACTGCTGGACGCCGCCAGCGGATACGATGTCCAGCCGGTGTTGAGGTTGTTGACGTAAAGCGTATCTGTATGTCCGGTGATGCCTGCCGCGATGTTGGCTGCAGAGTTATTCAACTCGGCGCTGTCGGTCACGTAAAGCGTCTTCGAATCGGGAGTCCACGCGGCGGCGCTGCCGAGTCCGCCAAAGGTCGTGGTCGCGTTACCGGTACTGGCGCCGACGACATACAGGTAGAAGACCTTGCGCTGCTGGTCGTTGACGAGGACATTCTGGCCGTTGGGAGAAACCGCGAGGACGACACCGGGAGCGCTGGGATCCTGCTTGGTCACAGTGTTGCTGGTGGTGTTGTAGATCATGATCCCGTGCACGGAGCCGAAGTAGAGATTGCTGCCCAGCCTGTCCATGACCATCGAATTCGGGACATAGGGCAGGCGCACCGTGGAGCCCACCGTCCCCAGAAGGAGTTCGACCGGAACCACATACTGCGATTGACCGGGAGCGGCAAACCATACATAGTCGCTGGCGGTTCCCGGGGTGGTGATGGTCACAGGGTTGCTGGTCACGGAAAGTCCCGTGCCATACAGGCCCACCTGGTTAATGGGCGACGGATTGCAGGAACCCGGTTGGCAGACGGCGTAGATCGACGCGACACCGGGGAAGGATGTCAGCACCGAGCCGGCCGCCGCTGTGATATCGATTGGGTCGGTCGACTGATAATCCAGCGTAAGACCGGTGATCACCTGTCCTTTGGTGTCCGTCACGGTGGTGACCAGATTTTGCGTAACGCCCTGCGTGATGGTGCCCGAGGTGTTGCCATTGGCGAGTTTCACCGAAATCGATGCCGGCGGACAGGTGGAGAAATAGCCTGCCGACGAGCCCGAACCCGCGACCGATGCCGTGATCGCCGTGGTTCCGGGCAGGTTCGCGGTGATCTGGTTGGTCTCAGAGTTGAGGTTGGCAACCGAACTCGTGCTCACGGTGTAGGTGAGGGTGCCAATGGAGGCCGTGCAGGTTGGAATGGAGGCCCGGGTCAAGCCGGGGGGCAGCGGGCAGGCGAACTGGGTCGGGTCGGTCACTGTGGAGGGGGCGCACAACAGCGCATTGGCCGGCTTGCCGTTGACGGTGGTGCTGTAGCAGGCCTGGGCGTCCAGCGTCTCAATTTCGCCCTGGGAGAAGCATTGCGCCTGCGCTCCGGCAAGGGAAACCGAGGTGACCGCCGCGTGGACATAGACCGGGACCGGGTTGGAGGTCACCGCACTTGCCGAGGCGGTGATGTAAGCCACGCCATAGGGCTGTCCGTTTGTCTTGGGCAGGGGCTTGGGGAAATTGCAGATGGTGTAGTCCGCAATGCCGCCGCCGGAGTTGCGATTCCATTGCCCGGCGCACATATTCCCACTGGGGGAGATGTCCACCAGTTGGTTGTTTGTGGTGCCGTACGTATAAGAACTCGCGGTCGCCGTGGTGCCTTTGCAGGTCTTGGCTGTGGGCTGCTGCGCCTGACGCGTCTGCCCGAAAGCCATGGAAACGCCGGTGGTGCGCGGCTCCAGGTCGATGGAGGCCACATCCGTGATCTTCAGGCCGTAACCGGCGCCGTTGCAATAGTTCGCAGCCGGGTTACGGGTGCAGCCGGAGATGGAAATCCCGGCCGGAATTGCCAGGCATAGTAAACAAACAAGCGTGAAAAACCGCCGCATGAATCCTCCCCGCCCCGCTTTGTCGAACCGCGGAACGGTCTGTCCTACAACACTGAATGAATGACGTTGAGCGCTTTGTCAACCTGCCCAAGGGGAGCATGCCGCCGGGAAAGCCGCTCGGAAGAATCGGCGCCGGCAGTATGCCTTCCGTGAAGCCGGTCGGCGCAACACGCTCTGAATATCCAAAGAAAAGTGTATCAGGGCGGGGGTACCCCGGGCACCGGCCAGCCAGCCGGACGACCGCTATTGTCCGGCGGGCATGTAGCGGTCAAACCAGTCAACCGCCCGCACCAGGACGTCGCGGGAGTGGGCCGGATCGACAAATCCATGTCCCTCGTTGGGGTACACCACCAGTTGCGTGGGCACGTGCTGCGCGCGCAGAGCGTGCCAGAACTCGAAGGACTGGGGCGCCGGGCACTCCCCGTCGCGATCGCCGACCACAACCAGCGTGGGGGTGTGGGCCTGCTTGATGAAGTCGATGGCGGAGCTTTTGGCGTAGACGGCCGGGTCGTCGTAAACCGATGCTCCAAAGTAAGGCGTCATCCACTGGTCGATGGAGTTCTGGCCGTAGTAGCTTTGCCAGTCCGAGATTCCCGCGCCCGCCACGGCCGCCTTGAAACGGTTGGTCTGGGTCACGGCGAACATGGTCATGAAGCCGCCGTAACTCCAGCCGGTGAGACCCACCCGGTTGGGGTCGACGGGGTACTTTGCCAGCACAGCGTCCACGCCGCCGAGGATGTCGCGCAGATCGCCATAGCCAAAGTCCTTGCGATTGGCCTGGGTAAAGGCTTCCCCCTGGCCGAAGCTGCCACGAGGATTGGGCTCAAGGACGAAGTATCCCAGCGCAGAGAAAGCCGCGGGGCTGAGAGCGCCGAGGCCGCTCCAATGAGCCACGACAGCGCCGGCGGGACCGCCGTGCACCTCGACGATGAGCGGGTACTTCTTTGCCGCGTCGTAGTCCTTTGGCAGCCAGAGCCAGCCCTGGGAGCGGAAAGTGTCGGTGCGCCAACTGAGCGAGACCGTTTTGCCCCAGGCGGGTTGCACGCCGGCGTTGATGTCTGAGACGCGCATCACGCCGTCGAGGCCGGAACTCATGACGCGGCCGGGTTTGGCGGCGTAGATCTCCGGAGGCCGCTCAAAGGTGCTCGCATGGAAGGCAAACAGAGAGTGATCGGCAGTGGGCGAAAGGCTCAACTCCATACGGCCGTCGCCCACCGACCCGGGAATGCTGAAGATGGGTGAGCCGAAGCTGACCGCGGCCGATTCGCTGGTGCGATCGCCTTGCAGGTGGAAACGGATGAGTTGGCTGTTGCCGCCGGCCAGTTCGCTCACAAAGATGTGCTCGTTGTCTTCCCACTCAATCCAGGCGGGCGAAGTGGGCCGCTGCGCCGTGAGGTTGCGCGGCTGGCCGCCGGCGGCGGAGACGATCCAGACGTCGCCGCCGGTGGAACCCTGATCGCTCATGAGGCCGCCGATAAACGCGATGGCCTTGCCGTCGGGAGACCAGCGGGGGACAGCGATCTGCAGGCCGTGCAGGGGGCCGGGAACTTCAGCGGGAGCGAGGACGGTGTTCGGGACGGCTGCCGCTTGAATGTTCTGGGTGTAGAGCTTGGCCACCCACCAGTTGTTTTCTCCCGGAGGGTCGGCGGCCACATAGGCCAGCGATTTCGAGTCGGGCGACCAGTCGAACTCGTAGATGTGCAGATTGGCGGGCGTAGCGAAGGCGGGCTTCTGCGGTTCCTTCGCGGCGGCGTCGATCGTGGCCACGCGCTGGATTTCAACCCCGTCTTCGCCGATGACGCCGGCGGGAGGCTTCATGGCGGCCAGTGCGCCGGCGTGGCGCGTGGCGCCCTCCACATAGAGGAAAGCCAGCCTGGCGCCGTCCGGCGAAAAGACGGGCGCGTCGAGTTCGCCGTGGGCCGCGGTAAGGCGCTGGGCTGCCGAGCCATCGAGGTGCGAGAGGTAGAGGTCGGCCTGTTCGCCTTCATTGGCGCAGTCGGACAGGAAGGCCAGCGTCTTTGCGTCCGGCGACCAGGCAAGATTGGTCTCGCGGCAGGTGCGATCGGCCTTTGCCGCCGCGGTCACGCGCTGGGTGCGCGCGGGGTCGATCATGGCCATGCTGTTGAGCGCGGCCGCCATGATGTGCGTGCCGCCGTCGGCGTATTGAATCCACGCGATGCGCTTGCCGTCGGGGGCAAGGGCGACCTGGCCGATGGCGCGGCCGCGGTTGAGCGTTTTGAGGACTTCTTCGACATGGGTTCGGTCTGCGGAGGGCGCCGCGGGCGCAGGCTGCGCCAGGGCGGACGACGAGCAGCCGATAGTGGCAGCGAAGAGGACGCCGGCAGCCAACGCGATTGCACCGAGAAAGTTACGCAGCGGGACGCAGAACATAGGCAAATGCTATCAGGCGCAAAGAGGCCGGGGCGGGGACGCAATATAGTGTCTGTATGAAACCGGAGAGCAACGGGAGCTTCTTCCATCCACACGAGACCGCGCGGATGCACGCGCTGGCCGGCGCGCCGCTGGCCAGCTTCAAGCGGCGGATGGCGGCCATCGCCATCGACTTCTTTCTTGTTTATGCCACCTATCTGCCGGCGATGCTGCTCTTCCAGTACGTGATGATAGAAAAGCTGCACGTACAGGAGGATCTCTACCACTCCGCCCATGTGCAGGTGAAGCTTGGAATCGATCAGTTCATTGAGTTGGCCAAGGTGGTGTGGTTCGTCCTGTACTTCGGGCTCATTGTGTGGAAGACGAACGGGCTGACGCCGGGCAAGCGCCTGCTTCGCATCCGCGTGGCCTCGCTCACGCACGAGCGGATCACGCTCTGGCAGGCGATTGAGCGGGCGCTGGGCTATGGCGCGTCGATGCTGGAGGCCGGGTTCGGGTTTTTCCAGTACTTCCTCTATCCCAACCACCTTTGCGTGCATGACCGGATCGCGGAAACGATTGTGGTGAAAGAACCGAAGCGCGCCTTGGAAGAGAGCGCCACAGGTTGATCCACTGTTCGGGCGCCTTCAGTTTGCCGCCGCATGGATCGCCAGCAGCTTCTCCAATAGCGGTTTGAGGAGCTTGAGGTCCAGCGCGTTGGCGCCGTCCGATTTCGCGTTTGCCGGGTCGTCGTGTACCTCAAGAAACAACCCGTCGATGCCGGCGGCTACCGCTGCCCGCGCGAGGAGCGGGATGAACTCCGGCTGCCCGCCTGAGACCCCGCCCGCGGCCGAGGGCTGCTGCACGGAGTGGGTGCCGTCAAAGACCACCGGCGCCAGCCGCCGCATGACCGGCAGCGAACGGAAATCGACCACCAGCGTGTTATATCCGAAGCTTGCCCCCCGCTCGGTTAAAAACACGCGCTCGTTGCCGGTGGAGCGGACCTTCTCGACCGGGTGCGCCATGTCCCAGGGAGCCACAAACTGACCCTTCTTGATGTTGACGGCGCGGCCGGTTTTGCCGGCGGCTACCAGCAGGTCGGTCTGGCGGCAAAGGAACGCAGGGATCTGCAGCACGTCGACGGCTTCGGCGGCGATGTCGCAGTGGGCGGGCTCGTGCACGTCGGTGAGGACGGGCAAGCCGGTGTCCTTGGCCAGGCGGCCGAGGATGGCGACGCCCTCTTTGAGTCCCGGCCCGCGAAAGCTCTTGACGCTGGTGCGGTTGGCCTTGTCGTAGCTGGCCTTGAAGATGTAAGGGATGCCGAGGTCGGCGGTTATGCGCTGAATGGCTTCGGCCATGGTGCGGACGTGGGCTTCCGACTCGATAACGCACGGGCCGGCAATCAGGAACAACTGGCCCGCGCCGACGTGCACCGGGCCGATTTCAAAGGGGTGGCTCACGCACTCGATTGTAAAGGCTGGGCTTGGCCTGCGGGCCGGCGGCGAAGCGGAGTGGCGCAGGACACATTGCTTTGCGGCTGCGCAGGCGTATGCTGCGCACAATTCGATCGACGCAGGGGGTTCAGACGGTGGAAGTTACTGTCAAGCATCTGGGCGAAGTGCAGTTTGAGGTTACGGCGCGGCAACACACCGTTTTGTGCGATCAGCCGGCAGAGAACGGTGGCAAGGACGAGGGCATGACGCCTCCGGAGTTCTTCCTGGCCTCGCTGGCCTCCTGCGCTGCTTTTTATGCCGTGGCGTACCTGAAGAAGAAGGGCCTGCCGCGCGAAGGCGTGGAAGCGCGGGTGACGGCGGGGAAAGCGGCGGCGCCGGCGCGGCTGGCCAACTTCAAGATCGAAGTCAAGATTCCCACTGCTTTGAGCGAGGCCGACCGCGCCGGCGTGGACGATGCCGTGCACCACTGCCTCATCCACAACACGCTGCTGTATCCGCCGACAATCGAGATTGAGCTGAAAACGCCGGAGGGGGCGTAAGGCATGAATATGCTAATATGCTTTTATGCGCACGACTCTTGATATTCCGGACGAGGTCTATCGCCGCCTGAAGATAAAGGCGGCGACGTATGGCCAGACTGTGCGCGAGATTGCCTTGCGCGGGATTTTGAGGGAAATCGACGAGCCGGCCGTTAAGCCGGTTCGGCGGCTCGCCGAGCCGATTCTGAAGTCCTATGCTCCGGGGTCCATTCGCATCGATAACGAGCAAATCTATGACCTCATCGGTTTTCCTTGATGTGAATGTATGGCTCGCGCTCACTTCGCCGGACCATCAACATTTTGACTCGGCGTGGAAATGGTATTCGGGCCTTCCGGACGACACAGTCCTGGTCTTTTGCCGGTTTACGCAACTTGGCCTGCTCCGCCTGCTAACGACACAGAGCGTGATGGGACGGGGGACTCTCACGCAGGCGCAAGCTTGGGCGGCCTACGATCGCTGGCATGAGGCTGCAGGGGCGGAATTTGCCGTCGAGCCGCCCGGTTTGGAATCAGTTTTCCGTTCCTTGTCAGGCACTCACCAGGCTTCGCCCAAGGAGTGGGCGGATTCATACCTCGCGGCGTTCAGCATGGCAGCAGAATTCCCGCTAGTCACCTTCGACCGGGCGCTGGCGGGGAAGGCGAAAAGGGCGGTGCTGCTAGGGTGAGCCGGGAGAGCGCGAAACCTATTGACTAACTCTTCCACTTTCGGGGCGATCCTGGCAGATCCGCGCGCTCACCGGTTCATTCGGTTGATAAGGACCGGTCGTCTGCTGGCGGTTTCGAAAGCACTACCTGCTCTGAAATGAAAATGGCGATCATGCCGAGCAGCCCAAACATTAGATACCAGGATTCGTGGTGATCGCCTTCTGCAACTACCCAATTTGGCAGAAAGGGCTTACTGGCACGGGCCAGCCAGATGAGCGCAACGACGATCAGCAAGAAGACGGAATGCGTTTGCACAAAGTTACCCAAAGTGCGAGTGCCATTGGGTGAGTACTTTTGAAGCTTGCCGTCGCTCCAGGCAAGCCCAAAGAAGGCAACTGTATAACCGACACATAACGCAACATAGATACCCCAGCGCGTATCCATCCAGGGGATGTAAATCCCCAACGTGCAAATGAGGAAGGCGAGACTTACAATCTGCCGCTTGAACCTCTTCGATCTGACCTTCATGCCGTGCCCTTCCTGACGGATCGAACGCTCTACCGTGCTTCGGTCACCTGGGCTTCACGCAAGATCTCCTCACCCCGCTCTATCCGATTCTTGTAGCTCGCCGCGATGAACGCATGGAACAGCGGGTGCGGCTCCAGGGGCTTGGACTTGAACTCGGGGTGGAACTGGCAGCCCAGGAAGTAGGGGTGGCCGGGTAGCTCGACGATCTCGACGTAGGTGGCGTCGGGCGTGGTGCCGCTGATCTGCAGGCCGCCGCCGGTGAGCAGGGCCTCGTATTCGCGGTTGAACTCGTAGCGATGCCGATGGCGCTCGCTGATCTCGGTG
>Ga0181516_10001429_pt1 | contig 18242 bp, 15 predicted proteins | sample PEATcosm2014_Bin_25_FD_121104 | JGI IMG/M metagenome (GOLD analysis project Ga0181516, IMG submission 121104) | Peatland microbial communities from MTU Mesocosm Facility, Houghton, MI, USA - PEATcosm2014_Bin01_10_metaG | ecosystem: Environmental > Terrestrial > Soil > Wetlands > Peat | place... | reverse complement strand
TGCTGCGGATAGGCCTGCGGCGGACCCGCGGGGCCGTTGTCGCCAGGCTGCGCTTCGGCCATCTGGTCAGCGCTGGGGTCGGAGGCCGGCGGAGGCTGCAAGTCCTGCGCATCCTTTGGGTTGCCTACCTTGAGATTGTTGTGGACCGTGGTGACGCCGGAAACGTGCGACACAATCGACTCCGCCAGTTCTTTTGAAGAGTCGCTGGCCACGGTTCCGGAAAGAGTCACTTCGCCCTGGATGGTGGCGGCGGTGATGAGGTCCTGCTTGAGAGCCTTGGAAGCGTCCAGAGCATGGACCACATCCATTTCGATCTGCCCGTCGCTGCGCTGCCCGGCGGCCTGGGCCGTGTCGGTGGCTACGGCGGGGGCGGCGTCCTGTGCGGTGGCAATGGTAGCTCCCAGGGCAAATACGCCGACCCAAAGCAGGGACTGCGGAACAACTTTCATGAGCAATGGCCGAATCATCGTTATATCTCTCCCTTTACAAGCTATACCTGCTCCCAACTGGTGCGCCTCAACCCATTTAGACGCCGCGGCATGGGAGCCGTCACTGGTAACAACACGGGGGCGGGAGAAAAGTTCCGCGCGGCGAGAGGGAACGAGCGCATGGCGACAAGCGAATGGGAAGGCGCCCTGACCGGCTTGATTGCGCCGGAATGCATCGGCACGGCGTGCGGAAAACGCCCGCGCGGCAAAATGTATATTAATGCATTTTGGGGCGATTTGTTTTGATTTTTCGTCATGAAGTGTCGCATAAGTTATTTGCAATCAATAGTTTAATATTTTGTGGATTCTGTGGGTTGTCTGCAAGTTGTTGATTCTATTAAGAATATTCACTGTTCTGCGCGGAAACGCCAAATCGATTTTTTGTAAAAATCAACGTAACCCCATGATTCAGTTGATGATGGCGTCGATTTTTTGATCGAAATGGGTGGTGGCGGGGAGCGGCCCCGGATGATCGATTGCGTGCTCCCCGGATTGCTGAATTGAGTATGCGCCGGGAGCGGGTAATTTTACGCATGCCGGTTGACACATTTGCAGCGCAAACCCCAGCGAAAGTTTCCTTGCCGCTCTTCAAGTGGAGAAGAGGGCGTTTTATGAAACATCGGCAAGTTAGCGACCGCTTTGCGGTGAAAGAAAGTTAGCGAGTTAGCGGCAGCTCAGCCCACGATGGCTGGACGGCGCAAAAGGGCTGCTCTTGACTGTCGTTTTCAGGATTATTTGAAGAGTCCGCGGAAAAGGGAACTGCGAACGGCCTACGCCTGCACGGTGATCTTGCTGCGGAAAAATTCGAGGGAGCGGGCGAGGCCCTCCTGGAGGGAGATTTTAGGCTCCCAGCCGAGCAGGGTGCGGGCGCGCGAGATGTCGGGGCAGCGGCGGGTGGGGTCGTCCTGGGGCAGCGCCGCGAAGGTCAGCTCGCAATCCGCGCCGGTGGCGGCAAGCACGGCCCGGGCGCACTCGAGAATGGTGAACTCGGCCGGATTGCCGAGGTTCACCGGCATGTGCTCGTCGCTCCACGCCAGGCGGACGATGCCGTCGATGAGGTCGTCGACGTAGCAGAAGCTGCGGGTCTGGCTGCCGTCGCCGTAGACGGTGAGCGGCTCGCCGCGGAGGGCCTGCATGATGAAGTTGGAGACGACGCGGCCGTCGCTGGGGTGAAGGCGGGGACCGTAGGTGTTGAAGATGCGGGCCAGGTGGGTGTTGACGCCGCGCGAGCGGTGATAGGCCATGACCAGCGCCTCAGCATAGCGCTTGGCCTCGTCGTAGACCGAGCGGGGGCCGACGGGATTGACGTTGCCCCAGTAGCTCTCCGTCTGAGGGTGGACAAGCGGATCGCCGTAGCACTCCGAGGTGGACGCGTGCAGGAAGCCGGCGTTGTTTTTGGCTGCCAGTTGCAGAGCGTTTTCCGTGCCTACGGAACCGACGCGGAGGGTTTCAACGGCGAGGCGCAGGTACTCGGGGGGACTGGCGGGCGAGGCCATGTTGAAGACGAAGTCGAGGGGGCCGGGGTCGGGATCGAAGGGCCGGCAGATGTCCCACTCTTGGAAGCGGAAAAGCGGGTTGCCGGCAAGGTGAGCGAGGTTGTCGGGATTGCCGGTGCAGAAGTTGTCGACGCCGAGGACGGAATGGCCGTCGCGGAGAAGCCGGTCGGTGAGGTGAGAACCAAGGAATCCGGCAGCGCCGGTGACCAACACACGCTTAGTCAAATTGAAGTGCTCCAAAGGGCGAAAGATACGGGAGGGCTATTGAAAATCCCTTCCCGCTGGATGGAATCGTTCTGCGGACCGAGGGGCTAAAGGCTCCTGCGCGGCTTGCCTTGCTGGGCCTCATAGTTCGCGGGCCGTCCCATGCTGACATAGGTAAAGCCGAATTCGTGCATTCGCTGCGGCTTGTACAGGTTGCGGCCGTCGATGACGATGGGGAATTTGACGACCTGGTTGAGGCGGGTCAAGTCGATATCGGCAAATTCCTTCCAGTCGGTGAGGATGAGGACGGCATCAACATCTTTGGATGCCTCGTAGAGGTCGGCGGCGTAGTGCATTTTCTCAGAAGGCGGCAGCGCCGACTTGGCGCGGTCCATGGCGGCGGGGTCGTAGGCGGAGATGCAGGCGCCGGCTTCCAGGAGTTTCTTGATCATGTCGATGGCCGGCGACTCGCGGATGTCGTCGGTATCGCCCTTGTAGGCGAGGCCGAGGGCGGCGAGACGCTTGCCGCGCAGGGTCCAGAGGGCGGAGAGCACCTTGTTGAAGAAGACATCCTTCTGGGTCTCGTTGATTTTGCGGATTTCTTGCAGGAGCTGGAAATTGATGCCGCGCTGCTGCGCGACCCAGTGGAAGGCAGCCACGTCCTTGGGGAAGCAGGAGCCGCCATAGCCGAGGCCGGCGCGGAGAAAGCGAGGGCCGATACGCCTGTCGAGCCCCATTCCGACCGCGATGTCTTCAATGTCGGCGTCGACTGCCTCGGCGAGATTGGCGACGGCGTTGATGAAGGAAATCTTGAGAGCGAGGAATGCGTTGGAGGCGTGTTTGATGATCTCGGAGCTTTGGGCCGAGGTGACGAGCAGGCGGGCCGGGCTGAGCGAACTGCACGCGCCCTCGAGCGCGCCGGGCTGGGCGTAATAGGCGCCGGAGGTCAGCGGCTCGTAGATGCGGCGCAGCACGCCGGCGGCGCGCTCGTTGCCGGCGCCGACGACGATGCGGTCGGGATGGAGGAAGTCGGTAATGGCGGTGCCTTCGCGGAGGAACTCGGGATTCGAGACCACGTCGAAGCATTGTGGATCGACGCCATACCGATGCAGCACGCGGCAGATCCACTCATTGGTGTAGACCGGGACGGTGCTTTTTTCGACGATGACCTTGTAGTCGGTCATGGAGCGGGAGATGGCGGAAACGACGGCCTCGACGTAGGAGAGGTCGGCGGCGCCGGTGTCGCCCTGGGGGGTGCCGACGGCGATGAAGATGGCCTCGCTGCGCTTGACGGCGGTGGCCAGGTCGGAGGTGAACTCGACGCCCGTGCCGCGGTGCTTTGCCAGCAGTTCGGGCAGGTGAAGTTCGTAGATGGGTACGCCGCCCTCGCACAGCAGTTTGACCCGGGCTTCGTCATTGTCCACGCAGGTGACCTTGTGGCCCATCTCGGCAAAACAGACAGCGGCAACCAGGCCGACATATCCGGAACCGATCACGCAGATGGAAACTTGATTTGACATTGTATCCAGGTTTCTCCTTGACTCCTCTTGCAGGGTTTCAACAGCGGAAAAGTTATATCGCCGGTGGGCTGTTAAGAACAGGCTATAAGGCCTGAGCGGAATGGGCAATTGTCATGGCTGGGCGTTCCGGGCCAAGGATCGGCGGCGCACAGCGGCAGTCCACCTGTCTGATAAAGTGGGAATGGCGAACGAAGGCCCGCCGCCTGCCGGCGCGCTAAGCCGCAAGACTTTGAATTCATGAGAGATAGAGAGTATTCTACGATGCTTAGCAATCCTGGCCCTGCGCAATTAGCTCCCTTTCGGATCGAGCCCTATTACAGAGAACGGGTTTGGGGCTTTCTGGATCTTCGCCCCTGGTATGACCACCGTGCCGCCGGGGAACCGATCGGCGAGGTGTGGCTGACGGGCGACAATTGCAAGATTGCCACCGGTGAGCACACGGGAACTACCCTGGGACAACTGTTCCGGGAGATGCCGGACGCACTGCTTGGCAAGGGAGCGCCCTCGCCGGAACCGCCCTTACTGCTTAAGATGCTCTTTGCCAAAGAAAAGCTGAGCGTGCAGGTGCATCCGGACGACCGGATGGCGCGAAAATACGGCGAGCCGGTCGGCAAGACCGAATGCTGGTACGTGGTGGCGGCCGAACCCGGGGCGGCGTTGGCGCTCGGCGTCAAGCCGGGGGTGACGCTGGACCAGATCCGCGCAGAGATCTACGACGGCACGCTGGAGCAGAGTTTGAACGTGGTGGGTATCGCCGCGGGCGACATGATCTATGTGGATGCGGGCACGGTGCACGCCGTGTGGCCGGGTTCGGTTGTGCTGGAGACACAGCAGAACTCCGACCTGACCTATCGCATGTTCGATTACGGGCGTCCGCGGGAACTGCACGTGGAAAAGTCGCTGGAGGCGACGCGACTGCAGACCCGTGCCGGAAAGATTGCGCCCCAGGTGCTGGACGACCGCACCGTGCTGGTGGACGCAGAGTACTTTCGTGTGGAGCGGGTCCCGGTGGATGGGACGATGAGCGGTTCGAATCTGGCAAAGGACGAAGCGGGACCCAAGCTGTCTTACCTGTTTGCGGTTGCAGGGACGGGCCGGATCACAGGCGCCGGGTTTGAGCCGGTGGAACTGCAGACGCGCGGGATTGTCGCGATTCCCGCGACATCGCCGGCATACGAGGTGGAAGACCTGGGCGGTCTGGACCTGATTCGCGTAACGCCGAAGTGGGCCGGGACGATTGCATGAGCAGCGCGGCGTGGCGTGAGGCGGTGATCGAATATATCCGCGGCGAAGCCAAGCCGGTGGACAAATTCGGCCACATGCCGCGGCTGTATGCGCTGGCGGTGCGGTTAGGCGAAGGCACGGAATACGACGACGACGTGCTGTTTGCCGCGGTGTGGATGCACGACCTGGGCGTGTTCATCGGGCATCGCCCCGCCGATCCGGCAGAATTGGCCCGGTGGAATCATGTTCCCTATACCATTGCCAAGGCCCGCGAACTGCTGCCGGGGTGGGGATTCCCGAGCGAAAAGCTCGATGCGGTGGCGGAAACGATTCGCACCCACCAGCCGCAGGACATCCCTTCCGGCTACGAAGCAGTCTTACTGAGGGATGCCGACATATTGGAACAGTTGGGCGCCGTGGGGACAGTGCGGGCGGTTGCCAAGATCGGCCGGGACACGCGTTTTGCAACGCTGGAAAGCGCGGTGGCCGTGCTGCGCAGGGCGGCCGATAGCCTGCCGGCGTTGATTCGGACAGAGCGGGCGCAACAATTGGCGCTCGAACGGGTCAAGGTATTAAGGTGTTTCATCACAGCCATCGATGACGAGGCAGGTTCACTGCTTTACTGATTGCTTTCTTTCACGCCCCAGGAAAGATATAAATCTCTCGGAAGAGAGTCGAGCGTATCGTGGAATTCATGCTCTGCAGGCCGATGAATGTCGGTTCTTGACGGGTCGGTATTCATCGCGACGTTACCGATGTACACTCGAATGATTACCGATTCACATTATGTGCACAAGCGCGATGTAAACTTCGATTACTCAATGCCAACACCAACGAAGAAGATCGCAGGGAAGGTTCCGCGTTCTTGAAGGAGACACAGCATGTCTTTGAGGCTTGGTTCCAAGCTGGCACTGTTCACCCTGTTATGCTGCGCGCCATATCAAGTCTTTTCGCAGGTCGTTCCCGCAGCAAGGGCTGCAGCAACGCCGTTTTCCGTTGGTGGCGGGATCAACTATTGGACCACGGACTGGGGCCACACCAAGATGGAGGGCGCGACGGTGTGGGCGGACTATTTTCCGCACTTTGTTCCTCAAGTTTTGCATGGGCTGGGGCTGGAGGCGGAGGCTCGCGACATCAGTTGGAACAAGGGCGACAAGCCAAACAACTACCGCCAGGCCACAGTCGGCGGCGAGTTGCTCTACTCCTGGGACCACTTCCGTAGTTTTCGTCCGTACATCAAGGGCGGGATGGCGTTTGGCGGCATCAGCACGCGATTTCCGCACGATCCCAGCTACACGCACGACACGCGAACGGTGACGGCGTTGGGCGGGGGCGCGCAGTATCGCCTGGTTGGCCACATCTGGGCGCGCGCCGATTGGGAGTACCAGCGTTGGCCGGCGCTTTTTGGACCGAACGCGACGACTCCTTACGGCTTTACGTTTGGCGCGATGTACGACTTCCGGCATCGGAGCCGCTACTGACGTTTGCGTTCTTTCGCAACCGATCCGATCTCTGCAAGGGCTGCCCGCTGGACGGGGCGGCCCTTGCTGTCTTGTGCCGGCGGCGGGACGGCGATCCGTCCCATTTCTGCGGGCACGGCGGCACGGGGAGGGCAGAGGATGGTGCGGCGGGGCGGGCAGATGGTGCAGAATAAATAGCGACATGAGTATCCGATTCGCAGTCTCCGCTGAGCTTCGCGGCGCCCTGGACCAGGCCGTCGCCGATTGGACCAATAACAACAAAGTCGACCGGTTCTGGCAGAAGGACGCCTCGCTATGGACGAAGGACGGCGAGGAAAAATGGCTGGGCTGGATCGACATTGTGGAACGGGAACAGAAGGACCAGGCAGCGTTTTCCGCGCTGACGGCCGAGGTAAAGGCGGCAGGGTTCAAGTCGGTCCTGCTGCTGGGCATGGGGGGATCGAGCCTTTGCCCGGAGGTTCTGGCGGTGACGTTTGGCCAGCAGGCGGGCGCACCGGCGCTGCACATTGTGGACTCGACCGATCCGGCGCAGGTGAAGGCGTCTCGCGACAAGGTGAACCTGGCGGAGACGCTGGTGATCGTGGCCAGCAAGTCGGGATCGACGCTTGAGCCGAACGTTCTGAAGCAGTACTTTTTTGACGAGATGACCAAGGCCGTGGGCGCCGAGCAGGCGGGCAGCCACTTTCTGGCGATTACCGATCCGGGATCGAAGATGGAACAGGTGGCCAAGGAAGACGGCTTCCGCAAGATCTTCTACGGTGATCCGACAATCGGCGGGCGCTTTTCCGCGCTGTCGAACTTTGGCGTGGTGGTGGCGGCAGCCGCGGGGCTGAATACGGAAAAGCTGCTGGCGGAGGCTGCCAAGGGAGTGGCCGCGGCCAAGCTGGCGCCGGGCCAGAACCCGGCGGTGCAGCTGGGCCTGCTGATGGGCACGGCCGCGAATGCGGGGCGCGACAAGATCACGGTGTTTACCTCGCCGGAGATCTACGATCTGGGCGCGTGGCTGGAGCAATTGATCGCCGAATCGACCGGCAAACTGGGCAAGGGCATTACGCCGGTGGACCGGGAAGAGATTGGGGGGCCTGAAGTCTACGGCACGGACCGCATCTTTGCGTACGTGAAGCTGGCCGGGACCAAGGACGCGTCGCAGGATGCGAAGGTGGCCGCGATCGAGGCCGCCGGACATCCGGTGGTTCACATCGAGATCGCCGATCTCTACGAGATCTTCGGGCAGTTCTTTACCTGGGAAGTGGCGACGGCGGTGGCTGGTTCCGTGATGGGAATCAACCCCTTCAACCAGCCGGATGTGGAGTCAGCCAAGATTGAGACGCGGGCGCTGACCTCTGCCTACGAGCAGTCGGGCAAGTTGCCGGAGCGGAAGCCGATCCTGGTGGATGCGGGAGCGGAGGTGTACGCCACCGACGCCTACGCGGCCACGCTGAAGGGCGCGGCGAAGACGCAAACCCTGGCCGGGCTGCTGGGCGCGCACCTGGCGCAGATCAAGTCCGGCGACTACTTTGCCGCATTGGCATTCTTGCCGATGTTTCCTGAGCACGAGGCGGCCATCCAGGGGCTGCGCCACAAGGTGCGGGACGCCAAGAAGGTGGCAACCTGTGTTGGCTTCGGACCGCGCTTTCTGCACTCGACCGGGCAGGACTACAAGGGCGGACCCAACACCGGCGTGTTTTTGCAGATCACCGCGGACCATGCCTTCGACGTGGCAATTCCGGGGCAAAAGCTGACCTTTGGCGTGGTGATCGACGCGCAGGCCGGCGGCGACCTGGCGGTGCTGGAGTCGCGGGGACGGCGGGCGGTGCGGGTTCACCTTGGCGCCGATGTGGCGGCAGGACTGAAGACACTGGCCGCGGCGATCGACGAAGCGCTCAACTAACCAGGGCAGGGGGCGGCAAATCCGCCCCCTTTGCGCCGCAACCCATCCCCGGCTGTGCGCCGCGTCCGATTCCTCCGCAGTTTTTCCAGTTTCCTGCGACTCTTCCCGCTGAAGATCCGTCCAACAAAGAAAGACAGAAGCACAGGAGAGGATGCTTCGCGCGGCGCGGGCTGCCAAAATGCCGCCTTGCGCGGCGCTTCCCTGTTCGGAACTGCGGAGGCTTTGAAGGCATGAAACGGTTTGGATGGCTACTTGTCCTGTTGATGGCTGCGTCCCCGGCGTGGGCAAACAAGAAGGTCACGGTGCAGGAGTTGAAGGATTTGCTGGTTTCGCTGCAGCAGGCCAAAAAGTCCGACGCGGATGTGGCCGCTGAACTGGAGCAGATCCAGTTGACCGAACAGTTGACCCGCAGCACCATGAACGCGATCAACGGCTTGATCCCGGGCCCGTTCTCAACCGAGCAGTTTTTCGTTCTGGAGGCGGCCAGCGCGGCACTGGCTCCTCCGGCCGCGGACATTCCAACCGCGCCGGCCCCGGATGCCGCCACGCAGAAGGCGATCCTGGACAAGGCTGTTGAGTATGTGACCAAGAGCTACGCGCAACTGCCTCACCTGACCGGGACGAAGAACACTTTCCGCTTCCAGGACAACATGACTACCGACCAAACGGCAACGGACACGGCCAAAGCGGCTCCGCCCAAGGTGGATCCGTGGTACGTCGTCCATTTCTTTGGCGCGGTGGAGACTCCGCTGGACTTTGCAAATGGCGGCGAGGTCGTGACCGTGACCAAGGAGAAGCTGCAGGATCACTCGGGCCAGATCAATGTGCTAAGCGGCGCGCCCGTTTTGACCTCGGTTCTGGCGGATGCCCAGGCGGCTGGCCCCATCTCCTGGCTGCGCTGGGAGAACGTGAACGGCACGCAGGCCGCGGTGTTCTCGTTTGCCGTCGATAAAAAGAAGACGCACTATGGCATCCAGTACTGTTGCTTCTCGGCTACGCCGATCGGAGGCGCCGAGGCAATGTCGCGCGGCAACTATGGTTCGAGGGGAGGGGTATCTGTGGATTCCACAACCAGCACCGCGTCGATTTCCGGCATGGGGGCGGCCTTCCCCAACGCAATGCCGCGTTTGCCCGGCACCGATTGGCGCAACTTCAAGGCGAGCGTGCCTTATCACGGCGAGCTCTTCGTGGACCCAGCGACGGGCGTCGTCCTTCGCCTGGTCACGGTTGCGGAGTTCAGGCCCGCCGACCTGGTTCAACTTGAGAATCAGCGCATCGACTACAGCCCGGTACAAGTCGAAGGCAAAACCCTCATTCTGCCCTTCAAATCGATCGTCGCCACGGAAGAAGTGCCCAACGGCTATGCCGGCTATGGCAAGCACCCGGTCCGTCACACCCTGTTCACCATCGACTACAAGGACTACAAGCCGGCCAAGTAAACGGCGGTTCGGATCGAAGAATATTGTACAAATCGGTGCGCCCTCCGCGAGGAGGCGCACCGATTTTTTGTCTCCGGCGATATCGGCGGTTCGGTCCTCCATGGCGGCTGCTTTATCCTCGATTCCATGCCGCACTCTGTTGTGTTCGATCACATGTTCACGCTGCCGCTTCCGATCCTGGAGAAGCTGGCGCGCCCGGTCATCGTCTACCTGGTTCTGGTGCTGTTGCTACGCATCTTTGGCAAGCGCGAACTGGCGCAGCTTAACCCGTTCGACCTGGTGGTACTGCTTTCGCTCTCGAACACGGTGCAGAACGCCATCATCGGGGAAGATAACTCGGTAACCGGTGGGCTGATCGGCGCGCTGGGCCTGCTGACGATCAATTGGCTGGTGGCGCGGGTGCTGTTTCGTTCGCGGCGACTGACACGCGCGCTCGAGGGGCGGGCGGCGGTGCTGATTCGCAATGGCCAGGTGGACCGCAAGGCCCTGCAGCGGGAGGCTCTCACGATCGAGCAATTGCTTGAAGTGATCCACCGGCAGGGTTTTCAGGACTTCCACCAGGTGCATCGCTGTGAGTTGGAGCCGAGCGGTACTTTCTACGTGGAGGCCTTCGATCCGAGTGTGGCCGACAAGCGGCACGGCGAACTGCTGGCGCGGCTGGATGCGCTGAGCAGCGAAGTTGCCGCGTTGCGGGCACGACCCACCGGCCAATAGTGGTTTCAGCCGGCGCAGATGCAACGTCGCCAATTCCGGCAGAGTTACAATTCGGCGCTGCCCCAGGAGCTATGTTCCCGATTTCGCTTTCGACGATTGCGGAGTTGGGGGAGTTATTGTCTCGCATCGAGACAATTATTGCGGCGGCTGGCATTGGGAGTTTTCCGGTTCCGGGCGGTCAAGAGAATTTCGTTCCCGCCCAAACGCTTTTAGTGTCCTTGTTAGCGATAACTGAGTTATGATGTTGGGCAAGCTAATCCATCCTTCGCGGCCTTGTGTCGCAGAACCTGTTCAGGATTCAGACTCCGCGGCGACTTTGTCCGCGAGGAAGAGAAAGACCCGTGACTCAACGATTCCAGCTTCGCCTTCTTTCCGCGGCGCTTTGCCTCGTTGCTTTGGGAGCGTTCCCGCTCCAAGCCGGAGCAAGCGTCTACGCATGTATCGGGCAAAACTCGAACAACTACCTCTACGCTCAATTTCTGAACTGTCCGGCGGTCCAAGCCGCCTCGATCAGGCAGTTTTCCCTGGGAGCCTCCATCGCTGGCGGCTCGGCCGGGAAGCCCACGGGGCTGCAGGTTACGCTCAGTCACACTGTGGATGCCAGCAGCAAGGCCTGGGCCGAAAGTCTGCTCAAGGGCGTGCGGGTTGCTTCGACGCTGGTGGTAGGAATTACTCAATCGACAACGACAACTACCTCGAACGTCACCGTAGTGCTGTTCAACCCTCAAGTCGTCTCGCTCTCTGTCGACACGGGTATCGATGACGGCGTTCCAGTGGAGACGATCACCCTTTCTTACCAGAAGATCACGATCGTGGACAACTCGGTCACTCCGCCGTCGACGATCAATTGGCCCTAAGTGAGGCGCGCGCCAGATCTTTTATTTGAAGGTAATCGGCGCGGGGCTCTGAAGGGAGACGCCGGTACCTTGATCAATCCAGCTAACCGGGGTGAAAGCGCCCCACTTGTTTTGAGGAGGGTTGTCGAAATGAAACTTCGTTCTTTATGGACGATCTGCCTGCTGTTCGCAGCCGTGCAGGCGGCGCACGCCGCAACCGATATGCTCGTCTCGTTTGGAAACACCGCAACCCAGTGCGCCCCGCCCGGCATGATAATTCCCGGCCTCAGCGCTTGTCCGGCCAACTCCAGCTTTGAAGCTTACGAATTCAGTTGGAGCATGAGCGCCAGTGCGGGCTCCGTTTCCGCCGTGGGAAATCCGACGTTTACCGATCTAAACTTTTACAAGCGCCTGGACACCGCATCGGCGCCGCTGTTGATGGCCATGCTGCAAGGCAAGTTGATCCCTCAAATGCTGATCGCCATTTACAACACCGATGGCGCTACTCCGAATAGGCTTCTCTACACGGTCCTTGTGAAAAACGCTTACGTCACCGGACTGAGCAGCAGCGACACCGGCGTCAATCCCCTTGAGACCCTGACGCTTGGCTACGAGTCCATCCAAGTCACTATCAACACAAACGCTGTTGATGGCACGGCCGGACCGAGCTATTCCTACGGCTATAACCTCATCACGCACCAGTCGAACTAGGAGGCCGTCCATGCGTTTGCACGCTTATTGTCGCTGGGTTATTCTCTCCGTCTTTGTGCTGATGGCTGCCCGGGTTCAGTCGCAGGAACTGACTCTGGCATGCTTCAACGGCACCACAAACCTCGACACGAATCCCGCGACAGCTTGTCCGGGGGGCATGACCAAATCGTTCGTCAAAACCTTTACCGCGGGGGCAACCGACCAAGTTACTTTCACCAATGGAAACCCTGCATTCGGCCGCCCCTCGTTTAACACCTTTACGCTGACCAAGGAGCGGGATGCGGCATCCGACGTTTTGCTGAAGGCACTGTATGCGCAAAACCCATTGCCCACGGTGGTGATCGCCGGTTATTCCGCGCTCTCTGTTACCGGCAGCAGGACCCGCACATACACCATTCTGATGACGAATGCCGAGGTCACCAAATGGACTTGGTCGGCGACCAGCGACGGCGTTCTGGGAGAAAACATTGAGTTCACCTTCCAGAAGATCGCCATCCTGAACAACATCACGGGGCAGACCGTCGGTTGGTCTCCCGCCTCAACGCCCGCAAAGTAAGGCGCAAAACGAGGCGAGGTTCCCCGGCGCCTACTCCCACTCGATGGTGCCGGGGGGCTTGGACGTGATGTCGTAGACGACGCGATTGATGCCGCGCACTTCGTTCACAATGCGGTTGGAGATGCGCTTGAGTACGTCGTAGGGCAGCGGGGTCCAGTCGGCGGTCATGCCGTCTTCAGAGTGCACGGCGCGGACGGCCGCGGTGTAGGCATAGGTGCGCTGATCGCCCATGACGCCCACGCTCATGACCGGCAGCAGCACGGCAAAGCTTTGCCAGATGCTGTTGTAGAGTCCAGCCGCCTTGATCTCCGCCACGACAATTTCATCGGCTTCCTGGAGGATTGCAACGCGTTCCGGGGTGACCTCGCCGACGATGCGCACGGCCAAGCCGGGGCCGGGAAAGGGCTGGCGGCCCAAGACATCCTCGGGCATGCCCATGTCGCGGCCAATGCGGCGGACCTCGTCCTTGAAGAGGTCGCGCAGCGGCTCGATGAGCTTGAGTTTCATGAATTCGGGCAGGCCGCCGACGTTGTGGTGGCTCTTGATGGTCTGGCTGGGACCCTTGACGCTGGACGACTCGATGACGTCGGGGTAGAGCGTGCCCTGAACCAGCCAGTCGAGTTTGGCGTTGGGGCCGCCGGTTTGCTTGGCGATGCGCGTGGCCTCGTCGTCGAAGACGGCGATGAACTCGGCGCCGATGCGCTTGCGCTTGACCTCGGGATCGAGCACGCCGGCCAGTTGCGAAAGGAAGCGCTGGCTGGCATCGACAGCGACAATATTCAGGCCCAGCTTGTCGCGCAGGTTTTTTTGCACGCTGGCGAATTCATTTTTGCGCAGGACGCCGTTGTTGACGAAGATGCAAGTCAACTGGCTGCCGATGGCCTTGTGGACCAGCATGGCGGCCACCGAGGAATCCACGCCGCCGGAGAGGCCGCAGATGACGTGATCTGTGCCGACCTTGGCGCGAATCGCGGCCACGGTGCTCTCGATAAAGTGGGCCGGGGTCCAATCGCCGCGGGCGCCGCAGATGGAGAAGACGAAGTTCTTGATCAGTTGCGGGCCGAGCGGGGTGTGGTGCACCTCGGGATGGAACTGCACGGCCCAGATGCGGCGCTCCTGGTTGGCGATGGCGGCCAGGGCGTTCGATGTGACGGCGACGCGGCGGAAACCTGCAGGCAGCTCGAGCGCCTCGTCGCCGTGGCTCATCCAGACGGCGAGGGTGGGCGGCAGATTGGCGAAAAGCGCCGTGGCCGCATCTTCGATGGTGACTTCCGCGTGGCCGTATTCGCGCTTGCTGGCCGAGCGCACCTTGCCGCCCATGTTGTGGACGATGAAATGCAGGCCGTAGCAGATGCCGAGCACGGGCACGCCCAGTTCCAGCACCGCCGCGTCGGCGATGGGCGCGTCAGCGTCATAGACCGACGACGGCCCGCCGGAGAGGATGATGCCGAGCGGATGGTGCGCTTTGACTTCGCTGAGGGGGGCGGTGCAAGGCAGCACAACGGAAAAGACGTTCTGTTCGCGGATGCGGCGGGCGATCAGTTGCGTATACTGCGAACCGAAGTCGAGGATTACGATTGTCTGGGTGTCCACGTCCTAGTTTTGCAGGGCGCGGGGCGGGCTGTAAAGGCTCGATGACGCCGATCGCTGCATTCCCGCGAAGTCGGGGCTCGCGAAACGGGGATATGGCCCACGCCGGGCTGCGCCGCTTAGGATTTTCCCTTGTATTCCATCGGCGCCGGGGCTTGGCCGCGGCCTTTGCGCCAATCGTAGGCGAGCAGGCCCAATATGCCGGGAAATCTCGAAATCACGGTGAAGAATGCGTATATCCAGCAGTCCCCTGCATGCCATCCGCGTCTGAGAACGCCGCGGTAAATGTGCACAAGCTGGGCCATGTAGGCGCAGAGCAGAACGGCAAGGGATATCGCGTAGGTAAAGGGCGTCAGGCAAAGCGCCGCCGCCGGCAGAACCAGTCCCCAAATCCAGATTCGGCGCCGCTCGCGCGCAAAGTACCGCTCCTCGCTGTTGCCGTGCAAATCCGCGACCTGGCCATAGGCGTGGCCCGTCCTGCGGGCCCTGCGCCACCACTGGCTGAAGCGGGTCATGGCCGCATCGTGGCCGGCCATGGGCGTATCCAGCAACAGGATCTTCCAACCCCGGCTCCGCACGCGCACGCAGAGTTCATCGTCCTCGGCGGCGATCACGTCGGCCCGGAACCCACCTACTGCGCGGAAGACCTCTGCGCGCACCATGAAGATGCCGCCGCAGGCCTCGATCTCGCCCGGCGCGTGCCGCCACTCCAGGTCGCAAAGCCGGTTGTAGATGGACGCCTGAGGATCGATTTCGCACACGTGCCCGCAAACAATGCCCACATCGTCTGCTGCGCCCAGCGCGGCGGCGCCTTGCCGCAACCAACCCTCCACCAAAGCGCAGTCGCCGTCGACAAACTGAATGAACTTGGCGTCGGGCGCCAACTCCATCGCGCAGGCAAAGCCCTCGTTCCGCGCCCGCGCCGCGCTGAATGGCCGAGCCGCGTCGAGTTCCACCACCACGCAGCCGAGCGACCGTGCAAAATCGGCGCTTCCGTCCGATGAGCCGGAATCGACGTAAACCACCGTGCTGGCGCCTTCGATCGCACGGCGCAGGCAGCTCTTCAGACGCTCGCCTTCGTTGCGCCCGATAGCCACAATGGCGACCTTCCGATTGGAGCTGGGACTCATTGCAACTCATTCTAAGAGGGCCGGAAGAGAATAGATATGACCCAAAGGCACAACCGGCGCACCCAAGGGCGTGAAGCAAACCGCGACGAGCCTTGCGGCAGTCTGCGGGTGTTAACATCCCATCCGGGGGAATTCGCGTGAATCGACGTGCAATGATTGCGGCAGCGGCGGTAGCATCTACTTTGGCCTTGGCAAACCAGATCGGCGCACAGAACTCGACGTGGCCCCCGAGCGCGGACCATGTGACTTTGCCGGTGTGGCCGGGAGCGGCGCCGGGAGCGGCGGCAAACCTGCCCGCCGAGGCCGATACCACGACAGATAAAAGCAACCTGGTCGCCGGGCGACGGCTGGTGCGCCTGGGCAATGTCTCCACGCCGACGCTCACGCTGTATCCGCCCAAGGGAGCAAATTCGGGAGCCGCGGTGGTGGTCTTCCCGGGCGGCGGCTACAGCATCCTGGCCATGGACCTGGAAGGCACGGAGGTTTGCGACTGGCTGAACTCGATTGGCGTGACCTGCGTGCTGCTGAAGTACCGCGTGCCGGATTCCGGCCCCTATCCCAAATCGGCGGCGGCCTTGCAGGATGCGCAGCGGGCGCTGGGACTGGTGCGCGCGCACGCCGCGGAGTGGAAGATCGACCCGAACCGGGTGGGGGTGCTGGGATTCTCAGCCGGCGCTCACCTGGCAGCCGCCCTGAGTACCCATTTTGACAAGCGCCTGTATGAGCCGGTGGACGAGGCTGACAAGCTCAGTTGCCGGCCGGATTTTGCGGTGATTGTCTATCCGGGCTACCTGGCCCTGGCCGACAAGAACTTCGCGCCCAATCCCGAGATCGAGGTGACGGACAAAACCCCGCCATCGTTCGTTGTGCAGGCGGAGGACGACCCGGTCCACGTGGAGAACGCGCTGGTCTACTACCAGGCGCTGAAGAACGCCGGCGTCCCGGCCGAACTGCATCTGTACGCCGCGGGCGGGCACGGCTACGGCCTGCGCCGGACCGCGTTGCCGGTGACAGCGTGGCCGCAAACGGTGGAAACGTGGCTGGGGACGATCAAAGTGCTGCCGGCGCGATAGACTGAGAGCGAAACCAGGGTCACCGTGGCCTATTGATTTTTGTGCAAGGTCGCCGCTGCCTGGTGGTCGCGTCGACTTGGATGCTGTGGTTTCTGGCAATAGCGACTCTGGTTCCGCTATTGCCATCACGGGCATCAGAAACTAACTACCGGCTGGTCAACGATGCAGGAAATCTTCTCAAAGATCTTGAAACGGCGGGAACGTGAGATTCTGGAGCTCGAAACCGAGACCCAGGAGCAGTCGCTCGCCCTGGAAAAAAGCGAGCCGGAAGCCGCCGACCGGAGCTATGCGCACTTGCTGCTGGGGGTGCTCACGGTGTCCGATCGGTGTTCGCAGGGGCTGATGGTAGACACTGCCGGGCCGGCCGTGACTCGATTGTTGCGGGAGAATTTGCCGGATGCAAATTTCTGGGCTGGGCTGGTGCGGGACGATGAGGGCATGATTGCCAGCACGCTCCGGGAGTTGAGCCGCAAGGGCGCGGCCTTGATCCTGACCGTGGGCGGTACGGGGCTGGGCCCGCGGGATCGCACGCCGGAGGCTACACGGCAGGTGATCGATCGCGAGGCGCCGGGCCTGGCGGAGGCGATGCGGGCGATTGGCGCCACACAGTATCCTTTCTCCTGGCTCTCGCGCGGGATCGCCGGGTTGGCCGGCAAAACGATCATTGTGAACCTGCCCGGCAGCGAGCGCGGCGCCACGGAAAGCCTGATTTCGATTCTTCCCCTGCTGCAGCATGGGATCGAAATTGCCGCGGGCGGGCAGAACCACCCTTGAGGTGAGCACAAATCATTGCGCGGCGAAAACTGGAACTGAACCGATTTACTTGCGGGAAGCGCTTACCAGAAAGCGATTACTGCGGCTGCGGATTTGCCCTCGACCCAGCTTCGTAAAATTCACCGGGAGCTGGAAATGTGGCATTCCAGAACGCTTTCAGCGCGTCCGCTGGCAGAAAAGGCTGTTTGAGAAACAGCGAGAAAGCGTACAATCGTACTCACCCGTGAGTACCCCCAAGAAGAGTTCGTCCGACCGCAGGCGGCCCGGTGCAGTCAGTATCCGGGACATCGCCAGCCGTGCCGGCGTTTCCATCGCCACCGTTTCGCGCACCGTGAACCACATCTCGACGGTGAATGCCGAGTTGGCTCGCAAGGTGTGGCAGGCGATCGACGAGGTAGGCTACCTGCCTAATACCCAGGCGCGGGCGCTGGTCTCCGGCCGCAGCCACACGCTGGGGTTGATCGTCTCGGAGATCACGAATCCGTTTTTCCCGGAACTGGTGCAGGAATTCGAGTACCTGGCGGTGGCGCAGGGCTACGAGGTGCTGATCGGGTCAACGAATTACGAGCCCGCCCGCACCGAGAGCCTGATGCGCCGGGTGCTGCAGCGCAACGTGGACGGCGTGGCGGTGATGACCTTTGGCGTGGAAGAGGGCCTGGTGCAGAGGCTGGTGGAGCGCGAGTTCCCGCTGGTATTTGTGGATGCCGGCCCCGACCTGCCCAATATTCGCGTGCTCAAGGTCGACTACGGCGAGGGCATTCGCCAGGGGGTGCAGCATTTGGCCGCCCTGGGGCATCGCCATATCGCCTTCATCAGCGGCCCGCTGGCACAGCGCTCGCCCACAGCCCGGCGCGACGCTTTTTTGCGGTCGATGGCGGAGTTGGGGCTGACCGTTCCGCCGGAGCACCTGGTGGAGGGAAACCACACCATGGAAGGCGGCATTGTCGCCATGGAGAAGCTGATCGCGCTCAAGGAGCTGCCGACAGCGGTGATGTGCTCCAACGACACCACGGCGATCGGGGCCCTGCACGCGCTCTACCGGACCACCTACAAGGTGCCGGAGGATATCTCCGTTGTCGGGTTTGACGATATCCATCTGTCGCAGTTTATCCTGC
>Ga0181516_10001428_pt1 | contig 18261 bp, 10 predicted proteins | sample PEATcosm2014_Bin_25_FD_121104 | JGI IMG/M metagenome (GOLD analysis project Ga0181516, IMG submission 121104) | Peatland microbial communities from MTU Mesocosm Facility, Houghton, MI, USA - PEATcosm2014_Bin01_10_metaG | ecosystem: Environmental > Terrestrial > Soil > Wetlands > Peat | place... | reverse complement strand
TTTCACCGAGGCGCAGCCGGTTTGCGTGCCAAGGATGACGACCATGGTGGCCACCAAGAAAAGTCTGATCAAAAGTGCGCGCATAAGATTATTTTTTAAGGAGCGATTCGATTTGTTCCTCGTATTCCTTGCGGGTTTGCGCCCCGTGAAATCCGTTGTGGGTGAAACGCACCTTCCCAGTTTCGTCCAAGACGAACGAACTTGGCATGGTCTGAATGCCGGCAACGGCCACGAGCTTTTGTTGGGCGTCGCGAACCACGGCAAACGTGGCGGCATTCGCCTTGAGAAAATCTTGCATGTCGGCCTTTTCCTCGTCTTCATTGACCGCGATGATGACCAGTCCCTGGTCGCCGTATTTCTTCTGAAGGTCATTCATCGCGGGAAAAGAGTCTTTGCACGGTCCGCACCACGAGGCCCAGAAGTCAACGATCACTATTTTTCCCTTCATTGAGTCCGGCAGTTTGCCTTCCAGCTTGAATCCGGCAAGGTCAGGCATGACATCACCGACTTTGAGCGCAGCCGGCGCGGCAACACAAATTCCGGCGCTTAGCGCCAATAGCATGATTTTTTTAAGCGGGGATGTATTCATGGAATTTACGGGAAAAGAGTTTGGTGGTTTCGGCGGTTACTGCGCCAGCGGCGCCGGGATGGAGTTCAATCAGTTCCAGCCCTTCCTTTGCGCCCAGAATGCAAACGCTGGTGGCGAGCAAACCGGCGATGGTGCAGCTCGGCGCGATGACTGAGACGGCGCGGCAATCGTTGAACGCGGGATAACCCGTGCGCGGATCGAGAATGTGGCCATAACGCCGCCCATTGAAAACAAAGTGACGAAGATAGTCGCCTGAGGTGGCCACCGCATGGTCAGTCACGGCCACACCCGCCCAGCACTTGCCCGGACTGGTCGCGTCATCAAGGCCGATCCACCAGTATTTCTTGCCAGGCGCATGGCCGCGCACGCGCACGTCCTGGCCGAAATCCACCATCACGTTTGGAATGCCGCGCTGGATCGCCATGTTAATGACACAGTCCACGGCGTATTCCTTGCCGATGCCGCCCAGGTCGAGCGCCATGCCGCTTCGCGGCAGAAAAATGCCGCCAGCCCGCCGTTGAATTTTGTTCCAGCCCACCAATTCCCGCGCAGCTTGGATGGCGTTGTCATCCAGCATGACCGGCGGGCGTTGCTTCCAGTTCCATAATTTGATAAGTGGCAAAGCAGTGGGATCAAATGAGCCGCGGGTGAAGAAAAATAAGTCGTGACAAAGGTTGAATAACCGGTCGGTGTCGCCATCGGTTTCCACCCAATGTTCACCGGCGGCGGCGTTGATACGCCCAATCAAGCTGTCAGGAATGAACCGCGAATAACGCGCCTCGAACTGGGCTGTCCACGCGACCACATCACGTTGAAAGGCGCGGACGATCGTCGCCGAAACGCCGTGGCAGTTGACGCGGCAGAGCGTGCTCATGGCGCGAAATTCCAGCTTGTGAAGGTCATTGTCCAAAGATGCCTGCGCGGACTGGGTGACACGGTTGATGACGTCGCTGGCCAGAGGGACACCGCCAGCACCAAGGCTGCCGGCCATAGGTGAGAGCAACGCCGGTTGAATAAAAGATTGTTGGTGTGACATATTATTATTTGTCGGCTAAAACCAGATGCGCATGCCGATGGTAAATAAGTTGGCTTCGGGGTAAGCGCTCTGCGAAGTGGCACCATCAAGACCCTCCATGACATAACGCATATAACCAGCGTCGAACGAAACGTGTTTATTGACGCGCCAAGTGATGTCCAACCCGTAGGAAAAGGATTCGAATTCAGAGAGCCGATAGTCTGATGAATAATAGGCTGGTAAATTTTTGTAGTCAGGCACAAGCAGGCAATAAAAATCAGCCGCGTTCTGCACGTAGTAGCGAAACCGCGGGGAGATGACTATGTTCTTCCCAATTTTCTGGTGCCAGGCTAGTTCGGCTGTGTTGGCGACGATGCCGTAGGAATCATGAAAAAAACGATAGCTCAATTCATAGCTCCCGTTCAACGGTGTCAAAAACTGGGTCCATGAAACATAAAACAATTCCGTGTTGCGATGGCGCGGACGACGTTCGGCAATCAATGCCGGATCGCTCGGATTGAATTGTAGAAAATTCATTGCCGGCATGACCCCCCGATAAGGATCGCTGAGATAGCCATGCTCAAAACCTATCGAAGTGTTGACGGTCAGGTATGCCTTGGGCCCGAACAACTGCACCAGGCCGAGAAAAATATCGTCCGTCATCTTGTTCTGCCATTTGACCAGCGAGTCATCCCGCACCGAGTCGCTGTTGTGGGACCAACCGGCGTTGATAGTTGTGTTTTTATCATTCAAAGAAATGGAATAGTTCAAAGCCCCGCCAAACGAAATGTAATCACTTTCGGCGCTGTAAGAGAAGGTTGGTGTGAGTTGTTGTTGGCGAAGGGTGAGCGGAACCGAAAAGGAAAAGGCATTTCGATGGTCGTGCAACTGTGTCAACGGCACGGTGGTATTGCGATAATTTGGATTTTTGGTAAGATTTTTCAAAGCGGCAGTGGCGCTGTTGGTTGCAATTCCGCCAGCCACGCCACGTGAAAAGGCCGCTGCATCGTTGGTTAACTGCTGAATAGATTCCAGCCCGGCATCCACATAAATTTCGTTGTTTTGAACAAACTGATTATATTGGCTGGTGTAGACGCTTTGATAGATTGGCTGGTAATAGTAGTTAAAATTAGGGAAAGGCCATTGTTTTTGCGGCGGCGCACCGTTCGGCGTGGCACCCGAAATGGCATCTACCACCACGTTGCCGCTGACCCGCACGTTTTCGGTCAAGCCCAGGTCGAACTGCCAGGTATCCGTGCTGACATGGATGCGATTGTCATCTTCTTGATAATAAGATTTGCGATAGCCAATCTCGCTTTCGTCTGCTGCAGCCCGATTGACGCGTAACAGCGGCAGCATCAAGCCGAAAACTAAAGCTATGAACCATTTCCGGCAGCGATGCTTGGCGCGCCGGCTGCGCCCAATGGCGGCCTGGCGTATCTGTGGATTTTCTGGTGAAATCGCCATATCAAATGAGCATTATTTCATGCTGTTCACGTTCATGGGAAAACCACGCGATAGAATTGTGATTGGAGGCCCACGGCGTTCGTCTGAAAAGTAATGCTTCCGTCATTTCCAATAATATTGGTCGCGAGCGACACCCAGTTGGGGTTTATTAAATTAGAAGCGGTTTGAACGATATATGTTAAGCCTGCAATGGAATTGGCATTCCATTGGACGGTTCCAGGCTTGCTCGGGCCAAGGCTCAAACATGGCGGCGCGACGACGGTCAGAGTTGCCATGCTGCTGATTGAGGCACCAGACGAATTGGTGACGGTTACAATGTAATTTCCGGCACTTTCGAATGAGACATTCGTCAAACTGAGCACGGGCCCTGAAGCACCTGGAATACTATTGTTGTTGCGGAACCATTCATAGACCAAGCTGGAACCGGCAACCGTGACACTGAGGATTGCATTCTGGCCATTCAGCACTGCTTGGTTGGCAGGCAACTGAATAATGCTTGGCAAAGCGGGCAATCCAAAAATACCAGCCGGGCTGATCGGCACATTAGTATCCATCACAACAAAACTTGAGAAGTCGGAAGTGGAAAGCCAAACCAAAGCCTCGGTTGGGAAATACGGTCCGATATTCGTTTGGGCAAAGATATAATAGGCCGGAGACGTCTTTGGATTTATGTTGATGCCATAGCGGCTGTTCCCGGTGGTGTCCAATGGAAATTCACTCATCTCCCCCTCCAGCGTCCAGTTTGTCACCGATATTAAGGGGTCAGACGAAGACCAAACATAAAAGCTTGCCCCACTGGAACTGTAAAATACCAGATTCTCACCACCAACGAACCCAGCCCCGGCATCAAAAGCGTCGTAGAATAAATTGGTATTGGTTATCGGCAAATATGGTATAAATACGCCATCTGCACCAATCGGGATATTTGTGTCCACCACATTGAAACTCGCAAAATCAAAGGTTGTTAGCCAAACTAACGGCTCAACCGAAGCATATGGGCCTGTATTATCTTGCGAAAAAATATAATAAAATGGTGACGCGACAGGGTTAAGATTAATGCCATAGCGGCTATAACCCGAGCTTCCCAAGGGAAGTTCGCTCATTGAGCCCTCCAAAGCCCAATTTGTCACCGATGTTGACAAATCAGAAGAAGACCAGACATAAAAATTGATGCCGCTCGTATTGGTAAAAACAACATTCTCACCGCTGAAAAATCCAGCTCCGGCATCATATGCGGCACAAAACACTTTTTGATCGAGAAAGCCGGATAAAGTTATGGTGAAAGTTGCGTTCGTGACCGTGAAGCTCGAAAAATCAGCCGTCGTAAGCCAGATTACAGGCTCGGTGGCCGTGTATGGTCCTGTATTCGCGGTTGATATTATATAATAGACCGGTGACGTAACTGGGTTAAGATTTATCCCATAACGGCTATAGCCTGTAATGCCCAATGGCAACTCGGACATTGGTCCCTCAAAAGTCCAGTTTGTCACCGAAACCGAAAGGTCGGGCGATGACCAGACATAAAAAGTGATGCCACTCATATTGGTAAATACAACATTTTCACCACTAAAAAATCCGGCACCAGCGTCATAAGCTGCATAAAATTGTATTGGAAAATCCATTCCAACAGGTGGTGAACTGGTGACCGAACCGCAAGGGTTTGATACAATGACATCAATCGCGTTAGTCGTGTCTGTTGGGCCGGGATTATTGAGTATATAGGTGTTATTTGTCGCACCAGGAATGGCGACACCATTGGCGCACCACTGAAAACTTAGTGGCGTGTCTCCTGCCGCTGTTACGTTGAAAGTCACATTGGATTGACCGGGCATCACCAATTGACTTACGGGTGGAGTGGTAATGCTGGCCGCATTCGTGCTAAAGGCAACTCTGGCCACACGGCTGGTTACGGAACCGAACGCATCACTGACCACCACATCAAATGAATTTATGGTGTTATTGGCACCCGGATTATCCAATGTGAAGTTGTTGTTTGTCGCATTCAGCACCTGGACACCATTGGTCCGCCAACGGTAAGTGAAAGGTGGTGTGCCAGCGACCAGCACCGTGAAAGTTGCGCTGCTACCATAACATATTGCCTGATCCTGTGGGCCGGTTAGTGATAGCGGAATGGTCATAGGTGTCACGTCTAACCAGTTGGTCGAGATGCGGACGGTATCAAAATTAAAACCGCCTTGGGCCGGACTGCTCGAGGAATGAAAAAGCACAATTTGTAAGTTCGCCGCATCCGAGCCTTCGTCATTTGACGTTCGCGCGTCCGGTGAAACCGGCTCTGTTCCGCCCGGATTTGGATCCACATAAATGCTGGCTTGACCACCGGAACCAAAAGTGTATTTCAAAACGATCAGATGAATAGTATTCACGGCCAATGTTTTGCGAACCGTTACTGGATCATCACCCGTGTGGCCCACGCGAAACGTGTAACCGTTCGTAGCGGTGGTGACATAGAGATCAAGCGGATCGTCGGGCTGGTTGGGCGAAGTATTGCCGGCGGTCATCAGGCTCGCGATGAATTGGGAATTCGTTGGCAGCAGAGTGCAACGGATAAGGGTTGAGAAATAAACCGCTCCGCCGGCAACCGCGTTGCTGCTGAAATTTCGATAAACCGTCCGGCTCGTGCCGCCGCCGATTTGCAGCATGTTGCCGGTGGGCACTGTGCCCTGCAAATTGGTGAGGCTAAGATTGCCGCTGGCCACGCTCACCGAGGATCCAATGCTGCCAGCCCACGGCGGATTGGCGGCAAGCCCGGTTCCGGTTGAATAGTTGAACCCTTCTTCCATGAGTCGTCCGGCCTCGGCTTGGGGCATGTGCATGAACAACAAAAAACACACCACGACCATCCGGCATTTCTCAAACTTGCCGCGAACAATCATCCAACGACGATATGAAATGATGACACTCATGGTTGCTTTCTATCCAACAACAAGTTCGCGGCACCGCGATTGGAGTCTTTTTCCAAAGCAGTCATCAAAACATTTATAGCTAAGTCGCCTTCCATTCTTCTTCTAGTTAGCCGGGCAATTTCGCCCGGCGCGGGTTTGCTGATTCGCAAACTTTTAGCAACCGTGGTGCCAACGGTGGATTTGCTTGTATTTGCTAGGAAACATGAGTTAGTGCCGCCTGGATGGTCCGGCGTTGTGGTCCGGCGTCAGTGACGTGGTCCGAAACCGGTGCAAAGATTTTTCACCTTCGCCCGGAGCGGTTATCCGCGTGGCCGGCTCGATTTTTCAACGCCGGGGAAATCCGTTCGACGAAAGCAGACGACTTGGTCATTGAGACATTGATTATCTGAATTAGAGGTGCTACGGTGCGATTGTGATTAAGAATGTCCAAGTCAAGTGGCTCTGTTTTTCGCTCTGCCTCGTCTTGATGCGGGAAACATCCTGGTCCCAGAGTTTTTCAGACATGTTTGCCGGGCGGCAACTGTTGACCAATGCCTCCGCGTTGGTGACCGGCTCCAACACCAACGCCACGGTGGAACCGGGTGAACCGAAACACGCGGGCAAAATCGGCGGTCATTCCCTCTGGATTTCCTGGCTGGCACCGAGCGACGGTCTGGTCACCTTGAGCACGGCGGGCAGCACGTTCGACACGTTGCTGGCAGTTTATACACTTCAGCCGGATGATGGGCCGCCGATACAAAATCTGGAAGGCGTTGCTTCCGACGATGATTATGGCGGACTGGTGACTTCTTATTTGCAATTCGGTGCCAATGCCGGACAGACCTACCAAATTGCCGTAGATGGATTCAACGGCGCGGTCGGCAATGTTTTATTACAGCTAAATTTCATGTCGTCCTCGAACCTTCAGCCCACTGCAGTCGGTCTTCCGGGCGACCAGTCGTTGCGGATAGGCGATCCGTTGATACTAACCATTAACCTACTGCCCAGCCCTAATCTTCAGTTTAGATGGTATCTGAACGGCAGTCCCGTGGCCGGACAGGATGACGATTCCATCGCCCCGACCTTGATCATTCCCAGCCTGCAGCGCACCAACCTCGGCTTCTATTCGCTGAAATTCTATTTGAACGACGACAGTTTTTTCAGTTCAGCGGTCGAGATCCAGGTGAATTCCGAAGGGCAGTCAAAGGTGCTGGCCCGCAACAAAATTGCCGACGCCGCGCTCTCCGGCTTGAACCCCGCCGCCGCGCAATCAGGTTTGGCTAGTGGCGTCATCATCGGCTACAATGGCACGCAGATTTTCAACACCTCCAGCGCGATTGTGGATCCCAACGCCCCGCTCATTTGCGGGGTGCCGCCGGGTGCGGCGTATTGGTTTTCCTATCAAGCCCCGACCAATGGCATCATGACGCTTACCACGAGCAACAGTTCCTTCGCCACCCTGCTGGCGGTGTTTACTTATACCGGCACGCTGACCAGTTATGCCGACTTGATTCCCGTGGCCTGCGACAATAACAATGGCGGCACCGGCACCGGCACGAGTTCGGTTCAGTTCGCTGCGACCAATGGTGCGAACTACTTCATCGTCGTCGGCGGCGTCAACGGCGCGGCGGGAATTGCGCATTTGAATTACAGCTTAAGTCCGGGATTCGTTGTGCTGGTTCCGCCCATTTTGACCACGCAACCGCAATCTCTGATCGTGGTCACCCAAACCGCCGTGGCCTTGAGCGTGGTGGTCAGCGGCACCACGCCTTTAGCCTACCAGTGGTGGAAAAATAATTCGGTGATCCGGCAGCAAACCAACGCCAGCCTCCTGCTCCGGTCGCCGCAAAATTCAGACGCCGGCAATTATACCGTCGTGGTGACCAACTCCGCGGGCGCGGTCACCAGTGCGCCGGCCAATGTCACGGTGATCAGCTCGCCGCTCATCCGCCTGAACCCAAACGCGCAAACCATGGTTTCCGGCTTTCCTGGCATTCGCGGCTATCAATACTCGGCGGATGTTTCCGTGAATCTGGCCCCGGCATCCTGGGTGCATTTGACCAACGCGTTTCCGGATTATGGCGGGGTTATTTGGCTGACAAACTCCACGCAAAATTATAGCGTCCAGCTCCAGCGTGTGCATACGCCTTGATTGTTCGCACAATTTGTGTCAAACCAGTCCGGCACAATCATGAGTAACCCGGATCAGTTTTTCTGCCTCATCGTGGATGATGACGCAGGCTTTGCTTCGATGCTTGCCAAAATCGTAAGCGCGGAAGGCGGCCACGTCGTCCATTGCGGAGATTTGAAATCCGCACGCGCCGAGATCGAGCGCCGCGCCTTTGATCTCGTCCTGCTTGACGAGCGCCTGCCGGACGGCACCGGCTACGATTTTTTCCCGCAGTTAAACCGGCTTTGCCCCGACCCGGTCGTCGTGATGATCACCGGCGTCCCCGAATTGTCCAAAGCCGTCGAACTCACGCGCAACGGCCTGTTCGACTATTTGACCAAACCGCTCAACGTCGTTGATTTCACCGCCTGCCTGCACCGCGTCCGGCAGCGCCTCACGCACCCCGACCGCGGGGAATTTGCCAGCGAACTCATCGGCGAATCCCCCACCCTGCGCGAAGCCTTGAACTCGCTCCGCCAGATCGCCCGCCATGCCGGCACCACGGTTTTGTTGTCCGGCGAAACTGGCACGGGCAAAGACCTCGCCGCGCGCTTGCTGCACCGCCTGACCTATGCCGACCAGCCGGTGCCCGCGCCGTATGTGCCGGTGAATTGTTCCGCCGTGCCCGCTGAAATGTTTGAATCGGAATTGTTCGGCAGCGAAAAAGGCGCGTTCACCGGTGCGGACAAACGGCGTGAAGGCCTGATTGAAGCCGCCGCCGGCGGGACGTTGTTTCTCGACGAAATCACCGAGACGCCGCTGCCCCAACAATCCAAGCTGCTGCGCTTTCTGGAATCCCGCGAATACCGCCCGCTCGGCAGCAACACCCTGCGCGAATTCACCGGCCGCATCGTCGCCGCCACCAACCGCTCGCTCGCCGACGAAGTCAAGCGCGGCCGGTTTCGCGAGGACCTGATGTTTCGTCTCACCGTCGCAACGGTGCGTCTGCCCGCCTTGCGCGAACACCTTTCCGACCTTGAACCACTCGTTGAAAATCTGCTGACGCAGCTCTGCGGAAAATACCGGCGCCGCAAACCGTTTCTGAAAGCCGGCGATCTCGAAGCCTTGCGCGGCTATCATTTTCCCGGCAACGTGCGCGAGCTGCGCAATCTGCTCGAACGCGCCCTGCTGCGGACACCGGACGAAGCGTCGTGGCTCGCCTTTGATCTCGCCTGGCTGGGTAGCGCTGCGAGAAGTGAATCCGCTGCTTCCCCGGAAAGCTCGCTGCCGCTGCTGCCGACCGACCGGCAGCTCAACCCGATTGATCTTCAAGAATACCGCCTCATTCAGCAGGCATTGCAGGCCGAGGGCGGCGGCATTCGGCGCGCCGCCACGCGTCTGGGCATCACGCACCAGACCCTGCTGCGGCGGCTGGAAAAATGGCCGGAGCTTCGGCAGGTGACTCCGCGTTCATCTTGAAATTTTGAGCGACCTGGCCACATCCCGCTTCCCGGTTCGCAAGCGGACCGGCAGTGGTCCATCTTTTTATCAAGACCGGACCAGCCTGCTGGTTTTTTTCAGATTTCCCGTCCCGGCATCGCAAGTGCTGACAAGCATACGCCAGAACTTCATGTTCAAAACTTTTGCCATTGGCCCGGCCCGTGCGCCGTGCTGGATGCTGGCGGGCGTGGTGTTTTGCATATGGGCTTTCGCCGCCCATGCGGCACCGCCGCTGGCCACCGCCGCCGAGCCCGCCAGCCGGCTCGTCGAATTTGACGGCACGGTCGAAATCACCATTGCCGGCACCAATGACTGGCGGCCCGCGATCACCAATCAATTCCTTCATCCCGGTGACCGCCTCCGGACCGCCGCCGAAAGCCGCGCGACATTGCTGCTTTCCGACCGCAGCGTAATCCGCGTCAACCAGTCCACCATTCTCGAAATCCAGCCGCCCTCGCAACCGGCGCGCCATCGCTTCGGACTGAAGCGCGGCGCACTTTTTTTTCTGGATCGCGAACAGCCGGCCGATGTCGAATTTGAAACGCCGCTGGCCACCGGCGCCATTCGCGGCACGGAATTTCTGCTGGAGGTGGCCGACACTGACGCTGCCACGCGTTTGGTCCTGCTTGACGGCGCTGTGGATCTCAAAACTGCCGGCGAACAATTAAAACTCACCAGCGGCCAGCAAGCCATGCTGCTGCCAGGTCAGCCGGCCAAACTCACCGCCGTTTTGCCCACCGCGAATTTGATTCAATGGAGTTTTTATTACCCTGCCGTGCTGAATCCAGACGAAATCAGTTTCAACGCCGCGGAAAAATCCGCGCTCGCGAAATCGCTTGCCGCTTACGCCAGCGGCGATTTGCTCGCCGCGCTGGCCGATGCGCCCAATGCGCTGGCGACGCAATCCACCGCCACGCGAACTTATTTTGCCGCGCTCAAGCTCGCCGTCGGACAAGTCGAAGCTGCCGAAAACCTGCTTTCATCCGTCGGAGAAACCGCGGCTCCCCTGCGCGAACTGATTGCCGCCGTAAAATTCCAGCCGCTCCCAGCTTTGCCCGAACCCACCAACAGCAGCGGCTGGCTGGCACGTTCGTATTACCTGCAATCACGTTCGCAGCTTCCCGCGGCCATGAGCGCCGCGCGGCAGGCGACCAAGCTGGCTCCCGATTTTGGTTTCGCCTGGGCGCGCTTGGCGGAATTGGAATTCGGTTTCGAGCATCGCCGCGAATCACGGCAGGCGCTGGACCGCGCCCGCACGCTTTCGCCGCGCAACGCGCAGGCCGTCGCGCTGGAAGGTTTCATCGCCCTCGCGGAAAATCATCCTCGCCCCGCGCTGAACTGGTTTGACCATGCGCAGGCGCTTGACGGTTCGTTGCCCAGCGCCTGGCTCGGCCGCGCGCTGGCTGAAGCACAACTGGGCAACGACGAGGAGGCGCGGCGCGATTTGCAGATTGCCGCGACGCTCGAACCGCAGCGCGGTTTGTTCCGCAGCTACCTTGGCAAGGCGTGGAGCCAGTCGGGCGATGACCGGCTGGCGGAAAAAGATTTCGCGCTGGCGCAAAAACTGGATCCGGCCGATCCGACCGCGTGGCTTTACTCCGCGTTGCACCGCTTCCAAACGCATCAGGTCAACGACGCGGTGCGCGAGCTGGAACACTCGGCGGAGTTGAACGACAACCGCAGCATCTTCCGCTCGCAATTGCAACTAGACCGCGACCGCGCCATGCGCAGCGCCGACCTCACGGCGATTTACGACGCGGCGGGCATGACCGAAGTCGGCGCCAGCGCCGCGAGCCGCGCCGTCGAGGAATCGTATTCTGATTTCGCCGGCCATCTTTTTCTCGCGCAAAGCCTGGCCGATCAAGAAGACCCGCAGCGGTTTGACTTGCGTTACGAAACCGCGCGGGAAAGCGAACTGCTCGTCGCGAACCTGCTCGCGCCGCCCGGCGGTGGGAACTTGTCACAGCTTCTCTCGCAGCAGGATCACCTGCAATACTTCGATACGCGACCGTTCGGTTTCAGTTCGCTGACCGAGTATGACAGCCGGGGCGGTTGGAACCAGGCAGCCACGGCCTTTGGCTCCGCCGGCGGATTCAGCTACGCGTTCGACGCGCAAGCTGTTTCCCAAAACGGCGAACGTCCGAATAACAAGCTGGAAGACCGCCAGCTTTCGTTCACCGCGAAACAGCAAATCACCCCGGACGACAGCCTCTATTTTCAAATGGGTTACTTTCACGGCGAGAGCGGCGACGTGGCGCAACGCTACAATCCGACCAATGCCGTTCTCGGTTTGCACGCGACGGAGGAACAAAGCCCGAATCTATTCATTGGCGAGAGCCACGAATGGTCGCCCGGCAGCCACACCCTGTTTTTATTTTCGCGGCTCGCCGACCGGCTCTCGCTGACGAATCCACAACCGAGCGTATTGTTCATGGCGCAAGACGGACACGGTTTCTACGGCGCGGCGGCGGATCCCTATTTCACGTTGAACCAAGTTGAAGATTTCACACTCTACTCCGCCGAGGCGCAGCAGATTTGGGAATCGCCGCGCCAGGCGCTCATCGTCGGCGGACGTTATCAATACGGCACGGTGGATACGCACTCGACGCTCACGCGCCTGTTTGGTGCGAAGACCGACCAGACCGCGTCGCCCGATTTGGAGCGGCTCAACGGCTACGGCTATTATCAATGGCGGCCGATCACCGAATTCCGTTTCACGGCGGGCTTGAGCTATGATCAGCTGAAGTATCCGCGCAACGTGGATTTGCCGCCGCTGCTTAACAGCGAAGACCAGCGTTCGCTGCTCGGACCCAAAGTGGGTTTCACGGCGGAACCGTGGCGGGGCGGCTGGCTGCACGGCGCGTGGACGCGTTCGCTGGGCGGACTTTTTTTTGACAACAGCATCCGGCTCGAACCTTCGCAGGTCGCCGGCGACATCAGCGCATTTCGCAGTTTGATTCCCGAATCCGTTGAAGGATTGGTGCCCGGCACGAAATTCGATTCCTGGACGCTGGGTTTCGATCAGTCTTTGAGAAGCCAAACCTACTTCGGCATCGGCGCGGAACTGCTCCAGTCCGACGGCTCGCGGGACGTGGGCGCGTTCACGAATTCCATCGCCTTCATCCCGGTGCCGAACAGCCCGACGACAACGAGCCAGACGCTCGATTTCCGGGAACGCAACCTCACGGCGTATGTCAATCAACTGATTGGCCGGGACTGGTCCATCGGCGCGCGCTACCGGTTGAGCGAGGCGAAACTCAACACCGCGCTACCCGGCCTGGCCGGTGTCGCCGGCGTCGCGGCCCTCGAACAAAACGAGCGCGCGGTGTTGCAGCACGGCCAGCTTTTTGTGATCTACAATCATCCGTGCGGGTTTTTCGTGGAGTGGTCTTCGGACTGGTATCATCAGGACAATCATGGTTATTCGCCCGGTTTGCCCGGCGACGATTTCTGGCAGCAAAACCTTTTCGCGGGCTACGTTTTTCCGCATCGCCGCGCGGAACTGCGCCTTGGCCTGCTGAATCTCGCCGATCAGGATTACCGGCTCAACTCGCTGAATTTGCAATCGGGACTCGCCCGCGGCCGGACGTTCACCGCGTCGCTGCGCATAAACTTTTAGAGAGATTCGCGTGCTGCGCCAACTTTTCAAAAATCGTCCACGCGCGCTGATAGCGGCGGGCTGCTCACTGCTACTGGCGCTGGCGAGCGTCTGGCTGCTGGCACCCGGATCGCGCACCGGCACCTCGCTGGTGCGGGCGAGTTACGATTGGTCGCAGACCTGGCTGGCCGAATCGGTTTTCACCAATGCCCCGGTGGTCATCGTTTATCTCGACCTCGATTCCTACTTGCGGGAAAAGCAAAACCCAGCCGAGCCATGGAGCCGCGCGCTGCACGCGAAATTGGTTCGCCGGCTCACGGCTGCCGGGGCAAAGGCGGTCGTCTTCGACATTATCTTCGGCGAAATGGACGGGGACTCGGCGAATCAAGAATTCGCCGAAGCCTTGCGCGCCAATGGTCACGTCGTGCTCGCCGCCGAACTCAGCCGTTCCAGCCGCGCCACGGCGCAGGTGGAAGGAATCGAGTCGTTGCAACTCTCCATGCCAGCCAAGCCGTTGCTTGCTGCGGCGGCAGCCTGGGGTATTGCCAATGCAAGCATGGATGACGATTTCGTCGTGCGCCGGCAATTCGACGGCTTGCAGAATCAAGGCGAACCCGGCCTTGCTCTGGCAACGGCCCGGCTGCTTGGCGCGGCGACGCCGAACGCGACCGGCTCGCAATGGCTGCGCTACTACGGCAAACCGCTGATGATTCCGCATGTGAGCTACAGCGCCGCGCTGCGGGACGCTGAAGTCGGCGACGATTTTTTCCGCGGCAAAATTGTTTTCATCGGCGCGCGGCCGATGGCGGGAACTTTTCTGGAGCGCAAGGACGAGTTCCGCAGTCCGCTCGCTGCGTGGGGCGACAGGGAATTGTTCATCCCCGCCGTCGAAGTTCACGCCACCCAGTTGCTCAATCTCCTGCGCGGCGATTCGCTGCGCCGGTTGCCGCCATTGAACGAAATTTTGGCGCTGGTGTTGTCCGCCGTCTTGTGCAGTGCGCTGATGTTTTATTTCCGGCCGCTGCCGGCCGCCGGCGTCGGGCTGATCGCGGAGCTGTTTGTATTTGGCGGCGCCACCGCCGCGCTGGCCGCCGGGAAAATCTGGTTTCCGTGGCTCATCATCAGCGCCGTGCAAATCCCCGGCGCGCTGGCCGGCTCCATGCTTTGCCAGTCGCTCGAATGGTATCGGCAGAAACGGCGCTTTGAGGAACAGCGCCGCGCCGCCGAGTTGAAGATTCGCGAGCAGGCCGCGCTCATCGAAAAGGCGCAGGATGCGATTCTGGTCGAAGACATCCGAGGCCGGATTATTTACGCGAATCCGAGCGCGGAGCGGCTTTACGGCTGGAGCGCCGCCGAATTTCAGCACGATGGTGTGGTGAATCAAATCACCGAGGCATGCGAAAACCAATTCCGCGAGGCGCGGCAGACGGCGCTTGCCTCTGGCGAATGGCTGGGTGAAATGGAACACACGACGCGCGCCGGCAAAAAGCTCACGGTCGCCAGCCGTTGCACGCTCATCAAGGACGAGCGCGGCGAAGCAAAGTCGCTGCTGTTCATCAACACCGACGTGACGGAGAAGAAGCGATTGGAACTGGAGTTTTTCCGCGCTCAGCGGATTGAAAGCATTGGCGCGCTGGCGGGCGGCATGGCGCACGATTTGAACAACGCGCTCGCGCCGGTGCTCATGGGCCTGCAACTCCTGCAAAAGCAGCGCGCCGACGAGGAGACGCAGCGCATGTTGTCCGTGATGGAGGCGAACACGCATCGTGGCGCCGATATGGTGAAACAGGTGCTGCTGTTTTCGCGCGGCAGCGACAGCGAGAAAGAAGCGTTGTCGCTTGGCGACCTGGTGCGCGAAATGGAGCGCATTGTGCGGCAGACATTTCCGAAGGCCATCAACATCGCCGCGCTCGTGCCGACCGACCTCTGGCCGGTGTTCGGCAACGCGACGCAATTGCATCAGGTGCTGCTCAATCTTTGCGTCAACGCCCGCGACGCGATGCCGCGCGGCGGCGAGCTCACGCTGGCGGCGGACAACGTGGAGTTGAGCGCGGGGGAAGCCGCGCAGATTCCGAACGGCGCGGTGGGACGTTTTGTCCTGCTGATCATTTCCGACACTGGCAGCGGCATTCCGCCGGAAATTTTGCCGCGCATTTTCGAGCCGTTTTTCACCACCAAACCGGCGGGCCAGGGAACCGGCCTGGGTCTTTCCACGCTGGTGCGGATTGTCAGCCAGCACCACGGATTTTTGAACGTGCGCAGCGAGCCGGGCCGCGGCACCACGTTCGAAATTTATCTGCCCTGTGCCACCAGTGTGCCGGCGGCGGAGACAACACGGATTCCCGTGGCTGAACTGCCGCGCGGCAACGGGGAATTGATTTTGGTCGTGGACGACGAGGAAGCGGTTCGGGAAATGGTTTCGCTCGGGCTCACCACGCAAGGCTATCGCGTGATCACGGCCGCGAACGGGGCGGAAGCCATTGCCCGCTGCGAGCGGCCGGCCGGCGAGGTGCGCCTCGTGCTGCTGGACACGGACATGCCGGTTTTGGACGGCAAAGCGACCGTTCCCTTCCTGCGGGCGCAGGCGCCGGCAGTGACCATTGTTTTGATGAGCGGGGAAGTGGCGGGGCATTCCGAGGCGGATGGCGTGGCCAAATTAATCAAGCCATTTCAACTTGAAGAATTGCTCTGCGTGATAACCGACCAACTTGCCGCCCGCCAACCAAGCTGGCCAGGTTCTGGCAAGCCTATTTAACCGATTTGAGAATCCGACAAAACAACGGAGTGCTGTATGCGTTTCTTATTTGTCTCCAAATCGGTCCCCGTCCGTCTCCAAAATATCTCTTCTAAGCGCTTAAAAAAGTCCGGCAAAAATTCGCCATCCGGGTTTGGGTGCAAAAAAAAGCCTCATGTTTGCCAAAAAACACAAGGCTTTCTCATTAGAACCACCAGAAATTTTGGTGGAGCCTAGGGGATTCGAACCCCTGACCTTCTCATTGCGAACGAGACGCTCTACCAACTGAGCTAAGACCCCGTGCTGAACCGCTTCACCAAAGGGCAGCAGACAAAAATACTACGCTGCATCATTGGTGGGTGGCAAGGCAAAAAAACCGCAGCGGTCGTTTTTGACGCGGCGGTGGATTTCAATTTTTCCACCAGGCGGCAAGGACGTTGTTGGCAGTGAAAGTCAGGCGCAATCTGCTTTCGTAATAGCTGGGCGGGGTCTGGACGATGCCCACGCCGCCGGGGTAACCGTAAAATCCGGCACCGACGGCGATGCTGCCGCCATTGTTGTAGCGGGTGATCCATTCCGCGACGAGTTTGCCGTCGCTCAATTTCGCCTGCTTGTCGGGCGGCCCCAGTTCCGTCACGGCCTGGTCAAAGGTGTAGCTGCCCACGCGGGCGTTCCAGTCAATGCGCGGCGTCACGCAGCCGGCCAGAAGCAGCGCCAGCGCCGCCAGCCGAAAAATCTTCAACGCAAAATTCATTTTCATGGCGAAAACCTAAACTGCGCGCCGCGAAGTGCAAATGGTAAATCACTTTTCGCCGGTGGTGAAGCCGGCGACGAGAGGCCGATGGTCTGAACCAATGCCCCAATTCGGAACCGCCGGGATGAAAGTTTCAGCGGTCAGCCAGCTGGGCTTCATGGCGGGACTCAAAAAGATGTAATCAATGCGGCTGTAGGCATCGTTCCGGCCGTAAAAATAGGTCCATGCCACGTCACGCGGCTCGAAATACGGTGGCTCACCGGGCGCGGTGTCGCCGTTGCGCTCGGCCGGGCGCGTATCGGTGAGTTTGAACTTTCCATGCCCGATGATTTCTTTGATCGGCGCGGAATTTTTCGTGTCATTGAAATCGCCGAGGACCACGAGCTTGGCGTTGGGATCTTTTGCGAAGCGGGCGTCCAGAATGTCGCGCAATATTTTCGCCTCGCCCAGGCGCTCCTCGGCCTCGTCGGCGTCGGGCGTGGCGAGCTGTGATTTCAAATGAGCGACGAGGAGCGTGAAAGTGAAATTGGTCGCCGCCTGGATGTCCACTTCGGCAAAACCGCGTTTGACCTGAAAGCGCCGGCCGTCGAGCAGGAACAATTCATTCGTGTGCGGTCGGCGCGCGACGATGGGCAATTTGCTCAACACGGCGACGTGGATATTTGTGTCGTAGCTCTGAACCTGTTCCCAAAACGGGAAATCCAGGCCCTCATTTTTCAGCGCCGCGCGCAATTCGAGCAGCGCGTTGGTGCCGCCCATTTCTTCGAGTGCGAGCACGTCGGGATTCAGCGCGCGGATGCTTTCGCGGATTTTCGCCTTGGCGGCGGCGGTTTTGACCTGCGTGCGCGAGGCCGTCGGCTGGTCGAGATAATTTTCGACGTTGTAGGTGGCGACGCGGAAAGTGGCGGCGAAACCCGCCGGGCCAGCCAGCCAGGCGGAAAAGAGCGCGACGCAAAACCGTTTCATTTTTCCCCAGCAAAGTGTCAGACACGGCCGGCATTTCAAGAGAACTTTTTGCGGATTTCCCCAAATCTGCTATCCTCAAACCATGGCTCGAACCCGCACCAAACAATCGGCGCCGCACAAATTGGACGACAAGCAGAGTGAACGCGACACGCGCGAACTGCGCATTGACAAGGTTGGCGTGCGCGGGCTGCGCTTCCCCATCCAGGTGCGCGACAAGGCGCGCAGTTTTCAGAACACCATCGCGACGCTGGGCATGTTTGTGGACTTGCCGAAGGAATTCAAGGGCACGCACATGAGCCGCTTTGTCGAGGTGCTGAACGCACACGGCAATGTCATCCACGTCGAGAACATCATGGACATTTTACACGAGCTGCAGAAAAAATTGAATTCAGCCACGTCGCATCTGGAGATCGAGTTTCCGTATTTCCTCTCCAAAAAATCCCCGGTGTCGCGGAAGGAAAGCCTGATGGATTACATCGCGCGCTTCGACGCGGCCGCGTGCGGCGCGGAAACGGATTTTGTGCTGACGGTCAAGGTGAACGTGACGACGCTGTGCCCGTGCTCGAAGGCGATTGCCAAATACGGCGCCCACAACCAGCGCGGCCAGGTGACGGTGGCGTTGCGG
>Ga0181516_10001427_pt1 | contig 18263 bp, 9 predicted proteins | sample PEATcosm2014_Bin_25_FD_121104 | JGI IMG/M metagenome (GOLD analysis project Ga0181516, IMG submission 121104) | Peatland microbial communities from MTU Mesocosm Facility, Houghton, MI, USA - PEATcosm2014_Bin01_10_metaG | ecosystem: Environmental > Terrestrial > Soil > Wetlands > Peat | place... | reverse complement strand
TTTGCCGCGGATGAAGAATTCCCGGAGCAGCTCCGGCAGCGAGCAATAACGCAGCTTGTGATCCAGCACGAACTCGGCCTCGGGATTGCCGCGCGAAATGGCGTTGCCGATCACGACGAGGTCGGGCTTGTGCTTGAGGTTCTGTTCCGCGTAACCGTTCATCACGGCGATTTTTTTCGACGCGAGGAACGACGCCATCGGCTCATAGACGTTCTGGTCCGAGCCGGTGACGGCAAAGCCCTTGTCCAGCATTGCCGCCGCCGCCGAGGCCATGGCGGTGCCGCCGATGCCGGTGAAATGCACCGACTTGATTTCCGATGAAAACATGAAAGAGAAATTTAACCGCCAAGACGCCAAGGCACAAAGCCTTTTTCACAAAGAACGGTGTGTCCTCCGCATTTCTCCCGTGATCTTGAGACAGAATGACAGAATGTTCAGAATGGTTTTTTGTTCATTCGTTTAATCCTGAATTCCGAAGCTGGGGAGCACACTCGCCTCGGGCGTCGCTGGCTGCGCCCCCGCAGCCAGCTTTTTGCGAGGGGAGGCGCCGAAAATATTTGGAACTTTTCTGGGCGTCCGGGTTTTCCGCGAGGGCGCGGAAAACGGCACCCGGGGCGGGCGCGCTCCCGTTTCTATTTCGGAATTCGGGTTAATTCTGTCTAAAATCCAATCCGCGTCATCCGACGTTCAACATCATGTCTCGAATTTAATTCCCAGTTCCTCCGGGATGATGGGCCGGAATTTGGCCTCCAGCGCCGAGGCATCGAACTTCAGCTCGCATTCCAGCAGCATCACATAATAGAGCGCCGTGAAACCCCAGAAATTTGTCTGGCCAAGGCCTTCCCCGGTTTCGGCATTGTAGTATTCGCGGAGGATGGGGTTCTTGATGATGGCCATTTCAAACAGGCGGCGGGCCAGTTCCCGTGCGACGTCAATCTGGCCGTAACGCATCAGGCCCTGGAAGATCATATAGTTGGTGGGCGCCCAGGTGCTGCCACGCCAGTTGCATTCGTGCGAGCCATTGGGCAGAAGATGGCTTCCCTGATAATAATCAGGCTCGGTTTTCGCATAGCTGGCCACGGGGTAGGGCAGCCAAAATTCGTTCTCGTTGGTCAGGTGTTCCGCAACCATGCGTTTCACCTGGGACTTGGTCGGCGCGCCGCAGAAGAGCGGCATGAAGTTGGTGGCGGATTTGACCGGCACCGGCTGTTTCGTCTTTTCGTTGCGGTCGAAGTAAAGCCCCTGTTTTTCGTCCCAAAAAACCTCGTTGATGAGCCGGTTGAGCTTCGCGGCATGGTCGCGGAAGGATTGCGCGTCCTTCTTCTCGCCAAGATGCCTCGCAATGACCGCCATGGCCTGTAGTTCGCGGACTAAATACGCGGCCAAGTCCACGCCCTCCACTTCAAACGCGCCAATCTGCCCGGCGCGCGACCACTGGTTGTCCGTGCCGGCGGCATCCGCGGAATTCCAGGTGGGCAGCCCGTTCCCGTCGCCGTCGTAGGAGAACCACTTGTCCAGATACAACTTGAGGCGGTTGTAATACGAGCCGTTGGCCGGGACGGTGACGGTCGCGTCCGCCGGCGATTCCTTCACCCAGTCGTAGTTGTCCTTGTCCTGCCGTGCCCCCAGCACGACAAGTTGCGCCATGAACGGCTTGAAATGCTGCCGGTCGCGCTGTTTGTTGAGCGAGCGATTGATGTAGCCGTCGGCGTGCTGGCGGGAGAGAAATTCCTTGAGGTTGGTGTAACAGTAGGGAAAAACGCCGTAGTAGGCGAGGTAGAGATTTTCGAAATATAGGTCCCAATCGTAGAACTCGGTGTAGGGATAACCTGTGAGAAACGTGCCGCCGGCGTTGGGCACGCCACGGATGGTCTTGAGGCCCTTGAGTTGGATGTCGGAATTGGTTTTGCGAAGGCGGACGAGCAATTCCTGGAACGGTTGTTCGCCTACTTTCGCGCGAACTGCCTTGGCGGCATCGGAGTAGGTCGGAGCGGGGGGAGTCGCGTCCGCTGCAAACACGGCGTCGAATCGGGACAACGATTCAAGCCAGGGCCAGGCCATCGTGGCACCAACGCCCCGGAGAAATGTCCGCCTCGAAAGGCCGCGGTTCATTACGCCAAGCGAGTTCTGATTCCGGCTCATAACATTTGATTTTTCACAAGGCCGTTACGGCCCCTCTGGTTTAGATGCGTAAAAATTGAGGGCTGGTGACGAAGTTATCAATCACATTATCTAAGCTGAAGACGCCAGAAGTCGGGCGCGAAGTTTCTTGAAACCAGAAAATATTTGCCGTCTGAATTGCTTTCACGCGGCGGGAATGGCATAAATGGCGCAATCACTATATGAACACAAAAGCGCTGTCAGTCCAATCTGCTGAATCCCGTGCCGGCTTCCGCGCCACCACGTTGAGTTTTATGAACAACCTTATTTCTCCAAGACGCTTTGGCGTGATTCTTTTTCTCTGCGCCATCGCGCTCGCGCCGTGCGCCATGGCGGAGGTGCGGCTCGCCAGCCCGTTCACCAGCCATATGGTCTTGCAGCGCGACATGAAGGTGCCGGTCTGGGGCACGGCGGACGCCGGCGAAACCGTCACCGTGGTATTTGCCGGGCAGAAGCTTTCCGCGCAGGCCGATGCCGATGGCAACTGGCGCGCTTATTTCAAGCCGTTGAAGGCTTCAGCCGAGAGCCGGACGCTTACCATCACCGGTTCGCACACGGCGCAGCCCATCACGCTTGACGACGTGGTGGTCGGCGAGGTGTGGCTGGCGTCCGGCCAGTCCAACATGGATTTCAGCATGTCGAAGAAAGTGAAATATTTCGCGGGCGTCACGAATGAGGACGCGGAGATCGCCGCCGCCACGTATGCGCTCATCCGCATGTTCATCGGCAACTCGTCGAAGACCTACAAACCGCAAATGACCGTCACCGGCGAGTGGAAGGTCTGCACCTCCGAGACGGCGCCGGCGTTTTGCGCCATCGGTTATTTCTTCGCGCGCGATCTGCAACGGCAGATCAACGTGCCCATCGGCATCATCGCCGAGGCGTTTGGTGCGAGCACGGCGGAGGCGTGGATTGACCGCCCGACCATGACCGCCGACCCGAAGTTGAAGCCGATGCTCGACCGGTTTGACGCGGCGGTGGAAAGTTTCCGCACCAACCGCCCGGCCGTGATCGCGCCGCCGCGTTCCGAGGACGTGAATGCAACGAACGAAGTCGCCGCCGCGACGAATACAACCGTCACCGCCACCAATGTCGCCAGCGCCGGCACGACCAATGCCGCTCCCCGCCGTCGCCGCGGCCCCAGCGGCCCGCGCGACCCTGTGCAGGACCAGCACAACGCCACCGTCCTCTTCAACGGCATGATCAATCCCGTCATTCCCTACGCCATCCGCGGCGCCATCTGGTATCAGGGCGAATCCATCATCGGCGGCGCGGAGGGCATCGCGCTTTATCCGCACGTGGAGGAGGTGCTCATCAGGGACTGGCGCGCGCTCTGGGACGAGGGCAATTTTCCGTTTTACATCGTGCAGCTCGCCGGGCAGGAGGCGCCGAGCAACAGCCCGAAAGTGCGCGAAGCCCAGGCGCTCGGCCTCGATTTGCCGAAAACCGGCATGGCCGTCACCACCGACATCGGCGAGGCGCACAACGTCCATCCGAAAAACAAGCAGGACGTGGGCGACCGCCTCTCGCGCATCGCGCTCGCGAATGTTTATGGCCGCAAGATGGAATTTTCCGGGCCGGTGTATGAATCCATGAAGATCCAGGGCGGCACGATTCGCGTGAAATTCTCGCACCTCGGCGGCGGACTTGTTGCGAAGGGCGGGGGACCGCTCAAGTGGTTTGAGGTCGCGGGCGCGGACAAGAAATTTGTTCCCGCCGAGGCGAAGATTGACGGCAAAACGGTGGTGGTGAGCAGCCCCGACGTGGCCGCGCCCGTCGCGGTGCGCTATGCCTGGGTCAATTTCCCTGACGGCTGCAACCTGTTCAACGCCGCCGGCCTGCCCGCCGCGCAATTCCGCACCGACAACTGGTAAAGTCTAAAAGCCGGGCGATTCGTTCCTTTGCTTAAACAATGAAAGGCGGCGCGTCCACCGCCCCTCATCACGGCTTTTTGGATTGGGCGCATCAAACGGGACCATTATACAAACTTGCAAAGGGTCTGTGCTTGTTTGACTCATGGTTTTGCAGGGTTGCACCGTGACCGTGCAAGTTTGTTCATTGGCTTTGCATGTTAGCACCACGACGATGCATGTCTGTTCCTTGATAGTGCAGGTTGCCATCCTCATTCTTTGCATATTCCGGCTGCTCCGTTGCGGCGCAGATGAGTGCGGCAATCCTCTCGGCTTCGACTTCGTTGACGTTGTCGCCACGCTCGCGTCCACCTTGAACTCGGTGGTGAACGACATGCGGATTGAGCGGAATTGAAGAGGCCTCGCGAAGCGGTTTGATTTCGCCTTTGTAAGAGAGGCTGTTGCTGAAAGCGATGATGTCTGGCGCGCAACGGAAATGTTCTGACAGTCGAATCACACTGCCGAATGACGGCTCGACCAATTCATAAACGGAAGTTTCGCCGTCATAAGCCAAATGTCCCGGAATGCCCGTGCCTGCCAGGTGGGAGTTAATTAACTTCAACACCTCTGTCTTATCTTGAAATACTGTTGGTGTGACTTGTTCCTTGTCGCCAACCACCACGACTTGCTTTCCAAGATAAAGGGCGAACAACGCAGCAGGATCACATTGACTCGCTTCATCAATAATCACCACGTCGAAGTGAGTGTTTGATGGATTAAAAGTTTCTGCCGCCTCGGCGAGTGGCATGATCCACACTGGAACGGCTTGTTTGGCTAACTGCATTACCTTGCGAGCCTCTTGGATGAAATGTTCATCCAGAACACCTTTGCGACTCTTGGTTATCTTGTCGCGATATAAAGCATAAATTCCAAGTGCCTGTCTTTGCTCAGGAGTAACTTGCCGGATTTGATTCATCCATGTTTGTTTCTCAACGAGCCGGGCAGTGACTTCGAGAAGTTGGTGTCCAAGACTTTCAACGTGCTGTTGTAATTGTTCAAGCGACACATTCGCTCGCCTCTCCAACTCGTCGTAAAGCTGCCGCCACCCCCAAGCGGATTCCGGCTCGCCCGGTGGTTCTGGCTGGCTGTGTTTAGGATGCCGGTTTTCAATTGCAGACGCCCATGCGGGTGCGGAACGACTGATTTGTTTTAGCAGCGTGCGTCGGCGGGCCAAGCCGTTCAATTCGCGCTCGTCAGCGGCAGAGACGCGAGCGTTTGTTTGGTAAAGCGCAACTACGTCTGCATGGGAAGCAGGCAAAGATTCACCGAGCGTAACCGGGCTTGGAATCCAGTCATCCTTGCCAGTGCCATCTTTCACGCGCTTTGCCGCTTCGATTGGGCGTGTTCCCTTGCCAGCGAAAACCACGTCGCGGATTTCATCTTGGCGCGCATCAAGGAATTTTTCACGTGCGTCACGCAACGCATTAAGAATCCGCTTCCGGTCATCGCGCAAACGCTGCGCTTCCCGTTCTAGGATTTGGTCATTTTCTGTCAACCGCTGGTGAATCTCCCGCACCGACGATTGGAGTTCTTCCTGACTTTGCTTGTCATTTTGAAGGACGCTGATGCAAAGCGGCTGAATTGCTTTAACAACTTTTTGACGCAAAACACGCAAAGCTTTCGGCGTGTGTGCGGTCACGAGAACGCGCTTACCCTGCGCGAGCAAGTGCCCAAGCAGGTTCGCGATGGTGTGAGTTTTTCCAGTGCCGGGCGGCCCTTGGACGAGCACACAATCTCTGCGCGCGAGTTGCCTTGCAATATCGAGTTGTTCCCGATTGGCTGGCTTGCTTAACAGAACATCCTCGTCTTCGTTTCCAAAACTATGGCTACCAGCGATTGATTCCGTCTGGTTGGACACGCCTTCTGCCAAGCCGAGAATTTGTAAAAGCGCGGGTGAAAAATCAATACGGCTCGCAATGTCTTGCAATATCGCGTCGAAAATACTGCTTGGCCCTGTGCGGCGTTGGCGCATGAAGATGACTGGCTGACGTTCAATAGTCGGGCTGTCCACCTGTGATTCGAGATCGAGTTGGTCAGTGCTTTCGCGCAATGCACCACGGGTGGGAAACAAACCCTGAATCAGGCGGAGCAAAAAGCCATCCGTATCATCTTCGCCGAGTGGTGCGAACTCTGTTTTTTCCAGTTCGCCTTCACATTTTTTAATCTGTGGAATATTCACCTCCGGCAATGCGAGCAGGAATTCTTTGTAAAGCTTTGGTGGTTGCTCGCGTTTGCGAAAGACAAACTGCGGCGGTTTATTTTCCGGGTAAAATTCCAATTCCAACTTTTGCAGCAAGACCGGATGACGAAATTTGCCAGCGGCATCCGGACAGCAAAGCAAGCCGTCACCAACCATCAGTTCAATCTTCTCGCCTTCGCGTTCCAAAATCCCATACCACTCATAAACTGTTTGGAAAAGCGCCAGCGTTTGGCGCGCAGGCGTCTCATTTTTCACCCACTGCTCGCGCTGCCGCTGCCAGTCTCGCAGTAATACAGGACGTTGATAGTTGTCCTCGAATCGTTCGATGAGCGTCTTGCCATCCTTGACGACATTGCAGGTTGGTTCGATTTCAACCGTGCCGCGATATTCTCGCCAACCTAGTTTGAGCCATTCGGACAATGCTGCGGGCGGCGGTGGACAGGGCGTGGTTGCCGGGCGTGTCAAACGTAATGCAATTCCGCTGTCCTCGTCCTCTTCGTCAGCCTTGCCCGCGTCTCGGAACAATTCAACAGTCGAATATGCAGGCAGGTCATCGAGCCAAAGAATGCGGGGCTGCTGATTGATGTCCCGAACCGGCGGATAGCGGAGGTCAGTATATGCCTTGAGGAATTCAAAAAGTTTGGTCAACCGTTCGCGCTTGGCTTGCGTGTTTGGTTGATCGTTCATGCGCGCATTGTGCCGATGTGCAACCGAACTGACAAGCCGACACAAACTAGCTTCTCTGTCGCCCTTACAGGGCTTTGGTTTGGCATCCGCGCCATCCGCGTAATCTGCGGTTCAATGGTTCGATGCGGCAAGGCCCAGTTTGACCGGGGACCGCGCAATTTCCACGGCATAGACGTTCAATTGTCCCTGGAAGTTTGCGCGGAAGATGACCCATTTGTTGTCGGGGGTGATGTGGTTGTTCGGTTCGCCGTCCTGGCCGTAATAATTCTGGTGGGACAGGTTGACCAGCCGTTCGCCGGTAATTGTACCGTCGCGTTGCGGACGGAACAGATTCATCCACATGCCGTCCCTGGCATACGCGACCTGGCCAGGATCGCCGCCGTCACCGGCGAACAATTTTCCATCCCAGGACGAGTTGTAATGCGCCGACCACCAGTCGCGGTCGAGATGGTAGCGGGTTTCCCTGCCGGTCTTCAGGTTCACGCCCGCGATCCAGAAGTCCTGGCTGCGCGGTGTCTGGAGGTCGAACCAGATGGTTTTGCCGTCGTGGCTCCAAAATTCATGACCGGCAATCTCCATGTCCATGGTGCGCGCGTGCATCAGCCGTTGCCCGGAGCCGTCGGTGCGGATGGTCCAGACGCGGTCATTTTCGTGCCAGGTTCCCTCGTGGCAGTAGAGGAGCATGTTGGGATCGGTCGGCGAGAATTGCAGGTGATTCAGCCAGGCGTATTGAAAACCGTTGGTGACCGATATCCCGGTCCGGAGGTCAGTGAAGACAAAGGCCATGCAGCGCGGGTTGACGAGCCTCCGCGACAGCGAATCCTCCTTGCGCGCCGCCGCCGCCTGCTCGGGCGTGAGATTGGTGAGGGCGATGCCCTGAAACATGCGCTCGTGCTGCGGCAGAATCACGCGCGGCGCGGGCTTGGGCGTCTTGCCCGACGGGTCCTCCGCGTAAATCGTGCTGACCACGAAGGTTTCGTCGCAATTGATTGCGATGCACCTCGTCTGCGTGATTTTGCGGATCTTGCCGGTGTCAATGTTCGCCGCGCACAGCCAGCCGTCGTGCCGGAAATAAACGTCACGCGTCCGGCGGGCCGTCTCGATGGCGCTGGCGTTGGAGACGAGGATGCTTATCTTCGGCGGCCCGGCTTTCAGGGATTTGACATCTACCACAGCGATGCCGGAGGGCGTGTCGAACACCATCTTGTCGCCCTGCGGGGTGAACATTTCCTGATGAAAATAAAAACTCGCGCTGCCCGGCTCGGTGGAAATGCGGATGATACGATGTCCGGTGTCGGGATCAATCCAGTCGGACGGCAGCGAATTGGTGGCGGTGTCGGCATGGACGCGCGAAGCCAGCAGGCAGGCGCCGGACAGGAAAAGTGAAGCCATTTTCTTTGAAGCAAACGTGAATCTCATGATGGTGTCATTGGGAATTCTGGAAAATACATCAATGGAGACGCTACTGACAAGGTTGAGGTTTCTTAATTCTTCAGGTTTCAACCCTCCTCCGCCGGCGGATTTTCCCATTCGGGATAAACTTCCGGCTTGAGCTGGCCGCGTCGGATCAATTCCTGCAGGTCGCGGATGATGGTGCGGCGGGCCACTTTGCAGTCGCGGGCAAGCGCGGAGATGTTCGGGCGTTCCTTGGATTTACCCAGCAGTTCCAGCAGGCGATTCTGCCGGGCCAGGCGGTCGGTGGAGCGGCTGAACAATTCCAATGCGTCCGTGCGGTGAGAGCGTTCCAGCGCCTCGAACTGCCGGACCACCTCGGTCTCGCCGCACTCCCGCAGCGCGGTTTCGACGGTGCGCCGCAGTTCGTGAACGTCCACCGGCTTGGGCAGGCAATAGTGCGCCCGGCGCGGCCCCTGCAACGCCGCCAATTGCTGGCGCACTTCCAGCGCGCCGGAGACGATGATGATGGGCACGTGCGGCAGCAACTCCTTGAACTCCGGCAGAAAATCCAATCCGAGTTCGCCTTCCGAAAGCACATGGTCAAGGATGAGGACATCCGGCGGCTGGCGCGTGATTTTGGCCAGCGCCTCGCTGCCGTTTTTCACACGGACCAGCTTGTATTTCGCCAGCGCCTCCTCGTAAATCTCATATTGGAGGTCTTCGTCTTCAACAATCAGGATGGCGGGAAGGTTCATGGGATGAATGGAAAACATCGAACGCCGAACATTGAATTTCGAACATCGAATGTAAGGCGGGTTCTGAACTGGTTCCATGTTCGACGTTCGGCGTTCGATGTTGAATGTTGAATGTTCATGCTTTCACCTCCGCTAACAACTCGCGCACCGGCAGGATGAGTGTGAACGTGCTGCCCCGGCCCACGGTGGATTCGACAGCCAGACCTGCGCCCATTTGTTTGGCCAGTTCATAGACCATCGAAAGGCCCAGGCCCGTGCCGCGCCGGGTTGACAGCGCCTTGGTGGTGAAAAAAGGCTCAAAGATGCGCGGCAGATTTTCGGGCGCGATGCCGCAGCCGGAGTCGCGCACGGAAACCGAAACATGGGTTCGCGCCGGCGCCGGCGCCAGAACCAGATCGGCGGGCAGCCGATCCAGCTTTTGCGTTGAGAGAATGACCTGCCTGTGCGTGGTCATGGCCTCGGCGGCGTTGAAGATGATGTTCAGCAGAATCTGCTGGATGAAATTCTTCGAGGCGTGGACTTCGGGCAGGGCCGGCGCCGGTTCGTTTTTTACCTCTACCTCGCGCAGAAAACGGTCGCCGAGCAGCTTGATGGTGTCCGCCGCAACGGCGTTGAGATCGCATGGTCCGGGCTGTTCGCCCGCGCCACGGCTGAAGCCGAGCATGGCATTCACAATGCCGGCGCCCTGTTCCACCACGGTCTTGATGCGATCCACGCGCGTGCGGACTTTCTGTGGATTGTCCGGGTCTTCTTCGATGAGCTGGGCGGAACCCTTGATGATGGAAAGGATGTTGTTGAAATCGTGCGCGATGCCGGCGGCGAGCGTTCCCAGCGCATTCATCTTCTGGCTGTGCAACAATTCGTGGCTGGCGATTTCGAGTTCGCGAGTCCGCTCGGCGACCTTTTTCTCCACCTCGGCATAGCTGCGGAGCAATTGCCGGTGCCGGTTGAGCGCCAGCGCGGCAAAGAACAGCGCCAGCGCCACGCCGGTGACCGCGATGAACACGAGCCGCAGTTCCTTATACCACGGCACGGTTACGACGAAACCCAGCAGCGCCGGCTTGGGATCAATGTTGCCGTTGCGATCCATGGCGCGGACCTGAAAGTAATGACCGCCCGCCGCGAGGTTGGTGAATGAGGTGCTGTCAGACGGTTGGAAGGCGGACCAGTCGCGTTCGTCGAGCCGCCAGGAGAAGAGCAGGCGTTCGCGCGGCGTGAATTTCCATTTGTCCTGCCCGCCGAACGCCAGTGTGATCGGGTTGCCTTCTCGAAAGCGCGTCTTGCTGTCAGCTTGTGCCTGGATGAAAGTCTGCGGCGGATCCAAGTCGGCATCGGGATGGTAAAGGCTCACGCCATGCGGCGTGCCGGCCCAGACGCGTCCGCGCTGGTCCTCGAAAATTCCAAGAACGGCGGCATCGGGCAATCCCTCTTCCCGGCTGTTCCCGATCCAGACGTTCTTGGAAAAACGATGCATGCCGGCGTCGTCAGCCACCCACACGCTGCCGTCGCGCGAACACCAGAGGTCATGGATGTTGATGAAGCCCGCGCTCACGGGCGACCAATTTTGTCCGTCAAATTCCCAGAGCTTCTTCTGGGTGGCGCACCAAATCCGCTCATTGGGCAGTTCCGCGAAGCAAATGACCGGGTCGGGAACATCGCGGTCCGAAACCGGGAACAGCCGCCACTTTTTGTTGTGATACCAGGCAATGCCATTTTCACCGCCCAACCAAAGGTCGCCGTTGCGCGCGGCCAGTAGGGTTGAGAAACCGGCTCCCGGCGGCGGATCGGCCATTGGCTTGAATTGTGCGCCGTCAAACAGGTCGAATTGGCCGGCGTCCTCTTTTCCGGCTTCCGTTCCGGGATTCCAGCTTTGCACACAAAGGCTGCCATCCTTCAACAAACCGAGGGACCGCATCCGGCGAAAGCCGTTTTGAACCGGAACATTGCTGAATACGCCGGTGTCCGGCCGGAACTGGAGTGAATTTTCGCCCGCATCAAGCAACAATGTCCCGTCCTTGAGCGTGAAGAGTGCGCGAACCGCGTCGTCCGCCATTTTATCCGGCAGTGCGAACTCGCGGTGGATTTCGCCTTGAAGCGAGTGAAGACCGCCGGCTACAAACCAGAGTCGGCCCGCCGCGTCTTCCGAGAAGCAGCGGACGGGAGAATTGATTTCCCGAATCGGGTTGGGACTGCGCCAGAGAGGCGGGGCGTAATGGAACAGCCCGTCCGAAGTGGCCAGCCAGAAGGTGCCGCCGGGTTCCATTGCCACCTCGTTGAATTCCGGGGCGGAAATTTCCTGATACTCCGCCAACCCTGCCTGTCCCGGCGCCTCCCGATAGAGAGCATTCGTCGTGGCAACCCATAGAACATTGTCGCTGCTCCTCCACGCGCGCCGGACATTGTCTGTTCCGGCGGGCTGCACTATCCAGTCCAGACCGTCAAAGTGCGCAATGACCGCGTGTCCATTGGCGGAGGAATCGGCTATGACCGTGACGCCGCCTTCATCGGCCTCGCGCGGTTCCCGCAGGTTTTGGATTTGCAGCGATTCTGGCGGAAGGTAGTCGTTCCACGACTTTTCCAGTCCCGGACGAAGTGCGAGTCTTGGTGCCTTGCCCAGGCCGCGTTTGCCCGTGATCCACAGCCCGCCGTCGCGCGCCACGGTCATGCCCGTGAATGTTCCCAAACGGGTTTGGTCGCTCCGGAGCAACACGCGGGCTTGAGGCTGCCCGGGATTTTCCGCGTTGTATTCCACCAAGCGGTCGGCGCACAAAAAAATAATGCGGTCCTCTTCAATCGCGTAAAACGGCGCGATGACCTTGACTGCCGCGCCAAAGTCCGGCGCTGGATGCGGCACCCACACGCCTTGGTTGAATTCTTCCAGCCGGACGTCATGGGTCATCATCCAAAGCCGGCCGTCGGGGCTTTCAGAAACGTTGGCGGCGGGTTCGGGCAGGGCAATGGACCTGGCGTTGTAACCATCCAGCTCGGTGACAAACGCCTCATCTGGATGCCGGATTAAAATTTTTCCAGCGAGAGTGACCGACACGGAGACGCAGGCGGATTGATGCAGGCCATTGATATCCCTGTAAATGCGCCAATCGAAAGTGTTCTGGCCGCGGCCTGTCCGCGCCAGCGCCAGCAGAACCGTTCCCAGAAGGAAAATACGCCGCCAAAAATTCATGTTAACCGGCCCGTTTTGGGGTCGCGCTGGATTATCCCCCGATTCCGGCGGGTGTGCAATCAAATGCACGGGGTGTGCCTCCAGACGCACAGTTCCTCGCGCTCGGACGCTGATGAATTTTGAATTGGCGATGTGAGCGCAGATCAGCGGTCAACTCTTCAGCTTCTTCTCCAGAATCTCGCCAGCGAGCGCGGGGTTCGCCTTGCCTTTGCTCAATTTCATCACCTGGCCCTTGAGGGCATTGAGCGCAGCCACTTTGCCTGCCTTGTAATCCGCGACCGATTTTGGATTTGCCGCAATCGCTTCGTCGCATAATTTCTCAATCGCAGACATGTCGCTGACTTGCGCGAGACCTTTTTCCTGAACAATGCTGGCGGGAGATTTGCCGGTCTCAAACATCTCGGCAAACACCTGCTGCGCGGTGGAACTGCTGATCGTTCTGGCTTCGACAAGCCCGGCCAATTCGACAACGGCTTCGGGTCTGAATTTCAAATCTGCCAGCGTTGTCTGTGATTCCGTCAGCTTCGCGCGCAAGTTGTTGATCACCCAGTTGGCGACGGATTTTGGATTCTTTGACCGCGGGGCAATTTGCTCGAAATAATTTCCAAGCGGCACGTCATTCACAAAAGTTTCCGCGTCCGGTGCCGGCAATTGATAATCGCGCATGAAACGCTGCTTCCGAGCCAGCGGCAATTCAACGACGCGCGATTTCACCTCGGCCAGCCAGACATCCGTCGGCGCGAGCGGCATCAAATCGGGGTCGGGAAAATAGCGGTAATCGTGAGCGAATTCCTTGGTCCGCATTTCCTCGGTCACGCCCGCCACGTCGTCCCAGCGGCGTGTGGATTGGATGAGCTTGCCGCCTTTTTTCAGCACTTCAATCTGGCGCGGGATTTCGTATTCCAGCGCGCGGCGCACGCCGGAGAAGCTGTTCATGTTTTTGATTTCGATCTTCGCGCCGAGTTCTTTCGTGCCGACAGGCCGCACGGAAATATTCACGTCGCAGCGCACCATGCCTTTTTCCATGTCGCAATCGCTGACGCCGCCGTAAATCAAAATGTCCTTGAGCGCGTTGAGATAATCGTAAGCCATGTCGGCGCTGGTGAGGTCAGGCTCGGAAACGATTTCCATGAGCGGCACGCCGGCGCGGTTGAAATCCACGCCGCTGTTCCGCTCGAAATGGGTGTTCTTGCCGACATCCTCCTCCAGGTGCGCGCGGGTGATGCGGACGCGCGAAAGGCCGCCGCCAAATTCAAACTCGACAAAACCGTTCGCCGCGGACGGTTTGTCATATTGCGTGATCTGGTAATTCTTCGGCATGTCCGGATAGAAATAACTTTTCCGGTCGAACTTGGCGAAGCGGGGAATCTCGCAATTCAGCAGGAAGCCGGTGAGCACCGTCAGGCGCAGCGCCTCGTCGTTCGGCACGGGCAACACGCCGGGCAGGCCGAGGCAGACGGGGCAGACGTTGGTGTTCGGCTCGGAACCGTATTGGTTCGGACAACCGCACCACATCTTCGATTTAGTTTTAAGCTGGACATGGGTTTCCAGTCCAATGACGGCTTCGTATTCCATTGCGCGGTCATTTTAGCCACAGATGAAACACAGATGAAACACAGATTTTCATCCGGCCTATTTTCACAATCACACTACCGCCGGATTGGCACCGGCTTGGACAGCCGGGCGTCTGGTGCGTTTGCGGGTGAACCACTGGTGGAATGATTCCAAATAGAGATAAACCACGGGCGTGATGTAGAGCGTCAGGCATTGTGACACGACCAAGCCGCCGACGACGGTGAGGCCGAGCGAGCGCCGGGCCTCGCCGCCCGCTCCCAAGCCGAGCGCGATGGGCAACGTGGCGAACAGCGCGGCCATCGTGGTCATCATGATGGGGCGGAACCGCAGCAGACAGCCTTCATGAATCGCCTCGGCGGGGCTTTTGCCGTGCTCGCGCTGCGCGTTGATGGCGAAATCAATCATCATGATGGCGTTTTTCTTCACGATGCCGACGAGCATGATGAGGCCGACAAAACCGTAAATGTTCAGGTCGAGCCGGAAAAGCATCAGCGTCAACAGAGCGCCGAATCCCGCCGACGGCAGCCCGGACAAAATCGTGAGCGGATGGATGAAGCTCTCGTAAAGAATTCCGAGGATGATGTAAATGACGATGATGGAAACGATGAGCAACGCAAGGAGTCCCGCCTGCGACGATTGAAAGACCGCCGCCGCGCCTTGAAAGCTGCCGGTGATGGTCATTGGCAGGTGCATTTCAGTTTCAATTTTTTGAACCTGTTCCACCGCCGTGCCCAGCGACATGCCGGGCGCGAGGTTGAAGGAGATGGTCACCGACGGCAACTGGCCGACGTGGGAGATGCTCGTCGGGCCGACGGTGCGAGTCAATTTTGCGACGGCGCTCAACGGAATCAGCTTGGGCGTGCCGTTGGTGCCGGTCACGGAACTGGCGATGTAAAGTTGGGCGAGCGCGGCGGGGTCGCGCTGGAATTGCGGCAGCACCTCGAAGACGACCCAGTATTCGGCCACGTCGGCGTAAATCGTGGAGGATTGCCGCTCACCGTAGGCATCGTAGAGCCCATTTTCAATCTGCTCCGCCGTGACGCCCAGCGCGGCGGCCTTGTCGCGATCAATTTCCACATTGACCTGCGGGGCGGCGATTTGAAGGTCGGTCGTCACATCTTGAAATCCGGGTTGGTGGGCAATCTTGTCCGTCAGGATTGGCGCCCAGTGAAAAAGTTCATTCACGTCGGTGTCCTGCAGGCTGTATTGATAAAGCGCCTTGGTTGCCATGCCGCCGACGCGGATGAGCGGCGGATTTTGCAGATAAACATTCAAGCCAATCAACTTCGCGAATTTCGGGCGCATTTCCTGGATGACCTGGGTCACATTCAATTTCCTTTGCGATTGGTCTTTCAAACGCATGAAGATGCGGCCATTGTTCAAAATCCCGCCGCCAATGAAAGAAATGAACCCGTCCACATTCGGATCGGCAGCGACAATTTTCATCGCCGCAAGCTGGTGTTCGCGCATCGCGTCAAATGAAATGTCCTGCGACGCCTCGGTAGTCGCTGCGAGGCGGTCGGTGTCTTCGTCGGGGAAAAAGCCCTTCGGAATCACGACGAACAAAATCACCGTGGCGACGAAAATCGCCAGCGACACGAACAGCGTGGCCCGGCGGTGGCGCATTGCAATCTGTAGCGTGCGGTCATAACCGCCGCGCAGCCGGTCGAAGAAGCGCTCGAAGGCATTGTAAATCCTTCCGTGTTTTTTTTCACGTTCGGAATGAACAAAGCGGCTGCACATCATCGGCGTCAGCGTCAGCGAAACAAAACCAGACACCAAAACTGCGACCACGATGGTCACGGCAAATTCATGCAACAGGCGTCCGAGCAGTCCGCTCATGAACAAAACCGGGATGAACACTGCCGAGAGCGACAACGTCATTGAAATGATCGTGAAGCCGATTTCCTTCGAGCCTTTAAGCGCGGCTTCCATCGGCGGCTCGCCCATTTCCATATGGCGCACAATGTTTTCAAGCATGACGATGGCGTCATCCACGACGAATCCGACGCACAGCGTGAGCGCCATGAGTGAAAGGTTGTCGAGGCTGTAATTCAGCAGCGCCATGGCCGCGAACGTGCCGATGATGGACATCGGCAGCGCGAGGCTGGGAATGAGCGTCGCCGAAACATTCCGCAGGAAAATGAAAATGACCATGATGACGAGGCACACAGCGGCGAACAAGGTGTGTTCCACGTCCGACACCGACTTGCGGATGGTCAGCGAACGGTCAATGAGCACTTCCAGATTCACCGAAGCCGGGATCGCGGCGCGGAACTGGGGCAGCAATTTTCTGATGCTGTCCACCACTTCAACCGTGTTCGCGCCCGGCTGGCGCTGGACGGCCAGCACGACGGCTCGCGTGCTGTTATACCACGCCATGACTTTGTCGCTTTGCACGCTGTCGAGCACGCTGCCCAATTGCTGCAGCCGGACCGGATTGCCGTTGCGATACGCGACGATTATCGGGCGAAAAGCCGACGCATTCATGAGCTGGCCGTTGGCCTGAACAATGAACGCTTGATGCTTTCCATAAAGCGTGCCGAGCGGCTGGTTCACGTTGCCCGCCTCGACCGCCTGCTCGACCTGGTCAATGCCGAGTCCGTAGGCCGCCAGTTTGTTTGGGTCCACCTGGATGCGCACGGCGTATGGCTGCGCGCCGAACACGCCGACCTGTGCCACGCCGTTGATCTGCGAGATTTGCTCCGCCAGCAGGTTCTCGGCGTAATTGTCCACGTCCGACATCGGCAGCGTCGGCGACGACATTGCCAGGAAAATAATCGGTGAATCCGCCGGATTGACTTTCTGATAAGTCGGCGGCGAAGGCATGTTCGGCGGCAACTGCCGTGACGCCTTTGTGATGGCCGCCTGCACGTCCTGCGCCGCCGCGTCAATGTTGCGGTCGAGCGAAAATTGAATCGTAATCTGCGCGCTGCCCAGCGAGCTGACCGACGACATGTTGTCCACGCCCGCGATGGTGGAGAATTGTTTTTCCAGCGGCGTGGCCACGGCGGAAGCCATGGTTTCCGGACTGGCGCCAGGCAAATTCGCCGACACCTGGATTGTGGGATAATCCACGCTCGGCAGATCGCTCACCGGCAACTGGTGGAAACCGACGAGGCCAAAAAGCAAGATGCCCGCCATGACCAGCGTGGTCATCACGGGCCGGCGGATGAAAAGCTCGGGAACGCTCATGGCGCGCTTGCGCCCGACGCGGTGTCGGGGCTTCTGACCACCACTTTGACACCGGGCGCGAGCTGCAATTGCCCGTCGGTCACGACCGTTTCACCGGCGGCCAGCCCGTTTTCAACAACCGTGTCGCCGTCGAATGTGATTCCGGTCTTCACCGGCCGCATTTCAACCGTTTGATCCGCCTTCACGACATAAATGAACTGGTTGTTCTGTCCCACCTGAACCGCCTGCGACGGCACGACGACTGCATTCGTCAATTCCGACAGCGTCAACGTGACATTCACAAACTGTCCCGGCCACAGCGAATTGTCTTCATTTGGAAAAGTCGCCTTGAGTTGAATCGTTCCGGTCGTCATGTCCACCGCGTTGTCCACAAACGTCAATTCGCCCTGCGGCGGCGGCCCGACCATGTTTTCAAACGTCACAGTCACTTTCAACGTTTGTCCCGCCATCTGTTCTTTTATTTCCGGCAAATACTGTTCCGGCACGGCGAACTGGACGTAAATCGGATGGATCTGGTTGATGGTCAGCAAAACATCATCCGGTGCCTTGACGACGTTGCCCGCGTAAGCTTGCAAACCGCCGGCCTTGCCATCAATCGGCGAGCGGATTTGGCAAAACTCCAGATTCAAGAGCGCGTTGGTGATGGCCGCCTTGTCCGCCGCCACGGTGCCGGTTGCCGCGTCGAGGCTGGCCTTGTCCGTGTCCGATTGATCCTGCGAAATAATTTTGGCCGCGAACAGTTTTTGGTCGCGTGAATAATTGGCCTTTTGATATTCAAGTTGCCCGGAGTCGCGTTCCAGATTTGCGCGCGCCTGATCCAGCGCCGCCTGCGACGGTCGCGGATCAATCGTGAACAGGAGCGCGTTTGATTTCACCTCGTCGCCCTCCTTGAAATTCGCCTGGCTGATGATGCCGCCGATTTGCGAATGGACGGTCGCCGTTGTGACCGGCATCACATGGCCGACCGGCGGCGGGTCAATCTGCACCGGCAAGTTGGTCTGGATTGCCTGCGCCACCAGCACCGGCACGTCCGCCGGTCCCTTTTTGGCCCCGCCCGAGCAGCCGCCGGTCAATACCGCCGCCGCCAGCGCGAAGAGAAATGGAAACAGGTGAATTTTCATGGCTTATTTCACAAAGCGGATTTTGACCTGGCTGCCGTTTTGTGCCGGACGGAGTGCCACCGCAAAACGGCGCAGGAATTCGGC
>Ga0181516_10001425_pt1 | contig 18295 bp, 15 predicted proteins | sample PEATcosm2014_Bin_25_FD_121104 | JGI IMG/M metagenome (GOLD analysis project Ga0181516, IMG submission 121104) | Peatland microbial communities from MTU Mesocosm Facility, Houghton, MI, USA - PEATcosm2014_Bin01_10_metaG | ecosystem: Environmental > Terrestrial > Soil > Wetlands > Peat | place... | reverse complement strand
TCCAATCATCTGGGCCAGCACATCCAGATCGGCGATCCCGCGGCCGTGCAGCGCATCCAGGCCTATGGGGCCGCCACCGCGCGCCTCGGCGATCCTGCCGCCGGCGCGCTACGCGGTGAGAACGTGCTCGGCGGGGTGGTGCACGCCATGTCCATCACGCAGGGCATCATCGATTCGCTGGTGGTCATCGCTGCGGCCACCGCTGTCACGCTCATGATCATCGTGACGCGCCGGGCAGCACCCCCAGGGCCCGCCTCGCACCAGCCGATCCTCAGGTCCAGCCCCTTGCCGCCGACATGAAGCGGGCCGCAACATTCATTGCACTAGCGCTGCTCACCGGGCTTATCGCCGGCTGCGCCGTTGGCCCGAACTATCACGCACCGCCGCCCATGCCGGGCTCGCAGCAGCCGCTGGTTTCGCTGCAACCGGAAATCGAAAGCCCCGCGGAGCCGCCGGCGCAGTGGTGGCAGCTCTACCACGATGCGCAGCTCGATGCGCTGCTGGCCGACGCTTTCAGCGCCAACACCGACCTGAAGGCGGCGGAAGCGAATCTGTCCGCGGCGCGCTCGGTGCTGGAGGCGGCCAAGGTGGGGCTTTATCCGCAAACCGGTGCCGAGGCCGGCGCCGTCCGCGGCCGCGACGCCATCACCGATGAGATTCTGGAAATAGACGGCGCCCCGCCGCAGACCATCTGGCTGTTCGATGCCGTGCTCGATGTGTCGTACGAGGTCGATCTGTTCGGGCATGTGCGCCGCTCGATCCAGGCCTCGAGAGCCGATGCGCAGTCCGTGGCGGCCGCGCGCGACAGCGTGCGCATCACGGTGGCCGCCGAGACGGCGCGCGCATACGCGCAGGTTTGTGCCCTGGGCGAGGAACTCGCCGTGGCCCGCCGCTCACTCGATATCGTCAGCAACGAGTCGCGCATCACCAGCGACCGGCACGAGGCCGGCGCCAACTCGCAGTTCGACGTGGTGCGCGCGCAGGGCCTGGTCGCGCAGGTGCGGGCCGGTATCCCGTCGCTGATGGGACAGCGTCGGGCGGCCTTGTTCTCGCTGACCGCGCTGCTCGGGCGGCCGCCGTCACGGGCGCCGCTCGAGCTGGAATCCTGTGAACGACCGCCGCAACTCGCCGAGCTGCTGCCCGTGGGGGACGGCACCACGCTGCTGCGCCGACGGCCGGATGTACGCCAGGCTGAACGGCGGCTGGCGGCGGCCACGGCGCGCATCGGGGTTGCCACCGCAGATCTTTACCCGCGCATCGTGCTGCGCGCCTTCGTCGGCGGCGCGAGCTCGCAGATCAATGAGCTCGGCACCAACGAGGGGCTCACCTGGGGGGTGGGTCCCGCCGTGTCGTGGAGCTTTCCGAACCAGGCCGGTACGCGCGCCCGCATTCGCCAGGCCAAGGCCGGCGCGGCGGCGGCGCTCGCCAACTTCGATTCGGTGGTGCTGCAGGCCCTCAAGGAGACCGAGCAGTCGTTGGCGAGTTATGGCGCGGAAATCGAGCGCCGTGAGTCCCTGGCCGAAGCACAGACCGACGCCGAACGCGCCTTCGGCATGGCGCATGACCAGTTCCTGGCCGGTTCCGTGAGCAACCTGGATCTCTTGACGACCGAACAGGTGCTGGTGGCAGCCAATGCCGCCGTCGCGGGCTCCGATGCGGCGCTGATACAGGATCAGATCGCCGTCTTCAAGGCGCTCGGTGGCGGCTGGCAGAGGGCGAAGATGGCCCGGCAGGAGCACCGTTAGGTGACCGATAATGAGGGCATGAGTGCCGAACCGCTGTTGATTGCGCCCGATGCATCCGTCACCTGTCCGAACTGCAAGCACGCGTTTTCGCTCGAACAGGGATTCGCGCGCCAGGCGCTGGAGAGCATAGCGGCGGCGAGCAATGCCTCGATGACGCAGGTGCGCACCGCGGAGCGCGAGGCCGCGGCTAAGCGCCTGCGGCAGCAGGCGGAGGATCATGAACGCGCGCTGGCGCAGGTGCGCGAGATGACGGCCGGCGCATTGCAGCCGCAACTCGCGGCACTCAGGGAGCAGCTCGGCGCCAGTCAGGCAAAACTGGCCGCCATGGATCAGCGCGAGGCGGCGCTCGCGGCGCGTGAGCTGGCCATCGAGGCGCGTGTGCAGGAGGCCGCCACTGCGCGGGCCACGGAACTGGTGGCTGCGGAGCGCCAGGCCTATGAGCTGCGCCTGACCGAGGCACAGGGGGAAATGAAACTCCTGCGCGATGAGCAGCTGCAGCTGCGGGTGGAGCGGCAGAAGCTCAAGGATGAGCGCGAGGCGCAGGCGCTGCTGGTACAGAAGCAGGTCGATGCGCGCGTGGCCGAGCGGGAGACCACGGTGCGCGCCCAGGAGCAGGAGCGCGCTTCGCTGCGCGAGCTGGACCTGCAGAAGAAACTCGACGACATGGTCGCGCAGCTCGCCGAGGCGCAGCGCCGCTCCGCGCAGGGCTCGCAGCAACTGCAGGGCGAGGTGCTGGAGCTGGCGCTGGAAGAGGGCCTGCGCCGGGAATTTGCGCTGGACATCATCGAAGAGGTCAAGAAGGGCGTGCGCGGCGGCGATGTGATTCACCGCGTGGTGGCGCGCGATGGCCAGCATGCCGGGGTGCTGCTCTGGGAAACCAAGCGCGCGCGCGATTTCAGCGCGCCCTGGATTGCCAAGCTCAAGGAAGACATGCGCGGCTGCGGCGCGGAGGTGGGCCTGCTGGTCACCATGCCGAGCGCGGTGCCGCGCGAATGGGTGACGGGGCAATCCTTCGGCCTGCATGACGGGGTGTACATCGTGGTGTGGTCGGCGGCGTTGCACTTGGGCCACGTGCTGCGCGCGGCGCTGCTCGATGTGCACAAACAGCGGCTGGTATCGGCTGGCAAGGGCGAGAAAATGGAGGCGGTTTACGACTATGTGACCTCGCCGCAGTTCGCCCACAAGCTGCGCGCAGTCCACGAGGCCATGCAGCGCATGCGCGAGGAGCTCGAGTCGGAGAAGAACCAGACCCAGCAGCGCTGGGCGCGCCGGGAAAAGCAGCTGCAACTCGGCGTCGCCGCACTGCTGGGCATCGGCGGGGAAATCCAGGGGCTGGCCCAGAAGCCCCTCGGCGAACTCGAACTGGATCAGTCGGACCCTGGCTAGCTGTAACTTATTCCAGTAGGCAGTGCGAAGGGCCACTGTCACCCTCATGAGGCTGTGGAATGCGCCGCCGGGCTCTCCCCAATGGCGTCGCGCACCGGGCCCTCAATGGCAACGTTGCGGGCCCTTTATTTTTGCGCGGTGGCGGCGCGTAGCGGCGACTACGGCGGCGCAGCCTTAGAGGACAATACCTACAGCGGATCGTGGCGAGGTCAACTCGACAGCAGAGCCGCTGGTTCGCGAGACTGCAGCGCCTTTACGCTAAAGGGGGAAGTCTCATGCGAACACTGAACTGGAAAGCCATCGCTGCTGCGACCTTGGCGACTGCGACCCTCGCGCTCTTGACCCTGTCGGGCTGCGTGGTCGAGCGCGATCGCGGACCCTACACCTGGGACCATGGCGATCGCATCGACCGTTATGGGCATCGCGAAGTCCACTGGTGCGATGCGCACCACGACGACGAACACTGCCACTAGCCATCGGCGCCGTCCTGCAGCGGCGCACAGATCGCCGAATGGCTCGAGGCGAGGTTGCCCGGCGTGCTGCGCTGTGGTCAGATTCCAGGCTACCTGGTCAGTAGGCGCGAAAGCAGGATCGTGCGATCAGTAATGCCCTGGGTTCTGTGCCTCGCCGCGCTCGGCGCGGGGCTGCTCGACGGTTGCGCCGCACCGCGGCGACCGCCGCCCGTGGCCGCGCATCCGGCCGAACCGCCGGATCCCTTCGATAACACTTCCACCTCCTTTACCGTCCAGGGCGCGCGCTTCGCGCCGGGCGAAACCGCCATCGTCAAGGTGTGCGTCACACCGGAAGGCAACATCGCCAGCGCCGATGTGGTCGGTTCCTCGGGCGACAAGCGCTTCGATGACTACGCGCTGGTCTGGGCGCGGCAGGTGCGGCTGCGAACTTTGCCCCAGGGGGCGGCTTCACGAGCGCCCGCGCCGACCGGCTCGCTGTGCGGGCCGGTGCGGGTCGAAATACACCCCACCGGCACCCCGGGGGTGTTTTCGGAGCATTCCAGCGCCATGGGTTGACAGATTTTCTGACACTAGCCAAAGTCAAGTAAACTTGACACCCTGATCCCAGGGAGGACTGCGACAAGTCCGTGGCTGAAGCGTTTCCTTTTTCGGCGATCGTAGGGCAGGACGAACTCAAACTCGCACTGCTGGCGGTGGCTATCGATCCGCGGATTGGCGGCGTGCTGGTATTCGGCGATCGCGGTACCGGCAAATCCACGGCCGTGCGGGCGCTGGCGGCCCTGCTGCCGCCGATGCGAGTGATGCCCGATTGCCGCTATGGCTGCGATCCGGATGAGGCCACGGCCTGGTGCAGTGAGTGCAGCCAGCGCGCGGCGCGCCGGCCGGCGCGGCTCGTGCCCGTCCCGGTGGTGGACCTGCCGCTGGGCGCGACCGAGGACCGGGTGCTCGGTGCCCTGGATCTGGAGCAGGCGCTGAGCTCCGGCGTACGCGCCTTCGAACCCGGGTTGCTGGCCCGGGCCAACCGCGGATTCCTCTACGTCGATGAAGTCAATCTGCTCGAGGATCACCTGGTCGATCTGCTGATCGATGTGGCCGCCTCGGGCGTGAATCTGGTGGAACGGGAGGGCCTGAGCGTGCGCCACCCGGCGCGCTTTGTGCTCGTCGGCAGCGGCAATCCCGAAGAGGGGGATCTGCGGCCGCAGCTGCTCGACCGATTCGGGCTGTCGGTGGAGATACACACCCCGACCGATCTCGAGCAGCGTATCGAGATCGTGCGCCGCCGCGACGCCTTCGAGCGCGACGAGGCGAGCTTCGTGGCCGCCTGGAAGCGGCAGGAAATGCAGCTGCGGCGACGCATCGTGGCGGCGCGCGCGCTGCTGCCGCGGGTGGTCATCGGCGATGAGGCGCTCAAGTGGGCGGCGCGGCTGTGCATGGAGGTCGGCACCGATGGCCTGCGCGGTGAGCTGACGCTGGCCCGCGCCGCGCGCGCACTGGCGGCGATGCGCGGGCGGCTGCAGGTTCAGCACCAGGACCTGGCCGATATGGCCCCCGCGGCGCTGCGGCATCGGTTGCGGCGCGATCCAATGGATGAGACCGGCTCCAGCGCACGCATCGAACGTGCCATGCGTCAGCAGCAGGCCGCCAGTGCCTGAGGCGGACGCCTGGCGTGCTGCGGCCTGTCTGGCCATTGATCCTGCCGGACTGGGCGGCGCGGTGTTGCGAGGTGATGCCGGCGAGCAGTGTGAGCGCTGGCTCGATGCCCTGCGGGCGCTACTGCCGCCGGGCGAGAACCTGCGGCGGGTGCCGGCCCATATCGACGATGACCGGCTCCTAGGCGGCATCGACCTGCCCGCAAGCCTGCGGCTGGGCCGTGCGATTCACGCCCGCGGCGTCATCGAAGAACTGACCGGCGGATTCCTGCTGCTGCCCATGGTCGAGCGGGCCTTGCCCGCACGGCTATCGCATATCGGCCAGCTGCTGGACGGCCGTCCGGGTTTTGGGGTGATCGCGCTCGATGGTGGCCGGAGCGATGAGGAGCGCTGCGCGCCTTCGCTGCTGGAGCGGCTGGGCGTGCATCTGGATCTGCGCGCATCGACGCTGGAGGCGCCCGGCAACGAATGGCCCACGCGCGAAGCTATGCTTGCAGCGCGCGCACGGCTCCCCGCCATTCATCTCGATGTCGAAGGGATGCGCGCCCTGTGCGCCACCGCCAGTGCCTGCGGCGTCGATTCACTGCGCGCGCCGCTGATCGCCGGCCGACTGGCGTGCGCGCACGCCGCGCTGCGCGGCGATGCTGCCCCCAACACCGTGGATCTTGAACTGGCAGCGCGCCTGGTGCTCGCGCCGCGCGCCACGTGTGTGCCCGCGCCGCCGCCGGCGCAGCAACCAGAGCCGGAGCAACAGCAGCAACCGCCGCCCCAGTCGCAGCGCGATGATCTTGCCGATGGCGAGCGGCGCGATACCGAGGTGGGCACGCTGGAGGATCGCGTGCTGGAGGCGGCCCGCGCGGCCTTGCCCGAGGGGCTGCTGGCATCCGCCTTCGCTGCGGGCGCCAATCAACGTCGCGCTGCCAACTCCGCGGGCCGTGTCGGCGCGTTGCAGAGCGGGCGGGCGCGCGGCCGGCCGGCTGGCGTTCGCGCCGGCCATCCGCGCGATGGCCTGCGGCTCAATCTGATCGAGACGCTGCGTGCGGCGGTGCCCTGGCAGCGCCTGCGCCGGCGTGATGCGGTGAGCGATGCGCGCCCGCGAATGCTGGTGCGCTCACAGGATTTTCGGGTGACCTGGCGGCGGCAGCGCGCCCAGACCGTCACGGTGTTCGCGCTCGATGCGTCGGGCTCGAGCGCGCTGCATCGTTTGTCGGAAGCCAAGGGGGCGGTCGAATTGCTGCTGGCGCAATGCTACGTGCGGCGCGATGAAGTGGCCGTCGTGGTGTTTCGCGGCCGCGCGGCCGAACTCGCGCTGCCGCCAACGCGCTCCCTGCTGTGCGTCAAGCGCAGCCTGGCGGGGTTGCCTGGCGGCGGTGCCACACCACTGGCCAGCGGCATCGATGCCGCGCGCCTGATCGCCGAGCGCGTCGGCCGCCAGGGCCGCACTCCATCGATCGTGCTGCTTACCGATGGTCAGGCCAATGTGGCACGCGATGGCAGCAGTGGCCGCGCACGCGCGCAGGAGGACGCGACGCAGGCCGCGAAAACCCTGGGACAAATGGGTTGGCGCACGCTGCTGATCGACACCGCGCCGCGCCCGCAGGCGCTGGCGCGCGCTCTGGCCGAGGGGCTGCGCGCGCGCTACCTGCCGCTTCCCAACGCCGATGCGCGCTCGCTGGCGCAGGCGGTGGCCCATGGCCGCTGAAGCCTTCGAGGCAAGGCACACGGGCCGCTTCCTGAGAGTGGATGGCGTGCGCTGGCACCTGCAGCAGCTGGGCGCCGGCCCCGCGCTGGTACTGGCGCATGGCACCGGTGCATCCATGCACTCCTGGCGCGATCTGATGCCGCAGCTCGCGCAGCATTTCGCGGTGACCGCTTTCGACCTGCCGGGTCACGGCGACACCAGCGGCATGCCGCGCGGGGGCCTGTCGCTCGACGCGATGAGCGCGGCGGTGGCCTCTTTGATCGAAGCGCTCGAGCTGCAACCGGCGCTGGTGGCGGGCCACTCGGCGGGCGCGGCCGTCCTGTGTCGCGCCTGCCTGGATGGACGGCTCAAGCCGCGCGCAGTGATCAGCCTCAACGGCGCGTTGCTGCCGCTGCACCGATTGCAGAAGGCGCTGTTTGCGCCGGTGGCGCGGCTGCTGGCGGCAACGCCGCTGAGTTCGCGGCTGTTCGTCTGGAGCGCGCGCGATCGCCGCGCGGTGCAGCGATTGCTCGCCAGCAGCGGCTCATCGATCGATGCCGCGGGCATCGATCACTACTGGCGCCTCGCACGCAGCCGCTCGCATGTCGAGGGCGCGCTGCAGATGATGGCGCAGTGGGACCTGGATGGGCTCGAGCGCGATTTGCCGAAACTTAAGCCAGCCTTGATGCTGGTCGTGGGCGACAACGATCGCATGGTGCCCCCCGCGGAAGCGGAGAAAGTCCGGCGCCTGCTGCCGGCTGCGAGCCTTGCCAGGCTGCCGAGCCTCGGGCATCTCGCGCACGAGGAACGGCCGGACCTGGTGAGCGAACTCATCATCGATTTTGCCGCGCGGGTCGGGGCGGCATGAGCCGCGCGCACGCCATCGTCATCGGCAGCGGCTTCGGCGGCCTGGCCGCCGCGGTGCGCCTGGGCGCGCGCGGCTATCGCGTCACCGTGCTGGAACGTCTGGACGCGCCTGGCGGGCGTGCCTATGTGTTTCACCAGGATGGATTCACCTTCGATGCCGGGCCGACCATCGTCACGGCGCCGGCGCTGTTCGAGAGCCTGTGGTCGCTGTGCGGTCGGCGGCTCGCCGACGATGTGACGCTCAAGCCCTTATCGCCCTTTTATCGCATCCGCTTCGCCGACGGCAGCGCGCTCGACTGGAGTGGCGATCCGGCCGCCATGGAGCGGGAGATTGCACGCCTGGCGCCCGCTGACCTGCCGGGTTATCGCCGCTTCATGCGAGTCAGCGAACGGCTCTATCGCATTGCCTTCGAACGTCTCATGCATCTGCCCTTCAGCCGCTGGCAGGACATGGCGCGCCAGCTGCCGAATCTGCTGCGGCTGCGCGCTTACCGATCGCTGTACGCGGTGGTGGCCTCGCACGTACGCGATCCGCGACTGCGTTTTGCCTTGAGCTTCCACCCGCTGTTCGTCGGCGGCAATCCATTCCGGACCAGCGCGCTCTACGGGCTGATCGTGCACCTGGAGCGGCTCGGCGGCGTGCACTACGTCATGGGCGGAACCGGAGAACTGGTGAAGGGCCTGGTGCGCCTGATCGAATCGCAGGGCGGGGAGGTTCGCTGCAACAGCGAAGTCCGGCGCATCACGCTGCGCGACGCCACCGCGCGCGGTGTCGAGCTGCGCAGCGGCGAGCGTCTCAGCGCCGATGTGGTCGTCTCCAATGCGGATGCGGCCTGGACCTATCGCGAGCTGCTGGCGGGTGAGCGTCATCGGCATTGGAACGAGAGCCGATGGCGGCAGGCGCACTACTCGATGAGCCTCTTCATCTGGTACTTCGGCACGCGCCGGCAGTATCCCGAGGTCGGACATCACACCATCCTGGTGGGACCCCGTTACCGCGAACTGATCGCCGATATTTTTGATGGACGCGAGCTGGCGCCCGATTTCAGCCTGTACCTGCATCGTCCGACCGCTTCCGACCCTTCCGTGGCGCCCGCCGGCTGCGATGCCTTCTATGTGCTCGCCCCGGTGCCGCACCTGCGCAGCGGCATCGATTGGCGGCGCGAGGCGGAACCCTATCGGCGCCGCATCGCCGCCCATTTATCGGCCTCGCTGTTGCCCGGACTGGAAGAGAACATCGTCACCTCGCGCATGATGACGCCGGAGGATTTCCAGGATCGCCTGCTGAGCGTGCACGGCGCGGCCTTCGGGCTGCAGCCGCTGCTGCGACAGAGCGCCTGGTTCCGGCCCCACAATCAATCGGAAGATTTCCAGCACCTCTACCTGGTCGGCGCGGGCACGCACCCGGGCGCCGGTTTGCCCGGCGTGGTCAGCTCCGCCCGGGTGCTGGATACGGTGGTACCGCATGGCAGTACCTTCGGCTGATCTGCAATCCGTCGAGGCGCTGCTGCGCGGCGGATCGCGCAGCTTTCACCTGGCCGGCCGGCTGCTGCCGGGCGCGACGCGCTCGGCGGCCACCGCGCTGTATGCCTTCTGCCGCCTGGCCGACGATGCCATCGATGGCCCCGCCCGCAGCGATACCAGCCTGCCACAGCTGCGCGCGCGGCTGGACCGCATCTACGATGCCACGCCCTTGCCGCAGCCGGTCGAACGCCTGCTCGCCGGCACGGTGCGCGAGTGCGGAATTCCGCGCGCACTGCTCGATGCGCTGCTCGAGGGATTCGAGTGGGACGCGGGTGGACGTCGCTACCAGGACCTCGGCGAGCTGCGCGCGTATTCGGCGCGCGTGGCCGGCAGCGTCGGGGTGATGATGACGCTGATGATGGGCGTGCGACATCCGGCCGTACTGGCGCGGGCCTGCGAACTCGGCATCGCCATGCAGCTCACCAACATCGCGCGCGATGTGGGCGAGGACGCGCGCGCCGGTCGTCTCTACCTCCCCTGCGAGTGGCTGCGCGAGGCCGGCATCGAGCCGGATGACTGGCTGGCGCAGCCGGCCTTTACCCCCGCGCTGGCGGGAGTGATCGAGCGGCTGCTGAGGGCAGCCGATGCGGCCTACGCGCGCGCCAGCATCGGGATTGCGCATTTGCCCGCGCGTGCCCGGGCCGGGATCCACGCCGCGCGGCGCCTGTACGCCGAGATCGGCGAGGATCTGCGCCGGCACGGGCTGGACTCCATCGCGCGGCGCGCGCATGTCGGGCGCGCCCGCAAGCTGTGGCTGCTGATGGTGGCCTGCGGCGATGCGCTGTCGGCGCGACCCGTGCATCTGCCGGCGCAACCCTTTCCGGAGTCCGAGTTTCTGCTCGAGGCGGTGCGTGCCATGCCGTGGCCCGAGCATCGCGTGCGCGCGCCGAGCGGTGCCCGCATGCCCGATCAGGGTCGGGCCGAGTGGGTGATCGAATTGTTCCTGCGCCTGGAGCAAACCGAGCGCGGCGCCACGCGGTGACTAAGCGAACAGCGGCCAGCGCGGCATGCGGAAGGGCAGCAGACATTGCACCCAGGGACGGCGAAAGCGATCCAGGTCCAGGCTCTCATGCACGGTCATGACTTCCTGGCCGGCGAGGCGCGTGCGCAGCAGCGAGCGCGCGTAGAAGGGCGCATCCACCAGGGTTCGCAGCACACGCGGCACGCCCGGCTCGCCGACCGACGGCTGCTCGCAATGGGCGCTGCGCGCGATGCCCCAGCGGCTGGCCGGCAGCGCGCACAGCGAGGGCGCCGTCAGCTCTTGCGCATCACCTGCGGCATCGAACAGCAGCGACAGCGAATGCGCAGGCGCGTGACGTGGCTGCAGATCGTAAAACACGGCGCTGCCTGCGGGCAGCGCGCTGCGCGCCCAGCTCCAGCCGCTGAAATCCTGCTCCAGCGAGCGCGTGCCGGCGTTGGCATCCAGATAAGCCGTGCCCGACCAGACAGCCTTCGGCTGCGTGAAGTGCACTTCGATGGCGGCCCTGGGTGCCAGCGGCCACCAGACGTGGGCGCCATGCGCATCGAGAGCAAAACAGCGCCCCGGGGTCACCAGCGGCCGCACCGTCACGCTGCCCCGGAGACGCGCGGGAATGGGGCAACCGCGCTCGCGGATCTCCACATGCAGCGCACCGCCGATCCAGCGCAGCGCGCTATCGCCGATGATCAGCGAACGCGAGTCGGCCTGTACGCAGGATTGGCCGCGTTCGGTCATCGCCCAGCGCTGCCGCGGGCCCGACAGCACCACATTGACGGCGCAGTGCCCGAATGGATCCGCATCGCGGCGCCGCCGCGCGAGCGCGTAGTAGGGTGAGAACACGCTGCCGATAAAGGCGATGATGCACAGTCCCTGCGTCCCATCCTCGCTCAGCGCGTCGAGATACCACCAGGCGTAACCGCCGGGCGCGACCGGCCTTTCGAAGCGAGGTCCTGATTCAGGCAGGCGGCGGCATGGCATGCCGAGAGCGCCGCCATCGGAAGTCCCGGACCCGGATGCGTGCTCCCCCCGGCCAGATACAGCCCCGGAATCGAGGTGCGCGCGCCCGGGCGCGTGAAGGAGCTGCGCCAGCCGTGGGTCGCCTGGCCGTAGAGTGCGCCGCCGCTCCCCGGGAACAGCTGATGAAAGTCCGTGGGGGTCGTCGCCGCCGGCTCGCTGGAGCCGGGCATCAATTCCAGTCCGCAGGCCTGCAGCTGGGAGAGAGTCGTTGAGAGACATCGGCGTGTTTCCTCCGGGCCGAATCGATGCAGATCCCCGACGGCCGGTGCATTGATCAGGCAGAACAGTCTTTCGGCGCCGCTCGGCGCGGGCTTGCTGTGGTCGAAGCGGTCCTGCGCGCACACGTAGACCGTCGGTGCGGACGGCATGCGTCGTGCGCGCAAGGCTTCGAATTCGGCGCGATAGTCGCTCGAAAAAAATACGTTGTGATGCGCCAGCGCAAAGCCACGCGTGGGCGCACGCATGGCCCAGGTGAGCGCGGAGAGCGAGCGGCTCGAGTGCGCTACCGGACTTGCGCCCGGGGCCACCTCGGCTCCGTAGAAGCCGGCCGCGAGTGCGCCCGCATCGCTGGTGACGATGACCGCATCGACCGGCAGCTCCTCGCGCCCGGCCAGTTCGAGCCGATCGATGCGGCCGCGCGCCAAGCGTATGGCCCGCACCGCGCAGCCCAGTCGCACCTCGACATCACAGGCGCGCACCAGCCCGAGCAGCGCATCGGCCAGCGCGCGCATACCGCCTTCGATCTGCCACACGCCACGCTGCTCGACATGCGCCACGAGCATCAGGGTCGCGGGCGCATCGAAGGGCGATGAACCGCAGTAGGTGGCATAGCGCGCAAACAGCTGCCGCAGCCGCGCATCATGGAAGTAGTCCCCGAGCGCGCTCCACAAAGTGGTGAAGGGACGCAGCTGCCACAGCCGCGCCAGGCCGCCAACGCCTGCGGCACCGAGCAGCGCGGACAGGCTGGGCTGGGCTCGATACAGGAAACCCTGTTCGAGCGTCGCGAACACGCGGCCTGCATCGGCACAGAAGCGACGATAGCCGTCGGCATCGCGAGCCCCGGCGAATTGGCCGATGGCCTCGGCGCTGCGGCCGATATCGGCGTAGAGGTCCAGCTCCCCGCCCGTGCTCCAGGCGTGACGCGCGAGGATTTCGAGTGGACGCAGCCGCAGGTGCGATTCCAGGCGCGTGCCGGCCGCCTCAAAGATCTGCTCGAACAGCGGCCGCAGCGTGAAGACGGTCGGTCCCACATCGATGGCGGCCCCATCGACCTCGAGCTGGCGCAATTTGCCGCCGGCGCTCAGCGCCCGCTCCAGCAGCGTGACCTCGAATCCGCACTGGCGCAGCTGCAGCGCCGCCACCAGTCCTGCGATTCCGCCACCGATCACCGCGACCTGAGCCGCACGCATGAAGCCTCGATGGCAATTGACCCTTGGGTCGGTTGGTGTCTATATTACATGACACAAAGAACTGACAAGTCATCGTTACAGTCTCGGGAGCACCGCCGTGGATGACACCGCACGTATCGATCGCTTTTTGAAGCAGGCGCTCACGGGGGTGTCCGGCGCCGGCGCACCGCCGGGACTCGCCGCGGCGGTCTCGCACGCGGTTTTTCCGGGTGGTGCCCGCATCCGACCGCGCCTGTGCCTGGCGGTGGCGCGCGCCTGCGGCTCGGACGCCTGTCCCGAAGCGCTGGCAGCCGCCGGCGCCATTGAGCTCATGCATTGCGCCTCGCTGGCGCAGGATGATCTGCCCTGCTTCGATGATGCCCCGACGCGTCGGGGCCAGCCCTCGGTGCACTCGATTTACGGCGATCGGCTGGCCATCCTGGCGGCCGATGCACTCATCGTGCTGGCCTTCAATGTACTGCTGCGGCCGAGCGCCGGAACGGCCGAGCGGCGACTGGCCCTATTGGGATTGCTGGCCTCGGCCACGGGAATGCCACGCGGGATCGTGTCCGGGCAGGCCTGGGAGTGCGAGCGGGCCGCACCCTTGTCGGACTATCAGCGCGAGAAGACCGGGGCGCTGTTCTCCGCCGCGACCATGGCCGGGGCGCTGGCTGCCGGCAGCGATCCGCTCGCCTGGCAGAACGTCGGCGATCACCTGGGTGAGGCCTACCAGGTGGCGGACGACATTCGCGACGTCATCTCCAGTCCGCAGGAACTGGGCAAGCCGGCCGGACGCGATGCGGCGCTCGGCCGCCCCAACGCCGTGGGTCACCTGGGCCTGCCGGCCGCGCGCGCGCGGCTGCAGCAACTGGTCGCGCAGACCCTGGGAGCCATCCCGGAATGTCCCGGCGCCACGGAGCTGCGCGCCATCTTCCGCGCCGTGATCGAACCGCTGATGGCGCCCCGGGTCGCACGCCCTGCGGCTTAGCGGCATCCCCCGATGAATGCGAACTCGGCAGGCCAACGGCAGCCGGGTGTGCGCGCCCACTGGCACGATCGGCTGCTGGGTTGGCGCGATCGCTGGCTCTGCGACGCTCGCTTTCAGCGCTGGGTGGCCCGTTTTCCGCTGACGCGCCCGGTGGCACGGCGGCACGCGCGCGCGTTATTCGATCTGTGCGCCGGCTTCGTCTATTCGCAGGTGCTGCTGTGCTGTGTGCGGCTGCGGGTGCTGGAACTGCTGCAGTCCGGGCCGTTGACGCTGACCCAGATTGCCTCACGCCTGGACCTCGGCGCGGAGGCGGCCGAGACCTTGCTCACGGCCGCGGCCGCACTCGAGCTCATCGAGCAGCGCCGCGGGCAGCGCTGGGGCCTCGGCCCGCTGGGCGCAGCGCTGCTGGGCAATGCGGCGGTACTGCGCATGATCGAGCACCACCCGGCGCTGTACGAGGACCTGCGCGATCCGGTGGCGCTGCTGCGGCACCCGCAACCGCGCAGCCAGCTGGCGGCGCTCTGGCCGTACGCGCGCCACCGTGAGCCGCGCGATCTGGATGCAGCCCAGATCGGCGCCTACACCACTCTGATGGCCGATACCCAGGCGCTGGTGGCCGAGGATGTGCTCGACGGCTATCCCATTGCGCAGCATCGCTGCCTGCTGGATGTCGGCGGTGGCGACGGCACCTTTCTCGCGGCCGCCGCCGCGCGTGCGCCGCAGCTGAAGCTGCTGCTGTTCGACCTGCCGGCCGTGACGCAACGCGCGCAGGCGCGATTGACCGCGGCCGGTCTGGCGGGGCGCGTCGAGATACACGGCGGCGACTTCATGCTCGGGGCACTGCCCATGGGCGCGGACCTGGTGACGCTGATCCGCGTGCTGCACGACCACGATGACCCGGCGGCGCTGAGCCTGCTGCGATCCGTGCGGCGCGCGCTGCCCCCAGGGGGGCGCGTGCTGCTGGCCGAGCCCATGCGGGACACGCCCGGCGCGCTCCCGGGCGTGACCGCCTACTTCGCCTGCTACCTCCGTGCCATGGGACAGGGCAAGCCGCGCAGTGCCCCGCAGATCGCGCGACTGCTGCTGACGGCGGGGTTTGCGCGGACCCGGCTGCACCCGACCGCGCGGCCCTGGCAGTGCGCGCTGGTGACGGCCACAGCGATTTAGTGTCACGCAGCATTGACAGTACAGAACGTAAGAGTATCTTTACAGTAATTCGGGTGGGTCGAGTCAAAAAGTAAGAATGTCCGCGCGCGCTCCACTGCCAGCCTTGAACACTCTCGCCGTCGTGCTGCATGAACCGCATCGGCTGGCGCTGTGCGAGCTGGCACTGGACGCACCCGGCGACGCCGATGTGATCGTCGACATGGAGTGGAGCGGCATCAGCACCGGCACCGAGCGGCTGCTCTGGAGCGGCACGATGCCCGCCTTTCCCGGTTTCGGCTACCCGCTGGTGCCCGGCTATGAAGCGGTGGGCCGCATCAGTTTTGCGGGTATCAATTCAGGCCGCCAGCCGGGCGAGCGGGTGTTCGTTCCCGGCGCGCGATGCTTCGGGCCGGTGCGCGGATTATTCGGCGGTGCCGCCGCGCGCGTGGTGATTCCCGGTGCGCGCGTCGAGCGTGTCGATGAGCAGCTCGGCGAGCGCGGCATCCTGCTGGCACTGGCGGCCACCGCGCTGCACGCCATCAGGATCGCATCGGCGGCGCCGCAATTGATCGTCGGTCACGGCGTGCTGGGCCGGCTGCTGGCGCGACTGGCGTTGCTGCACGGCGTGCGCCAACCGATCGTGTGGGAACGCAATCCGGCACGACGCGAGGGCGCCGTGGGCTATGAAGTCATCGATCCGCAAAGCGATGCGCGCCGCGATTATCAGTGCATTTGTGATGTGAGCGGCGATGCCACGCTGCTCGATGGGCTGATCGGCCGGCTCGCGCCGCGCGGCGAGATCGTGCTGGCGGGCTTCTACAGCGCGCCGCTGGCGTTCGGGTTCCCGGGCGCGTTCATGCGCGAAGCCCAGCTGCGCGTCGCCGCGCAATGGCAGCTCGCGGATCTGGCCGCGGTGAAGGCGCTGTGCGAATCCGGTGCCTTATCGCTCGATGGACTGATCACGCATCACAGCCGAGCCCAGGACGCGCCGCGGGCTTATCAGACTGCTTTCGATGATCCCACCTGCCTGAAGATGGTCCTCGACTGGAGAGACGCTGCATGAGTACCCCCGCCGTCGATGTCGTGGCCGTCAAATTCAGGGAGTCGCAGCTCAAGCAGCTGCGCGAGGAGGCGGCCATCGAGCCGGATGCGGTGTCCACCACCGAACCGACCAAACAGACCCAGATCATCGCCATCTACGGCAAGGGCGGCATCGGCAAGAGCTTCGCACTCGCAAACCTCTCTTACATGATGGCGCAGCAGGGCAAGCGCGTGCTGCTCATCGGCTGCGATCCCAAGAGCGACACCACCTCGCTGCTGTTCGGCGGCCGCGCCTGTCCAACCATCATCGAGACCTCGGCCCGCAAGAAGCAGGCCGGTGAGCAGGTCAAGATCGGCGATGTCTGCTTCAAGCGCGACGGCGTATTTGCGATGGAGCTGGGCGGACCGGAAGTGGGCCGTGGCTGCGGCGGCCGCGGCATCATTCACGGGTTCGAGCTGCTCGAGAAGCTCGGCTTTCACGAGTGGGGCTTCGACTACGTGCTGCTGGATTTTCTCGGCGACGTGGTCTGCGGCGGCTTCGGACTGCCGATCGCACGCGACATGTGCCAGAAGGTCATCGTCGTCGGCTCGAACGATCTGCAGTCGCTCTACGTCGCGAACAATGTCTGCTCGGCCGTGGATTACTTCCGCAATCTCGGCGGCAATGTCGGTGTTGCCGGCATGGTCATCAACAAGGATGACGGCACCGGCGAGGCCAAGGCCTTCGCCGAGGCAGTCGGCATACCGGTGCTGGCGGCGATTCCGGCGCACGAGGACATCCGGCGCAAGAGCGCCAATTACGAGATCGTGGGCAGGCCCGGGGAGTCCTGGGCGCCGCTGTTTGAAACATTGGCCGCGGCCGTGGCCGAGGCGCCTCCGCGCCGGCCCAAGCCGCTGAACCATGATGCGCTGCTGGGGCTGTTCAAGGGCGATGCGGTAGGGCGCAACGTGGTGCTCGAGCCTGCCACCTCCGAAGACATGTGCGGCGGCGTGGCCATCGAGAAACCCTCGCTCGAAGTGGTGTACGAGTCCATATGAGTCTCGAAGGGCTCAATTGCCACGCGGGCAAGCAGGAGTTGCACCGGGCGGCCTCCGCTGCCGGAAAGAGCGAGACGCTCGAAGCCTACGCGCGCGATTACCCGCTCGGCCCGCACGATCAGCCGCAGAGCATGTGCCCGGCCTTCGGATCGCTGCGGGTGGGGCTGCGCATGCGGCGCACCGCCACCCTGCTGAGCGGCTCGGCCTGCTGCGTCTACGGGCTGACCTTCACCTCTCACTTCTATGGCGCGCGCCGCACGGTCGGCTACGTGCCCTTCAATTCCGAGACGCTGGTTACCGGCAAGCTGTTCGAGGATATCCGCGAGTCGGTGCTGTCGATGGCCGATCCGAAGCTCTACGATGCCATCGTCATCATCAATCTGTGCGTGCCGACGGCCTCGGGTGTGCCGCTGCAGATCCTGCCCAAGCAGGTCAATGGTGTGCGCATCATCGGCATCGACGTTCCCGGCTTCGGGGTGCCCACGCATGCCGAAGCCAAGGATGTGCTGGTCGGCGCGATGTTGCGCTATGCCCGCACCGAGGCGGAGCAGGGACCGGTGCAGGCGCCGCGCGGCGCGCGTGCCGAGCGTCCCACCGTGGCGCTGCTGGGCGAGATGTTTCCGGCCGACCCGGTCGGCATCGGCATGCTGCTCGAACCGCTTGGGCTGGCAGCGGGCCCCGCAGTGCCAACGCGCGAATGGCGCGAGCTGTATGCCGCCCTCGACAGTCCGATCGCCGCGGCGATCCATCCTTTCTATACCGCCGCGATACGCGAATTCTCGGCCGCCGGCCGTGCCATCATCGGCTCGGCGCCGGTGGGCTACGAGGGTACCGCCGCCTGGCTCGAGGCCATCGGCGCGCTGGCCGGCGTACGGGCTGAATCGATCGGCGCGGCCAAGAACAGATTCCTGCCGGCCATTCGCGCCGCGCTCGATGCTGCGCCGATCAACGGGCGCATCACGGTGTCCGGCTATGAGGGTTCCGAGCTGATCGTCGCGCGGCTGCTGATCGAGAGTGGCGCCAGCGTTCCCTACGTGGGTACCGCCTGTCCGCGCACGCCCTGGTCGGAGCTCGATCGCGCCTGGCTCGAGGCCCACGGTGCGCGCGTGCAATACCGCGCCTCGCTGGAACAGGACCGGGCGGCCGTCCAGGAATTTGCCCCGGATCTTGCGATCGGCACCACCCCGGTGGTGCAGGCGGCCAAGCAGCAGGCGATCCCCTCGATGTATTTCACCAACCTGATTTCGGCCCGCCCGCTGATGGGTGTCGCAGGCGCGGGCTCGCTGGCGCAGGTCATCAATGCCGCGCTCGGCAATCGCTCCCGGTTCGAGGAGTTCAAGTCCTTCTTCGGCGACACCGGCAGCGGCTATGCC
>Ga0181516_10001423_pt1 | contig 18314 bp, 18 predicted proteins | sample PEATcosm2014_Bin_25_FD_121104 | JGI IMG/M metagenome (GOLD analysis project Ga0181516, IMG submission 121104) | Peatland microbial communities from MTU Mesocosm Facility, Houghton, MI, USA - PEATcosm2014_Bin01_10_metaG | ecosystem: Environmental > Terrestrial > Soil > Wetlands > Peat | place... | reverse complement strand
TCTCTGCGTATGGGTCGTAGGCGACCGGCGCGGTGACGGCGAGATTGGCGAAGCCGACCTCGTTGAGCGCCAGCGTCTTGGCGGCGAGCTTGTCGTATTTTCCGACTTCGATGCGATGCTTGAGCTCGGTGACCGAGGCGGGGGTGGAGCGCGCGCCGATCTTCATCAGATAGGACCGGCCAGGCAGCAGCGGCTCCTGGCTCATCCAGATGAGATGGGCGGCGAACTGGTCGGCGACCTCAGGCCGCGCGTCGGGCGGCGCCAGCACGTCGCCGCGCGCGACATCGACCTCGTCGGCGAGCGTCAGCGTCACCGCGTCGCCCGCTTCCGCCTCGTCCGCTGGTTCGCCGGCGCGCAGGATGCCGGTCACCACGCTCTGGCGTCCCGACGAAGCGACGACGATCGCGTCGCCGCGCCTGATCCGCCCGGCGGCGATCGTGCCGGCGAAGCCGCGGAAGTCGAGATGCGGCCGGTTGACCCATTGCACCGGCAGGCGGAACGGCGCAGCGCGGCGCTCGTCGTCGACTTCAATGCGCTCGAGATGGTCGATGAGATACGGTCCGTCATGCCAGGGCGTGCGCGGGCTCGGCGCGGAAATGTTGTCGCCGACGCGGGCCGAGATCGGGATCGCGACCACCGTGCGGAAGTCGAGCGGCGCGGCGAACGCGTTGAAGTCTGCGACGATGCGGCGAAATGTCGCTTGGTCGTAATCGACCAGATCGATCTTGTTCACCGCCAGCACGACATGACGGACGCCGAGCAGCGAGGCGATGATCGCGTGGCGATGGGTCTGGGTCAGCAGCCCCTTGCGCGCGTCGACCAGCAGGATGGCGAGATCGGCGTTGGAGGCGCCGGTCGCCATGTTGCGCGTGTATTGCTCGTGGCCAGGCGTGTCGGCGACGATGAACGAGCGGCGCGGCGTGGCGAAATAGCGATAGGCGACGTCGATGGTGATGCCCTGCTCGCGCTCGGCCTCGAGGCCGTCGACCAGCAGGGCGAAGTCGATGTCGGTCCCGACCGTGCCGTGCTTCTTCGAGTCGCGTTCGAGCGCCGAGAGCTGGTCGTCGAGGATCAGCTTCTGCTCATAGAGCAGCCGGCCGATGAGGGTCGACTTGCCGTCGTCGACCGAGCCGCAAGTGAGCAGGCGCAACGTCGGCAGCGCGCCTTCGCGCAAGGGGTCGGCCATCAGAAATATCCCTCGCGCTTCTTCTTCTCCATCGACGCGGATTCGTCACTGTCGATCAGACGCCCCTGCCGCTCCGAGGTCGTCGCGTCGCGCATCTCGGCGATGATCGCGTCGAGCGTCTCGGCCTCCGACTCGATCGCCCCGGTCAGCGGATAGCAGCCCAGCGTGCGGAAGCGCACACGCTTCATCTGCGGCCGCTCGCCGGGTTCCAGCGGCAGGCGATCGTCGTCGACCATGATCAGCGCGCCGCCGCGCTCGACCACCGGCCGTTCCTTGGCGAAATAAAGCGGCACGACTGGAATGCTCTCGGCGCGGACGTATTCCCAGACGTCGAGCTCAGTCCAGTTCGACAGCGGGAAGACGCGCATCGACTCGCCGTCGCGGATGCGGGTGTTGTAGAGCCGCCACAGCTCAGGCCGCTGGTTGCGCGGATCCCAGGCGTGCGCGGCGGAACGATGCGAGAAGATGCGCTCCTTGGCGCGGCTCTTTTCCTCGTCGCGCCGCGCGCCGCCGAAGGCCGCGTCGAACCGGCCGGCGTCGAGCGCCTGGCGCAACGCCTCGGTCTTCATCACTTGGGTATGGAGCTGGCTGCCCGACGCGACCGGCGAAACGCCGCGCGCGACGCCGTCCTGATTGATGTGGACGCGCAGGTCGAGACCGAGCCGCCGCGCCGTCTCGTCGCGAAACGCGATCATTTCGCGGAACTTCCAGGTCGTATCGATGTGCAGCAGCGGAAACGGCAAGGACGCGGGACGGAAGGCCTTGAGCGCGACGTGCAGCATCGCCGACGAGTCTTTGCCGATCGAATACAGCATTACAGGATTGATAAATTCGGCGACAACCTCTCGCATTATGTGAATTGCTTCCGCTTCAAGGCGTCGCAAATGTGCGGGCAATTCGGCCATCAGGGCGCCTCGCGGGAAAGGGTCGGGCGAGGACTTAGAGAGAAAGCACTGGCGAATCAAGCCGAGAGCGCCGCGCCCGCCACCTTCAACCGCGCAGCCTGGCCGCCCGCGCCGGCATGACCAGCGCCCCGACGCCGCCGACCGGCCCGCCCGCGAGCGGCAGTCCTTGCCGCGCCAGCGGCGGCGCTTCGACCGCCGTCGCCAAATCGTCACGCCGCCAGATGACGACGCCGGCGCGCAGAATCGCCTGCGTCGCCCAGCTCGGTCTGCGCGGCGCGTGTTGGTCGATAGCCCATCTCCCGGTTGGAAACCGCCGGTTCGGACTGGCGCGGCGCCGGACGCTATGGCTTGGCGGGGCGCGGCTGGGCGTGCGGCGGCAGGGGCGATAAGCCCGAGTCGGGGGCGACGTCGCGGTCGCTGCTCTGCAAGCTCAGGCTGCCGCCCGGCTGCATCTCGAGACAGGTCCACAGCTCGACGTTGCTCAGCGCGACGCCGCCGCCGTCGCCGAGGCAGGCCGAGCGCGCGGCACCCGAATAATGCGACCAGCGCCCCGCCAATTTGTCGCGCGCCGCCTGCTCGTCGCGCACGCAACTGTCGAAGGCGACCTGCGCGTCCTCGGGTAGCGCAGAGGCCTGCGCGTCGCGACAGACTTTCGCCGCATCGACCGCGGGAGGCGCGCCAGCAAGTGCGATCAGCACCAGAACCGCGATCATCGTCCGACCTTCCCGTTTTCGCCGCGCTTCGCGCGCGCGTTCAAGCGGTCATTATGGCCCACGTCGCGACTCCGCGCCATGGCGCGGAGTCGCACTTCACACGATTGTGGACACATGAACGGCGGCCTCAGAGCCTGGAGCCGCCGTCGACCCGCAGCGTATCGCCGGTGATCCAGCGCGCCTCGTCGGAAGCGAGGAAGACGACCGCGCGGGCGATGTCGTCGGGCTGGGCGATCCGCTTGAGGGCCTGGATGGCGAGCGTGAAGTTCCGGCCGTCGTCGCTCCTGGCGAATTGCGACATATCGGTCTCGACGACGCCAGGAGCGACCGCGTTGACGCGGATCCCCCGCACGCCGAGTTCGCCGGCGAAATGCTTCACCAGCGTGTCGATTGCGCCCTTGCTCGCGGCGTAGGCCGATAGCGCGCCCACGCTGGCGCGCGCGGCGAGCGAAGAGACGAGCACGACGCTGCCGCCCTCGCCAAGGATCGGCAGGAGCTGCTGGACGAGGAAGAACGGCGCGCGCACGTTGATCGCGAACAGACGATTGAAGTCGGCGATCGTGGTCTCCTCGATCGTCGCCCCCTTCGAGACGCCGGCGTTGGCGACCAAGATGTCGAGGCGATCGCCGACGATGGCGCGCGTCTGCTTGGCGAGCGCGTGCGGCGCGTCAGGCGCCTCGAGATCGGCGGCGAGCGCCTCGGCCCGGCCGCCGGCGGCGCGGATCCGTTTGACGACCGCCTCCGCGTCGGCCGCGCCGCGGCCATAATGGACGAGAACCTGGGCGCCCGCCTCGGCGAGCGCCAGCGCGGCGGCGCGGCCGATGCCGCGAGAAGCGCCGGTGACGAGGGCGATCTTTCCGGAGAGCGTGGTCATGGTTCGATTTCCTTCTTCCGCGGACCGGCGTCGACGCGCGGTCCGGCGTTCGCGGAAGCGACGGCTTCCGCATTGCGTTGGTTGAATTGGGGACCGAGGTTTTGCGTCGCGGTTCGTTGTCGAGACCGCGACGGCATGGGGTTTACGCCGCTCTAGCGCCTGAGAAAAAGACTTTGTAAGATGGCGTCCATACCTGGTAGGCATGGCCGACATTATGGAGCTGCGGCATCTCCGCTATTTCGTCGCCGTCGCCGACGCCGGCAGCCTGACGCTCGCCGCCGAGCAGCGGCTGCACACCGCGCAGCCGTCGCTCAGCCGACAGATTCGCGACCTTGAATATGAAGTCGGCGCGCGCCTGCTGACCCGCAGCGCGCGCGGCGTCGAACTGACGCCCGCGGGCAAGGCCTTTCTAGAGCATGCCCAGCTGGCGCTCGACCAGGCGAAGGCGGCCGTCGCGGCGGCGCGCCGCGCGGCCACGCCGGCCAAACCGTCTTTCGCGCTCGGATTCCTGACCGGCCAGGAAATGGACTGGCTGCCAGAGGCGATGCAAACGCTCAAGGACGTTCTGCCCGAGATCGAGGTGACCGTGTCGAGCGACTATTCGCGACCGCTCGCCCAAGCGCTGACGCGCGGCGCGCTCGACCTCGCCTTTCTCCGGCCGGAGCCCGACATGCCCGACCTCGAATACCGGCTTGTCGTCAGAGAGCCGCTCGTCGCGGTGATGCGGAGCGACCATCGCCTCGCCGGACGCGAAGTCGTCGCGATCGAGGAGTTCAAAGGCGAAACCTTCCTCGGCATGTCCGAAACGGCGCCGACGTTGCAGGCGGCGATCGAGGCCTATCTGAAACGCTCCGGCGTCAATCTCGAGCCCGCGCACCGAATCGACAATCTCGGCATGGCGATGTCCCTCGTCGCCTCGACCCGCGGCGTCACGCTGCTGCCCGCTTACGCCAAGAATTTTCTGCCCTGGTCGGTGACGAGTCGCCCGCTTGCCGGAGAGGCGCCGACGATCGATCTGGTGATCGGCTACAACAGGACCAATTCGTCGCCGACCCTGACGCTCTTTCTCTCCCGGCTCGACGCGCTGATCGCACGTTGCCGGACGCGGCCGGGTTCCGTTTCCGATCGGTTGGACGACAGGGCGCAGCCGAAACGGCCGAGCTGAGAATCGGAACCGACCATGTCTCAACGCATCGACAAATCGTCGACGGTCTTCAAGAGCGTGGAGAACGCCGCCGCCGACCGCTGCGTCGACTTCTTTCGCCGACCCGACGGTTCCTACGGCTTCAAGGAATTTCGTCGCGACGTCGAGGATCGCGGCGCCTGGACGCCGATCGCGTATGATTCCGACGCGGTCTACGCGACAGAGCCGTCCGCCCTCGCCGCCGCGCGAGAGGAGGTTTCCTGGCTCGCCGAACACGCGGCGCGTTCGACCGGAACCCGGCGCGCGCCCCGACAGGCCTGACGCCGGCCGGCCTCACAGCCGCTTTTCGAACCAATGATCGGCGTAAGGGTTGTCGTTGTAACGCGCGATCTCGACGAAGCCGAGCTTGCGGTAGAGGGCGTGAGCTTCCTTCAGCGCGCGATTGGTGTCGAGCTTGAGCGTCGTCATGCCGGCTTCGCGCGCCGTCGCCTCGATCGCGGCGACGATGCGGCGCGCGACGCCGAAGCCGCGCGCGTCCGGCGCGGTCCACACCCGCTTGACCTCGCCCTCCTGGGCGCCGAGCCGCGCCAACCCGCCGCAACCGACCGGGCGACCGTCGAGCCGGGCGAGAAAGAACCATCCGTGCGGCGGGTTCATCGCCTCGGCGCCGGCCTTTGCGCCTTTTCCGGGATCGAAGCCTTCGTCAAAACGGCGCGCCAGCTCGGCGAAATAGCGTTCCAGGCACCAGGTCGCGTCGGCCGAATCCGCCGGCTCGCGCGCGACGACGAGAGCGCCGGCGCTGAGCAGCCGCTCGACTTCGGCCATCGCGGCGAGCAGGCGCTCACGCTGCGGCGGCGCGAGCGGCGCGAGGATCGAGCGCGCCAGTTCGTCCGAAAGCCGGTCATAGGCGGCGAGCTCGTCGCGGCCCGTGGCGGTCAGCGTGACGCGCCTGACCCGCGCGTCGCCCTGCCCTTTGGCGACTTCGACCAGCCCCTCGGCGGTCAACGCGCGCAGCAAGCGGCTCAGATAGCCGGAATCGAGGCCGAGCGCGGCGCGCAAGCTCCGCGCGTCGGCGCCGGCCTGGCCGATCTCGAAGATCAGCCGCGCCTCGCCGAGCGGCCGGCCGCGACTGAGATAGCTGTCGTCCAGCGCGCCGACGCGGCGGGTGACAAGACGATTGAAGCGGCGGACTTGGCGAATTTCGGCAGGATCCATTCTTTGACTTTAGTCAGAGAAATCGACGTTGCAAGCCACGGCGCGTGTCGGCTGGCGAGCCTCGGGCCGCCCCCCGCCCCCCAATCGGAGGTTTGAATGGGTCGCGCCAGTTCCCGAAAGCCGACATTCCCGCCGGCGTCGCCGGCGCGCGTGCTGGTCGCCTGGTGAGCGGCAATTCGAAGAAGAAAGGACAGTTCGGCCTCAGACAACGGCGCGAATGGCGAGTTGATCGCGGCTGCCGAGACGCTTCAGCTCCAGGCTTCACCAGAAGACTGGATCAGCCTGTCGAGGTAATTTCGGACGTGGCCCTTTAGCTCGGAAAGCGTGTAACCATCTTGCGCCATCATATGATCGATGAGGTCGACGCGGGCCAGCGAAAGCAGCGCGTGGGCGCAGAACCCGGCTTCACCGGGGGCGACGATTTCGGCGAGCGTCCGGCTCAACAGCGTGTGAGCCCAGCGATAGTTTTCCGACTTCAGAAAACCGCCGACGGCCGGCCGCGCGTCCTGCTCGATCGCTCGAAACAACCCGCGATTGGAAACCTTGAAATCGATCGTCGCCATGAGCGCCGCGACAATCCTTTCACGCGGCGGCGTGGAAGGACCCAGGGGAGCGGGCCCATGCTCGATCTGATCGACAAGCGCGGCGATTCGGTCGTCCAGAACCGCCCGCAGCAGTCCGGATCGGTCGCCGAAGCGCCGGAAAACGGTCCCTTTTCCGACGTTTGCCGCAGCTGCGACGTCGTCCATCGTGATCAAGAATGGATCGGAAGCCGTGTCGAACAAATGGCTGGCGGCGGCAAGGATCGCGCGCCGGTTGCGGAGCGCGTCAGACCGTTCTGCGCGTTCAAGGTCCGCCATCCCTTTCAACGCTCCTGGTTGAAGTCCCTGAGCGCAAATTATCATGGAATGTTCGCAGGCGCGGCGCTGGCGATGGACGCGATACGGCCAACTGCGCCGCAGCTTGCGGCGCGGCTGAGGTCAGCCAAGCGGGGCCCAGTAATCGCGGTAATGCGAGATCAAACCGTCGCGAATCGTCAGGACGCCAACATAGGATCGGCTCACGGCGGCGACAGTCCCCTCTACGCGCGCCGCAACCGTGAACTCGGCGACAGCGACCGTAGGCGTGACAGTTTGGTGGATTGTATATTGCTCCACGCGCTCGATGCGAATGCGGGCGTAAACCTGCGTGAGGTAGTCGCCGAGGGCGTCGCGACCCTGAAGCCGGCGCGGCCGGCCGGGCGGCGCGAATGGGAATTCAAACACGACGTCCGCCGTGCATTGATCCAGCAAATCGTCGACTTTGCCGCCGCGGAGCGCGGGCAAAAATCTCTCAAAGACCTCGGCGGCGTTGGCGGTAGTTTGAATCATTTGCAAGTCGCCTCTTTTCCCAGGGCTTAGCGCTACTGCCCGAAATATGCGGGGTGATCGATATCGACGATGAGCCCAGGCTGTTCGGGACGCCAGCCAAGCAGCGACCGGGTGCGCGCGCTCGATGTCGGGGCGTTCGCGCGCGCGAACATGGCAAACCAGCCGAAATGTGCGGCGGCCTCTTCGGGCGACTTTGAGACGACCGGAACGTTCAGACGGCGGCCGATGATCTCGGCGATTTCCTTGAACGTCACGCCCTCTTCGGCCACCGCATGAAAGACGCCCCCTTGCGGGCATTGTTCGAGCGCCAGCCGATAGAGGCGGGCCGCGTCGAGGCGGTGCACAGCCGGCCAGCGATTGAGCCCGTCACCGATATAGGCGGACACGCCCTTCTGGCGCGCCAACTCAATAAGGCCGGCCACGCCGCCGTGATCGCCGCGCCCATGAACCGTGAGGGCGAGCCGGACGATCGACGCCCTCACGCCGCGTTCCGCCAGCGCGATCGTCGCCTCCTCCGATTGGCGGGGAAAGAGGGGGTTGGGCGGCAGCCTATCCTCCTCAGTCGCCGTGCGGCCGAACGCGAGCCGCGCCACGCCGGATGTCACGAGCAGCGGACGGTCGGAGCCTTCGAGCACGCCGCCGATCGCCTCGATGGCGCGCCGATCCTCCGCGGCGTTTTCGACGAATTTCGAGTAGTCGGGGTTGAAGGCGGCGTGAATGACGGCGTCCGATTGGGCAGCCCCGCTCCTCAGACTGTCCAGATCGGCGAGAGAGCCGCGATGGATCTCGGCGCCCGCTGCGCTGAGCGCCTCCGCGCCTTTGTCCGAGCGGGCAAGGCCGAGGACGTGATGGCCCGCGCCGATCAGGTCTTTGACGACGGCCGAGCCGACCCAGCCCGTCGCTCCCGTAACAAATACACGCATGGCGATGCTCCGTTTCCAGAGATTTTAATAGAAAACGGACTCATAGTCCATTTGTTGATTGAACGGCAAAGTCGGGCGCAATCACGCCCTGCCTCTTGCGTCGGCGACCGCCGGCCTTTGACGGACAGCGCATCCGCGCGCAAAATGGCGCCCAACCCGCTGATATCGTTCGTTCGCCGAACGAAAGTGTCGCCGGCGGCGCGAACCTGGAGACCTGCCCTGTCCTCGCGCCTCGCCCGCCTCGTTCTCACCGCCGCCCTGGCCCTCTGCGCCAGCGCCGCCGCCCGCGCCGACGACGAGACGGCCGCCTGCCTTTGGCGCCCGCCGACGCCCGAACGCCTCGCCCACGTCGACGCGGTCGCCGACTATCGCTCGACCTTTCAGGTCTGCCACGCGGCCGACGGGCGCGCGCGGATCGCGATCCGTTCGATGAGCGTCGGCGGCGAGCCGCCGCTGCTCATCGCCGATCCGGACAAGCTGACGACCCGCATCGAGCGCGCCGCCTGCTGGACCTGTTCCGAAACCGACGATGCCACGCTCGCCTCGACCCGGATGATGCGGGCGATCGAGGAATCGGCCGAAGCCCCCGGCCTCGTCCATCGTGGTTTCCTGCGCAACGCCGGTCTCGTCCACGGCGACGCGCCGGGCGCCTTCGTCACCGGCGACCTCTGTCCGAGCCTGAAGCCGCTCGAGCGCGGTTTCCTCGAACAGCTCGCCGCGCAGGGACCGCACACGCCGGTCGCGCTGTCGATCTCCGGGTTGTGGCTCATCCATCACTTCGCCGACTATCGCTGGCTCGTCGACCAGCAGGCGAGCGGCGCGCTCGACATTCTGTGGGTCAACCACACCTACCATCACCCCTACGCGCGCGGCGCGCCCGACGCGCGTAACTTCCTGCTCGAGCCCGGCGTCGACGCCGACGCGGAGATTCTCGAGGTCGAGCGGCTGCTCGTCGCCAACGGCCAGACGCCGTCGCTGTTCTTCCGCTTCCCAGGACTGATCTCCAGCGCGCCGCTGATGCAGGCGGTGCGCCGCCATCACTTGATCTCGCTCGGCGCGGACGCCTGGCTGGCGCTCGATCAGCGACCGAACGCCGGTTCGATCGTGCTCGTCCATCCCAACGGCAACGAGCCGCTCGGCGTCAAGCTGTTCGAGCGCGACCTCGCCCGCGACGCGCTGCCGCGCCCGTTCGAGCCGCTGACCGCCGCGCCGGACTGAGCGCCTCAGCCTCGCCCGACATAGGGCATCTTCGTCGCCATCAGCGTCATCGACAGGACGTTGGACGACAGCGGCAGACTCGCCATGTGGACGATCGCCGCCCCGACCTCGGCCGGGTCGATGCGCGGTTCGACAGCGGTGCGGCCGTCGGCCTGCAGCGCGCCTTCGCCCATCGGCTTGGTCATCTCGGTCTCGGCGTTGCCGACGTCGATCTGGCCACAGGCGACGTCGAAGGCGCGGCCGTCGAGCGCGATCGATTTGGTCAGGCCCGAGATCGCGTGCTTGGTCGCGGTGTAGGGCGCGCTCATCGGTCGCGGCGCGTGGGCCGAGATCGAGCCGTTGTTGATGATGCGCCCGCCTTGCGGCCGCTGCCGCTTCATCAGCGCATAGGCCCCCTGGGCGCAAAGGAATGCGCCGTTGAGGTTGACGTCGACCACCGCCTTCCACTGGTCGTAGGTCAGCGCTTCGAACGCGGCCGCCGGCGCGCCGACCCCGGCGTTGTTGAACAGGAGGTCGAGCCGGCCGAAGGCGCGCTCCACCGCCGCGTAGAGGCCGTCGACCGATTCCGGATCGACGACGTCGCAGGCGTGCGCGAGCGCGCGCCGGCCGAGCCGTTCGATCTCGCGCGCAACCTGCGCCAGCGGCGGCGCGCTGCGCCCGGCGACGGCGACGTGCCAGCCGGCTGCGGCGAGCGCCAGAGCCGCAGCGCGGCCGATGCCGCGGCCGCCGCCGCTGACCAGCGCAAATTTGTCCTGAGCCATCCTGCGTCCCAACGAGATCGCAACGATCCTAACCGCGAACGGCGCCGCCCGTCACCGTTCTTCGGCGAAGGACCCGCCGCCCAGTCTTGCGAGCCGCGCGCGCCGGCGCGACGCGAGACGGCGTAGCCCGCGCCCGACATGTTCGCCGAAGCGCGCAAACGGCATGAGATAGTTGCGCGCCACGGTGCTGAACTGGCCTTCGGTCGGGCCGACGCCGAAGCGGATCCTCTCGCGCTCTCGGGTCGGAACGTAGAGCGTGCCGAACGCCCAGTCCCACACCGCCAGCGCGAAGCCAAGGTTCTTGTCCCAGTGCGCGGGATTGTCGGAATGGTGAATCTGGTGATGAGCCGGACTCTGCAGGATACGGCCGGCGACGCCGGTGAAAGGGATCCACATGTGGCTGTGGCGCAGATGGCCGTAAGTGACCAGGAACAGCATCAGCAGGATGTTGCCGTTGAGCAGGGTGAACGGCTGCACGCCAGGACCGAACACGTAAGTCATCACGCCGAACACCGCGCCGGTGGCGATCGCAATCAAATTCATGAACGCGAGGATCTCGACCGGGTGCTGGCGCATTTCGGTGAAAGTCGTCATCACCTCCGCCGAATGGTGCACCTTGTGGAACTCCCACAGCGCCGGAATGCGGTGGAAGAGGAAGTGCCCGAACCAATAGGCGAGCTCGTAGGCGAGCAGTTCGAACAGGGTCGCCATCGCCAACACCGTCCAGACGGGCCAGGCGGCCGGCGCGTGCGCGCCGAAACCAGCGTCAAGGCCGGCGAGCGTCGCGTCGCGGCAAAAGACATTGCCGAAGGCGAGATAGCCGTAACCCCCCGCGAGCACGAGGCCGTTGAGAACCCACATCTTCATGTCGACGATCGACGACGGGTTCCAGACGATCCGGCCGGCGAAGACGGTGCGCACGAAACCGCGGGCGCTGGCCGGGCGGCCGCGCGCGCGCCGCCGCCATAGGTAATAGGCGAGCGAACAGGCGAGCGCGCCGGCCAAAGCCGGCGCGCCATAGGCGCCGGCGGCGCCGAAGGTGAGTTCGAACCGATCGACGATCGCCGACCACAGCCAATTCGCGAACGCCACGCCCCGCTCTCCTCGGCGGACATCCGAGTCAAGCTAACGGGGCCTGCGTTCACGAACGGTTAATCCGATCGCGCAACCCGTTCAGCGCGCGCCCTTTTCGGCCGGATAGAGGGCGCGGTAGCGCTTGAGCCGCGGCGCCAGCAGCGCGGCGCGGGCCGCGTCGGGCGCGAACACGCGCTGCGTCGGCGGCCGCTTGCAGACCGAGGCTTCGTCTCCCGCCCCGGCCGCCAGCATCGCCAGCCGCGCCACGCCGAGCGCCGCGCCGGCTTCCGCGCCGGCGGCGAGATCGATCGACAGCCCGGTCGCGTCGGCGATCAGTTGTCCCCACAGGGCCGAGCGCGCGCCGCCGCCCACCAGCATCGTCGCCTTCGGCCGCGCGCCGGCCTCGGTCAGCACGTCGACCCCGTCGGCGAAGTTGAAAGCGACGCCCTCGAGCACCGCATAGATCAGCGCGCCTGCGTCATGCTCAGCCCGCAAGCCGGCGAACAGGCCGGTCGCGTTGGCGTCGTTGTGCGGCGTGCGCTCGCCGCTGAGATAGGGCAGGAACACCGGCGCGGTCTCGACCGCCTTGGCCGACTTGGCGAAGGCTTCCGCCTCGGCGACGCAACCGCCGACGTCGTCGCCGCGGCCGATGAGCTCGGTGATCCAGGTCAGCGCCGCGGCGGCCGACAGGTTCACCGCCATGCCGTGCCAGCGGTTGGGCAACGCGTGGCAGAAGGCGTGCAGGGTGCGTTCCGGCAGGCTGATGAAACGGTCGGTGACCGAGAAGACGACGCCCGAAGTGCCGATCGAGACGAAGCCGGCGCCCGGCGCAGTGGCGCCGACGCCGACCGCAGCGGCCGCATTGTCGCCGGCGCCGCCGGCGACTGGAATGCGCTTGCCGGCGAGGCCCCACGCCGCCGCGACCTCGGGCGACAGATAGGCCGAAACCTGCGAGCCCTCGACCAGGCTCGGCATGTGCGAAGCGTTGAGGCCGGTGGCGGCGAGCAGATCGTCGTCCCAGCGCCGCTTGCCGACGTCGAGCCACAAAGTGCCGGAGGCGTCCGACATTTCAGAGACCGCCTCGCCGGTCAGTTTCAGCCGCACATAATCCTTCGGCAGCAGGATGCGCCTGGTCGCGGCGAACGTCTTCGGCTCGTGCTTGGCCACCCACAACGCCTTCGGCGCGGTGAATCCAGGCATCGCGATGTTGCCGGTGCGGCGACGCAGGTCGGGAACGCGCTTTTCCATCTCTGTGCATTCGGCGAACGAACGGACGTCGTTCCACAGGATCGCCGGGCGCAGCGGCTTGCCGGCGGCGTCAAGGAACGTCGCGCCATGCATCTGGCCGGACAGACCGACGCCGGCGAGGCGGGCGAAGGCCTCGGGCGCGCTCTTGCGCAGCGCCGCGACGCCAGCGTTGACCGCCTCGACCCAGTCGTCGGCGTTCTGTTCGCTCCACAACGGCTGCGGCCGTGACAACGACAACGGGATGGAGGCGTCAGCGACCGTGCGCTGATCGGCGTCGATCAGCAGCGCCTTGACCGACGAAGTGCCGATATCCAGCCCAAGATAGGTATTGCCCGCGCCGACAGCCATGGTTCTCTCCTCCCGACGCCGATCGCGTCGCTCAAAACGGCGGCACGATAGGCGAAAGGTCCCGCCTTGTCGCTATGGCGAGGCGCCGCGCATCCGCTGGCTTGTCCGCCGACCAAACCGCGCCTAAGTCAGGCCGCGCGCTCAGGGAAATTGCATGGAATCGCCGCGGAACCGCGAAACCGCCGCGCCGTCCGCCGCGGAAGCGGCGGAGCGGCTGGGCTTCGCCGTCGGCGCCGGCGAGGGCGGCGAGCGCCTCGACCGCTTCCTTAGCCAGGCGGCCGCCGCGCGCGGGCTCGCCCTGTCTCGCACGCGGCTGAAGGCGCTGGTAGAGGCTGGTCAAGTGACGATCGACGGGGCTGAAGCGCGTGATCCGGCGGCGCGGGTCGTCGAGGGCGAACGAATCGCGCTTGCCGTACCGGCGGCGGAGGACGCCGCGATCGCCGGCGAGGACCTGCCGCTTGAGATCGTCTACGAGGACGAACACCTGATCGTTATCGACAAGCCGGCCGGACTCGTCGTCCATCCCGCGCCCGGCCACGCCGCCGGAACGCTGGTCAACGCGCTGATCCGCCATTGCGGCGAAAGCCTGTCGGGAATCGGCGGAGTGAAGCGGCCGGGGATCGTCCACCGCCTCGACAAGGACACTTCCGGGCTGCTCGTGGTCGCCAAGAGCGACGCCGCCCACCAGGGCCTCGCGGCGCTGTTCGCCGACCACGGCCGCAGCGGATCGCTCAGGCGCGAATATCGCGCGCTCGTCTGGGGCGCGCCCGAGCGTCCGGCGGGCGCCGTCGCAGCGGCGATCGGCCGCCACCCCTTCAGCCGCGAGAAGATGGCGGTGGTCGCCGACAAGCGCGGCCGGGCGGCCGTGACGCACTGGCGCGTTGAAGAACGGCTCGGTCCGGCGAGCCTCGTCGCCTGTCGACTCGAGACCGGCCGCACCCACCAGATCCGCGTCCATCTCGCCCATATCGGCCATCCGCTGCTCGGCGATTCGGTCTACGGGGCAGGTTTCAAGACCAAGGCGAATCGCCTTTCGGGCGAAGCGCGGGCGGCGCTCGACGCCCTCGGTCGCCAGGCCCTGCACGCCGCGCTCCTCGCCTTCGACCATCCGATCACCGGCGCGCCGCTGGCCTTCGAAAGTCCTCTCCCAGAAGATTTAAATAATCTTGTCAGCATCTTGCGGCGAGAGCAGGCGGACAGCGGCGAGCGCGGCGGATAAACGAATTGTCATCTGCCGGGGAAAAAGTCTCCTTCCCTCCGCCCTCTTTCAGCCATGGTCGGCAGAACTATATGTTGCAACGCGGCGCGTCGTCCCGCCGCAGGAGCGCGGCGCGCCGCAGGCTCCCCCTTGTGGAGGTACCATGGCCGCCGCTCTGCCGATCATCGCCGGTGAATCTGGCCTCTCTCGCTATCTTTCTGAAATCAAGCGGTTCCCGATGCTGGAGCCGCAGGAAGAATATATGCTCGCCAAGCGCTGGCGCGAGCACGGCGACCGAGAAGCGGCGCACAAGCTCGTCACCTCCCATCTGCGACTCGTCGCCAAGATCGCCATGGGCTATCGCGGCTACGGCCTGCCGATTGGCGAAGTCATTTCTGAAGGCAACGTCGGCCTGATGCAGGCAGTCCGCCGCTTCGAGCCCGACAAGGGTTTCAAGCTCGCGACCTACGCGATGTGGTGGATCCGCGCCTCGATCCAGGAATACATCCTGCGCTCGTGGTCGCTGGTGAAGATGGGAACGACCGCCAGCCAGAAGAAGCTGTTTTTCAACCTGCGCAAAGCGAAGAGCCGAATTTCGGCGCTCGAAGACGGCGACTTGCGCGACGATCAGGTGACGACCATCGCCAGCCGGCTCGGCGTCGCCAAGCAGGACGTCATCGACATGAACCGCCGGCTCGGCGGCGACGCTTCTCTCAACGCGCCGCTGCGGGAAGAAGGCGAAGGCGAATGGCAAGACTGGCTGGTCGACGACGCCCCCAGCCAAGAGAGCGTGCTCGCCGACCGCGAAGAAAGCGACGTGCGGCTTGCGGCGCTCAAGAGCGCGTTGCGGGTGCTGAATCCGCGCGAACGCCGCATCTTCGAGGCGCGGCGGCTCGCCGAGGACCCGGTGACGCTCGAAGAGCTGTCGGCCGAGTTCGGCGTCTCGCGCGAGCGCGTGCGCCAAATCGAGGTGCGCGCTTTCGAGAAGGTGCAGGCGGCGGTGAAATCCGGCGTCGCCTTGACCCAGATCCCCGGCCGGCGCGCCGTGCCGGCCCTGCCTGCCGCCTGACGTTCGTCAGACCGTAACCGCGTTGACGGATTGTCGCGCCGGGCTGCGCCGGGCGCGCAGACGGCCGCCTGCCTTTCCTCTAAACTCGGCAGGCCGCGGCCCGAGCGGCGCACGGACAGTCGAGCGAGGGGACCGCCATGCCTATTCGTCGCACTCAAATCGCCCGGCGCGCCGCGCTGGCTTCCTGTGTCGCTTTCGCCGCCTTGAACGCTTCGGCTTTCGCCAAGGACCTGCCGCCGAGCCCCGACGGCGCCGCCAAGCTGCAGGCGTTTTTCGCCACCTATCTCGGCAAGTCGGCGCCGCTGACGATCACGCCCGCCGACCCCGGCTTCTGGGCGGCGTTCGACCTTGCGGCGCTGACCGCGCCGATGAAGACGGCGGGCTTCACATTTGACCCCGCGACAGTGAAATACCGTCTCGTCGAACAGGACGACGGCGCTTGGCGGGCGGAGTTCTCGGACTTCCCGACTTTGGTCGCGCATATCCACAGACAGGACGGCGGCCAGACGCTCGACGGAACGGAAACGATCGCTTTCGCCGGCGCCAAGGGCCAGGCGCTGATCGATCCAGCCATCGGCTTCTGGCGCAGCCTGTCGGGCGGAGCCGACAGCGCCAACGCCGAAGTGAAATTTCCCGGCGTCGACGAATACCTCCAAGTCGCCGCCTTCAAGGTCAGCGGAACCGGCCGGGCTGGCGCAGACGGCGCCGTGTCCGCCGTGATGACTGAGACAGCGACCAGCGCGGAACTCAAGTTCGACATCGATCCCAGGGCGATCAAGGCGGCGAAAGCGAACGCCGACGCTCCGGCGACGGATGCGCAGCCCTTTTCGGTCGACGTTAACACTGGCCAAGTGTCCGCGGACGTCAAGCTCGACGGACTGAAAACGCGCCCCCTGCTCGACCTGTGGGGATTCCTCGTCGCGCATCCGAGCCGGGCCGAACTCGCCGCCAACGAGGCGGCGTTCAAGGCTCTGCTCGCCGCTGCGCTCGCCAGTCCAGTGAAAATTGACGAGTCAGCCACCTTCGACAAGATCACGGCGCAGATTCCGCAAGGCCAGGTGACGATCGATTCGACGAAGTTCGGCGCGAGCGGCGCGAGCGGTTCGGCGGGCGCGTTCGGCGAGCGTTTCGAGGCGAACGGCCTGACGCTGCCGGCCAGCCTCATCCCGGCGCCGTTCGTCGGTTTTGCGCCGACGTCGTTCGCCATCGGCTTCCGCGCCAGCGGCTTCGACGTCGCCGCGGCCGGCGCGGAGGCGATCGCCGACCTGCGCCTCGCCGGCGACGGGCCGGTGATTTCGCCCGACGACGGGGCCAAAATTCGCGCCAAGCTGATCGGCCCGAACGGCATCGTCGTTGACCCCGCCGGGATCGTCGTCGACATCGAGCCGTCGCACATCGTCGCGCCGCTGTTCGACATCTCTTTTGACGGCCAGATTGTTTACAAAGGCGCCAAACCGACCGGCAAGCTGACCGTCCACATGCGCGATTTCGACAAGACCCAGGCGGCGCTGAAGACGCTCGGCCCCGAGGTCGAGAAGAAAATCGCGCCAGCGCTGGCGATGGCCAGGGGCCTCGCCAAGGCTGACGGCGACGGTTCGCTGGTATGGGTCGGCGAGATCGGCGCCGACGGCGTGATGAAGGTCAACGGTCTGCCGCTCGGCAAGTCGCCGATCTGAGGCGCGAGGCGCAGCTGCGCCTCAGCGTTTCAGCGTCGCCGCCAGCGCGGCGTAGACGCCGAGGGCGGCGGACACAACGAGGTCCCAGCCGGCGAGCGACACGCCGAAGATGCGCATGGCCGGGTCGTCGCAGCGCGGCGCCTGGGCGGTCTGGATTTGCTTGAGCATGTCGGCGACGTCGATCGGCTTGGTCATCGCGCCGGTGCAGGCGGTCGGGCCTTCCCAAAAGTGATATTCGACGCCGGCGTGATAGGCGGCCAGCACGGCGTTGGCGAGGAAGCAAAGCGCCAGGACGAGCAAGCCCAGCCGAGCGGGAACGGCGGCGCCGCGATAGGCGGCGAATGCGGTCAGCGCCGCCAGCGGCGCGCCGACATAGAACGCGATGCGCTCGGTCAGGCACAGTTCGCAAGGGCGATAGCCGACCGACTGCAGGATCCACACCGTCGCCAGGGTCGCCAGCGCGACGAACAGCGTCCACAGGGCGCGGCCGAGCTGATTGGGCGGAAAGGCGAGCGCGACCAGACGCAGGAACATCAGAACACCTTGGCGGCGATGACGAAGCCGATGACGACGATCGCGGCGAGAATCACCAGAAAAGCGGCGAAATGACGCTCCAGCGCCAGCCGCAGCGGATCGCCGAAGTGATTCAGCGCGGCGGCGAGCAGAAAGAAGCGTGCGCCGCGCGTCAGGACCGACAGCGCGACGAACAGGCCAAAATTGTAGCCCAGCAGACCGCTGACGATGGTCACCAGCTTGAACGGGATGGGGGTGAGGCCCTTGATCAGGATCACCAGGGCGCCCCACGTCGCATAGGCTTGGCGCAGCGCCGCAATCCGGTCGCCGTAGCCGTAGACGCCGATCAGCCACTGCCCGAGCGTATCGTAGAGCAACGCGCCGATGACGTAGCCGAGCACGCCGCCAAGCACCGAGGCGAGCGTGGCGATCAACGCGTAGCGCCAGGCGAGCCGCGGCTTGGCGAGCGACATCGGCGCCAGAATGACGTCCGGTGGAATGGGAAAAAACGAGCTTTCGGCGAAGGCGACGGCCGCCAGCGCGTAAGGCGCGCTGGCGCTCCGCGAGAGGGCGATGAGCCAGTCGTAGAGGCGTTTGAACATGCCGTTCCAGGTTGGAGTCGCGGCGAGGCATAGCCTACGCCGGCGTCCGAAGTCCACCGCCTTGGCCGCCGCCGCGAATTCGCCGCGCCGGCGCTTTCGCGCCGCCCGATTGACCGCCGCGTCGCCGCCGTTCTATATCGCCGGCCTCCGCCTAGCGCGGGCCCCTGTGGCGGAACTGGTAGACGCGCTCGACTCAAAATCGAGTTCCGCAAGGAGTGCTGGTTCGATTCCGGCCAGGGGCACCACAACATCGTTTCGTAGTATCTCATAGTCGCTC
>Ga0181516_10001422_pt1 | contig 18326 bp, 18 predicted proteins | sample PEATcosm2014_Bin_25_FD_121104 | JGI IMG/M metagenome (GOLD analysis project Ga0181516, IMG submission 121104) | Peatland microbial communities from MTU Mesocosm Facility, Houghton, MI, USA - PEATcosm2014_Bin01_10_metaG | ecosystem: Environmental > Terrestrial > Soil > Wetlands > Peat | place... | reverse complement strand
TTTTCACCTCGACCGCCCGCACATTCAAACGCTGATGTATTTGAAACTGTCCGTGGCAGGACATCTGACGATTTTTCTCACGCGCACACGCGGAGCGTTCTGGTCAATCCGTCCGGCAAAAATTTTGTTGATCGCGGTGTTCGGCACGCAAATCGTCGCGACATTGATCGCGGTTTATGGATTATTTATGACACCTCTCGGCTGGGGTTGGGCGGGCTTTGTGTGGGGTTATGCGTTGCTGTGGTTCCTCGTGAACGACCGCATCAAACTGCTCGTGTATCGGATTTTCGATCCAGTCAAAGCTAATGCTCAAACGGAAACGAAATCCGTGCCGCAGCCTGATGCCAAAGTCGAAACGAAACCTGATTCCAAGGCCGGGGCAAAACCCGAAGAAAAAGTCGCACCGGCACCGGAAGCTTCTTCCGAAGCGAAGCCTAAAACCGAAACCAAACCTGACGTGAACTCCACACCTGACACCAAACCCAAAACGGCGACTGATTTGACGCCACAGATCGCGGCACGGGCCTATGAACTTTACGAGCACGAAGGCCATCGGGACGGTCAATCGGTGCAGAACTGGGACAAGGCCGAACAGGAGATTCGCGAAACTCAAGCCAAGGCTGAACCAAAAGCTGAACTTGAACCTGGCACCAATTCAAAACCGGATACCAAGGTTGAGCCAACGCCAGCCGCGAAGGTCGAGCCTAAATCTGAAACCAAATCTGCCGAACCTCAACCCGAAGCCAAAGCCGTGTCGCCGTCCGATGTCAAAGCAGAGCCGAAACCAGACATTAATAATGACGCCAAGCCAACCGACAAAGTTGAGCCGAAGCCTGATGCCAAAGAAGAAATGAAATCTGAAACGAATGGAAAACCTGCGGCCGAGGCTTCGCCGCAGCTCGTTAAGCGTGTCCATGAATTTTATGAGCAATTAGGCCGCGAGGATGTTCGTGCCGTTGAGGAATTGGATCGGGCGAAGCAAAAGTCTCCCGAAGTGGAAACCAAAAAATTAGCCGTCACAAACCACGCGGCTTAAATCGCTGCAAGAATAAAGATGAAAATCAAATCAAAGGATTTCCGGGTGCGACCGGGAGCCAAGGTCAATCTAAAAAAATGGCCGACTAAAGTGAAGCCCTTGTGCAAGTCGAAGAAGCAGTATGAAAAAATTCTGGAAGCACACGTTGCGGAATTGAGCGCGCTGCAACAACTTCACTATGCGTCCAACCGCTATGCGTTGCTGCTGATTTTTCAGGGGATGGACTCTGCCGGAAAAGACGGTGCCATCCGGCACGTCATGTCCGGAGTCAATCCGCAAGGCTGCGAGGTTTTCAGTTTCAAACAACCGAGCGCCGAGGAACTGGAACATGATTTTCTCTGGCGCACGACACGTCATCTGCCCGAGCGCGGGCGGATCGGCATCTTCAATCGTTCTTATTACGAGGAAGTGCTGATAGTCCGGGTGCATCCTGAAATTCTCCGCAGTCAGGGACTTTCGGAAGAATTGCGCGACGAAAAAACCATCTGGAAGGATCGGTATCGCTCAATCATGGATTTGGAGGAACATCTCCATCGTAACGGCACGCGGGTCATTAAATTTTTTCTGCACCTGTCGAAAGACGAACAACGAAGACGATTCCTCGAACGCGTTGATGAGCCGGACAAGAACTGGAAATTCAGCCTCGCGGACATTCACGAGCGGAAATACTGGAAGCATTACATGATGGCTTAAGAAGATTGCTTGAACGCGACCAGCACCCGGCACGCGCCTTGGTTTGTCGTTCCCGCCGATGACAAAGAGAATGCCCGGTTGATTGTTTCCCGAATTGTCCTTGATGGACTCAATGAATTGAAGATGGCCTATCCTAAGACGACCGCGAAACGGCGGCGGGAATTAAAGTCCATCCGCAAGCTGCTAGTGAAGTAACTTTTAATCATGGCCTTTCCGTTCAACGCATCGGACTTTTTGAGACGCAAAAATCCATTGAAGAAGAATTGTCGGATAATAGTTATGAACTTCAATTGTCGTGACTCCGTGACGCGAAAGGAACAGATTGCGCTTCAATAGCTCATCCGGTCCATTTTTACTTTACCGCGAAAAATCCAGTAGATGCAAACCGTGTAGGCGATCACAATCGGCACGCCGATGCCCGCGATGATGAGCATGATGCCGAGTGTTTTGTGCGACGACGCGGCATTGTAAATCGTCAGGGAATTTTCAGGATGCGGCCAGCTAAAAATCATATTCGGATATTGGTCGAGGCCGAAAAGCACCATGAGTGTGAGCATCGCCGCGCACGATGAAAGAAACGCCAGCCAGTCTTTTCCATGATGAAATTCGCGCGGGATGTTGGCAATTGCGAGCATATTCGCCAACACGATGCTAAACAGCCATGGGTTTTCCCGCACGCGCTCGGCTATGTGTGTTGCGTAAAGCAACGTCGCCATCGTCGTCATTGCGGCGCAGATGACGAAAAAATAATCGAATTCATCGCCCAGCGGCGCAATTTGTCGTGAAGTTCGCCTTCCGTTTTCATCACGCCGTAAATCGCGCCGTGCATCATGAACAATGCCACGGTCGTGACGCCGACGAGCAACGGATACGGTTTCAACAGGCCGAGAAATGTTCCGCCAAATTCGCCGTTCCCATCAATCGGCACGCCCCACGCGATGTTGCCGAGCGCGACGCCGATGAGCAGCGCGGACAAAATGCTGCCGACGGAAAATCCAATGTCCCAGGTTTGCCTCCACCAAAATTCAGGACGCTTGCTGCGAAATTCAATCGCCACGGCGCGGAAAATCAAAGCGACGAGCAGCAAAATCAGCGCGAGATAAAAACCTGAAAATGCGGTCGCATAAACATCCGGGAACGCGGCGAACAGCGCGCCGCCGCCGGTGACGAGCCAGACTTCGTTGCCGTCCCAGACCGGCCCGACGGAGTTGAGCATGATGCGTCGCTCCTCGTCTTTTTTTGTGAACAGATGCAGCGCGCCGATTCCCAAATCGAATCCGTCAAGAATCGCGTAGCCGGTGAACAGCACGCCCACGAGAATGAACCAAATGGTGTTAAGGTCGAAGCTCATGGTTTTTTGTGAGTGGTCAATTCATTCGGCAAAGCCAATTTGCCGGACGGAATCAAACCGTCGTCATGTGGGCCATGCTGGATTTATCGTTGAGCAGATAAATGAAAACGGCGAACAATAAAAAATAAATAAACGTGAACAAAATCAGCGACGTAAGCACCGTGTTGGCTTTCACGACGGCGGACAAACCTTCGGGCGTGCGCATCAGCCCATAAACGAGCCACGGCTGCCGTCCGACTTCGGCGGCGAACCAGCCGAATTGATTGGCGATCTCCGGCCCGAGCACGGAAAAAACCAGAATCCATAGCAGCCATCGTTTTTGATGCAAAACTTTTCGCCACGAAAAAAATGCGCCGAGCGCGGCGATCAAAATCAGCAAAGTGCCGATCGCAACCATTCCTGAAAAAAGAAAAAGGACGCGCCGACTGGCGGACGGTCTTGCGGCGCAAATTCGTTCAAACCCGTGACCGGCGCGTGAATATCATCATGCGCGAGAAAACTTAAGAGATACGGAATGTGGATTCCGATGGTTTGCTCTTTTTGTTCGTCCACGTAGCCGATTACTGTCAGCGGCGCATTCGATTGTGTGTTGTAAAGTCCCTCGAACGCCGCGAGTTTGGCAGGTTGATATTTTGCGACTTCTCGCCCGCTTAAATGTCCGCTGAACGCTTGCAGCAATGACGCGATCAAGCCGACGGTCAGGCCAATGCGCAACGAGCGCCGCGCGAAATCTTGAAATTTATTTTTCAATAAATAAAACGCGCTGACGCTCACGACGAGAAATGCGCCCGCCTGCCACGCACCGCAGAGCGTGTGAAACAAACGGTCGCCGGTGGAAGGATTCATCACCATCGCCCAAAAATCCGTGACTTCAGCGCGCGCGTGCATTCCTTGTCCGACAATGTGATAGCCTGCGGGTGTTTGCATCCAGGAATTGGCGACGACAATCCACACCGCGCTGAAATGCGCGCCCAAGCAAACCATGCACGTCGAAAAAAAGTGCATCTTGCGTCCAACTTTGTCCCAGCCAAAAAGTAAAACGGCGAGAAAACCCGATTCGAGAAAAAATGCAAAAATTCCTTCCGCCGCGAGCGCGCTGCCAAAAACATCGCCGACAAAACGCGAATACGTCGCCCAGTTCGTGCCAAATTCAAATTCCATCACGATGCCCGTCGCCACGCCGATGGCAAATGTAAGCGCGAAAACTTTCGTCCAGAACCGCGCCATCTGGTGATAGATTGGATTTTTTGTTTTGAGCCAAATTCCTTCCATGCAGACCAGCATGATGCCGAGGCCGATGCTTAACGGCGGATAAATGTAGTGGAATCCAATGGTCAATCCAAACTGGATGCGAGAGAGAGTTAAAACATCCATAAATCGCTTGCGAAATTTTCGCCCAAGTCAGTCTGTTGACAATCCGTAATGCTGTCACGCATTTTCCAAAAAAATCAGATCATCCACAGTTAATCTGTTTGACTCAAATTTATCTGTGCCCAATCTCGTGCGCATGGTTGCGCCCAATCCCTGGATGATTTTGCCTTTCGCGCTGCTGCTTGTCGCAATCGCGATTGCTCCGTTGCTCGCGCCGGATTTGTGGTCACGACATTATGCCGAAGTTGCGTTTGGCCTCGGTGCCATCACGCTTGGCTATTATATTTTTGTTCTGCGGGATGCCGGGCGTGCGTTGCATACCGCGCACGATTATGTCGGCTTGCTCAAGCAGTTTTCCTCGGATTAAAGGTGGATTGGGTCGCCAACTGTTTCCATAAAAGTTCATCTTCCTTGCTGATGTGTGGCGGGACTTGTATGGAAGCCTCGACGTAAAGATCGCCGCGCTTGGCACCGCCGGCGGGCAATCCTTTGCCCCGGACACGCAATTTTTGTCCCTGTTGAAAACCGGCGGGGACTTTGACGGAAACACTGCCTTCGAGTGTCCGCACGGGAACCGTCGCACCCAACACCGCCTCCCACGGAGCCAGCTCCAGATGGCCCATCAAATCGGCACCGCGCACTTGCCAGTCAGGATGCTGCGCATAGCGCACGCGCAAATAAGTATCGCCGGCGCTACCACCATTCGATCCCTCGCCGCCTTTGCCTGTCACCCGAATAGTCTGGCCGGCCTGGACTCCCTTGGGAACTCGCACTTGATAGGTTTCTGTTTCTTCCCGACCTGTGCGCGCATTGTTTCGCCGCACCGAAATGGCACGCATGGCACCTTTAAGCACTTCGTCGAGCGTGATGAGAATGTCGCCTTGAATATCCTGGCCCCGCAATGCCGTCTGTGGTCGCTGATGACCATTAGAAAAATCTTCTGAGTCAAACGGCGGACCGCCGCGAGCACCACCGGCGCGTCCGCCAAAAAATTGCTCAAAGAAATCGCTGAAGCCTGTGCCCTCGAATTGGAATTCATCTTCTCCACCGCGTGCTGCACGCCCGGTAGACCGGCCTCCGTCATGGCCCGGTGGTGGACGCGATTGTGCGCCCGTTTTCCAATCGGCACCGAGCTGGTCGAATTTCCGGCGGCTCTCGGGATTGCTCAAGACCTCGTTGGCCTCGTTGATCTCCTTGAATTTTTCCTCCGCCGATTTTTTGTCCTTGGCGACATCAGGATGATACTTGCGCGCGAGCGTGCGGAAGGCTTTCTTGATTTCGTCGTCCGTCGCTTTGGGCGACACGCCAAGAACCTGATAATAGTCTTTGAATTCAACGGCCATTTCGGGCGGGCTTGGCAGCCGTCAGGTCGTTCACGATCACTTTGGCCGGACGAACAATCTTCGTTCCCTTCCGATAACCACGCTGAATCACTTGGAGGATGGCATGGTCGGGTTGGGCTGGATCATGGCCTTGCGAAAGCGCTTCGTGCTGATGCGGGTCGAACAGCTTGCCGACGATTTCCTCACTTTCAACGCCGTGCTGGCGGAGCAACTGTTGTAGCTGCTTTAATGTCATTTCGACTCCCTGATGAAATTGCGCGGAGTCCCGCGATACACCAGCGGCCAAAGCCCGTTCAAGGTTGTCAATGACCGGCAATAGTTCGACGATGAACGATTCCTTTTGCGCAGTCGCTCGGGCTTCTACTTCCTGTCGGCTGCGCTTTTTGAAATTATCAAAGTCGGCAGCCAAACGCAGATGAATGTCTTTTTGTTCGGCGAGTTCCTTGCGGAGCGCATCTGATTCAGAGTAAATGACCTCGATGGCGGGGTCGTCCACATCCGATCTGGCCGACGGCGGGTTCCAGAGTTGCGGACGCTATGGGGTCTTCACCCCAGCCGATGGATTTTCCGGCAGGCGGTTAAAATGACGTTCGTCTTTCAAGACCACCATCGTTTGCGGAATTGAAATGCGGATTCCCTCCACGGCAAAACGTTTTGTAGCCTGCTCCAGCAAATCACATCGGAACGTGATCGCGTTCAAAGCATCAGCACACCAAACGTCCAGTGAAAGCACGACGCCGGAATTATTCAACTGCGTCAGCGGACACCCGCAAACTTGCTTTGCTTTTGGATGCTTGCCGGCCAGATCGAGCAGAATGGCGCGGGCTTTATCAATGTCGGAATCATAACTGACGCCGATTAGCACGGAGCAAATCACACGCGGGTCGTTCGCGGTCAGGTTGATGTTCGTCTGACTGGCCATGATGCTGTTGGGAACGACTACGCGGCGATTGTCATCCGTCTTTAGCAAGGTGTAACCGAGAGTGAGACTTTCCACGGTGCCGGTTTCCAATCCGGTCGGCGCGATCACCTGCAACCGGTCGCCCAGCTTAAATGGCCGGTAGAGCAGCAGGGAAATTCCAGCAATCAGGTTGCCAAGCGTGTTTTGCGCCGCGAAGCCGACGATCAACGAAATCATACCAATGCTGGTCAACGACGCAGTGCCCAAACCGGACAAGGCCGGGACAAAGTGCGCGTAGGCGGCAAAAGCGAAAACATAGACCGCGTAGCGGGTTAATTTTGCGAGGAACTTGACGGCCATCAGATCAAGGTGCTCGTGTTTGTCGTGCGCCAGCATCCGTTGCACGGCCATGCGCAATATGCGCCCGACGAACCAGGCAAGAAACGTGAAAACAACGGCAAACAGAAACGCGCCTTGGAGCGTGGACGGATCGGCCAATCCGCCGGTTTTGATTTGATCTAAAATTTGCATACGCGATTAACTGTGTGCCTCCATGGAGATTTTCATAATTTGGTTTGAACGCCGCTCGAAAATGCGATGAGGATCGCGGTCATGGCACGAGAACCGCCGCACCTTCAAAACGCCCGGCGCGAAGATCGGCGAGCGCTTGATTCGCTTGGTTGAGTGGATAGCTCGTGGTTTTTGTGACGATACCCATTTCCGGCACCAAGCGAAGAAAATCTATTCCATCCTGCCGCGTGAGATTCGCGACCGACACGAGCTGTCGCTCTTCCCAAAGTAATGAATACGGAAAGCTCGGAATGTCGCTCATGTGAATGCCCGCGCAGACAACGCGACCGCCCTTACGAACGGCTTTCAGCGCGAGCGGCACAAGTTCACCCACGGTCGCAAAAATAATTGCCGCATCGAGCGGCTCCGGCGGCTGTTCGTCTGAACCGCCAGCCCAAATCGCGCCGAGACTTCGAGCAAAGGCTTGGGTTGCATTATCTCCCGGTCGCGTGAAAGCAAACACGGATCGCCCCTGCCACTTTGCCACCTGCGCGATGATGTGCGCTGCGGCACCAAAACCGTAGAGTCCAATCTTTTTTTCTTCGCCAGCGATGACCAGCGAACGCCAGCCGATCAGCCCGGCGCAGAGCAGTGGAGCGAGCGACACGTCACTTGCGGTTTCGCCGAGCGGAAATGCAAAGCGCGCATCCGCGATGGTCGCCGTCGCGAAACCGCCGTTGCGCGTGTAGCCGGTGAAGAGCGGGTGGTCGCATAGATTTTCGCGGTGCTCCAGACAATACGGACAGACACCGCAAGTATGGCCGAGCCAAGGGATGCCGACGCGTTCGCCAATTTTCAATCCTTCGACGCCAGTGCCGATTGAATCAATTCGGCCAACAATTTCGTGCCCCGGAATAATTGGAATTTTGGGATTGGGAAGTTCGCCATCCACGACGTGCAAATCCGTGCGGCACACACCGCAGGCAGACACCTTCACGCGAATCTCGCCCGGTCCGGGTTGCGGATCGGCGAGTTCTGTCCATTCAAGGGCAGTTCCAATTTTATTCAGCACCATCGCATACATAACGTCCTCCAGTTTCGTCGGCGAACTTCAAGCAATGCAGTTTGAAAATTCATCGCGCATCAGCCCACAGACACGCCAAGAATTTTGCCGATCAAAGCGGTCACGGTCATGGCCAGAGCACCACCGATGGTGACTCGCAACGCGGCCCGTCCGAGCGGCGCGCCGCCGAGGTGACCGCCAAACGCACCCAGCACGGCGAGGCTTGCCAATGAGAACGCTGCGATCATGGGAATGCGCATAGCCACGGGCGCGACGAGCAACGCCACGATCGGGACCACGGCGAAGGATGCAAAACTGGCCGCCGAGATCCACGCTGCTTGCATAGGACGCGCAAGGGTTGCCTGATCAATCCCCAGCTCATCGCGCATGTGCGCGCCAAGCCGATCATGCGCGCTGAGTTGTTCCGCGACTTTCAGTGCAAGGTCTTTCTCCAGGCCGCGTTTCACATAGATCAGCGCAAGCTCCTGCAATACGGCTTCCGGCTCTGACGCAAGCTCGTGCGTTTCAAGTCCAATGTCCGCCTGCTCCGCATCGAGTTGGGAACTGACGGAAACATATTCGCCCACGGCCATGGACATCGCTCCGGCAACCAGGCCCGCCACACCGGCGATGAGGATAGCCCCCTTCGATGCCGAGGCGGCCGCGACACCGATCATCAAGCTCGCGGTTGAAACGATGGCATCATCCGATCCGAGCACGGCGGCGCGCAACCAACCTGCACGCCCGCTCCGGTGCATTTCCCGTTGGTTAATAAAAATGACTGGTTTCGCATTCATGTCCCAACGTGAGTGATCGCGCGCTTCAAGGTCATGTAGGAAAATTTGGTTGTCTTTTCAACTAGCCGCGAAGTCTATCACCACGCGTGACGCCACTTTGCCGTGCTCAAGCCGATTGAGGATGTCATTGATCGCCGACAGAGGTTGCAGCTCGATGTCGGCCTTGACCTTGCCTTCGGCTGCGAAGGCGAGCGCTTCGGCCATATCTTCGCGTGTGCCGACGAACGAACCGCGGATGGTGATGCAGTTCGCCACCACCTCGAATAGCGGCGTCGGGAATTCTCCGGGCGGTAGGCCATTCAGCACGCAAGTCCCACGCTTGCGCGTCATGCCGATACCCTGTTTGAAAGCCCCCAACGAGGGTGCCGTGATCAAAACACCATGCGCGCCGCCGTTGGTTCCTTTTTTCACCGCCGCAATCGGGTCGCCGACCTTGGCATTGACGACGAAATCGGCACCCACACGTTTGGCGTGGGCGAGTTTGCCGTCATCAACGTCAATCGCGCAAATATGGAGTCCCATGGCCTTGGCATATTGAATTGCCAGATGGCCGAGTCCGCCGATGCCAGAGATGGCAATCCATTGTCCAGGCTTCGCACCGGTCTCTTTGATGCCTTTATAGGTGGTGATGCCGGCGCAAATGATGGGCGCGGCTTCGATTGACGTAAGGCCGGATGGAATGTGAGCGACGTAATTCGGATCGGCAATAATGTATTCGGCGAAACCGCCGTTCTTGCTGTAGCCGCCGAATTGCGCGTCGGCACAAACCGTTTCCCAAGCCGAAAGGCAATATTCACAATGACCGCACGCCGAATAGAGCCACGGCACACCGACTCGTTCGCCTACTTTCACCGCCGTCACGCCAGAACCAACGGCGACGACCGGCCCGATGGCTTCATGGCCGGGAATGAATGGAAGTGTCGGCTTCACCGGCCAGTCGCCATGCCACGCATGGACGTCCGTGTGACAGACGCCGCACGCCTCGGTCTTGACCAAGATTTGACCCGGTCCGGGAGTGGGGATGTCCCATTCCTGAAGCAGCAAAGGCTTTCCGAACTGCTCAACGACTGCCGCTTTCATTTTATTTTTCATTGAGATTTCAATTGGTGCGATTGTGAACGATGCCAATAGGCACTCTCATGCTTTCGGCATCTCTCACGGTTTCATTTGTGCGGACTTTTGCAGGTCAGCCTCAACATTGATCAGGACATCCACGTTGTTGCCAATGGCACCTTGATCCGCCGTGATGTCAAAATCGCGCCGGTCGAGCGTAAGCGATGCCTCCCAGCCGGAAATCGCTGCCCCTTTCATGCCCGGACCGAAGCCCAGCGACGTGACCTTCAGCACGACTTCCTTCGCGATGTTCTTCATCGTGAGCACGCCAGTGACGGCGTAGGTGTTGTCGCCGGTGCTCTTCCACGACTCACTTTTGAATGTCATGGACGGAAACTGGTCGGCGGCAAAGAAATTGGTTGAACGCAAATCGTCGTCACGCATCTTCGTATTGGTAGTGATGCTGGCCACTTGAATGACGGCTTCGACCGTGCTGTTTTCGAGGTGGTCGCGATCCACGACGATGGTTCCTTTCACCTTGCCGAAATAACCGGGCACCTTGGTGAAAAAATGTGCGACAGAGAATCCGACCCAAGTATGCACCGGGTCGATGTTGTAGGTTTCGACGGTAGCCATGGCGGACGTAAGCGAGCCAAGCGTAAGGGCGGTTATGACAAGAGCCAATAGAGAACGTTTCATATTTGTTTAGATTTAGTTTTTTTGCTTTTTACTTTCGGAAAATCCGCGCTGCGCGCAATTGCTTCCACCGCCGAGAAATCCTTGCGCAACTCTGCGAGCTTGGCCATGGCACCTTCGTAAGCATCGTTGCCGAGCAGAAGATGGCGCGGCGGTTTTGGCGATTCCACCGCCGCGATGAGGGCTTGAACGGCGCGCACGGGATCGCCCGATTGCTTGCCCGAATCGGTGCGAATTTCTTTGCGCCACGCGCCTGCTGTTTTTGCGTAATCGGCAATTTGCTTTTTGCTTTCATTTGCCGAACGCCCGGCCCAATCGGTGCGGAAGCCGCTCGGTTCGACGACCATTACTTTGATGCCCAGCGGTTCCACTTCCTGCAACAGCGCGCCGGACAAACCTTCGACCGCAAACTTGGTCGCATTGTAAAATCCGAGCGACGGGGCGGAACGCAGTCCGGCGAGTGAAGATATATTGATGATGCAGCCTTTGCGCCGCCGACGCATTCCCGGCAGCGCCGCTTGAATCATCCGGCTCATGCCGAACACATTGATCTCAAACATCCGGCGCACCTCTTTCTCTTCGCCCTCTTCAATTGCCGCGAAATAGCCGATGCCCGCGTTATTCACGAGCACATCAATGCCGCCAAACTTTTTCTCGGCAGCTTTGATGGCCGCGTTAATCTGGCCCTGATCCGTGACATCGAGCTTGAGCACCAATGCCTCGCGCTTGGCCGCCAACGCTTCCACCTCAGCCGGTTTGCGTGCCGTCACCACCGTGCGAAAGCCGCGCTCCAGCGCCTGTGTGGCCAGCTCCCGTCCGAAACCGGTTGAGCAGCCGGTAATAAACCAAACTGGCTTTTTAGCATTTGTAGATTTTTTATTTTTTGTAGTCATAGTTGCAGCTTGTTGGCTGTAAATTTAGGTGTCGCTGTAGTGGCAATGAGGTCTTCTTCGACGTGGCTTCATTTCCACAAAAGGATTTCCGGCGGTTTGCGAGAGGTCGGCGCATTTTCGCCAGCGGGCACGCCGACGATCACGGGCGCGATGACCGTCATTTCAGCCGAGATGTTCAATTCGGCTTTCCACTCCGCAGTGTTAAGCGTATTGACGGCGAAGCCGATGGTGCAAGTGCCGAGGCCATTTGCGCACGCAGCGAGCATAAAGTTCTCGGCCGCGAGCCAGCAGTCGGCTTCGACGAACGAACCTGCGAACTTGCCACAGATGATGATGAGCGTGCCCGCGTTATAGAAGACGTGGAAGTCGGGATTGGCCACATGATGAAGCATCTGCTTGGATGAAGAAGAATCGGCGCCTTTTGCCTCGGCGCGCACCATGTTCTTGGTGCTATCCGACAAGCGATTCAGCACGCTCCGGTCTTGCAGGACAACGAAGGCCCAAGGCTCCTGATGCCTCGCGGTGGGCGCGAGCACGGCGGCATTAAGCAATGTTTCTATGGTTGTCCGATTAACGACCTGCTGCGTGTAGTTGCGCACGGAGCGTCGTTGGTGGATGGCGTCCATCGCACTCATAGCTGGGCTGGATGGCAGCCGTGTTGGCAAATCGGTCATAGTGTTTGCAGATTTTAATTTTTTACTGTTATGCCGGCGCATCAATCGAAGAAGTGCGCACCAGTTTTTTATTCACAAATTCTTGGATGCCTAAACTGGAAAGTTCACGGCCATAACCGGAATTTTTGATGCCGCCGAACGGCAAGTCCGCCGTCGTCCACGTCGGGTGATTGATGAACACCATGCCCGTGTCAATGCGGCTGGCAACGCGCTGGCCGCGTGCAACGTCATTGGTGAAGACCGAGCCGCCCAAGCCGAAATCGGAATCGTTGGCGAGCGCGATGGCTTCGTCCTCATTCTTCACGCGGAAGAAAAGCGCGACTGGTCCGAAGAATTCCTCACGAAAAGCGGGATTGCCAGATTTGATATTCGTGAGAATCGTCGGCTGCATGAAAGAACCGGGATGATCAATTCGTTTGCCGCCCAGCACCACTTTTGCGCCTTTGGCGACGGCACTTTTTATCTGGCCGAGCAGTTGCACCAAGGCCGCTTCCGTGGACAATGGACCGAGCGTTGTCGCTTTATCCATTGGGTCGCCGGGTTTGAAGACTGCCAGCGCCGCCTGAAACTTTTCCAGAAATTTGTCGGCCAATTCTTCGACCACGATAAAGCGTTTTCCCGCAACGCAGCACTGGCCCATGTTGTTCATCTTCGCCCACACGGCCCACTTTACCGTTTTGTCGAGGTCGGCATCGTCGAGCACGATGAACGCATCGCTGCCGCCCAGTTCCATCGTGGACTTCTTGAGATTTTGTCCGGCACGCGCCGCCACACTTTTTCCGGCTTCCACGCTGCCAGTCAACGCCACGCCTTTGATCCGGGGATCGTCAATTACGCGATTCACCTGCTCGTGTGAAATCAGCAGATTGGTGTAAGCCCCGGCAGGCGCACCTGCATCGCGCCAAAGTTTTTCAAACGCGATGGCGCATTGCGGAACACAGCCGGCGTGCTTCACCATGACGACATTGCCCGCCATGAGATTGGGCGCGGCAAAACGCGCGAGTTGATAGTAAGGAAAATTCCACGGCTGAACGCCGAAAAGCACGCCAAACGGGCTGCTCTCGATCACCGCCTCGCCCGACTTCGGTTTGAGTATTTGTGGTGCGAGAAAATCCTCGGAGTTCCAAGCGTAGTAATCAAGGATGTCTGCGCTCAACGTCACTTCACCGCGCGACTCGGCTATGAGCTTGCCCATTTCGAGCGTCACCGGCTTGGCAAATTCATCCACCCGCTCGCGCATGAGCGTGGCCGCCTTCGTGACAATCGCCGCGCGTTCGGCAAAAGTCTTGTGCCGCCAAGTTTCAAAACAAGCTGCGGCAGTTTTGAGGGCCGTCTCCAGTTGTTTATTGGTGATTTCCTTAAATTTCTTCAGGACTTTGCCATTGGCGGGATTAACACTATGATAACTCATGGCAACGATTATGTGCTCCCACAACGACAAGTGGTATGGGGTGTTCACCCCAGTTTTGTTTTTTGCGGATGGCTGACCGCTGGCGATGGGGTGATCATCGTGACCTTTTCCAAAACGTAGCCGACCAAGAATCCGAATGCCTTAAGGCGTTGTTGCAAGTGCTCGACCTTTTCGCGGAAGCTGGCTGGCCTGAAGCGCGGCAGCTCACCCATCGGTTGGAAGAAATCTACCGTTGAAGTAACAGATAAACTTGTGACAAAAATCTATACTGCTTTTCTATACTATATGCCATTTTTAGGTCATCCCACATCCTAGCAGGACAAAAGCAAAAATGCGTGTTAATCAATAAAGACGGTGGTTTTGTCATCATGTCACGTTAGGTCGAAACAGAACAAAAGGACGGTTTTGACACCCCAAGCAAGCGCGCTAGCCGGACTACGCTACGCCCCGAACCATAAAATTATTGGGAAATCTAACAACTTCACTCGGCAACCAGATCAGAAATTTTGATATGTCGTCTTGACACCTTGTCAACCAAACGTCTATGCCAAAAAGCGAGACGCGGCGCTCAACAAACCAAGTCGCTTACAAGGGCCACCTTGACCGAGAAGGCGGCGTCCGAGGCGATGCGGGCGGCTAGATTATATCTTTTAGCAAGTTCGTATGGCTGAAATGCTGGCAATACCGTTGAATCAATCAGCAGTTTTTTAATCTTTTACTTGCGACAGGGAAGCACCGCGCGGCTTATCAAGTCAGCCATCTCGTCAAACGAGGCCTGTCCCACGGGACAAAAAAACACCGCAAGTTCCCTTTTCATATCGAAGCACGCCAACTTTTTCACCAGAGGTATAGGTAATTAGATCTGGCTCCCTTTATCAACGCGAAAAAGCCTCGACATAAAACTGGGCTTGGGGTGAACACCCCATAGCGCCCGCAAAATATCCGACTACAGTGCCTTCAATGACTGCCAAATATATTCCCCATTTTGAAGATCCCAAAATTAAACCCTTTCAGAACCAACAAATTTCCGGCCAACGCATTCTCGTGGTGGAGGACGAGCGTGATCTCAGCCAGAACACCGCTGAAGCGTTAATTGACGCTGGCTTTCAAGAGAGATATTTCACCGTGACGTCGGCGGCTTCGTCCAAATAAATTTTTAGTTCAAGGAATGGCTGCAGTCGTTCCCTGTGAAATATCCAAGCCGCCACCCAAGGCTTTGATCAATTGGACACTTGCCGTCAACTGTTGCATCTGAAGGTTCATCGCCGTCCGTTCATTATTCAACAGCGCGGTTTGCGCGGTTATCACATCGAGGTAAATGTCCAGGCCAGATTGATAGCGAATGTTGGCAAGCGTCAGGTAGCGTTGCGCCGAGGCGACGGCGGCATTCTGTTGTTGCAATTCCTGTGACAGGATTCGCAGCGTTGATAAATTGTCTTCGACTTCCTGAAACGCGGTGAGCACGGTCTGGCGGTAATTTGCAACGGTGCCCTGATAAATCGCACGCGACTGTTCGGTGACGGCTTTGCGCAATCCGCCGTCGAAAAGCGTTTGCGCCAGCGTCGCACCGACGGACCAGACCAGACCCGGCCCAGAAAATAGATTTTGCACAGAGGTATTCTGGTATCCCGCCGCGCCACTCAAAGTAATGGTCGGATAATAGGCCGCGCGCGCCACGCCGATTTGCGCGTTCGCCTCTGCAACGCGGCGTTCAGCGGCGGCGATGTCGGGACGGCGTTCGAGGAGTTCTGACGGAACGCCAAAGGGAATTGCAACGGGTTTTGCGATCAGCAAATTGGTCGCGATGGAAAATGACGAGGCCGACTGGCCGAGGAGCGTCGCGATGGCGTGTTCGAGTTGCGCACGCTGGATGCCGAGGTCGGTGGCTTGCGCGAGCGTGGTGTTGAGTTGCGTTTCAGCTTGCGCGACATCTTGGTCGGACGCCAGACCCGCGCCAAACTGAACTTGGGTCAGCTTAAGCGATTCCTGATAAGCTTGCACCGTCGCATCTAAAAGCTGCTTTTGTTCATCCAAAACTCGAAGCTGAAAATAATCCACTGCCACTTCCGCTTGAACGGTCAGTCGGACATTTTCGAGATCGGCCAGCGTAGCTTGAGCTTCCAGCGAGTTTGCCTTCACCGTATTGCGGATGCGGCCCCAGAAATCCGGCTCCCAAGAGGCGTCAAATGGCAGCGAATATTCGGTAAAAGTTGAGGCCGCAGATGATGAACTGGATTGATTTTGTTGTAATGACTGCCGAGATTCCGTGACCGAAGGACTGGCGGTCACGGTCGGAAAATACTGCGACCGGGATTGTTTTACCACCGCCCGCGCGGCGAGAAAATTGGCGAGCGCGGCGGCGACACTTTGGTTGGAAACAACCGCCGAGTTTTCGAGCGTGTTCAAATTGGTGTCGCCAAACATTTCCCACCATTTGCCGCGAAGCACATCGTCGTTTGGCTCGGCAGTTTTCCAGCCGTCAGTTTCCGATGATTGCACCGGTGTCATTTCTTTGAAAGCGGATGGCGTTTGAACCGATGGCTCCGCATACTTTGGCGCAAAGCTGCATCCAGCGAAAAGAACCAGACACGCCGAGGAAACAGCGGTCATTCTGGCTTTCGCTTTGAATAGTGATGTGAGGGTTTTCATTGAATGGCGCATGGCTATCCCCTGAAGATGTCGAACGGTTCGATTTTGAGAACCTTGCGTATTCCGATATAGCTGGAAATTCCGGCGATCAGAAGGACCATGCCAAAGGCCAGCCCCAGGTTGCCGAACGTAATCATCGCCGCGTAGTTGGGCAGCCGGTAGCGGGCGATAGAAATCATCAACGTCACCAACCCGATGCCCAAGCCATAGCCGATCATGGCCGTAAAGAACGCCATGAACAGGATCATATAAACCAGCTCGCGCCCCTTGGCCCCGATGGCTTTCAAGGCTCCAAATTTTTCCAGGTTTTCAAGGATGAACGTGTAGAAGGTCTGGCCCGAGATGGACAACCCGACAATGAAGGCGATGATGGTCATCAACAGGATGTTGGTGCCGATCCCCGTCTGGTAGGTATAGTAGTGAGTAATCTGGTTGTTGAATTCATCCTTGGTAAAAGCAACGTAGTTTAGCTTGGCAACTTGCTGCTTGATCCCGGCGATGGCCGCATCATTCTTCGGTTGCACAAGAACATAGGACATGGTGAAGCGCGTGGAAGGTAGGTATTCAATCGCACGGTTGTAAGTGGTATAAAGCGTCGGCACTCCATTCAGTCCATTGGCAGCCACCCGAGCGATGCCCACAATCTTGCCACGATGATCGTTGAGTTCGAAGGTCGTGCCAATCTTCGGATTCCCCAGCTTGGAGAACTCAGCATCATCAACTACGAAAAACGTGTTGTCGGCATAGATGTCCTGAATATTGCCCTGTTCCAGTTCGGGCCGGCCAAACAGGCTGCTGTCGTCCAAACCAACCACGTTGACCCCTTGATAAGTGCCGCTGGCAAGCTTCACCAGCGCACCGCCCATAAAAAGCGGCACCGCGTAACTGACCCCGTCCATGCTGCGTGCCGCATCGAGCACATAATCCGGCATGGGGATCGGACTGGTAGCCGTATTCACCGCCGGATCCATGATCCACATCGCAGCGCCGATATTGGTGACAGGCGAAAAGGCTCGATTGAGGATGCCGGCGAACATGGCGGTCATTTCCATTATCAGGAAAACGGCAAAGGTGATGCCGATCAACAGGGCGAAAAATTTGCCCCGATCATTGACAAGCAACTTAAAGCCGATCCGCAGGATGCCACTGTATCTCATATTAGAAATTGTTCGTGGCGTTTGCTCCGGTTGCTTCTTGCCCGATAAAGACATCCACCATCTGGCCGGGATAGACCGGGGCATCCTTTTTTTCAAACCGGAAAATCACCGGGAGCACCCGCAGATCCACCTGCCCCTGCTTTTCATTGGACAGCTCGATCTTGGGCGAGATGTAGGGCTGCACGCGGACAAACTCCAGGGGCACCTTAATGTCCGTCCCGGTGATCTGCATCTGCGCCTGGATATGCCAGTGCGATGGCAACCGGGAGACGAGTATTTCGTCCACATAACAGCGCACATCCATGTAATCCTGCGGCCCGCTCATGATTACGAGCGGATCGAACAACTCGGTGTAAGTGTCATAGTCACCCTGCGACGACACATAACCACCGACCGTCGCGTTGACGGCCAGCACGACTCCGTCAATCGGCGCTTTGACCGAATAATATTGCAGTAGCGCGCTGGCGGCCTTCAGTGCGGCCGCCGCTTGAATGGCGGCGTCTTCCGCCGTATCCAGCACGTCCTTGCTGACCGATTTCGGATCAGCGTCATAGGAGGCGCGGCGCTTGTCATATTGATCACTTGCCACTTTCAGGTTGGCTGCCGCCAGTTCCGTGTTTGCTCGCTGCACGGAATCATCAATGGTGAAGAGCGGTGTGCCGGCTGACACCTGTTGGCCTTCATGCACCAGCACCTGGGTGATCGGGCCGGAAACCTCTGGAAAGATA
>Ga0181516_10001420_pt1 | contig 18357 bp, 21 predicted proteins | sample PEATcosm2014_Bin_25_FD_121104 | JGI IMG/M metagenome (GOLD analysis project Ga0181516, IMG submission 121104) | Peatland microbial communities from MTU Mesocosm Facility, Houghton, MI, USA - PEATcosm2014_Bin01_10_metaG | ecosystem: Environmental > Terrestrial > Soil > Wetlands > Peat | place... | reverse complement strand
GGAGGAGAATGCTGGACATGCTTATTCAGATTGGTATTCCCGATACCCCGAAGCAGAAGTCACTTAGCGAGTTGGTTCTTGAGATGGCCGAGCGTGAGGCAAAGGAAATTGCTCAACTCAGGGCTGAGCTCTTAGGTCAATAAGCACGACTCCCGCAGTTTCGCGAGGACTCTCTGGCGCTACAGTGTCGCCGGGGCGACTGGCAGCCAGACCGTGAAACAGGAACCGTGCGAATTCGACTCAGTGCTCGTGGTGACATTGAGGGAGCCATCATACTTTTCAATGATGCCCTTGCACACCCAAAGCCCCAGTCCTGTGCCAAAGCTCTCCTTAGTCGTGAAGAATGCGTCGAAGATGCGTTCAAGGTTGGACTGTGAAATTCCCGGCCCTTCGTCCTTAACGTAGACAGCCACACCCTTCTTGCCTTTTGCCTCCAGGCGTTCGAGCGCAAGTTCAATCTTAGAGCCCTCCGGTGCAACGTAGAGCGCATTTGAAATCAGGTTTGCAAACACCTGCCGCAGTTCACCGGGTCTGACATACACTTCTGTGTCGCCGCTATAATCTGTCGCTAAGCTCACCCTGCGGGAGGCGAGGGGTGCTTTGTACAATGTGACGGCCTCGTCCAAGACGTCTGAAACGCGGGCAGCGACCGGAGTACCCGCTTCGCGACAGAATCCCAGAGTCTGCTTTGTGATATGACCAACCCGCATTAACTCATGATCTACCTGGGTCAGCAATGCGATAGCTTCCTGTGAGGGACACTGGGCTCGAAGTAGATAAAGCAGATTTGTGATTGCATCAAGAGGATTGTTTATCTCATGCGCAATTGTTGCGGCCATTCTCCCTGCTGCGGCGAGTTTTTCGGTTCTGCGCACCGTCTCTTCCGCAGTTCGTTCACGCTCCATCGCCGCGTGCTCCGCTGCTCTTGCATCGCGCTCGGCATCGAGCAGCCTTGAAACCGAGGCCAGTTCTCCTGTTGTGCGCAAGACTTCAGACTGCAACCGTTGAGCGATTGCCATTTGCTTCCGTTTCACCTCGTCTAACTGCATCAGGTCAGTGACGTCTTCCACGCGATGAATGAGGTAAACAAGTCTTCCCGTCGCATCGAAAATGGGAGTGTTGACCGGACTCCAATACCGGATTTCAAATCCGCCGCCATCCTCTTCGGGACGTCGGATGTCATACTTCTGCACCGCCATTTTGTCTGCACGCCGTTGGGAGATTGCTCGATTCAGCGAGGCTCGAAGGTTGCTTACCCCATCTGCCGCTGGGTCTTGCGGATTGTCGGGAAAGACCTCGAACAGCCCCCGACCGATCACCTGTTTTCTTTGGGTCATCGTCGCCTGAAGGTACGCTTCCGTGACGGCGACAATGGAGAAATGTGGGGAATCTGGCTTTAGGACTAAGAATAGTCCCGGGGCTGCGTCGAACAGCAAGTGAAAGTCTGACTCTGCTGGCACGAGACCGGAGCTAGGGTCGAGGTTACTGGAATCTGGCACTGTCTACCCGCCTCAACGAAAACATCAGTATATTTGACTTCCGGCGTTCTCTGGAACCCCCGGCTCAAGACAGAAATACCCTAAGGAATTAGAAGCAGAGTAGCTGCTGCGGGTTGGGTGCTGAGATCAGCAGTCGTCCCACTCTGCCAACCCTCTATAAAATGACACGAATTCCGCGTAGGCAAATTCCAAAGTTGAGCTAAGTGCATCCAGTATTGGATTGAGTATCATGAAACAATCGACCTCCGCCGAGCCATATATGCATTTCAAGACCAGAATTCGCGCTTCGCTTTCCAAAGTCGCAATTGTATGTGCGTTTGCATTGGCCGTTGCATCCGCTCAGCAGCTTCCGGCTGGCGACGTGCATTCCCCTGTTCCCGCAGCGCAGGGCTGTGTCAATCAAGGCGCTGACCGCCGAGAGTTTGCACCCGTGGTCTGCTGGATGCAGCGGCATATGTCGTGGAAATCAGAGCACGAGCCACATTTCGCTTTGATCGGAAAGGCGGATGGGACCAACCTCGGACTAGCGTGGCCACCATACACGGTTTTCAACCTCCCGGACGGGAATGGCCACTGGCGCATGTTCCGCGTAGGTTTTCGATACGACCGCACGTGGCGGGGGTACATCTTCCCGACGATAGCAGCCAAACGCATTTCCCAGCCACTGCGGTACTAAGCGAGAAGATATCTCGATCTCAAATGCGAAAAAGGGCAGCACTGACAGCAGCCGCCGTTGTGAGTGTCTTCGGCCTCACCATCTATTGGCCGCAAGCCTTCGTGCACCTCCTGCGCATTTTATTTCCCAACGTGGTTTGGGATATCCGCACTCGCCAACGAGTGGTTGCGCTGACCTTCGATGACGGACCAGACCCGAAGTTCACCCCGAGGGTACTGGAGATTCTGCGCAGATATGGAATCACGGCCACTTTCTTTCTAGTGGGAGAGCGAGTGCGTCGGTTTCCCGAACTCCTACAGCAAATACAAGCTGGCGGGCATGGCATTGGGAATCATACTGATTCATGGCGTCGAACAATCCAACTGGTCAGCGACGAGTTTGAGCGTGACCTTCTCCGTGCAGAACAATCACTTGGCCCGTGCTATCCTCCGAAGCTGTTTCGTCCTGCTGGAGGTATGGTCAGACGCGACCAGCTTCATGTGCTTCGAAAGCATCAGTACTCCGTCGTGCTCGGGTCCGCGTACGCCTTTGATCCGTATCGGCCTCCGAAGAAGTACATCGAGTGGGCGATTACCAGAGGCCTAAAGCCGGGTGCGATCATCGTGCTGCATGATTCCGGAGGAGACAGATCGAACAGCGTAGATGCGCTGCCAGCGATTATTGAGAACGCCCAAGCGGCAGGATATCGCTTTGTGAGGCTCTCTGAATTCATCTAGGGTAGCAGCCGTTCACGGAACGCGCATCTATTCCGCGGTGAACTTCTGAAACGCTTCGACCACGAACACAACTACGTCTCCGATCGTCTTCTTTGAACCCAGCTCGTGTCCTGCGCGTTGGACGATCACTAGCTCTGTCCGCGCCGGAATGAGTTTCAGCGCCTCCTGTATCTCCTCGATGCTGCCCATGCCGTCACGTGAACCGTGTACGAAGAGTGCAGGAGTCCTTAGGTCTGGTAGATGTACAGTGCGCGATTGCTCCGGTTTCTTCGGTGGGTGAAGTGGATATGACAGAAGCACAAGTCCATCGACCAAGTTCGGGTCCGCAGCCGCCAGCATCGTCGATTGACGTCCGCCGTAGGAGTGACCGCCCAGGAACACACGCCGAGCAACAGTCCTCCTCATCGCATTGACTGCGTTCCGCAGCCCTGCCTGGTCACGTTCGGCGCTGCCGCGTTGCGGAGGCCCGTGTGGGCGCGACTGGCGGAATGGTAGATCGCAGCGGAGGACGGTAAGGCCCGATTCGCAGAACGCGGTCGCCAGCGCAACAAGGAGTGGAGATTCGCAGGTCGCTCCAGCTCCATGGGTGATGACGAGGCCGTCGCCGGATGGATTTTCTGGAGTATGAAGAAAGCCACGAACCGCAGGCTCTCGGAAGTTGTCGAGGTACGGAGAGGTGCGAGGTTCGCTAGCCATCATAAGCACTCAGGAGAGAGTCGATCTTCGCTGCCATGATGAAGTCGTTGCGGTGAAGCCCGCGAATCTTGTGGGTCCAGAGAGTAACCGTCACCCGTCCCCATTCGGTGAGAATCGCTGGATGATGACCTTCAGCTTCGGCAAGAGCACCGATGCTATTTGTGAACCTGAGCGCATCGACAAAATTCTTCACGGCAAAAACGCGCTCAAGGCGTTGAATGCCGTCGCGGTTCACCAGCGTCCAGTCCGGAACCTGCGGCTTCAGTTCTTGGATATCGGCCTCGGTGACAAGTGGGGAGTCGCGGCGACATGCTGCACACTTCTCATTTAAGAGAGCACTCATTCTTGTTGCCCTTGCTGGCTGCTCAAAGAAATCCATCCGAGCTGCTACCGTCTGCGATGTGACCTTCCAACCTAAGCCGACTTTGCGGTGGGTATCTCGCTCGTGCCCATTTCTACCAGGTTCGATGGCCATACCGGAATTGGTGTCTCGCTCACAGATCGCGCATTCCACTGATCTCGTACACGCGAATCTTTGCTGCTCCCACAATCATCTCCGGAAGATGTTTCGCGAAGGCGAGAAAGTGCGGCGTTTGGAAGTGCTCATCAAGAGCCGTCTGATCTGCCCACTCTTCAAGGAACAAGCATTCGTCGGCACCGGGCTGTTCGTAGAAGTTGTAACTCATGCAGCCAGCTTCCGCCCTTGAAGGTGGAGCAACGGTTGCGGCCAACCGGGAAACCTCATTTTTGCGTCCTGCTTTCGCCACGAATTTTGCCGCAACTACGATCATGGTCACTCTCACTTTCAGTCTTGAATAAACCCTATTCGTCCTCCGTCGCCGTTGCCTATGTCGGACGATGATGCCGTTGTTGAAGCGAGTGGTCCTTTAATTGAAGGAACTCGGGACGGCTATTTCATGGCACTGCTGTCCTTGAACTCCAGTACAAGGACTTTCATCTGTTCTGGAGAGTCATTGCGGACTGACCAATTCCCACCCGAAGGAACCCAGCTCACCATTCCCGCGGGAAACATTGGCGCGTTCGCCTCCTTCGGTGCTGAAGAGTCATGCATCCTGTCCGGCAATACTACGAGGTGGTCGGTGTCCGGCTGGTGGTGACCATACCTTGCCGCGCGCAATGCCAGCGGCGAAAACACGGACTTCATTCGTCTCCAGCAGGGTGATGCCCTTGGCGACGCTCGCCTCCTCCCCTGCAGCCGAGCCGATGGCTGCGTCCAGCGAAGCGTAGGATTTGTTCGGTTCACCTTGTGGCGGGCGCAGCAACTCAATTGTGACGTTGCGGAATGCAACATCCCCGTCAATCTTGGCTATATGGGCGAACGGTCCACGGCTGAAGTTCACGGTTGTGTCAGCCAGATGCAGCTTCACTGGGGCTTTTCCTGCCACCGCGTTCGTGATGTCCGCGTCACCGAGCACGAGATACACATAGTCGTTGTCGTGCTGGTGCATCAGAGTGGACTCATGCGCCGGAACCTCGACCTCCCAGACCTTCGTAAACGAGTTTTCGAACACGAGGTGATGATGATGCTCCTCCGAGATGGGCACTGCTCCCGCTACAGGGGACGTGCTTGCTTGTGGCGCGACGAGGACCAAAGTAGCTGCACTCTGAGCCTGAACGATGGACGAAACCAGTAGAATCGCCGTGAGCTGAAATGTCCGCATGGCTGTCACCTTCGCAGTTGATAGCGGATTCTCGGAATGAGATGGGGGTTGTCCGGAGTACAGATTTGCAGAGCGTGGAACTTCAGAAGTGCTGAGCCTTCAACCATTCGCTCCTCTTCCTGCCATGCCTCTGCTCGAACGTCCACGCTTGATACGCATGCACACCATTGCAGTATGCATGCCACACCAGCCGCTCACTCGTTGCGATGCTTTCGAAAATTCAAGAAGTTCGCTGCTGCGGCAACGCCGTGTCCAATGCTCAATCCCCACAAGGGTAGCTGCCACACCCATCTGTTCTTTGCGCCCGCCGATAAGTTCACTTTCAGATACCCGGCAAATGCTGCGAGCGCAAGTGTCACAGGGACGGAAACCGCATACATGCGGCTTCTGGAAGGGCGTTCGCCGTAAACCCAACTGTTAACCTCAGCAGCTTCGGGGTCATGCTGAGCATACTTAGTCGATTCGATGTCCAACATCGTCGCCATCGCGGTTGTCGCCAACAGGGCAGCGAACTTACCCTGCGTCCCCGCCTCCTGATAAGTTGATTTCATATCACCCCTGATGATCTTAGCCGCCGCGACGAGCGCGCGGCCAGTCGATCCTCCATCGCCCACCCGACACAGGAGCCCAGGTGTGTGCGACGAACTCCTAACTTATCGGATGCGGATCTGGTCGACTGTGGGAGCCACAAGCAATTCAACTCGGTAGTTCATTGCCGAGCAGGAACGTATGCAGTGCTTTATGAACGTGCAGGCTTCCGTTGTAATCAATGAACCCTTTTTCCCGGAATCTGTTCATGAAGTAGCTCACCCTTGACCGTGTGGTACCCACCATTTCTGCAAGAGTTTCCTGATCTATCTTCGGAACGCCTGAATCCGGCGATCCTTTCATCCCGAAGTCAGCCAGGAGTAGCAGAATTCTGGCCAATCGCTTTTCGCTCGAGTTGCAAACTTGATCGACCAAATCCTCTTCGATCCTGCCGATGCGAAACAGCAGATGCGAGGCAAAGAGTTTCGCAAAGGCAGGTTCTTCATGAAGGATGCGAACGATTGCTGCGCGCTCTACCCGTGTAATGGTTGAGGCTCGAATCGTCTTCGCGGTTGACGGTCGCAGCGATGCTCTTGTCAGGCAGTTTTCGCCAAAGAAATCGCCTTTTCGGAAAATAGCGATCACAGCCTTCTTTCCATTATCGGAAGTCACTGTTAGTTTGACGTTACCGTCTTGAATATAGAACATGGCATCAGCTTTATCGCCTTGTGCAAAGACGGCCTCGCCGCTTCTGTATTCCTGGGTGACCGAGTGTGCTCCAATGCTCTTCGATGAGCCCAGAAGGTTGAAGACCAGAGAATCTTTGCCCGCCATACGCGAACTCCTGAAAATGCCCCGCCCGATAGTTAAAAGCTACCCACTCAAGCCCCGGAGTGCTGGTCAAAGTAGCTCACGCAGGAAAGATGTCCCGCCGTCGTGTCGTCATGTGGAACGTGCCGGAGTCTGTGGCAATTTGCGCCGCGCCTGGGAGGATGATTCGTGGGCAGGCGTGCCAGAGCTCAACGCATCCATCCGGACAGAAAGATACGCACTTCCCATGAGCTGTATTGCTCAGACCTCTCCCGGCGACCCAGCTACTGTGGAACTACATCGCACGGATCAAATGCGAATCGATGCAAGGATTCGGCGGTAGAAAAGCTTCCGAGAGGTTTCACGATCTCGGGTGCTCACATCGCAGAAGAGGAGATGCATATGCTTTGGACTATTTTCGTGATCCTCGTTGTTCTGTGGCTCCTCGGTTTCAGTCTTCACATTGCCGGCGGTTTGATTCATCTGCTGCTGGTTGTAGCGCTGGTTGTCCTGGTCTTCAATCTGATCACCGGACGCCGCGGCATCGTCTAGAGCCAGCAGTAATGAGGTTACAAAATGAAAGCGATCGGAATCACTAGCGCGACCGTATTGTCTCTGTTTCTTGCATTAGCTCCTGCCTACGCGCAACACGAGCAGCAAGGCGAAAAGCAGGGACATAGCGAACAGCAACATGCCCAATCCAAGCCCGCGGAACAACATACTCAACCGCAGCATGCTCAGCAGCAGCATCAGCAGCCGCAACGGCAGGCACCGCAAGCTAAGCAACAAGCCCAACAACCACAGCGTTCGCAGCAGCACGCTCAACCGCAGAAGGTGCACCAGGCCGAGCAACAGCAACATAGCCAGAAGTCTCAGCAACAGGCTAAATCGCCACAGCGAGCTCAACAGCAACAACACGCTCAGCCGCAACAACACGCCCAGTCGGCGAAGAACCAGAACACGCAGCATCAGGATCACACGCAGCATGCCCAGGTTCAGCGCACGCAAGAGCAGCGCCATTCGCAGGAAGGCCAGCAACACGGAGCATGGCAGCAGCATCGTGCCCATAGCTGGGAATCCGAGCACCGCACCTGGCAGCAGCGCGGTGGCTACAACGGTTACCGTGTCTCAGCTTCTTACTTTGGCGCTCACTACGGACGCGAACATTCATTCCATGTCTTCAGCTTGCCCTTCCTGATTGTCGGTGGATTTCCGCGCTTTCAGTACGGTGGCTATTGGATGAGTGTTGTTGATCCCTACCCTGAATATTGGGGAGCAGACTGGTATCAGACCGATGATGTGTACGTTGACTATGTCGACAACGGCTATTACCTTTATGACCGCAGATATCCCGGTCGTCCTGGAGTTGCAATCAGCATCTCTCTGTAACGTTTCCATCCGGCGCAGCCACCCAGGTTGCCCGGACGGGAACTCGATTCATGCGGGACAGTGTTAGGGGTGAAATATGCTCGGAACTATTTTGATCGTGGTCCTTGTTCTATTTCTTGTCGGGGCGCTCCCGACATGGCCGCACAGCCGCAACTGGGGCTACTATCCAACCGGCGGGTTGGGACTCGTTCTAGCCATCGTTCTCATTCTCATTCTGCTTGGGCGAATCTGAATGATGGAACACCAACCAACACTACCGCTTGCCAGTGCACACGCTTGGTTCGTACGCGTTGCTCATTGCGTGGCGCTTTTACTGGTCGTCATTCTAGGTAGTGTTAGTTCTCCGGCATATTCCGTCTTGACTCATGAGGAGATCGTGGACCTGCTCTGGGCCAATGAGATCAGGCCACTTCTGCTCAAGCGGTATCCCGGCCTGTCGGAAGATCAGATCAAGGAAGCGCACGCCTATGCGTATGGAGGCGCTGTCATCCAGGACCTCGGCTACTATCCGTTCGGCAGCGCAGAGTTCAGTGACCTCGTCCATTATGTCCGCAGTGGAGACTTCGTTCGAGAACTGTTGATCGAGAGTAACGATGTCAACGAGTATGCGTTCGCCATAGGTGCTTTGTCCCACTACACCGCAGACATTGTCGGACATCCGGCAGTCAACCACTCTGTAGCCATTGAGTATCCAAAGTTGCAAGCGAAGTTCGGTCCTTCGGTTCGGTACTCACAGGACAGGACGGCTCACTTGAAAACAGAGTTTGGGTTCGACACCGTCCAAGTCGCAAGAAATCGTTATGCCTCGCAGCAGTACCACGACTTCATCGGATTCAAAGTATCCAAGCCCCTTCTGGAGCGGGTCTTCCCCGTCGTTTACGGACTGAAGTTAGAAGACGTGCTTGCCCACGAGGATCTGGCGGTGGGTTCATATCGTTTTGCCATCAGCCGATTGATTCCGCAAATGACCGCTGTCGCGCTTCAAACCCACAAAAAGGAATTGATACATGAAACCCCGAACTTCTCGCGCCGGAAATTCCTTTACCGCCTTTCGCGCTCAGGCTATGAAAAGGAGTGGGGCAAGGACTACGTGAAGCCAGGACTGGGTACGCGGATTGAATCGACCTTGCTTCGATACGTGCCGAAGATTGGTCCATTGAAAGGAATGGCATTCAAGACCCCGACTGCTGAAACAGAAAATCTGTATATCAAGAGCATCAACAACACCGTCGATCAATACAGGACTTTCTTGAAAGCGCTGGATGCGGACACACTCGAACTGCCGAACCGTGATCTTGACAGTGGCAACCTCACCAAGGCAGCCGAATATACGCTGACCGATGAAACCTACGCGAAGTTGGTGACCCAGTTGTCAGACCGGCAATTCGATCGGACGTCTCCAGCGCTACGTTCCAACATTCTCGATTTCTACTCTGACCTTTCGTTGCCAATCGAAACAAAAAAGGATGAGGGTCACTGGCGTGGCGTACTGATCTCACTGGAACAACTGAAGCTGGCCGTTCCGACTCCCACCGTTGTGGCAAGCCCTGAAACAGGAGCTCCATCCGCACCCATTAGAAGCGCCGCTCCCACAGCGACGCACGTGCTTGTTGTCGGTTTCGTCGGCGGATTTATCAAGCATGACAATATGGTGCACAGCGAGGTGCAACTCGCCGCGAGGCTCCGCAAAGCCTACCCCGCAGGTGTGAAAGTGGAAACGTTTGAGAGCTATCACGGAGACAAGGCACGGCAAAGCGTCCTGGCTTTTCTGAACCTGAACCATGATCAGACTCTGACGCCCGAGGAAAAAACGAACGCTCACATCATCATCTATGGGCATAGCTGGGGCGGTTCTGAAGCCATCAATCTGGCACGCAGGCTAGGCAAGGATGGCATTCCCGTCCTGCTTACCATTCAGGTGGATAGTGTCGCTAAGATTCACGAAGACGACGAGATCATCCCTCGGAACGTAGGCCGGGCAGTTAATTTCTATCAAACCAACGGGCGTCTGCATGGTCGGAAAAAGATTCGCGCAGCTGATCCGAAAAGCACCAATATCCTTGGCAATTTCCGGTTCGACTACACCCAGAGCGCGTACAACTGCGGCGAATATCCCTGGTATGACCGCATCTTTTCCAAGGCACACACACAGATTGAATGTGATCCCAACGTCTGGAAACAAGTAGAAACTCTCATCCGAACAGATCTGCCTTCTGACTAGGCTGGCTGTCAGTTACTAGGCGATAAGCTTCGGCGGAAGTCTGCGACAATTAACCCCTGTTAGCTTGGTCGATGGTGAATTGCCGGAAAACCCCGGCAAGACCCTCCGGCTTCGGCCCTGCCGGATACACAAGCGAGAAGTTCCGGGATATTCTCAGTCCCTTGATCGTCGCCGTCGCAATTTTTCCGAGCGGAAGTCTGGGAAGAATCGCTGCGCGCGTCACGAAGCCAATTCCGAGGCCCGACTCGACGCTGGAAATAATCGCCTCGCTGGAGTCCAGCTCCATCACCACTTCCAATTCGCTCATTTTCAGGCCCGCCTTCTCCAGCGCCGACTCCAAAACCCGTCGGCTTCCAGAACCACGTTCGCGCAGCAGAAATTGAGCTCCCTTGAGATCTCGTACGGTCAGCGTCGCACGATCCTTCCATGGATGATTGGCAGGGTAGAGCAAAACCAGTTCGTCTTCCATGAAGGGCTCAACCCTTACATCCTTCCGCAGTGCCGGACCCTCAATTAGACCGAGTGCTATCTGCCCCTCGATCAGCCACTCGACCACCTGCTCAGTATTGCCACTCCGAATCTGCAACTTCACCTTTGGATGTTCGTGCTTGAAGCGCCCCAGCATTCGCGGCAATACATATTGCGCGATACTGGTGGAGGAGCCCGCCCGCAAGAATCCATAGTGCTCGCCCTTCAGCGAAGCCAGTTCCTCTTGTGTAATGGCTGCGAGTTCGGCGAGTTCGACGGCGCGCTTTCTGAGTATCCGACCGGCTGGAGTCAGCACCACGCGACCCCCGGTACGGTCGAGCAATCGCGTGCCCAGCTCGTCTTCCAGAGCTTTGATCTGCTGTGTTACGGCCGGCTGGCTCAGATGCAGTTCTTCTGACGCTCGCCGAAAACTCAAGCATTCGCAGACCGCCCGAAATACTTTCAGCCGAAAGTTTTCCATTTCCGAATTATCCTACGCAGTCTGCCGCGACTCGCCGTGTGACCGGCATCACCGTGCGGAGGTAGGCCGATAAGCTCCGCTGATTCGGCATTACTTATTTGATATGGACAGCTGTGCGTTTCAGGAGCAACATTCCTGCTGTCGTACTGCCGACTTTGTTCCGCGCTAGTTGCGTGCGTTTATGCCCGCGGCGACAGATCTCATTTCCATATAACTCTTACCAGCGGACTAGGATCGGACGGCGACCAGGAAAATTCAGGAGAGTCGTCATGCGCTCATCCGCTTACTTCACTGCCGTTCTGGCGGCAACGTTTGTTGCTGCCTCGGCGTTCGCTCAGTCACCCGCAACAAACGCTCCCAGCCCAGCCATCAAACCCATAGCCCAATCGACCGCCAAGCCACCCGAAGAAAAAGACAAGAAGCCCCGCACCCTCGAAGGATACGTCGAACAGGAAAAGGACTTCTTTCACGTTCTCATGACTTCGCACCCGATCTTTCAGTATGAAAAGGATGGACGCATGGTCGGGAAGTATCAGATTTCCGACCGCGAAGAGGAGTTCGTCGAATTCGGTGGCGGCAAGGAGTATGCGAAACAGAACAATCAGCAAGTCTCGATGACTTACCGCCTCGGCGCCGAATCAATCCTCGATCTTCCGAACAACTATGTCGGAGCCAAAAAGTGCGGCGAATGCCATCCGGCGCAATACCAGAAGTGGCAGAAATCCCGGCACGCGAAAGTAGTCCGCTTCCCCGACGAGATGGATGAAATCCCCAACAAGGATTTGAACAAGCCACTTTACGGTTCACAGGCCGCAGTGCTCCCTGAGGGCATCACGAAAGACGATGTTTTCGCCGTCATCGGAACGCCGCGTACCAAGTATGGATTCATCGACAGCTTTCTGGTTCGCGGAACCTATCACATAGAAGGTGGAATGTTGAAAGACCGTACCGGCACGCTGGTCGCCGGTGGTAATCAGCATTCCCATCATTGGGCCGAGTCACTCACGCCTGAGATGGCGAAGAAAATAGCTGAATTCGTCCCAGGATTCCCGACGAAAATCGAAGACTTCGGCGACAACGGTTCCAAGGTCTGGGGAATGACGTCTTACGGGGCCAAGAACCGCAAGGCGATGCTCTTCCAGCCCGCGACTTCGTATTGCGAGGTCTGCCACAGCTTTAAATTCGACTTCAAGAGCGAGGCCGAACTTGTTGCCGCGCTCGGCCATCCCGAGGAGTTGCGCAAGCACACCATCAACAAGGGAATCACCTGCGAGGAGTGCCACGGCGCAGGCGCTCACCTGTACGGAGCGCGCGGTGCGGGTATGCCTTCCAACTGCGAACGCTGTCACCAGCGCTTCGCCTGGAATGCCGACGAAGCCAAGGCCAATCCGGACAAGCCCTTCAGCTCTTTCTTCAAGACCAAGTGCCCTGCTTGTGGAACCGAAGGCTCACAGTCCTACAACACCGCGCACTATGAAAAAGGAATGCGCTGTGGAACCTGCCACGATCCCCACGAGGTGACGCAGAACGATTGGCGCGACAGCTTCACCAAGCCGGGCCTGAAGAAGAACTGTCAGGATTGCCATACCGAGCAAGCCTCGTTCTTCAAGGAGAACAACATTCATGGCAACAATGACTGCACAAGCTGTCATATGCCGGTGATGATGAGTTGCGAGAACTTCGGGACCATTCAGTTTCCAGACAACGGCGGCTTTGACGCAACCCGCGCAGCGCACATCTGGAAGATCAACGTAGATCCCGAAGAAAAGTCGCTCAATCCACCCCCCGGAAAAGATCGCACCTTCAAGGACGGAGCCTGGCGTCTGACCAAGAAGAACGGCAAGCCTTACATCGATCTGATGTGGTCCTGCGGCCGAACCAGCTTCTCGGACGGAAATATTCTGGCGGGCGGCGGATGCCATAGTCCTGCTCAGAGTTCTCAGCCCAAAGAGCTTCAGTTCACCAACCAGAAGATGATTTATGACAGGGTTGTGATCTGGCAAAAGCCGGTGAAGGAAGGCGTCACCGAGGTGAAGACTTCGCTGACCCTCGCGAACTCACGAATGATCTCCGCCCGCCTCACCGACACACAACGAGCACAGGTACAACTGATGCTCAACCAGGCAACGCAAATCATTGACTCTGTGACCAAGGACGGCTCGTGGGGTGTTCATGCGCCTGACTTCACCTTGCGGAAGGTGAAAGAGGCAAAGGTGCTCGCCACTGGCGCCAATGCCATCCTGCTCGGTGGAAACAAGCAGGTTGCCAAGAAGTAGACGTCGTGACGGGGCAGCGAAGGATAAACCCTGCGCTGCTCCGTATTCTTTAAGTGAATACTATGCGCACTCTTGCAATCATCGTCATACTCGTCGCACTCGCTGCCATCGCGCCCTGCTCCACTCCAGTATCGGGAGAACAGTACTCGCTCATTTCTCTTCGTGAGGCACGCGACCTGCACGGAAAGGCAAACGTCTTTTTCATCGACGTCAACGAACCGGAAGTCTACGAGAAATACCACATCCCCGGTGCAGTCCCTGTCACCAGTGAAGATCTTCAGCTGTTCCTTCCTCGCGACAGACAGAGCACCCTGATTCTGTACTGTGCCGAGCGCCGTTGCTACGCCAGTCATGCCGCCGCACGGGAGGCGGTGAAACTCGGCTACAGCCACGTGTTGGTCATGCCGGAAGGAATCTTCGGCTGGGTAAACGCCGGACTTCCAGTCGAGAAGGGAACCGCTCCAAAGGAAGGAAGATCAGCGAAGTAGCATCAGAAGTGGAATGTGAATGTCGCTCTCATTCTTTTTTCATTCGCACGCAGCGCAATCGAAAAGAGACTCTAATCAGCCATTCGTTATTGTGATTGGATTCCGAGGAGCTCAAACGGTCACAATAACGTAATGGCAAAGAATGTCTTTTTCCTGGGCTTGATCATTGCGGCCAGCGGACTCGTGTCTCCACCAATTGCCCTGGCGTGCGGCCTAGCCTATGGATTCACCGTTGTTCATCCCTATTCTGTCGATTCCAGAAAACTGTCAAAATTCCTTTTGCAGGTCTCAGTCGTCGCATTGGGATTCGGCATGAACCTGAACCAGGTATTGCAGGTGGGGCGCTCCGGGTTTATCTGCACGGCAGTCAGCATAACGGCTGCAATGGTGATTGGATTTTTTCTCGGCAAACTGATTGGGGTTGGCCGCGTGGCCTCGTTCCTCATTTCAACGGGTACGGCCATCTGTGGAGGTAGCGCAATTGCCGCCGTCGGTCCCATTGCGAATGCGACGGATGAAGAAATGGCGGTCTCGCTTGGCACGGTGTTTGTGCTCAACTCCATCGCGCTTCTCGCGTTTCCTGCAATTGGCTCTGCGCTTCACCTCACGCAAACTCAATTTGGCCTCTGGTCGGCACTCGCAATCCATGACACCAGTTCGGTTGTCGGAGCCACTGCGAAGTTCGGCGCTATCGCTCTTGCCGTTGGCACAACAGTGAAGTTGGCGCGGGCTTTATGGATCGTGCCGCTCGCTTTATTCACGGCGCTCGCAACCAGGAGCAAGGCGCGCATCCAGTGGCCATGGTTCATCTTGTTTTTCTGCCTTGCTGCCGTCGCGAACACTTACATGCCGCTACTGAAGCCACTCTACCCGGTCTTTGCCCACCTGGGCCTGACAGGCCTCACGGTCACACTCTTCCTCATCGGGACGGGGCTATCCAAAGCAACCCTCCGACAGGTGGGCATCCGACCGCTCCTGCAAGGTGTGCTGCTCTGGGCCATTGTGGGTCTGGCATCGCTACAGCTTATTCGTATCGGGTGGATTCACCTTTAACATGATTGTTCAGGCAGGGTGGTTTCGAGGAGACAATTCTCGAATCAGGTATTTGAGATCGGCGGGCATTTCACAATCGAAGGAAACTTTCTCTCCCGTGCGTGGGTGAACGAACTCCATATGCGCGGCGTGGAGAGCGACTCGATCAATAAGTCGCTCCTGCGATTCTGACCAGTTGTACTTTCGATCGCCGATGACCGGGCATCCGACTGCTGAAAACTGCACCCTGATCTGATTTTGCAATCCTGTCACCAGTTCAACCCGCACCAATGAAGCGTCGGACAAAAGCTGCTCGACGGAGTATCGAAGCTCGGCCCGCGTCGCCTGCGGGTCTTTCGCAGTGCGCAGTTGCTGGAACATTCCTTCCCGTCGAAAATAGTGCACCAGCGTCGCCGCCTCGGTCTCCAAATGCCCGCGCACTACCGCCAGGTACTGACGAACAGGAGTATGGGCAAGAAACTGTTCCACCAGCGTTTCGCGATCTTCCATGCTTTTAGCAAACAACAGAAGACCGGAGACAAAGCGGTCGATGCGGTGTACCACCAGCGCTCGTTCGCGCTGCTGCTTGAGGTGTGTGGAGACCATCGATAAAGCCGAGGGTGTATGCGAGCCTTTGATTGGCACAGCCAGAAGTCCGGGCGGCTTGTTGACAACGATCACAGCATCGTCTTCGTAGAGCACCTCAAGCTCTCGCGAAGCTCGAGGCCGTCGAGCTGGGTCGGCGTGTTCCTTGCTACGGCGAATATTTTTTCGAATCTTAGCCATGAATTGCGGGTACCTGTGAATGTTTTCGCCGATCGGCCATAGCTTACGCAACTGACCAGTTCAGAGTGGCTCGCGGAGCCAATGCAAATGCTATCTATTTTCCGGAGGACCTGAGCTGATCCGCTTGGCCATTCTTGCCATGTGCCCCGGATGCGCGGCCACTAAGTGCTGGTCAAGCGCCTGATGCCCTGCAAAAGACAATCTGCAGTTTGGACAAGTGACTTCTTTCACGGTCGCCTTGCCGGGCTGACGTGCCAAAGGGAGTGCATCCGTTCGGCGGACCTTCCTTACTGGGGCGTGGGGTGTCATAGTGGGAGCGTACAGTGTTATGAGCGTGTAGTACAGGGCTAGATCGGATTCGCCTAAGGTATATCCAGTAAAGTCTGATATTCATGGAGAGACCATCTCTGGAATCGCGCTCAATGGAAATGGTATACGGTTTACTCGGGAGGTGGGCCTTGGAAGATTCTTCGAGACAGCAGCAAGTGGAAAGTCTCTACAAGAGAGCCTCTCAAATCTACATCCATGAGATGACCGAAGACGAATGGTTGTTCGTTCGGAATCTGGCGTATGAAGATCGCAGCAGGATATCCGAAGCCGCATTTAAGCGCCTGCTCGATCTTGTCGAGCGCAAGGGTTCTTTGGGACCGCGTCAGACTGGCATTTAGCCTCACAGACCGCCCGCTAATCAGCGGCTCGCGCGCTAGACTCGGTCCTGTCTGCCGGAAGGAAGATGGCGAAGATGCTTCCGGTATGGCCTGGCTTTGTGCTGCTCCGCACCCGCAGTGTCCCGCCGTGCTCCCGTACCACATCCTTCACCAGGGATAGCCCCAGTCCCGTTCCCCGGCTGCCCTTGGTGGTGAAAAAGGGCTCCAGGATTTTGTGCAGGTTCTCCGGAGCGATGCCCGCGCCGTTATCTGCGATGGTCACGCGCAATCCCTGTCGCTGGCTGCCCGTCCACTCGTGAGCGGTGGTCACTCTCGCATACAGCCTTCCGCCCATCGGCACGGAGTCAACGGCATTCAGCAGAAGGTTGGAAAACACCTGGCGCAGCGGACCCGCATGAACCGCCAGATCGCCATCCGTACAATAGCGGGAGTTCACCGAGATCCCTCTGGTTTCGAACCGTACGTTGTAGAAGTCAATCACGGAACGGAGCAATCGGGGCACGTTTGTGTTCGTTGTGTCGTCGGGGGCATCCGAGGCATGCAACGCCGAATAAGTAATCTGCGACACTCTGCGAACTTCCTCTCCCGCCATTTGCAGATACTCTCGACCCTTATCTGTGAGCGCCTCCTCCTTGGTCAGGTACAGCAGGTTCTGCAGCGAATCAAGAGGATTGTTGATCTCATGCGCAAGAGTAGCCACCAGCTTGCCCTCCTGTGAGGACATCGCGAAACGCCTGTCCCGGCGTCGTCTTTCCACGTCGCGGTTTTCACCTTCGCCGGGTGAAACTCTGTTCTTTGCGTGCATAAGAAGGTCCATCATTTTTGATGCGCAATTACAACAGTAAGAAAAACTGTTCGATTACAAAGCAGCTGCCTTCCGGTACTTACAATCCTGCGTTACCTTCTCGCGCACACCTCGGGCGGGAGATTTGGCGGGAAACAGCAGGGGAAATTCAATTCGAGGGTCACTACGTTGGAGGAGCAGCCAGCAAAACACTGCTTACATTGCGGAAAAGCGCCCGGTGTACATCCTTGTCTTGGTAGATGCTGTTCCACCCCTGAAAGGATGCAGGCTAATCTCTGATCCGCTCGCTGCCACCCTTGCTGCCACGGTCATGGCTGACCCACCGCAAGACGCTCGCTCACCTGACGCCGCGCAGGATTCGCCTGTCGTGTACCATGATTTCTAATGCCTTTTCGCGTATGGAATCTTTGGAAGACCGAGCCCACCCAGGCCGGGGCGCTCGCTCAGGAGGTCGATCGCCTCTCTGCCGACTCGCGCGTTCATCGCGTCTTCGATTGGTTTGCTCGCCATGAGCGCGAGATCGCCGACTTTCAGCTCGCAATCACCGCTGTTCCTGCGCCATCTTTTTCCGAGCACGCCCGCGCCGCCTGGTTTCGCCATCGCCTCAATGATCTTGCGCTTGCTACTTCCATTGACGCCGCAGGAAACCTCTTAGCTTCGCGTCCCGGTCTTCAGCCGGGCGCGGCCGTCGCCATCAGCGCTCATCTCGACACCGTCTTTCCCGCAGCGACTCCGCTCGATGTTCGGCGCGAGCACTCGCGGCTTCTCGGCCCTGGCATCAGCGACAACGGCTCCGGACTTTCTGCGCTCTGGGCTCTCGCCTCGGCCTTTCATGCCTCGGGCATTGTCACTGCCTTGCTCCTGCTCTTCGTCGCCAATGTCGGAGAGGAAGGCGAAGGCAACCTGCGTGGTGTCCGGCATCTTTACCGCGAGCATCTTCCCGCTCCATCTGCCGTTCTCGATCCCACAGCCGCCCCTGACATTGCCTTGCTTCTCGCCCTGGATGGCGCAGGCACCGACAACATCATTGCCCAAGCTCTTGGCAGCCGCCGTTTCGAGGTCGTCATCTCCGGTCGCGGAGGACATTCGTGGAGCGACCATGGCACGCCGAATCCCATTTTCGCCGCCGCGCTTGC
>Ga0181516_10001418_pt1 | contig 18368 bp, 16 predicted proteins | sample PEATcosm2014_Bin_25_FD_121104 | JGI IMG/M metagenome (GOLD analysis project Ga0181516, IMG submission 121104) | Peatland microbial communities from MTU Mesocosm Facility, Houghton, MI, USA - PEATcosm2014_Bin01_10_metaG | ecosystem: Environmental > Terrestrial > Soil > Wetlands > Peat | place... | reverse complement strand
TTCGGCGAGCTCAGCCGAGCCGCGCGAAATGCGAAATGCGGGATTCGGAAGGCAAAGGCGGTGGCAGGCAGCGCACGAATCGGGGACTTTGGGCCCCGAGCCACCCATTCCCTGGGGCTTGCGCGGCACCGGGGATGCGGGTAGAATCTACGGCCAAAGACCCGGGCAAAGAAACTGGCGAAGCGGCGGAATAATCAAGATCAGGAGCAGGATTAGGATTAAGAAAAAGCTGAGAGAAGAAGAGCATGTCTGACACATACATACAAAATCTGTTTGCGGAGCGGATTGGCGGCCGGCAATACGGCAAGTCCACGGCGATTTACAAGTTCGAGAAGATCAAACGAGCGAAACGGGCGGCGCTGACGGCGAACCCGGGTGCGGAAATCATTGACATGGGCGTGGGCGAACCGGACGAGATGGCGTTTCCGGAAACCGTGGCCAAGCTGCACGAGGAGGCGCGCAAGCCGGAGAACCGCGGCTACTCGGACAACGGGGACGACGTTTTGAAGGAAGCCGCGGCGCGTTACCTGGCGCGGGTGTGCGGGGTCGCGGGCATCAATCCGGAGACCGAAGTGCTGCATTCCATCGGCAGCAAGGCCGCCCTCTCCATCCTGCCGGCGGCGCTGATCAATCCGGGCGATTATGTCATCATGACGACGCCCGGCTACCCGGTGTTCGGCACGCACGCGAAATATTACGGCGGCCTGGTGCACAACCTGCCGTTGACGGCGGCGAACCATTTTCTGCCGGACCTGGACGGCATCCCCAAGGACGTGCTCGCCAAGACGAAGGCGCTGGTCATCAATTATCCGAACAACCCCACGGGCGCGAGCGCGACACCGGAATTTTTCGCGAAGGCGGTGAAATTCGCGCAGCGGAACCGCGTGGTGGTCGTCCACGACGCGGCGTACGCGGCGCTGGTGTTCGAGGGCAAGCCGCTGAGTTTCCTGGCCACGCCGGGCGCGAAGGAAGTGGGCGTGGAACTGCATTCGACGAGCAAAAGTTTCAACATGACCGGCTGGCGCTGCGGATTCGTGGCGGGCAACGAATTGCTGGTGAAGGCTTACGGGGACGTGAAGGACAACACGGATTCGGGCCAGTTCCTGGCGATCCAGCACGCGGCGGCGTTTTGTTTTGACCATCCCGAAATAACGGAGAAGATTGCGGCGAAATATTCGCGGCGGATGGAGGGTCTGGTGACGGTGCTGCGGCAGGCGGGCTTCAACGCGCGCAAACCGCAGGGCTCGTTCTTCCTGTACGTCGCGGCGCCCAAGGCGGCGACGTCAAAGAACGGCGGGCGCATCGAATTCCGCAACGCGGAGGAGGTTTCGCAGTGGTTGATCACGGAAAAATTGATCTCCACGGTGCCGTGGGATGATGCTGGCGCAAACCTGCGCTTTAGTGTTACCTTTGCGGCAGCCAGCCCGTCCGATGAGAAACGCGTATTGGCGGAGATTGCCCGGCGGTTGAGCGACGTGAAGCTGGAATTTTGATTATTCACAATGAAAAAGGCCGTCTCCAAAACCGCGATTAGCGCATTGGTTTGGCTCGTGGGACTTTCGCTCTGTGCAGTATTCATCGGACTGTTATTGCCATGGGATGGCCCTCCGGGGCATCAGTGGGTTATGCCGATTGGTCTCACGGGTTTTCTTTTCTTTTCGGCTGGCTGCTTTGTGATCCTGTTGGTGACTTATTTTATCGACAGAGATTTTACGCGGAAGTGATAAAATTGGTGCCGTGGGATGATGCTGGCGCAATCCTGCGGTTCAGTGTTACCTTTGCGGCAGGCAGCCCGTCGGAAGAGAAGCGCGTGCTGGCGGAGATTGCCCGGCGGTTGAGCGACGTGAAGCTTGAGTTTTAGCCGTTCGCGACAACAAAGCGATAACGGCTGCGGGACTGAAAATGACCGAGCCGACAAAAACGGTCGCACAAAAGCATCTGCTGGTCGTGGATGACAACGTGGAGCTGGCGCTGACGTTTCAAGGGCTGCTGGAACTGCACGGCTACCGGGTGTCGGTCGCGAACGACGGCGTGCAGGCGTTGAAAATGATGACGCAGGCGGACGTGGACGGCATCATCTGCGACCTGAGCATGCCGCAGCTCGAGGGGGACATGTTCCACAATGCCGCGGGCCATGTGCGGCCGGAGTTGAGCGACCGGTTCATCTTCGTGACCGGCAACGCCGGAAACCCGAAGTACGAGGCGTTTTTGAACCGGGTGAACGCGCGGGTGCTGCACAAGCCGGTGAAGGTCGGCGATCTGGTCGGCGCGGTGAAGGAATTGTTTGAGCGAAGCCCGTCGAAACATTGAAGCGGTCGTAAAAAAAGCGGCGCGCGAAAACAGGAGGCTGAACCAATTATGAGTTTATCCGGTGTGGTCATGCCTGCGGCAGGGGCGCTGATTTTGGCGCGCTGGGCGGCGGAGCGCCGGCTGGATCATTTGAACCGGCGCAGCGTGCTTGCCCACTCGGGCACCGTGCCGGAGGCGTTCAAGGAAACCATTGACGCGGCGACTTACGCGAAGTCCGTCGAATACACCCTGGCGAAGGCGCGGTTCGGGACCATCGAGGCAACTTTTGACATGGCGGTGCTGGCGGTGGTGTTGTTCAGCGGAGTGTTGCCGCGGGCGCTGGAGTGGTTCATGGGCAGGTTCGGCGAATCGGCATGGGCGATGGCCGCGTTCTTGTTCGGAGTTGGAGTGGTGCTGTCGCTGCCGGGCCTGCCCTTCGCGTGGCACGCGCAATTCCGGCTGGAGGAGCGTTTTGGTTTCAACACGACCACGCCGAAAGTTTGGTGGCTCGACCGGCTCAAGGGATTTGCGCTGGCGGTCGTGCTGGGTTTTCCATTGCTGGCGCTCATTTTGAAGCTGGTGGAATGGATCGGGCCGGCGTGGTGGCTGTGGGCGTGGGGTTGCGTGCTGGGATTTGAACTGGTGATGGTGGTGCTCGCGCCGGTGTTGATCATGCCGCTCTTCAACAAGTTCACACCGCTGCCGGAGGGGAGCTTGCGCGGACGGCTGCTGGCGCTGGCGGACCGCACCGGGTTTCGGGCGCGGAGCATCCAGGTGATGGACGGCAGCAAACGGTCGCGGCATTCGAACGCGTTCTTCACCGGGTTCGGGCGGTTCCGGAAAATCGTGCTGTTTGACACGCTCATGCAGCAGCTCAGCGAACCGCAAATCGAAGCCGTGCTGGCGCATGAAATCGGCCACTACAAGAAACGGCACATTCCGAAAATGCTGGCGTGGTCGGCGGCGAGTCTGCTGGGGTCGTTTTACATCGTGGCCTGGCTGTCGCGGCAGGCATGGTTTTACCAAGGGTTCGGCTTCGCGCCGGGCGGGATTGTCCCCGCGCTGCTGCTGTCGGCGTTGCTGGGCGGGACGATGACGTTCTGGTTTTCGCCGGTGGGCCATTGGTGGTCGCGCCGGCATGAATACGAGGCCGACGCGTTTGCGGCGCAGGCCATGAAGGAAGCGCAGTCGCTGATAGGGGCCTTGCGGAAGATTTACGAAAAAAACCTGGCCAACCTGACGCCGCATCCACTTTACAGCGGATTTTATTATTCTCACCCGACGCTCTCGGAGAGGGAGAAGGCGCTGCTGGAGGGGACCACCGAATTGGAGGTCGCGGGAAAATGAAGGCGTTCGCGAAGCCATCCCGCGAAGGCGAGGGCCTTTTCCTGGTCATACCAGTCCGTCAGTTTTTCCGTCTCGGCAACGTTTTGCAGCGCGAGCGTCACGGCCCAGGAATAATAATAGCCATACTTCCCGCGGTGCGGGATTTCGTCCAGGTAAACCGATTGAACGGCGTTGAAGTCCACGTTGACGGGCCGTTTTCGCCCAAATGTTTGGGGCAGGGAGATGGTCCCCGCCCCTTCATCAATCACCAGGTCATCGGCACCGGAAAGCAGCCTGGTCCGGCGCCAAAAGTATACGATGGCGGTGGCGGCCAGAACAATTGCCCCGGCCACCGCCTCCGGTCCGCAGGAGGGATCGCGCCGGGTGGTGATCATGAGCGTCACGAAGGACGCCAAAGAACCTCCGCAAAACACGGCGATGCTCCAGGATGCCACGGGGTATCTTGGCAACCTCGCGCGGATCCGGCTTCCTTGCGAAATAATGTTCACGCCGCCGACCGGAGAGTTGTTGGGTATCAACCAGGCTGGCACCCTCGACTTGCTCAACAAATACAGCGGGAGGGCGCTGAAGGCGGAGAGGAGGAAAAAGTTGAGAAAATCACGACCGACTATGCCGGGGCTGAGGACCGAATCCGAAGGGTCGTCCGGGCGGTAAAAGACGGTTATTTCCGAGCCGGCCGGGTGCGCGCGCACGGCCGCATAAGCCTGGTCCGAACTGGGGGAAAACAAGCTGTAGCGGAAGGTGCTGCCCTGGAAAGACTGCCCGTTCACCGAGTAATCATACAGGATATGGATCTGGTAGGATGTCCCGCCCTTCGAACCGTGGCTGACGCTCACGGAGCTGTGAAAGACCCTCCCGGTGGTGGTTGGAAACGAAACGGCCTCATATTGGTGGAACACATCGGTCACGAATTTTTCTACAATGGCAAAAAATATGACGGCCGCCAGCAGCGCGACGAAGAAATTGCAAGTGCCGTTCGGTTTGTTGGTTATGGAAAACATTTTGTTTGCAGTATTGTCTCTTCGCCACGACCGGTTGCGGCGTGGTTCCACGCCATGCACGGGACCCGGCGCCCGCGCTTGTCCAGTGCCGAAAAGCAGCAATGTCCATGCCACGAACCTCCCCAAAAACGAAGGGACCCGGTTACGCCGGCAGAAGGAAAGTTGCTAGACGGTAGCGCCTTCCGCGCGGACGTGGACGACGCCGCTGATTCGCCAGCCGTTGTGCTCACGCAGCAGGAAGTAATGGTATTGGAGCAAGTGGCCGGACTGGCTCATGATGCCGACGGTCACGATGGCCTCCGAGCCATTGTCCAGGCTCACGCCGAAGCTGACGGACCGGGATTCGGCGATGGCGGGATAGCCGGTCTTGACCATGTGCTCGAACAGGGCGGGAGAAACCTGCGCCTGGAGGGCGGAATCGGCAAACGCGTAGGCCCCGGCGTAGTCGCCCCGGCGGAAGTCGGAAAGCTGGGAGCCGATGACCCGGGCGAGTTCCTGTTTGACAGGCTCGGAGCTGAGCCGGAGGGGCGGCCCGGAACGATCGCGGCCGGCCTGGTTTTCGCGCAACAGAAACGACCAGAGGATGAGATTGGCGGCAACGAAGATCAGTCCGAGGGCGCACCCGACCAGGGTCACCTTCAACCAGCGGAGCAACTTGGAATCGGAATTCATGGCGTGACCGCCGCGAGGCATCGCCTTCTTTACGATATGAAAAGCCCCGTCCGGCGTCCTGGTGAACATACCACAATCCCGCGATTCGTCAAAGCGGGTGCGGACTGATTTTGTCCTGTGAATAATTCTATGAGTGATGTTGACATATTGTGAACAGATTTGCCAATGACGCACAAACCATTGGACTTGAAGCGATCGCGCAGCGTGGAAGTGTGAAGAAGTTCGGAGTAACTTGTGTAAAACTCCACGAACGCCCGGGCGGTTTTGGAAGCCCGGAACAAAAGCATTTGCATCCGCGGCGGGGTTTATTGAAAATGGCCGCATGACTCAAAGCACATGGCTGTCAGAGAAGGCGATACCCGCGCGGGAGCGGCTGATTTTTGCGCTCGATGTTTCCACGGTCGAGGAGGCGAAGGCGTGGATCGAAAAGCTGGGCGATTCGGTGGTGTTTTACAAGCTCGGCCTGCAGCTTTTCATGGCCGGGGGTTATTACGAGTTGATTGACTGGCTGCGCGCTCGCGGCAAGCGGGTGTTCGCGGACTTGAAGTTTTTTGACGTGCCGGAAACAGTGCAACTGGCCGTGGCCCAGTTGAACAACCGTAACATAGATTTTGCGACGGTGCACGGCAACGAGGCGATCCTGCGCGCGGCAGTCAAGGCGCGGAAAGGATTCAAAATCCTGGCGGTGACGGTGCTGACGAGCCTGGACCGGAACGATCTCGATGACTTGGGATTCAAGTGCGACGTCGAGCAGCTCGTGCTCTCCCGCGCGCGGCGGGCGCTGGAGGCGGGGTGCGACGGGGTGATATCATCGGGGCTCGAGGCGCCCAAGTTGCGGGAGCATCTGGGGCAGAATTTCCTGGTGGTCAGTCCCGGCATCCGGCCGGTGGAAAACAAGCCCGTGGATGATCAAAAACGCACCGTGGACGTGGAACAGGCGTTCCACAACGGGGCGGATTACATCGTGGTCGGGCGGCCGATTCGCAACGCCGCGGATCCCAAGGCGAAGGCGGAGGAAATTCAGGCGACGATTGCCGGGATCTTCAAACCGGCTTGAGTCACGGAATGGATATCGGCCCTGGAACAACCCGGTAATAGGACTGCGGAAGCGTCATCGGCCGGGGATCAGCCCAAGCGTTCGTCGGGGAGGTGAGTTGGACATTCGTCAATCCCTGCCACGCGATGGGTCCGGCCAGGTTCGTGGCGCCCTGGATGCCGTATATTTGGTTTGATATTCCCACAATGGTGAGCTGCGGCGTCCCCGGCGCGGGACCCGATTTGGCCAGGGAATAATCCGCCACTTTCACCCCGAGCTGCGCGGGAGCGCTGGTGGCGGTTCCCACGGAGTTGGTGACGACGAAGGTGTAGGCCCCGGCATTGGTCAGTTGCAGATTCGTCAGTGTCAACGATGAATTCGTGGCATTGGCGAGCGTGGTGGAGTTCATCGTCCAATGGTAGACAAGAGGATTAAAGCCGGCGACGGACGGCGTGAACGCCGCGCTGCCACCCCAATAGTTCGTCTGGCTCTGCGGCTGAACAACGACGGTTGGCGACTTGTATTTCCCGGCGGCTCCCGCGGCGTAGATGGCTGCGATTTCGTTGGAACTCAACGGCCGGTTGTAGAGCGAAACCTCGTCGAGGTTGCCCGCCAGCTTGCGGTCGTAATAGGATTCTCCGGAAGACCCGAAGAAAAGCGGCAAGGTGCCGTAATCCTGGGGATAGTCGACATTCGTCTGGGCCTCGAGCACGCCATTCACGTAAAGCTGGGTGTAGTTGGACCCACGCACCCCCGCGACATAGTACCAGACATTCGTGTAAATCTGGGTGATCGAATCCAACTGGGTGGCCTGTCCCGCCGCCGAACTCACTTCCCACACAAAAAGATCGTAGGCATAGCGGTGTTTGCCAAGATTATACCCCTCAAAATTGTCCGAGCGGGTGTTTTGTTTGAAAACCATGTACGCGGTTCCAACATTTTGGGTGTTCCCCGGCGTGTCCAGCGAGCTGTAACGCACCCAGCAATCCACGGTCAATTGGGCGGGGTCCAATTCCGGGGCATCCGGAATTTGGACGAAAGCGTTGGTGCCATCGAACGTAAAGCACTGGTCGTCGAAACCCAAATTGGTGTCGGTGGCGCCGCCCATCAGGACGCCGTTGTTGGTGCCAGCCATGTCATTCGCATTGCCATCCCCCGGCCACCATCCCACCAAACCCGACGGAGCAGGAACGCCCCCGGCAATTACCCCGGTCGCAAAAGCGAGCAATAAAAGCAGCGAAACTACACCCCGCCTCAAAAAGCGGGTCAAGGCTGTATTTCCACACTTGAATTCTTTGCTTTCTGTAATTGCGTTCATCGAATCATGTCCGCAGCCTGGCTTGATCAATGCTGACGTGGCAGGAAACGGCCGGATTTTGGCGCACGACTCCACAAGCCACGTTCATACTGCGAGCAGACGAGGAATAATCCAATTCCGGAGATTACGGAACTGCTCCTCAGTAAAAGTTCGGAGCCGCCGACCTCGCCTCTGGGTAATCCCTTGCGTTTTCTCAAAGCGGCCTTAACTTTATCCGGTCAGCATGCGGCAGCTGACCGTGAAAAATGATGGAGCGGATGCATAAACTGCTGGTTTCAATCCAGCCCCAGGATTTCCAAATCATCGCGTTTTTTCTGCTGGTGGGAATCTTCGAGGCTTGTGAACGATTGCGCCCCGCGCGAAAGATTGACCGCTGGGCGGACCTGAAAATCGACCTCATGTCTTTTTCATTCGCCGTCCTCATGAACCGGATTTGCACGCACGCCATATTGACGGCGGCCAACGCCGTGGCGCCCGCCAGGGTCTTGGGCGGATTGCACGCGATCCAGGCGCTGCCGGGCGTTGCCAAAATGGTGCTGGCTGTGCTGCTGGCGGACTTCGTCATTTACTGGATTCACCGAGCGCAGCACCGCACGAATGTCCTTTGGCGGACCCACGCCTGGCACCATTCCGCCGAGTATCTCTACTGGTTTTCCGGCTTTCGCACCAGCTTCCTGCACTCGCTCATTTACAATATTCCGCAGGCGACCATACCCATGCTCATCTTCAAACTCAGCCCGCTCCAAACCGGCATTTGTTATTCGGTGGGCATGCTGATCCAATTCTGGGAGCACACCAATGTGCGGGTGAACATCGGCCCGCTTCAGTGGCTCTTCATCTCGCCGGAATACCATCGCGTGCATCATTCCGTGGGACAGGAATGCCGCATGAACCTCGGCACCACTTTCAGCTTGTGGGACCGGATGTTCGGGACCTACGTGGATCCGGCGACCATGCCGGAGGGCTTTCAACTGGGTCTCGGCGAACCGATCGATAAGAAGAAAATCCCGCGGATGCTGCTCGGAATTTAGAGCATTTCCATCGATGCGGTAACGTGCCCCTGTTTCCCTTGCCGCCACTCACCCATAGGGATGGCTGGTTTGAAGGTGCCATTCGTCGAGGAGTTCCCGCGGAATCTCGGTCAGGAAACGCGAAGGTTGTTGCATGTTGTCGCCGCCGCCCGGAATCATGCGCGTGAGCGGATGGCTCAGGTAAAGCTCGTTGCGCGCGCGGGTGATGGCCACATAAAACAGCCCTCGCTCCTCTTCCTCGCCGTCAGCCGTGTCCAGCGAACGCGCCGAGGGAAACAAACCGTCGCAGAGCATGATGACGAAAACCACATCGAATTCAAGGCCCTTGGCCTGGTGAATGGAGGAAAGCCGGACCTGCTCAGTGTCATTGCCGGCGGGCTGCGCGGCTTCGGCCTCCAGGTTCGTGAGCAGGGCAAGCTGCGAGAGGAATTCCTCCGTCGTCGGAAACTGCTGGGCGAAGATTGCCAGCTGGTTGAGGTCTTCCACGCGGTTGCGATAGTTCGCGTAGTTGGCCTTCAAATGATCCTCGTATCCTGCTTCGACGACCAACTGAATCATTTTGGCCGCGCTGCCCGCCGCAGGCTTGGTTTCCAATTGGGACACCGTCGCCGTAAATTGCGCCCAGGCAGTCGCCGATTTTTTGGGCACAACCGGCAGACACGCCTGCAGCAGCGGCGCCAGTGAAATACGCCGCGAAGTCGACTCGGCCGGCCCGGCTGGCGCCGCAGATTGAGCTCCAAGTTTTGAACTGTACTCCGCCCAAAGTTTTCCGGCGCCCTTCGCGCCAATGCCGGGAAGCAACTGGACAATGCGCTTCAACGCAAGCTCGTCGCGCGGGTTGGTCACGAACTTGAGATACGCGGTCACGTCCTTGATGTGCGCCTGTTCAAAAAATCGGATGCCGCTCGTGATGCTGAAGGGAATGTTGCGGCGGGTCAGTTCCAACTGCAATTCGAGCGCGTGAAAATGGGAGCGGTAAAGCACGGCCATCCGGTTGAGATCGCCGCCTTCCTCGCGGAGTTCGAGGATGCGCTGGGCCACAAAGGCCGCCTGTTCCGCGGCCGTGAGACACGCGACCAGGGCGGGCTTGACGCCGGATTTGCGCGCGGGCGCGAGTTGCTTGGTGAACTGGCGGAGGTTGGCGGCGATGGCGGCGTTCGCCACCTGGAGAATTTCCGGCGTGCTGCGGTAGTTGGTTTCGATTTTATAAACCTTGGCTTGCGGATGGCGCTCGGGAAATTTCAGAATGTTTTGAAAGTTCGCGCCGCGCCACGCGTAAATGCTCTGGGCGTCGTCGCCGACGACCATGACGTTGTGATGGCGCGCGGCGAGGAGATCAATCAGTTCGCTCTGGAGCTGGTTGGTGTCCTGATATTCATCCACCAGTACGAACTGAAAACGGCGCTGGTATTGTTCGGCCACGGCCGGATGGTTGCGCAGCAGCCGCAGCCAGAGATCCAGGAGGTCGTCGAAATCCATGGCGTTCGCCGCGCGTTTGCGGGCGGTGTAGCGTTCGCCCATATTGGCAATCTGCGGCGCCAGGGCTTCGAAGTAATCGTATTGTTCGGCGAGGATTTCGGTGACGGTCTTGCGGGTGTTGACCGCCAGCGAAAATATATCCGCGAGCACCTCGGCCTTGGGAAACCGGGTGGCCTTCACATCGATCTCCGATTCGCCCAGGCAGGCCTTGATAAGGTCCTCGGCGTCCTCGCGGTCAAGAATCGTAAAATCACGCTGCCAGCCCAGCAGTTCCGCGTGGGCGCGGAGGATGCGTGCGCCGACGGAGTGAAATGTGCCTCCCCAAAGCGACGGAAGTTCCTGGCCGAGGAGGTCTGCGACGCGCCGCATCATTTCGCGGGCCGCCTTGTTGGTAAAGGTGAGCAGGAGGATGCGGTCAGCGGGGATGCCCTGTTCGAGCAGAAATCCGACGCGGTAGGTCAGGGTGCGCGTCTTGCCGGAACCGGCGCCAGCGATGACCAGGGCGGGGCCGGGCGGCGCGGTCACGGCCGCCAGTTGCTGCGGGTTGAGTTCACCGGCATAATCGATATGCAGGTTTACCGGCGGCTGGAAAGGTTGCAGCACGTAGTCGCGCGACATGCGCAAAAGGTACGTCAAAGGGTGAAACTAAAAAGGGAAAAAGACGGTTGCCGGCCCAAACCTGGCGCGGGAGCAGCCCGGCGCAGGGGACGGAACAAAATACGCAATGACGCTTGCCAAGTTGCGCGAAACGCGTTTCTATTGGGGCCGATTTGGGCGGTAAACGGGCATGAGCGAACCAAAAGAAAAGAGCGCCAAACTGGCGGGAAACCGGCAACCTTTGGTATTCGTCGTGGACGACGAACCGATGTTGCTGGAGCTGGCCACGGTCATCCTCGAACCGCAGGGATTCACGGTCAAATCCTTCCGCGACCCGGAAATGGCGATGGAGGCGTTCACCCGGTCTTCCCCGCGGCCCGACGTGGTCATCACCGATTACGCCATGCACAGCATGAACGGCATGCAGTTGGTCGAGCAAATCCACCGCCTTGAGCCACGCCAGAAAATCCTGCTGGTCAGCGGCACGGTCGGCGAGGAAATCTTCCGCGAATCTCCGGCCCGGCCCGATATGTTCCTCGCCAAACCCTATCAGGCCCATCAACTCACCGCGGCCGTCAAATCGTTGATTGACCGGAAGTGAGGCGCGGCTGATTTAATGTCTGCCTTCCCTGAAACGACCTTTCCCGCCACCCTCCCTTGACCCATGAGTTCTACGATCTTGAAAATTGCCGTCCTGGCCGGCGACGGAATCGGACCAGAAGTGATGCGCGAGGCCATCAAGGTGCTCCGTGCCGTGGAAAAGAAGTTCCCGCTGTCCATCAAGCTCACGGAAGCGCCGGTGGGCTGGGCGGGTATTGACGCATCGGGGCACGCGCTGCCGGACGCCACGCTGAAACTTTGCCGCGAGTCCGACTGCATCCTGTTCGGCTCGGTGGGGTTGCCCGGACGCGACCCAACGATTCCGAAGGAGGAACGCCCCGAGCGCGCCGCCCTGCTCCGGTTGCGCAAGGAATTCGGCCTCTTTGCCAATTTACGGCCGGTGAAGCTCTTTCCCGAGCTGTCCCACGCCTGCCCGCTCAGCCGCGAGCGGCAGAACGGCGGCATCAACATCCTCGTGGTGCGGGAATTGACGGGCGGCATGTATTTCGGCCAGCCCAAGAAAACGGAAGAAATCTCCGCGGGTGCCGGCGGCGGCGTGATCAAGCGCGCCATTGATACCATGGTCTATACCACGCCGGAGATTGAGCGCATCGCGCACGTTGCGTTTCGCTCGGCCCGGTCGCGCCGCAAAAGGCTCGCGAGCGTTGACAAGGCCAACGTGCTGGAGAACGGCGTCTTGTGGCGGGAAGTCGTCACCAGGTTGGGCGCGCAATACGCGGACGTGGCGCTGGAACACATATTCGTCGACAACGCCGCGATGCAACTCATGCTCAAGCCGGCGCAGTTTGACGTCTTGCTCTGCGAAAACATGTTTGGCGATATTTTGAGCGACGAAGCCGCCGCGCTGGCCGGTTCGCTGGGAATGTTGCCGAGCGCCAGCCTCGGCGCGCAGAGCGGCGACCGCATTTTCGGGTTCTACGAGCCGGCGGGCGGCACCGCGCCGGACATCGCCGGCAAGAACCTCGCCAATCCCATCGCGCAAATCCTGTCCGCGGCGCTTTTGTTGCGCTGCAGTTTTGGCTTGGAGGACGCCGCCGCCGCGGTGGAAAACGCAGTTGGCCGGGCCATTGCCTCCGGTTGCCGCACCGGCGACATCTTCAGCCCCACCGAATCGAATGCGCGCAAGATTGGCACGCGCGAGATGGGCGACACGATTGCGGCGGCCATTTGAAATGCATGGACTCATTCCTCCAAGCCGCCGTTGAGGAGGCGAAATTGGGCCTGGCCGAGGGCGGCATCCCCATCGGTTCGGTGCTGGTTTGCGACGGAAAAATCATCGGGCGCGGCCACAATCAGCGCATCCAGCGCGGCAGCGTCATTCATCATGCGGAGATGAATTGCCTGGAAAATGCCGGTCGGTTGACGGCGGCGGTTTACCAGAAATGCACCCTGTATTCCACGCTCTCGCCCTGCCCCATGTGCAGCGGCGCCATCCTGCTTTACAAGATTCCGCGCGTGGTCATCGGCGAGAATGTGACGTTCAATGGACCGGAGGACCACGTCCGCGCGCAGGGCGTCAGCGTGGAGGTCGTCCAGGACCCGGAATGCATCAAGCTGATGCGCGAATTCATCGCCGCCCGGCCGGAGTTGTGGAATGAAGACATCGGCGTGTGATTCCGCCGCTGATGGCTTCCCTTGCTCCTTTTGACTTTTAGGTCCGCTTGCCCTAGTGTCGGCCCGCATGAAAGTCATCACCCACGCGGACGCGGACTTCGCCGAACGCCTCCGCGAATTGACCGCCCCCTCCAGCCTGTTCGATCCGCTCATCGAGGAACGCACAAAAGCCATTATTGACGGCGTAAAAATGCGTGGCGACGGCGCCCTCCTCGAATACATCGAACGCTTCGACGGCGCGCGTCTGACCGTGGACGGGTTGAAGGTCACGCAGGCCGAGCTGCTGGCCGCGTCGCTCACCGCGGATGATTCCCTCCGCGCCGCGGTGCAGTTTGCGGACAAAAACATCGCGCAATTCGCGCGCAAATCGCTTCGCAAAAGCTGGTCCGCGCGCAACGCCCAGGGCGCAACGGTCGGCGAGAGGTTCGATCCGTTTCAACGCGTCGGCATCTACATTCCCGCCGGCGCCGCGCCGCTCACCTCGACGGCTTTGATGACCATCACGCTCGCGCGCGTGGCCGGCTGTCCGGAGATCGTCGTGTGCTCGCCCTGCGGCCGCGATGGCGGCGTCGATCCCGCGCTCCTGTTTGCCGCCCGCTTCGCCGGGGCAACCGAGATTTACAAGGTTGGCGGCGCGCAGGCCGTGGCCGCGATGGCCCTCGGCACGCCCAGCGTCCCACGCGTGCAAAAAATCTTCGGCCCCGGCGGCGCGTACGTCGTGATGGCCAAGCGCCTGTTGTTCGGCTACGTGGCCGTGGACCTGTTGCCTGGCCCGAGCGAATTGCTTGTCCTCGCCGATGACACCGCCAGCGCGAAATTTGCCGCCGCCGACCTGCTGGCACAGGCCGAGCACGGCTCCGGCCACGAAAGGGTCTGGCTGGTGACAATTTCCCGCGCGGTTCAACGGGCGGTCGAACGCGAAATCGCTGCGCAACTGTCCGAACTCAAACACGCAGAGCACGTCCGGCGCGCGCTCGACCAGAATGGCTGGCTCATCCAGGTGAAATCCCTTGATGACGCCGTCAAGCTCGCCAACCGCCTTGCGCCCGAGCATTGCGAAGTCATGACCCGCAACGCGCGCGAGGTCGCCGGCAAGATTCTCACCGCCGGCGCGATTTTCCTCGGCCCGTGGTCGCCGACGGTTCTGGGCGATTACGTCGCCGGGCCGAGCCACACGCTGCCCACCGGCGGCGCGGGTTCTTCCTTCGCCGGGTTGACCGTGGACCAGTTTCAGCGCCGCACGAGCGTTGTCGAATACAATCGTGGTTCGCTGAAGAAGTCGTTGGCGGCCGTGCAAAAATTTGCGCAAGCCGAGGGCCTGGAGGCGCATGGAAAATCGGCGGCGATTCGAACCAAGTCTTAAAACTAAAGTCGCCGTGTCATCGCCAAACTCCACATTGATACGCCCGCTGGTGCGCAAGCTGCACGCCTACGTCCCCGGCGAGCAGCCGAAAATCGCGGGGTTGATCAAGCTCAATACGAACGAAAATCCATTTCCGCCGTCGCCCAAGGTTCTGGCCGCGGTCAAGGCTGCCGCGGATGGCCGTCTCCGCCTCTACCCAAACCCGACCGCACAACTCCTGCGCGAAAAACTGGCGAAGTTCCATCGCTGCCGCCCGGAAAACATCATCGTCGGAAATGGCTCGGATGAATTGCTGGCACTCGCCACGCGCGCATTTGTCGAACCAGGTCCAAACCCCAAAGTCCAAGCTTCAAAGTCCGCGATCGCCAAAGCCACGGTGCAGTTTTTCACGCCCAGTTACTCGCTGTATTCCGTGCTGGCGGAAATTCACGGCGCCCGCACCAATACCGTCGCACTCGACCGGGATTTTGGCATTCCGCCGCTTTCCATCTTAAAAAAATCCCGCGCCTGGGATTTTCACGCCGCGCTTACCTTCGTGACCACGCCCAACGCCCCCAGCGGACGCGGTTACGCGACCGCCGGCCTCGAATCTTTGTGCCGCGCGCAGCGGGGAGTCATCGTGCTCGACGAGGCATACGTCGATTTTGCCGCTGAAAACGCGTTGAAACTGGCCTTGAAATATCCCCACGTGCTGGTGGCGCGCACCTTTTCCAAGGCCTATTCGCTCTGCTTCCTGCGCGTGGGATATTTTGTGGGACACTCCCGCCTAATCGCCGCGCTGGACAAAATCCGCGACAGTTACAACGTCAACGGCCTCGGCCAAATCGCCGCACTCGCCACGCTGGATGACTTGAATTATTACCGCGCGAATTTCCGCAAAATCATCGCCACGCGCGAACGGTTGAGCGGTGAACTCACGGCGCTGGGATTTGATGTGCGGCCCAGCCAGACCAATTTCATCCTGGTTCGTCCACCGCGTTTTCCGGCGAAGCTCTGGCTCGAGAAATTGCGCGCGAAGAAAATTCTAGTGCGCTGGTTCCGCCATCCCGCCGTGAAGGATTACCTGCGCATCACCATCGGCACCGATGCCGAGGCCGGCGCGCTGGTACAGGCCAGCCGGGATGTTTTGCGCGTCGATTGAGCACAAAAAAGGCGGGCCAGTTGGCCCGCCCCGATAAGTTTTGTAAGTCGTGTTACGCCGCCTCGGGCACTTCGAGGAAGCCCCGAAGATGCCGGACGCGCGTGGGATGGCGGAGTTTGCGGAGGGCCTTGGCCTCAATCTGGCGGATGCGCTCGCGGGTGACCTTGTATTGCTTGCCCACTTCCTCCAGCGTGCGCGCATAACCGTCAATCAAGCCGAAGCGCAGTTCCACAATCCGCCGTTCGCGTTCAGTCAGCGTGCCGAGGACATCGCTCAACTTGTCCTTGAGCAGGCTGTAGCTCGTCATGTCCGACGGGTTCTCGGCGGTCTTGTCCTCGATGAAATCGCCGAAGCACGCGTCGTCGCTGTCGCCCACGGTCGCCTGCATGGAGATGGGCTGCTGTGCCATCTTGAGGATGGCCTTGACGCGCTCGACGGAGAGCTGCATTTCGTCCGCGATTTCCTCGGGCGTCGCCTCGCGGCCGAACTCCTGCAGGAGCTGCTTCTGCGCGCGCATCAGCTTCCCGATAATTTCAATCATGTGCACCGGGATGCGGATGGTGCGGGCCTGGTCGGCGATGGCGCGCGTGATGGCCTGGCGGATCCACCACGTGGCGTAGGTCGAGAACTTGTAGCCGCGGCGGTATTCAAATTTCTCCACGCCCTTCATCAACCCCATGTTCCCCTCCTGGATGATGTCCAGGAACGCGAGGCCGCGGTTCGTGTATTTTTTGCCGATGGAAATCACCAGGCGCAGGTTGGCCTCGGCCATCTCGGTCTTGGCCTGGTGCGCCCGCGCGGCGTAATTGTTCAACTGCTCGTAGGCCTTGAGATAATCCGCGCATGGCATGCGGGCAAATTCCTCGAGCGCCTTGATCTTCTGCCGCTCGGACTTGATGATCGCCTGCTGATGGTCGGACTTGCGCTGGCGTTCCATGTCCGTGATGACGCGCAGGCTGGCCTGGATCTTGTCGTGGATGTTCTGCGTCACGAGGATCATTTCCTCGATGACCTTCTGCTTGTAGAAAAACTTCGGGAACGAATCCTGCAGCTTCTTGTCGAGCTTCTTGAATTCCTTGTAGGCGCGCTCCTTCACGGCGGTCTTGCCAGCCTCCTGCCAGCGCGCGTATTTTTCGTCCACCTTCTGGTCCAGCTCGCGCACCTTCTTCACGAGCTGGCGCAGCGCCTTCAAATGGCGGTCGCGGCTCTCGACTTTTTTGTCCACGATCACGCGGTCGAAACGTTCCTTGGGCGGCTCGGAAATCAGCTTCTCCGCGAGCGCGATGTGCTCCTTCGCCGCGAATCCGAAGCTGTAAATGATGCGCTTCCGCTCGTTCTCCGCCTCCTCGATGCGTTTGCAAATCGACACTTCCTGTTCGCGCGTGAGCAGCGGCACCTTGCCCATCTGCCGCAAATACATCCGCACCGGGTCGTCCAGAATGTCCAACCGCCCCTTCTCCTCCTCTTCCTCGACCTCGGGCTGCTTGACGCGGTCCACTTCCGCGGGGTCCACGATCTCAATCTCAAGATTCGCGAGTTTCGTGTAAATCTGGTCAAGATCTTCCGGCGTGACGACGCTGTCCGGCAGCGCATCATTGATATCGTCGTAAGTGAGGTGTCCCTGTTCCTTGGCGAGCAAAAGCAACTCGCGCACCTTCTCGGTCAAATCCACGCCGGACTTCGTCTTGATGGTGCCGGCGTCGAGCTTGGGATCCACCGCGCCGTCTGCCGTAGCCGTACGAGCGGTCACCGGTATGGGCGTGCCGTTATGGCCGTTATGATGAGGCGCCGCGACGATTGTCTTGCGGTCGGCTTTAAGTTCCACGGCGGAAGGGACCTTCGGCCGGCTGGCCCGTTTGTGCAAGGGCTTGGAAGTGACTGATTTACTCGTGCTTTTCTTAGCTTTCAACTTGACCATATTTCTTAGCGAATCTCCACAACGGGAGACTATTAGCCCACCACTGTCTCAGAATAATGCCGCCGAGTCAAATACCAGATTGCAATTTGAACCGATTGTCGGCTGAAACGGCCAATTTGCACAAGTGTCTGCGCCAGCCCAACAAGCGCATCCCGCGAAGGCAGACGCGCGTCCTGCCCTCCTGCGCCCAAATTAGAATGCCGACACGACGATTTGTCAACCTTTACGCGGGTTTTCTTATTCACGCTGTTTCCGCAAAGTTATTCACAATTGCCCGATTTGGGGCCGCAGAGGCGCATCAAATCACCCGGCCAGTTTGCTTTTTTGAGGGTTTTGAGGGATATTGGGCGGGCGAAGCCGGGCTGCTGCCCTTTGCAGATTGGCCCGGATTCGGCCTGCTTTTATTATGAACTGCCCGCATTCGCTTCGCATGCCCGCCCTGTTTCTCCTGCTTTTGGGCTCGGCTGTGGCGTCTGCGAAGGCCGATTCGCTGGAACTGGTCAATGGCGATCATTACCGGGGAACCGTTGTTTCCGTGACCCAAAGCAACGTCGAATTCCAAAGCGACTTGCTTGGCCGTCTCACGCTTTCGAGGGACAAAGTGGCGCATATCAACCTTGGCGATGCACCCATTCCCAAGCCCTCGACCAACACCGCCGCGCCCACAGTGGGGCCATCGCTTATTCTCCAAGGCCGCCAAAACCTCACGCCCGCGACCGCCCAGACCGAAGCCGTGCTCCAGCAGATGCGGCAGGAAGGCGTTGATCCCAAATTGGTTAGCCAGGTGCAAGAGCAGGTTTTCGGGCAGGGCAATCCTGTCGCAGCCCAGAAGTTCAACGAACTCATGGGCGGCTTGGTGTCCGGCAGCCTGTCCGTCGGCGACATCCGGGCGCAGGCGCAGGATTCAATCAAACAAATCAAGGACGCCAAGCAACAGCTCG
>Ga0181516_10001416_pt1 | contig 18390 bp, 20 predicted proteins | sample PEATcosm2014_Bin_25_FD_121104 | JGI IMG/M metagenome (GOLD analysis project Ga0181516, IMG submission 121104) | Peatland microbial communities from MTU Mesocosm Facility, Houghton, MI, USA - PEATcosm2014_Bin01_10_metaG | ecosystem: Environmental > Terrestrial > Soil > Wetlands > Peat | place... | reverse complement strand
TCGTGCGCGATGTGTTCCAGGCGCTCGGCGCGGCGATCCCCGGCTTCTTCACCGCCCTCGTCACCGCCGGCGCCGAGGCGGTGCGCGCGGTCGAACGCCAGTTCCTGGATCTCGGGACCGTCATCGGCGACACGCTGAAGCTCGATTTCGCCGGCGCCAAGGCCGCGTTCGGCCAGATGGGCGACGACGCGGCGGCGGACGCCGCCAAGATCAAGGGCGCGTTCACCAACACGTTCGACTTTTCCAAAGCGGAGGCCGACGCCAAGGCGGCGACGGAACACGTCGGCGCTGATTTTCAGGCCGGCGGCGAGCGTATGGTCGCCAGCGCGCGCGATACCATGGCGCAGCTGAAGGCGCTGTGGGGCCTCGGCGCCGACGGCGAGGCGAAACCCGCGCCGACCGCGCAGGTTCCCAATCTCGACGAGCAGACGACCGGCGCGAAGAACAAGGCGCTCCAGGAGCAGCTGCGCGCCGCCGAGGCCGAGGCGACCGCCGAGGTCGACGCGTTCAAGCAGGCGGCGCGACAGAAGGAAGATTCGCTCAACGAACTCCTGAAGACGCATCAGATCTCGATGAGCCAGTGGCTCAAGGACACCGTGGCGGCGCTCGACGACGAGGCGAGCCACGTCAAGGCGACCTATGACGCGGAGCTCGCCACCGCCGGGCTGACCTCGGCCAAGAAGATCGAGATCGCCACGCAGGAAGCCAAAGCGCTCGCCGATATCCAGCACCAGATCGCCCAGGCCGAGACCAAGGCGGCCGAGGAATCGGTCAAGACCTGGCAGGAGGCGACCAACAAGATCAATTCCGCCTTCGACGGCCAGGTCGACGGCCTGCTCAAGGGCACGGAGACCTGGGGGACGGCGTTCAAGAACGTGCTCCTCAGCCTCACTGAGGATGCAGTCAAGTTCTTCCTCAATCTCAGCCTCAAGGCGGTCGAGAACGCGGCGCTGCAGATCGCCGAGCAGAACAGCGTCACCGCCGCGATGCTGGCGGCCTTCGGCATCCGAAGCGCCGGCGCCGCGGCAGGCGCGACGGCGACCGCGGCCGCCGCCAAGCCGGGCATTCTCGCCTCGATCTCGGCCGACGTCGGCGAAGCCTTCGCCGGCTTCTCCGCCTTCTTCGCCCCGACCATGGGGCCGGCCGCGCCGGCCGCCGCCTCGGCGCTGGCGGGCAGCGTCCAGGCGACCGCGACCGGCCTCGCCAGCCTCGATGTCGGCGGCTATGTGCTTTCCGACGGCCTGGCGATGATCCACGCCGGCGAGACCGTCACCCCGGCGCGCGTGGTCACGCCCTATGCCGGAGGCGGGGCGTCGGACGGCGACACCCATTTTCATTTTGCGCCTCAGGTCAGCGCGATCGACGCCGGCGGCGTGCGGGCCTTTTTGAACGAACATGGGCCTAAATTCGCGATGGAAATGGCGCGGCTGATGAATTCCGGTCAGCGCTTCCGGCCGAGCTACTGAGCGATGGCCGCGCCGGTCTTTCCCTATCTGCCGGGCCTCACCGTCCCGGTCACGCGCAGCGCCGGCGCGTTCGACACCACGACCCAGGTCGCGATGTCGGGCAAGGAGGTGCGCTTCGCCAACCGCACCCAGGCGCGCTACAAATATGAGCTCACCGTCTCCGGGCTCGACTCGAGCGGCGCCAACGCGGGCCTCGTCGCCTATTCCAAGCAGGCGCTCGAGGGCTTCTTCGCCCAGTGCCTCGGCGGCGCGCTGATCTTCAATTATTTCGACGTCGACGACTTCCAGGCGACGGCCCAGCAGTTCGGCGTCGGCGATGGCGTCACGACGGCGTTTCAGCTCGCCCGCGCGCTCGGCGGCTGGTCGGACCTCATTTTCGCGCCGCTGAACCAGGTCGGGCCGGTGGTCGTGCCCAGCCCCAACGGCAGGACGATGAACGCGCCCAATCCTTCGCCGACGATTTACGACAACGGCTCGCCCGTTCCGTCGGCAAACTACAGCATCACGAACGGCCTGGTCGCCTTCAATGCCGCGCCGATCTCCGGCCACGCGCTGACCTGGACCGGCAACTTCTACTGGCCCTGCAACTTCGACGACGACACGCTGGCGCTCGCGAAGTTCATGGGCGGCCTGTGGGAGGCGAAAAAGATCGCCTTCACCACCCGGATCTTCTAAAGCGATGAAAGCCGCGTCCCCTGCGCTCGCCGCGCTGCTGACCGCCGCGATCGCCGAGGGCGCGACGAGCCAGCTCTATTCGGCCGACCTCTACACGATCACGCCGAACAGCGGCCCGGTCGTGCGCCTTTGCACGGCTGACTTCGACGCGTTCGACAACTTAGGAAACGTCTATTCCTGCGGCTCGATCGGCTCGGGGCTGCCGAAGATCGATCTCCGGCAGTCCCATGTCCAAGGCAAATGGACCCGCGGCCTCGACGACGACCAGTGGTCGGTGGCGCTCCTGCCGACCACTCAGGATCCGTTCTCGGGCGCGCTGACCTTCCCCGACGTCTACGGCGGCACGCCGTGGCTCGCGGCATGCCGGGCAGGGCTCTTCTCGGGCGCCGCGGTGCAGGTGGCCAGGGCCTATTGGTCGGCCCCGCCCACGCCGCCCTACAGCGTCGCCTCGCGCACCTGCGTCGGCTCGGTCGTCGTCTATGCCGGCATCGTCGGCGAGGTCGACGCGACCCAGACGCTCTGCTTCTTCAATTTCAGCTCGTACAAATACCTCCTGTCGATGAACATGCCGCGCAACCTGATCCAGGCGTCGTGCGTGCATCAGCTGTTCGACGCGCGCTGCACGCTCAGCGCCGCGAGCTTCGCCAAGACTGCGACGGCGCTCGGCGGATCGAGCCAATACAGCGTCGTCGCCGCGCCGGCGGCGCCGGGCGGCTCGGGGACCTATACGCAAGGGCGGATGCTCGGCACGTCGGGCCTCAACGCCGGTCTGCAGCGCACCATCGTCTCGTGGAGCGGCAGCGCCTTTCAGCCGCAATATCCCTGGCCGTTCGCGGTTGCGGTCGGCGACGGCTTCACCTTCTGGCCCGGCTGCGACAAGAGCATGGGCGCCGGCGGCTGCGGGGCGGGGGGGTTCAACAACCTTGTCAACTTCCGCGGCCAACCCTTCACGCCGACGCCGGAAATTCAGATTGGATAGCGCCATGTTCTACGTCTGGGAGTTCGACGCCATCGGCGAATGCTGGGTTCCCGCCGGCGCGTTCTCTTTGCGCGCGGAGGCTGACGCGCTGGCCGCCGAAAGCCAGGCGGCCGGCCGCAACGGCCACGCGCTCGAGGAGCCGTTCGAAGTCTTCGTCGACCGCGCGGTGCGATCGCGGCTCGGCGATCTGGCCGAGGCGCTCGACCGCATCACCGGCGCGCCGCCGCGCGACAACGATCCCCGCATCCTTTGGGGCAAGCAGGGCTTCCCCGTCGTCGTCGCGCGCCGCCCCGCTTACTGAACCGCCATGGCCCACGCCCTGGCGGGATGCGCCGTCGACGTCGCCGCCGCCCGCGCCCGCGTCGTCGCCTGCGCGCGCGCCTGGATCGGCACGCCGTTTCACGATCTCGCCCGGGTCAAGGGCGTCGGCGTCGACTGCGCCCAGCTCGTCGCCGCCGTCTACGAAGAGGCCGGGGTCGTCGCCCATGTCGACACCGGCTACTACGCGCCGCAATTCATGCTGCACAGCAAGGACGAGCGGCTCGCGAATTTCGTCCTGCGCTACGGCCGGGAAATCGCCGAGGCGGACGCAAAAGCCGGCGATGTCGTGCTCTATCGCGTCGGCCGCTCGTTCAGCCACGCCGCGATCGTCGTCGACTGGCCGCGCGAAATCATCCACGCGCACAAGCTGAGCGGCAAGGTCGTCGCCATGGATCCCTTCGCCGCAGATCTCGGAGGGCGCCCGACAAGGGTCTTCTCGGTCTGGGGATAAGCGATGGCGGGCCTCTTCCGGTCGAACCGGACCAACAACCAGGATCCGGTCGCCTCGGCGCTGCGCGTCTCCGCCTCGGTGCAGGGGACGCCGATCCCGATCGGCTGCGGCCAGACCCGCTGGCCCCCGATCCTGATCGACTACGCCGGCTTCTCGGCGACGCCGGCGAAGTCGTCAGGCTCGAAGGGCGGCGTCATCGGCTCCTCAGGCAAGGGCAACACCGGCCAGTACACTTATGCCTGCTCGGCCATCTCGCTGCTCGGCGAAGGCGTCGTCGAGCAGATCTGCACGATCTACAACGGCAACAACGTCGACTTTCTGGTCGCCCCGAGCGCGCAGACGCTCGCCGATCTCAACGCGATCGGCATCCCCTCGAGCGACATCACGACGGGGAACGCGACCTACAACACGATTTTTCACCAGGGCAATTACACCGACACGGCCGACTCGTGGTGGGCGGCGAATTTCCCGACCCATGCGCTCGCCCATCGCGGCCTCTCTTACGTCGTCTGGCCGAACCTGCAGCTCGGCTCGTCGCCGAGCTTCCCCTCGTTTACGGTCGAGGCGCAATGGTCGATCAGTTCCGACATTGCGGCGCTCGGGCCGGACGCCAACCCGGCCGATTGGATCCAGGCCTTCCTGACCAACGCCGACTGGGGCGTGCAGGGCTTCCCGCCGTCGGCGATCGGCGATTTCGCCACGGCGCGCAATTACTGGCGCGCAACCGGCATGCTGATCTCCCTCAGCCTCTGCTCGCCGGTCGCCGCCAATTCGCACCTCAAATCGCTGATGGAGGCGCTGAACTGCGAATTCCGCCAGTCGGGCGCCGTGTTCGACATCGTCCCTTATGGCGACGTCGCGGTGACCGGCAACGGCTACACGTACACGCCCAACACGACGCCGGTTTATAGTCTCGGGCCGAACGATTTCCTGCCCAACCAGGGCTCGCTCGGGCAGGGGGGGATGACGGGAAAATCCTTCCTCGTCTTTTCCGCCGCCAACCCGCTCGACGTCTTCAACAAGATCCAGGTCAAGTATCTCGACCGGGCGAACCTCTACAACCCGGTCACGATCTATTGGACCGACGACGCCTCGATCACCGCCCAGGGACGCATCCGCCTCTCCGATCTGAAGGACAATTCGTTCTTCAACCTCGCCTCGGCGGCGACCATGTCGATCACCCTGCAGGGGCAGCGGCTGCAGGCGCAAATGCGCCAATGGCAGTGCACGGTGGGGCGGCAGTTCGTGCTGCTCGACGTGATGGATCTCGTCACCCTGACCGAGCCGACCTTCGGCCTGGTCAACCAGTTGATGCGCATCACCGAGATCGACGAGAACGCCGACTCGACGCTGACGCTGACGATGGAAGAGGTGCCGCTCACCGCCTCGGCGCCGGTCTACAACACGCAATCCAGCCTCGGCGCGGGGCGGCTCAACAACGCCCCGCCGGGCGCGGTCAACCCGCCCTATTTCTTCGAACCGCCGGTCCAGCTCACCGGCGGCGGCCTGCAGCTCGTCATCGGCCTCTCCGGTTCGGTTCCCGCCAACTTCGGCGGCTGCGACGTCTATTACTCGACCGACTCCGAGACCTATAGCCTGCTCGGCAGGTTCGAAGGCTCGACTCGGATGGGCGTGCTGACGGCGCCGCTGCCGAGCGTTTCGTCCGCCGTCAATCCGCCGACGATCGACGCGGCCGACACGCTGGCGGTGAACCTATCCGAGAGTGCGGCCGAACTGACCTCGGTCTCGCCGGCCTCGTTCGCCGCCAATGCGACGATCAGCGTCGTCGACCAGGAGGTGGTCGCCTATCAGACCGCGACGCTGCTCGCGGGGAATACTTACGACCTCACGACGCTGTCGCGCGGCATCTACGGCTCGGCGATCGCCGCCCACGCGGCGGGCGCTCTTTTCATGCGGCTCGACGGGTCGCAATACCTTTGGGATTATCCGGCCGACCTGATCGGCCAGACGATCTACTTCAAGTTCTGCGCCTTCAACCAGTTCGGCGTCGCGACCCAGAACCTCGCCGACGTCGGCGCCTATCCCTATACGCTGCAGGGCTCGGCCTTGAGCGCTCCGCTCGCCGCGCCAACGCAGCTCTTCACCAATTTCGCCAACGGCTTCGAGCAGATCTGGTTTACCGAGATCACCGATCCGCGCGCGCCGATCTTCTACGAACTCAGGCGCGGTTCGACGGCGATGAACGCCGCGGTGATCGCGACCCAGGCGCATGCGCCCTTCACGGCGCCCGGCGCCGGAACCTATTGGGTCGCCGCCAAGGTCACGCCGATCGCCGGTCTGACGATCTATTCGGCCTGGCAGTCGATCGTCATCAGCGCCAACCAGCTCCAGCAGAACACGCTGACGACTTACGACGACCAGGCCGCGGGCTGGGCGGGGACGATCGGTTCGGGCCTCGGCGTCGCCGGGACGGGGAGCGGCAAGTACCTCCGGCTCGCCGGCTCCGGCAACATCCTCGCCGCCAATCCGTTCCTCGTCGGCTCGACCGCGGCGGCGGCTGCGCCCTCCGGCGACGTCATCTCGGTCATTCCTGCGGGGCCGATCGCCGTCGGCATGGTCGCCGGCGACGAAACGACGCCGGGCGCGATCCCCGCCGGCGCGACGGTGGTCTCGGTCAGCTTGGTCACGCTCGACCTCGGCTCGGTCGCCGCCGCTTCGACTGCGACATGGGATCTCGGCTCGGTCGCCTTGAGCGCAACGACGACGCTCGATCTCGGCCATGTCGCCGACGCCATCAGCGTCACGCTGAGCGTCGCCGTCACCGGCGGCGGCGTGCTCATGGGCGACAATGTCGCCTTCTCGATCGCCGACGTGCTGTCCTACGGCGGCGTCCCCGTGGGGACGCCGAGCTACTACCAGAGCGCCGAGACGGTCAACGCGGGCTATCTCGCGCAGTTCTCGATCAACGCCTCGCTGGCCTACGCCGGCGTGCCGTCGACCGCCAATATTCTCGCCGACGCGAACGTGCTGACCGACCAGGACGTGCTTGACTCCGCCTCGACCGCGCTGGTCTCGGCCTGGATCGAGATCTCCCTTTCGCAGGACGGCGTCAACTTCGGCGCCTTCCAGCGCTTCATGGTCGGCGTCTTCAGCTGCTGGGCCTATCGGCTGCGCGTCGGCATGCTGTCGAACGACCCGGGCACGATCGCCGAGTTGCTCGCCTTCAACCAGGCGGCGCAGCTGCCGACCCGCATCGATCACTACACCGGCCTCAGCGTACCTGCGGCCGGGCTGACAATCGTGTTTCAGCCGGACTACGCGACGACGCCCGGCGCCTTCAACGCCGGCCCTGCGGGCGCGGTGCTGCCCTATCCGATCGTCGCGCCGCAGACCCTCCAGGCCGGCGACACGCCGGTCATTTCAGGCGAAACGCTATCGCAGCTGACGCTGAAGATCATGAACGGCGGCGTCGCCGTCGCACGCACCGGCGTCAGTCTCACCGTCGAAGGCTTCTAAGGGAAAACCGATGCTCTGGAAACGATGCTTCGCGGCATTCGCGGCGCTGTGGCTCGCGCTCGCGCCCGCGCTCGCCGACCAGTCGCCGCTCTATGCGCCGACCACGGGCTCGCTGCCCGGGTTGACGATGGTCAACGACTACAATTCGGCGCTGAACGCGCTCGCCACCTGCAATTCGGGCGCGGCCGCGCCGACAAACCAGCTCTCGGGCACCCCAAGCCAGGGCGACTGCTGGTACAACACTTCGACCGGGGCGGTCCAATATTACGACGGGACCTATTGGCTGCTGGTCGGCTACATCGACGCGACCAACCACGTGTGGACGCCGGTGCTCGGCGGCAATGCGGCGACGTCGGTCGCCAGCGCCTCGACGACCAATCTCTGCGGCGGCTCGGCGTTGGGGAGCTATCTCAGCATCACCGGCACGGCGTCGATCGCCTCGTTCGGCACGAACTGCTGGGTCGGCCAGATCAAGATCGTCACTTTCACCGGCGTCGCGACGCTCACTTACAATTCGGGATCGATGATCCTGCCGACGGCGGCCAATATCACCACCGCGGCCGGCGACGTAGCGATCGCGGTCTACCTCGGCTCGGGCAATTGGAAGGTCATCGCTTACCTCCCGGCGAGCGGCGCGCCTCTCGTCGCGGCCTCGTATGTCGCCCCGCCGACGGGTCGGCTCACGCTGGTTTCGGCGACTCCGTTCATGTCGGCGGCGCAGACGGGGATCAGCACCGTCTATTACACGCCGACGCCGAACGGCAACCAGATGCCCTCCTACAACGGGACGGTCTGGGCTCCGACGCCGTTCAGCGAAATCAGCCAGGCGCTCAGCGATACGACGCATTCCCCCGCCGCCGCCGTGGCGAACGCCGAGTACGACTACTTCGTTTGCCAATATGGCGGATCGTTCGTGCTGGAGCGCGGCCCAGCCTGGACCAATTCGACGACGCGCTCGCTCAGCCTGACGCGCGCCTCGAACGGTCTTCTGACCAACGCCTCGGCGATTCAGAACGCCTCGTCGACGACGATTTGCGCCGCCGGCTACGGCGTTTTTGTAGGCACGATTGCGACCGATGTTAGCGCCGCAGCGGTGACCTTCGCGCCGACGCCGGCGGCGGCAAGCAGCGGGCCGACGACAGGGTCTAGCGGCGGCAATCCCGGCGCGTGGGTCGGACTGTGGAACGAGTATAATCGCGTCCCGGTATTCGCCGCGGCGAAGGATAGCAAGTCGAGCTGGACGAACAGCGCCTCAACCTGGGGGCAGTCCGACGGGAGCGGGAACAACCGCCTCACCCACGTCGTGGGGTGGCAAGAGGACAGCGTTGATATTTCGTTTATGCAGGCAATTCTTGTTGCTCAAGGCTTACAAGCCTCCACAGGTATTTTGGTCGATTCAACATCGACGTCGTCACCACCAATTGCTGCATTCGGTGAAGGGCCGACCTCCGGCATTGTCAACGGACAGACACAAACATCTCGATTAGTGACACAACCGGCCTCTGGTCTACACTATTATCAGGCGATGGAGTGGTCAAACTCTGCCAGCACTACATTTTATGGCAACGTTCCGACTGCGAACGGCCAGGCGCACCAGATTTCCGCGCAGCTGAGATATTGAGGGGCCTCTAGTGACCGAGCAGCTGCAGCTTCGCCGCGGCACGGCCGCCCAGGTCGCCGCCTATACGCCGGCGCAGGGCGAGCTCGTCGTCGACACCAGCAACACCCTGCCGCGCCTCGGCGATGGGTCGACCGCGGGCGGCTGGGCGCTGGCGCTCGCCACGCGCACCGCGGTTTCTGACGCCGCCTATGCGGCGCTCGTCACCGACCGGCTGATCGCCTACACCGCGCTCAGCGCGGCGCGCGTCGTCACGCTGCCGTCGGCGGCGCTCTATCCCGTCGGCGCGGAGCTGACGGTCGCCGACGAGAGCGGCGCGTGTTCGCTGGCCAACACCATCACGATCGCGCGGGCCGGCTCCGACACCATCAACGGCGGCGCTTCGAGCGTGCTTTCCAGCGCGTTCGCTTTCGTCACCCTCGAAAGCAACGGCGTCAACGCCTGGACCGTGGTCGCCTCGTCGACCAGCGGCGGCGCCGCGCTGCCGCTGCAGCGCCACGCCGTCGCCGACGCCAACTATAGCGTCCCCGCCACCGTCAACGAGGTGGCCTATACGTCCCTCACCGCCGCCCGCGTGGCGACGCTTCCCGCCGCGTCGGCCTTCGCCGCATCGCAGCAATTGCTCATCGTCGACGAATCGGGCGCCTGCTCGGCGACCAAGACGATCACGGTCTCGCGCGCAGGCTCGGACACGATCAACGGCGCGACGAGCGCGGTCCTCGCCAACGCCTACGGCTACGTCTGCCTCGCCAGCAACGGCGCGAACGCCTGGACGATCGTCGACCAGGGCCAGGTGACGATGATCGGCGATTCAGGCTCGGGCGGCGCGGCGGGCTACGTGCCCGCGCCTCCGGCAGGCTCGGCGGCCGCCAACAAGGTTCTTGGCGCCGGCGGAACGTTTCTGCTGCCGACCATGACCGGCGACGGCGGGTCCGGCGGCATCGGCGGTTTTGTCCCCGCGCCGCCCTCGGGCTCAGCCGCTTCCAACGAAGTCCTCGGCGCCGGCGGTTCCTGGGTCGGGCAGATGGCGGGCTTCCGCAACCGCATCAAGAACGGCGCGATGGCGATCGACCAGCGCAACGCCGGCGCGTCGCAGACGATCACCGCGGCGGCGGCGCTGGCCTACACCATCGACCGTTTCTACGCCTACTGCACCGGCGCCAACGTCACCGGCCAGCGCGTCGCGGGATCCGCGCCAGACCAGTATCTCTACAAATTCACCGGCGCGGCGTCGGTCACCGCGATCGGCTTCGCGCAGCGGATCGAGACCGCCGACAGCTTCGACCTCGCCGGCCAGACCGCGACGCTGAGCGTCGAACTGGCCAATTCGGTCCTGACCACGGTCAACTGGACGGCCTATTACGCCAACTCGACCGACACCTTCGGCACCTTGGCGAGCCCGACCAAGACGCAGATCGCCACCGGCTCGTTCACCGTCAATGCGACGCTGACGAAATATAGCGCGCAGATCGCCATTCCTTCCGCCGCGACGACCGGGATTGAGATCGTCCTCAGCGTCGGTGCGCAGACCAGCGGCACGTGGCAGATCGGCGAGATGCAACTCGAGCTCGGCCAGGTCGCGACGCCGTTCGAGCGGCGGCCGATCGGAATCGAGATGCCGCTATGCCAGCGCTACTACCAGATGAGCTACGAATACGGGACGGTGGCGGGCGCAGCGACCGCAATTGGATCGGCCTGCTTTCGCGTCCCGACGGGCGCCGATTCCTATGCCTTCGTCGGCTTCTGGAATTTCAGCCCGGAGATGAGGGTCGCCCCCGCCTTGACGATGTATAGCCCAGGAACTGGCACAGTCGGAAAAGCAAACAACAATGTCAATGGCGACTTCGCTGTTGAGGTGGTCGGCGGCACCAATGTCAATAGCAAATACGCGGCATGGCAGGCCAACAATACGGCCAGCGGCGCGTCATCGTCCGTTCAGACCCAGAATTACGTCCATTTCACGGCGTCGGCGGAGCTTTGACGCATGACTTACACGCTGATCTATGGCTCGACCGCAGTAAAGCGCGACAGCGACCAGGCGACAATCCCGGCCGTCGCAAGCCTGGTCGACTGGCAGGAATATCAGGCCTGGCTCACCGCCGGGAACACGCCGACCCCGGCGCCGGTCCCGCCGCCGCCGCCCGTGACGCTCACTTTTATTCAGTTCATGGCGCTGTTCACGCCGGCCGAGCAGGACGCGATTATCGACTCGACCGACACGCAGACGCGCGTGTTCATGGCGATGGCGACCGGCTCGGGGGGCTTGCAACTGAGCAACGCCGAAGTCATCGCCGGCGTCGGCTACCTCGCCGCGTTGCCGACCGCGACGCCGCCAGGGCCGGCCCTCATCGCTCCCGCCCGCGTCGCCCAAATCCTCGCCAACCAGCCGCCGGGCTGAGGCCGCCGCCGCATCGGCGGCGTCGCGCTCGCCCGCGTTCTCCACCTTCACAAGCCTGTCGAGGACGACCCATGACCGCTTCGAATTTCCTTGCCTGCTTTGCCGAAACCGAGAGTTTCGAGGGCGGCTATGTCAACAATCCGCACGATCCTGGCGGAGCCACCTTGAAGGGCGTCACGCAAGCCGTCTATTCGGCTTGGCGTCGGCATCAAGGGCTCGCCGCCGCGCCGGTCAAAGACGCGACGGACGCGGAGATTCAGGCGATCTATCGCCTTCAGTATTGGGACGCGGTGCGCGGCGACGAACTCTACGACGGGCTCGACCTCGTCATGGTCGACACCGGCTGGGGGTCGGGGCCGGTGACGGCGATCAAGTTTCTGCAGCGGCAGATAGGCGCTGATGTCGACGGCCAGTTCGGCCTCCAAACGCTGGACGCGCTGAAGCCGCATTGGAACTCCCCAGGCCTCATCAACGCGCTCTGCGCCGTGCGCATGTCGTTCTTTCAGCGCCTGACGACGTGGCTATACTTCGGCGTCGGCTGGACCCGGCGCCTGAACGGCGTCAAGGCGAAGGCGCTGGAGATGAACGCTGCGGCGGTGCGGGCGGCGTGAGGGTCACGCCGCGCGCGTTGGACGTTTCTGGGTTGTCTTCCGCCTCTTCGCTGCCTTGAGACGCTCTGGGGTTAGCGCGACGCCCTTGATCTTGGCGGTTCGCAGCACGTCATTGATGCGTCGCTGCCATCCGTCGCCAGTCGCCTTGAAGGCGGCGACCACATCTCGGTCGAGACGGATGCTGACAAGCTGCTTCGTCGGCGTCTTCTGCTTGCCTCGCGTATGCTTGATGCTCTCGGCAAGGTCCGGAAAGATCTCGGCGAAGGGGCGCATCCCCGCGAGCCGCTCATCGGTCAGCGCTGGATTGTCCGACACCTCGTTCCAGTCTTCTTTCGTGAAGCCGTGACCGGGCTCGAATTCCTTCATCGATTTACGGGCCATTGAGGCGGTTCCTTTCTTTCTGGCTCGCGCGGCGCATCGAAATCACGGACAGCGCCTCGGTCCCGAGCCGCGCGAAGATCACCGTGACGACCACGCCGTCCGGGCGCCGGCCGATCGCGACAAAGCGCGGCGAGCGCGCCGGGCCCACGAGAGCATTGGCGAAGAACTCAACGTCGAGCGAGGCGAAATCAAGCCCGTGCTTGGCGAGATTGGCGAGGCGCTTGGCGTTGTCCCAGGTGATGACCATGGCTTTTTGTAGCTACAAATAAGCCGCGTGTCAACGCATATTGTCGATACAAATAAATAATTCCGCGTGCGGCGGATCCCGCGCATCCCCGAGGACCCCATGACCGACACCACCACCGCCATCGCGGCGGCGCCGCTTGTCGCCGATCTCGCGCCCTATGCGCTCGCGCTGCTCCCGGTCGTCATCGGCTGGGGCGTCGCCGAGTTCCGAAGGTTCACCGGCATCCAGGTGTCGGCCGCCGCCGTCGACAAGCTCGACGCGCTGGCCAAGGCGGAGGCGGGCGCGCTGATCGCGGCGTCGCCGACCAATCTCGCCGGCGTCGCCATTCCCGTCGGCTCGGCGACGATCGCCATCGCCGCGAATCGCGTCCTTGCCGCGGCGCCGAGCATTCTCGCCGACACAGGGCTTACGCCGGCCGCCGTTGCGTCGATGGTCGCCGGCCATCTCGGCGCGATGCAGGCGACCCAGGCTGCCGCCGCGCCTGCGCCAGCCGCAGCGCCTCCGCCTGACGCGCCCGCGAAGGCGGCCTGAATGCCGGGAGATTCGCCGGCCGGCGTATTTCGCCCGGTCAGAATCGCCGCCGGCGGCCTCACGTGCGGGCACGCGACGACGCTCGCGCCGATCGCCCGCGCCGACCCGCGCGACGCCGAGATTGCCGCGCTGCGCGCCCGCATCGCCGCCCTCGAACTGACGATCCGCCGTCTCGAAGCCGGCGCGCTGGTCGCCGCGCTGGCGAGCGCGCCCTGAGGCGCTTCGCCGCCAACCCCAAAGGGGAAAATCCGATGAAAATGCGTGTTCTCCTGCCGATCCTCGCCGCCGCGTTGCTCTGGGCCAGTCCGACCCTCGCCGCCGCCGCCAAGTCCAATCCGCTGAACGCGATCGGCGCCTGGGTGACCGCCGACGTCGACGCGGGCAACGCGGCCGCGACCGCCTATCCCAATCTTCAGGACCAGGTCGCGCTGATCTGCGGCGTCGAGATCAAGGCCCTCGCGCAGATCGTCCATGACCATCCGCTGCCGCTGACCGCGCATCTCTGGACCGACGTCGTCTATGCGCGCCTGGTGCAGGGCGAGTTCAACCGCATCTGCCGGGTGCCGGAATGCGCCCAGGTCTTCGCCGACATGGCGAACGCGGCGCAGGCGCTGTCGATCGCGCCGCTGCCGTTCTCCTTCACCTCGAGCTGCGCCAAGGTCCCGGTCGTCGGCCTGACGCCGACGAGCGCGCCGGCGGCGGCCGCGCCCGCGGCGAAGTGAGATGCTCGCCTATTCCGCGATCTGCGACCGCGTCGCCGCCGCCTATGCGGTGCCGCCGACGGTCCAGGTCGACGACGACATCCGCGCCTCGATCGCTGCCTTCGGCGACGAGACGTGGGTCTTTATTCCCGGGACGACCGATTTTGCGGGCTGGCGCGACGATTTCTCGGCCGTCCCCTGGCCGTTCCCGGCCGTCGGCTGGTGTCACGAGGGCTTCGCGGCGAAGGGTCTTGAGTTGTGGCGCGGGATCGCGCCGCGCCTGCCGGCGACCGGACGGCTTGGAATCGGCGGCCACAGCCTCGGCGGCGGCCTCGCGCAGATCTGCGCGGCGATGAACGCCTATGAGGGCCGGTCGCCCTGTCGGCTCGTCACCTTCGGCAGCCCGCGCGTCGCCGCGCTGTGGAACGTGGCGCTCGGCCGGCTTATCGGCGCGGCGCTCGAGGCGGTCGGCTTCGAGCATCGCGGCGATCCTGTCCCCGACGTCCCGACGCTGCCGCCCTTCAAGCACGTGATCCGCCGCCGCACGATCGGCAAGCCGCTGGGCTTTCCGCTCTCGACCGCCGATCACGCCCTCGCGCTCTATGCGCGCGATCTCAGGGCGGAGCATTCGTGAGCGCTGAGGCTTCGCCGCCGGCGCGCCCCGGGCGATAGGGGGCCGCTCCTATGGCTTTCGTTCAATCCAAGGATCGTCCGATGGACGTCACGCTTCCCGCCGCCGTCGAGCCCGCCGGCCTCGCTGCGCAGGCGCTCGGCCTGCTCAACTGGATCCTGGTCGGCGGGGGCGCCGTCATGGGCCGCGTCGTCTGGCGCGCGAGCTCGCGCGTGACGACGATCGAAATCGCCCAGAAGGACCAGAAAGAGGCCGACGCCAAGCGCGACGCGCGCCTCGACGCCCAGGCCGCCAGCCACGCCAAGCTCGAGGTCGCCGTCGCCGCGCTGCCGACCCGCGAGGAGATGGGCCGTATGATCGAAGGCCTGCGCGCGGACATCCGCGAGGCGCGGCGCTCCGGGCGGGGCAGGGAGGCGCCGAGCGGCTGATTTATCGCGTTAACGTTTCCGTTAATCGCCCCGTCGGCCGCCCGGCCGGCGGGGCCTTTTTGCGTTTTCAGGGCGCCGGCGCCAGGCGTTCGGCCGGGAAGGGCTGCATCCCCGTGCTCGTGTCGGTCCAGCTCGGCAGCCGCAGGCTGGCCCCGCGCGCGCCGCAGCTCGCGCAGCGCGCCGATCGCCGCAGACGGTCGCTCGAGGCCGCGGCGCCCCAGCGGATGATCGGCGGCGCCAGCGCCGTCGGCGCGCCGCGGCCGCAGGCATTGCAATAAAGCCAGACCCAGCAGGTCTGCCGGCGCAATTGGCCGAGCGTCGGCACGTCGCCGCGTGGCGAGCGGCTCACGGCGGAGCTCCGGACCAATCGCGCTCGAACTTCGCCTCGATCACGCCGAGCCCCCTTGTCCGACCGCGCCCGGCGCCATACAACCCCGAAAGAGGCCGGTTTGACCACTTCGTCCGACTCGACTCTATTGAAATCAGGGGCCTAGCTCAGGTTCGAATCCTGCTGCCCCGACCATCTAAGCTATTGGTTTACTTATGCGCCGTTCCGATCCTGTTCGGATGATCCGTTCGGATGATGTTCGCGGCGCGGCTCACCTGGCGCAGCGAGGCGCAATCGCCGCACGATGCGCCAGAAACCATATGTCCGCTCGATCTCTATGGCGTCCGGCCCTTTGTCTTCCACGCACCGCAGCGGTAACTTCAAAACGTCGAGGGGCGTGCGAAGACTCCGAGCAAATGACAGTATTTCCCGGTCGGTCGAAGACGCCCAAAGATAACGCGCGCGGCTCATCTATTTCGCGCCTTCTTCCTCGCCTCGGCGACGGTCACCACGGCCTCCTCGTTGGCGCGGTCGTAGCGGGCGGTCATGGCGGGACTGGAGTGGGTGGCGGCGCGCTGGACGGCGGTCAGGTCCGCGCCCGCCTCGAGCGCCTCGGTGACGGCGCCGGCTCTGGCGTCCATGGCCCAGACCGAGTCGGGCACGCCGGCGCGCCTCGCGATCTGGCGAAACCATTTGCGGTAGCTGCGCTCGCGGATCGGCGCCCCGAGCTCCCCCTTGACGATCGCGCCGCGGCGCTCGGCCTGCGGAGCGCGCTGGAGCAGCGGCCACAGGAGATCGAGCCGGGTGAGGTCGTAGACGCCGGCGCTGTTCGTCTTCGAGGTCGTCAGCCGCAGGATGCCGCCGGGGATGTTCTCCCAGGTGAAAGAGCCCAGCCACGATTCGCGCCCCGCCGCGTCGGCGCGCCATTCGCCGATCACGTCCTTCTGGCGCAGCATGGTCTCGAACTGCGCGGCGACGCCGATCGCCATGTAGAGGCCGCGCGGCTGACGCTCCAGCCCCAGCGCGGCGGCGATGAAGGCGCGGGCGTGATCGATGGTCATCTCGGCCTGACGCGGCTTCGAGCGCTCGAACTGGATCGCCTTGAGTCCTTCGGCGAGCTTGCCGCATTCCTCGTAGCCCATCGCCTGGCCGAAGCGCAGGATCATGCGCAGCGCGGCGACGGCGTCGTGGGCGCGCTTGACGCGCTCGGGCGCGCCGTCTTCGCGCGGCGCGCGCCAGCGCGCGTACCAGGCCTTCACGTCGATCGGCGCCAGCGCGCGCACCGCGCGCTTGGCGACCGTCGCTCGGATCACTTTCAGGCTGTCGCGGTAGCTGTCGGCGGTGTTCGGCCGCACGTCGCAGATCGGGCTCTGGGGATGGCGCTCGAAGGCGTCGCAGAGCGAACCGATCGTGCCGTCGTAGAGGAAACGCGGCCTCAGCCCCCGATCGAGCCAGGCGGCGAGCCGCGCCGCATAGGTCTCGCAAAGATCGGCGATCTCAGCGGCCGTGGCGCCGCGCGGTAAAGCGATCCACCTCTCGGGGTAGTCCGCCGCCCGGGTCGACAGGCTGTCGGCGCTCCAATAGAGCGCTTCGCCTTCCGCGCGCCGTCGCCGCACCAGCCCCGGCGTCCCGCCCCGCTTCGCCATGCCCAGCCTCCCCCCACGTCTCCGCGCCGTCGATCGCCAGCGGGCCAATCTTGCCGCGGCCGGCCCGCCTGTCAAAGAAGTCGACCACCGCCGGCCAGTAACGGCCGCCGAACAAAGGATCGACCTTCGGGAACCCATCCGCCTCGAGCACGCCGATCCGCTTGATGAAGGCCGCGCGGCCGATGTGCGGATTGACCAGCGCGTGCAGCTCGTCGTCGCGGAGGTAGAGCGGCCGGGCGGATTGCGCGGGCAGGGCGGCGGGGCGGCTCATGGCGCGACGAGCTCCGCCTCGAGGAAGCCGTCGAGGCACGCCGATCGGCGCGGCCTGACGACGGCGGCCATCGCGGCGGCGTCAACCGGATAGCCGCATCTGTCAACAAAAGCGGCGAGAACGGCGGCTGATTCGCGGGGGGCGTCAATCAAATGCTCGAAGCGCAGGCGCAGGACCCTCTGACAGCGCGAGCCCAGATTCGAAAGCGCCCGCGGGCCGTCGCGCTTGATCGAGGCCGCCATCGCCCGGCGCTCGGCGCGGCCGGCGCCGACGTTTCGAAAGGCGGCCGAAACGAGTTTCAGCATCGACTTCGCCTGTTCGTCGGGGCTGCGGTCGAGCCAGACGACGACATGGTTCGGCAGATTGTGGATGTTCAGGCGGTGGGCGTCGAGGACCTTGACCGCGCAGTCCTCGAGCCGGCCGAGCCAATCTGGATCGAAGCCGACGTCGCTGGCGCGCCGGTCTTCATAGTCGGGATGATCGCCGACGCAGCGGACGGCCGCCGCATGCAGCATCTGCATCGTCAGCGACGATCCGCAGCGCCCGAGGCCGGCGACGATGATGCAGGGGCGCGTCATGACGGAACCCTCGCGGCGTTGACGAGCTCGGTGAAATATTCGGCGGCGGCGCGGGCGGAGCGCAGCCATCCTGCGCGAACGACTTCATCCATTGCCGCCAGGGCGGACTTGGCGTCCGGCATCGGTCGGACTATCCGATAGTTGGCCTCGCAAAGCCGAACGGCGAGTTCGGCGGGATCGATTTCGATGACGAACCCCTTGACCGTCGCTTTCATGGCTTCCTCACCGCTTTGAGGGCCTCGTGCAGCGTCGCGAGGTCGGGCTCTCGCAAAACGCGGCGGGCGATCTCGCGCGGGGTCAGCCAGATCGTGCCGCGCTGATCGGGCGGCACGCTATCGTCGTCCTGCGGCCGCAGGTCGTCGAACGGGCGCATCTCGTGGTGGACGTAGACCGACTTGTCGTTGCGCGCCGCCGCGCGCAGCGCGCGCTTGAGCGGGTGCTTCTTGATCTTGCGGATCCAGTCGCGCCGGCCCACGATGATGCCGGCCTGCGGGCCGCCCAGCAGCTTGTCGCCGCTGAAGGTGACCACCTCGGCACCGGCACGCAGGGTCTCCTGGGGCAACGGTTCGCGCGGCAGGCCGTAGGGCGCAAGGTCCACCAGGCTGCCGCTGCCAAGGTCCACGGCAAAGGGAATGCCGGCCGCATGCGCCAG
>Ga0181516_10001414_pt1 | contig 18411 bp, 15 predicted proteins | sample PEATcosm2014_Bin_25_FD_121104 | JGI IMG/M metagenome (GOLD analysis project Ga0181516, IMG submission 121104) | Peatland microbial communities from MTU Mesocosm Facility, Houghton, MI, USA - PEATcosm2014_Bin01_10_metaG | ecosystem: Environmental > Terrestrial > Soil > Wetlands > Peat | place... | reverse complement strand
GACCAAACCGGTTCGGTAGCCGAAGCCTCTGCCTGCGCGTGCCCAAATCGGTCAAGCTCACCTTCCATGAGGCAGTTTCCTACTCTTGATCCGTCACGCGACATATTGCCTGAGACGCGCCGACCGCCGCCGCGACCAGGTGAAGGCGCTGTGGTGGGACACCACCGGATACGCCATCTGGTACAAGCGCCTGGAGGCCGGATGCTTCCATCCCAATGCCCACCAAGGCGTGATCAGCCAGGTCGAGCTGTCCCTGATCCTGGAAGGAATCGAGATCAAACAGGCTCGCCGGTTCCGTAGATTCCATCTGCGCGAAAGCATTGTCTGACCGTCGAAATCACCAGCATTCATCGGCATTCCAGCGTAGATTGGATGTGTGGAGAAAACGGCATCCAGAAGCGTTGATGAGACAGCAACTGTTGATCAACTCCTGATCCAGAATGCCTCGCTGAAAGAGCAGAACCGCTATCTGCGCGAGCAGGTGGAACTGCTCCGGCGCCACATCTTCGGGCACAAGAGCGAGAAGCTGCCCCCGGGCCTGATGGCCAGCTCCATCGACCTGTTCGGAGCCGATCCCGTCCAGCCCAAGCCCACCACGGTCCTGGTCCCGGCCCATAGCCGCGAGATCAAGGCCAAGCCCGGCCATGGACGCGAGACCCTGCCGGACAATCTGCCCTGCGAAGAGACCGTCCTGGACGTGCCCGAGGCCGAGAAGGTCTGCCCCTGCTGCGGCAAGGACCGGGTGTGCATCGGAAACGATGTCCGCGAAGAGCTGGACATCGTCCCTCCCCAGTTCATCAAGCACCGGTACCTCCGTCCCAAGTACGCCTGCCGTCAATGCACCGAGTGCGGCGTGGCCCAGGCCGAGCCGGTGGTCAGCTTCATCGACAAGGGAATCCCCACCGCCAACCTGGTCACCTGGATCCTCCTTTCCAAGTACCTGGACCATTTGCCCCTCTACCGGATCGCCTCCCAGTTCAAGCGCTGGGGGGTCGAGGTGGCCGAGACCACCATGGTCGGATGGATCACCGCGGTCTTCGAACTTTTGGGACCCATCCACCGGGCCATGGAACACGAGATCCGTTCCTGCGGATGTCTGCATGTGGACGAGACCACGCTGCGGGTGCAGCGGGGCGAAAAGGACAAGCTGGGCCTGGGCAAGGCCAGCGTCGACCACCTGTGGGCCATGCTGGGGCGTGCGCCCGACGGCTCCCCCGTGGGCGTGTCCTTTCTCTACGCCGACGGTAGGCAGCATGCCGTGGCCAAGACGCTGTTGGAAGGCGTGGTGTCCGGCTATGTCCACAGCGACGGGTATCCGGCCTACGACAGCTTGTGCGAGAAGCACCCCGAGATCGTCCATGCCGCCTGCTGGGCACATGCGCGCCGCAAGTTCAACGAGGCCCTGCAGTGCGGATACACCCAGGCCAACCAACCGCTCACCCTGATCGCCAAGATCTACGAGAGCAACCGTCGCATCGAGGGGTTGGTGGAAGGCTTGCGCCGCCGCTGGAAGCGCCTTGAGCGGGTCGCGTCGCAGGAGCGAATCGACCAGATCATCGTGGACCGGCGGAACAAGTGGATGAAGCCTTGGATGGACCAGATCAAGACATGGAACCATCAGGCCCGCATGGACGCTTTGCCCAAGGGAACGCTCGGGACCGCCATCGGGTACCTGCACAACCAGATGCCCAAGCTCGAACACGTCCTGTCCCACGCCAGGGTGAGCCTGGACAACAACATCATCGAACGGGCCATCCGACCCATCGCCATCGGACGCAAGAATTGGATGGTGGCCGGATCCAGCGACGGAGCCGAACGGGCCGCGCTCCTGATCTCCCTCGTTGGCACCTGCAAGATGCTCGGCATCGACCCCACCGAGTACTTCAAGGATGTCCTCCTGCGTGCACGGCTCCGGGCGGCGACGCCCGCAGCTTGCGCCGACCTCACCCCGCTCCAGTGGAAAATCGCCCGGACGAGGTAGCGCCCCTGGCTCCAATCAGGGAGAGGGGTTCACAGAGCGGTTACGCCCCAAATACGTACCGCCTTTGCCCGAAACCACGATTCGGTCCCCAAGGCTGAAAGAAAGCCGCGGTCGGCCCGGTCTCCTCAATGCCGGCACACCGAACCTCCAAGGCGATGATGTAGCTGAACAGCATGCAGTGCTTGCCGGTGAATGCTTTTTCCTCCTGGGGCATCATGAACCGCTTCGCCCGCAAGATGTTCACAGTCGTCAGTTTCCGTCCATCCACCCCACCCGTAGCGAAGCGCCAAAGGCGCCAGCCCAGGACATCAACGGGGGTCCAGGGGGGCTTGTCTATTCGGAGGGCGTCCAGCTGGCCATCGGCCAGTGTTGGCCGATGGAAGAAGTCAGCCGGGACACCCGTAGAGTTCAAGCCCCCCTGGTGGCGGTTCCCCAAGGGCCGCCAGTGGCCCTTGGGTCGCGGTACAGGGGCCCGACGGCCCCTGTAAACCAGCGCAGCTCAAGCGCGCAGCGCAAGAATTGTTTATTCCCCAAATTCCCTCCCAACCCTCGGAGATCACCATGCGCAGTGTCATCACCTTCCTTGCGGCCTCGGCCCTCGCGGCGTCCCAAACCTTCGCGGCACTTCCGGAAGGGGCACCCGCGCCCGAGTTCCAGGCGCCCGCTTCGCTGGCGGGCTCCCAATTCACGTATTCGCTCAAGGAGATGCTGAAGAAAGGGCCCGTCGTCGTCTACTTCTATCCCTCGGCCTTCACGGGCGGCTGCAATCTGGAGGCGCACACCTTCGCCCTCAACAAGGCCAAGTTCGATTCGATCGGCGTGTCGATCATCGGCGTGTCCTTGGACGACATCGCGCGCTTGAACAGCTTCTCGGCGGACTCGAACTACTGCGCGGGAAAGATCGCGGTGGCCTCCGATTCCTCCGGAGACATCGCCAAGAGATACGATTTGCACATCCACCCCGCGGCATCAGGTCTGAAGGACACGCGCGGTGTCGAGATCGACCATGGCTTCGCGGAGCGCACAACCTTCCTGGTGAACACCGACGGCAAGATCTTCGCGAGCATCGGCGGCATCTCTCCGGCGGAAAATGTCGACAAGACGCTCGAAGCCGCCCGCCAACTCGTCGCGAGCAAGAAAACAGGGAAGTGAGCCCGAAAGCAGCTGTCGACACCCAAGGGAACCGTCCGGGCTGTCCCCGTCTGAGTTGAACGCCTCGGGAACCGGCAAGTCCCACGACCTCCACAACGTCGACACAGTACGCCCTGACCCAGTGAAGAAAGTTCTTGCTGAAACTACGTCTCTGACGTATACTCACTGGAGTAGCTGGCCGAGGCCACCGGACCTCAGACCGAGGTAACCGAGAGGAGGAACCGGCAGGAAAGGGGTTCGTGAGCGAAAAGGAGCCGATTTTCTGGACAGTGGTGGAGCTTGCGGGGTTCAAGCGTGCCGCATTGCGGTTTTGGTCCCAAGAAGACTACGACGGCATCATTTTGGAAATTGCGAAGCATGCCCCAACGGGTGACGACCTTATACCAAATTCAAGAGGCTGCTGGAAATCACGGAAAGCAATTGGTGAATCTGGGAAAAGTGGTGGAGCAAGAGTGATTTATTACATCAACAGAAGAAAGCAAACCATTATTATGCTGACCGTCTATCAAAAATCAGAACTCGCAAACATCCCAGGGAACGTTCTCGCGGGCTTAGTCAAGCAGTTGGAATAGGTTTCGGCCTGTTTTTCATCTGTATTTCGATTTGAGATGAAACTTCTTTTAGAAGGTAAGGGTATGACAAAGAAAAAGGGTCCACTTTCACAGAAGGAAATCGCTGAATGGGAAAATGGTCGGGATCTCCTCGCAGAGATCAAGGCGAATATTTCCGAAGGCAAAGCAACCCATCGGGTGGTGGAAGTTTCCGATGCAATCCACGCTCGCAGGCTGAGCGGGATTTCTCAGTCCGAATTTGCGAACAAGATCGGCGTTTCCATTCGCACCTACCAGGAATGGGAACAGGGGCGACGGCAACCGACCGGAGCCGCTCGAGTCCTTCTGCGACTCATTTCGAAGAAACCGGAGTTGGTCTCGGACCTTGCTTGATGGTTCGTGCCGGCTTCTTGAGCAAGAAGAATGGTCATAAGTACATGACTATTCTTCGAAAGCCAGGTACTTTGCCCTCGAGTGGCGCATGGTCATTATTATCCGACCAACTTGGCTCTAGTCCAATTTGGACACCGAGCGGTGAGCGTATCGAAATCTGTGGGGCCTGTGGAAAAAACCAATCGGACTAGAGTTTGGTTGGATGCGTATCTGTATGGGACACCAAGTGCGAGATTGCCCTGGCCCTGGTAGGGCATCCCCAATTCAAACCCACCAAAGGTGTCGACTTGGTTGCCAGCAAGCGGGATCGCAGGCGAGAGTAAAGTGGGCTTCCGGTATTCCCGACCACCACTGGTCACAAAATTGGAATCGAATTGAAAAATCATCACGTTTTTGGACTGCGAGAATTGAAACCAAACCTCGGTGGAATCAGGCAAGGGGTATCCTGACGATGGACTTGCTATGAACTCGTAAGCCGGAACAATCGTGACCGAATCCTTGGATAAATTTTGAACTCTGGTGTTCAATTGAGGGAAATTCCCAAAAACATATCCGTACCCATTCAGATCACAGAAGATGGTATTGGGTAAAAATTTCAAGTTCCCCGCCAATGTGGTGCCCGCCAAAATCGCAACCGAGGCCAAAAGGATCCGTATGAGAATATCTCCCTTAGTTCGAAGTCTGTTCCGAATCTACCTCCACTCAAGAATTCGAATCCCTCCATCCTTGGGCATATCCCATAGAACACCAAATTTCGAAGGACTCGAGGCCATTTGCACATACCTCACCCTGACCTCCCACGCTTCTCCCATTGCCACTCTCTGGTCGCTCTCAGCCCGCAGCGAAGCGCCAAAGGCGCCAGCCCGCGGAACCGGCACCGGGGTCCAGGGGGGCTTGGCTATTCGGAGGGCGTCCATCGAGCCATCCACGACATGCATCGTCGTACCGGCTTTGGAAGGTCGGACCCTGGCCGCGTTATCCATGGAAACCGAACTGGGACCCGCATCGACTTTCACCAGAGGTCAGGGACCGGATCGCGAGCCAACGTTGCGGCATCGGTTGTTGAAGTCGATTCATCGACTTGTCCATGCGGAATTCGGCAAGTGCGAGCGCCGTTCTCCAGGGCGGGTTACCTTCGTCCCTCGTTCGTCGACATCGGAGGGAACTTTTGGAAACGATTGGAAACGGACGCGCAAGCCTTGGTCTTTCGGTGTTGGGCATGCTGTTCCTCGCCCCACCCGCGTTTTCCCTGAACGACGGACTCGCTCTGACTCCGCCCATGGGTTGGATCTCCCTATACGCCTTTCCGAATGGTGCAAGCAGCGAATCGCTCCTCCTCCAGACGGCGAACGCCATGGCGACCTCCGGCATGAAGGACGTCGGATACCAGTACGTCATCCAGGACGACGGCTGGATATCTGGTCGCGCCGCGGGCACGGGAAAGCCGATCGCGGACGCAGCCAAGTTCCCGCACGGATTCAAGTGGATGACGGATTCCATCCATGCGCTGGGCCTGAAGGCCGGGATCTTCACCGCCGTCGGGACCCAAACGGGCTTGGGCGTTCCGGGGACGGGAAGTCTCGGCTACGAGGACGTCGACGCCCAGCAGTACGCGGATTGGGGATTCGACTTCCTGAAGAACGATTGGTGCAAGACCGCCTCGATCCCCAGCACATGGACGAACAATCCCATGGGACTCTTCAGCCGCATGAAGAACGCGATCAAGAAGACCGGGCGTCCCATCGTACTGAGCCTCTACGAGAAAGGACAATCTGGAGTCAAGACCCCGTGGACCTGGTCGGATTCCGTGGGTCACATGTGGAGGACCACGAAGGACATCGGGCCCGCGTTCACGACGGTGATCGGGATCAATCTGGACGGGAACGCCGATATCGGCTCCTTCCAGCATCCCGGCGGGTACAACGATCCCGACATGCTGGAGGTGGGCCTCACCTCGGGTGGGATGACCCAAATCGAGTTCCAATCGCACTTCTCCCTCTGGTGCGTGATGGGATCGCCCCTGATCGTGCAGATCGACCTCCGAACCATGACTGCGGCGATGAAGGACATCCTGTGCAACAAGGACGCCATCGCCGTGGACCAGGATTCCTTGGGATTCCAGGGAAGACGGACCGTGAACACCTCCGGCGGAGAGATGGTCTTCGTCAAGCGCTTGAAGAACAGCGCCACCAAAGCGGTGCTGCTGTTCAACTATTCGGGAGCGACCATGACCATCGGCGTCAAATGGACGGACGACAGCATCGGTTGGAAGTCCACGGACAAGGTGACCGTGTTCGATCTCTGGACCAAGACGAAAACCGCGAGCGTCACTGGTGGCTATTCCGCGACGAACATTCCTTCGCACGGCTGCGCCTTCTTGTTGCTGACCAACGAGGGCATGACCACCGCACTGGCACCCAAACCCTCGTCCTCGGCGTCGCTCCCGACCAACCTGCCCGCCTTCGACGCCAGCGGCCGTCGCATCGGGGGGGCTCGCGAGGATCTTGGAGTCCGGCTGAAGGTGGCACCGGACGGTCAGTCTGCGGACCAGATCTTCACGATCGGACGATGAAAGGAAACCGATTCGGGACATCGAGCGGAAGTTGGACCCGGGATTTTCCCTAGACAAGCTCCCTTGAAGGACCTACCTACTCCCCCAGCCTCTGGCGGGCCCTTCCAAGGTCACCAGAGGTCAGGGACCGGATCCTGGCGCCATCTAACGCCACCCGGTACCGCATTTCCCGAAACCGGTTCCACGGGACCTGCCCACTACTCCCGCCACCCATCCCCGCATCGAAGCGCCAAAAGTCCCACCCATTTGACGTTTCCATGATATCGCGATATCTTCTTTGCATGCCCAAGTCCGTGCGCACATTGATCGCCTTCGAGCCGGCCCAGAAGTCGTGGTTGGATCGGCGAGCGCGCTCCACCGGACGGCCGATCGCCCAACTGGTTCGAGACGCCGTCGACTTCGCACGCCGCGCCGACAGCGGCTCGGGTCGTTTGGACTGGGCGGGGGCTCTGGCGGCCATCAAGGGCATCCGCAAGGGCGAGGATGGCTTGGAGGTGCAGCGGCGGTTGCGGGAGGAATGGTCCTGAGTTTGCCGGTCGGGCCACGATGACGGGTTCCACGAGGTTCTCCGGCTGGCTTCTGGACTCCGTGATTCTCATCGATCTGCTGAATGGTGTCGACCGGGCCGAGCGATTCCTGCAAGAACGGGAGGGTTCGCTGTCGATCAGCGCGATCACCCGGGCCGAGGTTTTGGCGGGTCTGGATGCCGAGCGAACGGAAACCGTCCGCGGATTCCTGGATCGCTTTCCACTTCATCCCATCGACGCGGAAGTGGCGGACGAGGCGGCTCGCCTGAAACGAATCCATCGCTGGAGGCTTCCCGATGCTCTCCAAGCCGCCTGCGCACTGCTGCACAAGCACCGCCTGGCCACCCGCAACACCAAGGATTTCGACCCCAGAAAACTGCCCTGGGTCGAGGTTCCCTACAGAATCTGACCGAACTGGTCATTCACGCCCAGCCACCTCCCCGTCCCGCAGGGAAGCGCCAGGCCCAAAGGCTCAAGCCGCATTCTCGAGACTCACCATCCAATTCACACCGAACTTGTCCGTGCACATCCCGAAGTAGGGGCCCCACGGAGCGTTCGCGAGAGGCATCGTGACCTTCCCGCCATCCGAGAGTTTCTGGAAGACCCTGTCGGCCTCCTCCTTGTTTTCGGCCACGACGGAGACGTGGAAGTTGTTCCCGACCACCAGATCCCCACCCATTCCAGCGACCGAATCGCTGGCCATGAGGTGGACCGCATCGGTGATCGGAAGCTGGATGTGCATGATCTTGTCGCGGGCGGAATCGGGGACCGGACCCGCGAACGAGGTCTCGCCGAAGGTCTGCGCGAAGAGGATCTTGGTCCCGAAGACCCCCTCGTAGTAGGTGAACGCCTCGCGGGCGGTGCCGGGGAAGTTCAGGTACAGGTGGACGAGCTTCATGACGACTCCTTCAAGATTGAGACGCAAAAGAATCTACCGGCAAGATCGCTCCGTTCCAAGAGTCCCAACGGAACAACGGTGTTTCACCAGCCGCCCCCGATTTGGAAGAGCGCCAGGGGTGCCCACACCGGACACCATGGTGGACCCCCCTCTCCACGACGCCGCAAATCTGTTGGAAGCCGTCCCATCCGAAGTGCCGTCGCAGTGTCCGGGAAAAGGTGCAGACGATCGCGTTTTGGATGTTGCTACGGAGCAATCGGAACGGTTTCTGTCATCCTTCGAGAGTCAACCAAATGCAGCATCGCAACGGATTCGTCCAAACCCAAGCCGCGATTCCACCTGGCGGTGTTCGCACCCGCCGCCCGGCCCGTCGCTGATGTTCCCCTTCCAGCGCAGGATACGCGATTCGCTGCGGACGGATCGCAGCAAACAGAAGCACTTCGGGGAGGAGTTGCGGGCCCGCGACCTGCTCCTGACCGGCGAGTCGAACCGCCTCGCCGTGACCCTGCGCAGCATCGGGGACGCCGTGGTCACGACGGACGCCGAAGGCCGGGTGACGATGCTCAACAAGGTCGCCGAAGATCTGACCGGATGGACCTCGGAAGACGCCATGGGACGCAAGTTGCCCGAGATCTTCGTGATCCTGGATGAACGGACCCGCAAGAAGCGGGAAGATCCTGTCGCCAAGGTGCTCGAGACCCGGAAGGTCCTGAACCTTCCCGACCATACGTGCCTGGTGGCCAAGGACGGGCGGGAGATGGCGATCTCGGACAGCATGGCCCCGATCCTGGACGATGCCGGAAACCTGCTCGGTGTGGTGGTCGTCTTCCGCGACATGACCGAAAAACTGAAGCTCGCCGAAACTCTCCACCGGGTCCAGAACGTGGAATCCATCGGAGTCCTCGCAGGAGGCATCGCGCACGACTTCAACAACGTCCTCACCGGGATCTTCGGAAACATCAGCCTCGCCCGCAGATGCGCCCAGGACGGGAAGCTCGCCGAGACGTACAAGATCCTCACCCGAGCCATGGACGTGTTCGACCGCGCCAAGGGACTGACACAGCAGCTGCTGACGTTTTCCAAGGGCGGCGTTCCCGTCCGCAATATCCAGAACCTCGGAATCCTGATCCGGAACAGCACCGAATTCGCCCTCAGCGGTTCCAATGTTTCGGCGACCTTCGGCATCGCCGAGGATCTCTGGTTCTGCGATTGCGACGGGGGCCAGATCGGGCAGGTGGTCGACAACCTCGTGCTCAACGCCAGGCAGGCCACCCCCAAAGGAGGAACCGTGGAGGTGGGCGCTGGAAACCGGGTCCTGGTGCCCGGAACGGAAGACATCGCCTCCCCTCGAGGAAACTTCGTGGAAATCGTCGTCCACGACAACGGGACAGGCATGCCGCAGGAGATCCTGTCGAAGATCTTCACGCCCTTCTTCTCCACCAAGTCCACCGGGAACGGCTTGGGGCTCGCGGCCGTCTACTCGATTGTGCAGCGGCACGACGGCTGGATGGAAGTGGAATCGGAAAGCGGATTGGGATCCACGTTCCACGTATTCCTCCCCGCCGATCCGGGTAGCACCGTCGGGTGTTCGGACGACTCCTCCCATCTCTCGGACATTCCATCGCGCAAAGGACGGATCCTGGTCATGGACGACCAGGAATACATCGTGCACTTCATGACGGAAATGCTCGAATTCCTGGGGTACGAGCCCACCACGACAAGAAACGGAATCGAAGCCGTCCAAGCCTTCCGCCTGGCCGAGGAGCAAGATGACCCGTTCCTGGTCTGCATCCTGGATCTCACCATCCCCGGAGGAATGGGGGGAAAGGACACGGCCAAGGAAATCCTCGCCATTCGCCCGGATGCCTTGCTGGTCGCTTCGAGCGGCTACACCGACAATCCGGCGGTCATCGAGCCGAGTGGTCACGGATTCGCCACCAGCCTGGTCAAACCCTTTCGAATGGAGGACCTCGCCCTGGTCCTGGAAACCCTCCTGGCGCACGAGCGGTCCGCAGTCCAGGGGGACTGAGGGCCCCAGTAAATTTTAGACTACGTCGCATTCCACCCTGGGGAGGCAAACCATGAAGGCAGTGGTCATCGGGATCGGGAGCGGCGTCGGCATGGATGCCGTGATGGCCGTCTATCCCCGTCACAAGGTGGTGGTGGATGCATTCGTCGCACGCGGCGAAGTGATCGGGATCGGCCCGTTCACCGACAATGGGGGGAACATGGCGATCTTCCGCAGCCGCCAAGCCGCGGAGGAGTTCGTCGCGCAGGACCCCTTCATCCCGGAAGGTCTGATCAAGTCCTTCGAAATCCGCGACTGGGGCGACCAGATGCTCGTCTAGAGGTGCGGGCTAGGCAACGCCATCTCCTCCGGCCTCACCCCGCGAACACGTACGCGCAGATGTCCGACAGGACCAGCAGGACCGCGGCGGCGATGTGGACCTTCGGAAGCATCGTCCCAACCTTTCTGGCCGCCATCATCGCGATACCCGTCCCCAGTTGCACCAGGATCATCGAACCCATCGCGACAACCGGGACCCAGATCCAGTTCGAGGTGTGGGCCATGCAAAGCCCGCGGACGATGAATCCGAAACCCGTGGTGAACCAGGCGTAGAGGAAGACATGGATGGCCAGTTTCGCCTTGCCGTAGGGTTTTCCGCCCCTGCCCAGGAAATATCCGACGATCATCGTTGTCAGGATCAGTATCCCCTCCACCAGGAAGGGCAGTTGAGTTGCATTCATTTGAAGCTTCCTCCATCGCCAGATCGTGGTCCCTCCGCATCCGCTCTTGTCGATGGATCCAAGCGGTCCAGTTGGCGTTCTTGGGAATATCTAGGAACATCGCGGCACGGTGTTCGTCGCGCCGGTCGAGGCCAGCGGGAAGTACCGGACCCGACGCCATTGGGCATTGTGAGGGAAGTGTCCCTGTGGGGAAAAGGTTCGGACCCTATTCAGGCGTCAAAAAATATTTCGTGCTTTTCAATTCGCCCTCCTTGGTGATTTCCTTCCCCAAGAGGTTCTTCAGAATATGCGGAACACGTTCGGGTTTGATTTCCAATCGTTCCGCGATTTCGGAACGCCTGTATTTCTGTCCATCCCTTCCGAACACGGCGATGATCTGGGCATCCGTGATCACGGTCTTTTTGCGAATGCTTTTGACACCGCAGGCGACGGGAGCATCGAAGCAGAAAAGCTGGTAGCCCCGCTCCATGACGCTCTTCCACTCCGCTGCCGTTTTTGCGGCATTCAGCCCCGTGGTGAAAATTCGTATGCGATCCGAATTTTCTTCGCGCCATTGGGCGGCCTCTTTTGCTTCCATTCCTCTCAATTCGGTGGCAATCCGGATGATCTCATCGAGATTTCCATTCTTTTGGGCAACCAAAAGAGCCGCTTCGAGGTTGATGGTTGAAAGGGACATAATGGCCGCCCGTCCGCGAATTCTCAGCTAATTGGACAAGTTACGAAGATCTTTGGGCGCAGAACAGGTTTTTCTGAAAATGATCCCCGGCGGTAAGCATGTCCGCAGGCCTGGGCCGCAGGAAACCGCCGCCGACGGGGTCAGACGGAAACTGGATAAGCGCCGCATCCCGGGTGGATCGACCCTGGACCGGGGCCATCCGGTCCGAGCCGTTGGGGCACCGCCGAGGCGAGATCCTGGTGGATGTCACGGTGGTTCCTGGGGCTATTTGGGTCAGCGGGTCTCCAGGCTGGGTTGATTCGCCTTCGCCAAGAGGGCATTTCCGTCATCTTCAAGCGCAACGGGTGGATGGCACGGCTATCGCTTACAATAGCGGCATCGGGAAAAAGTCCCGACTCACCCACCTAGGAGAGAATCATGAAGAAGATACTGATCGCAACCGCAATCCTCGCCGGTTTCACCTTTGCCGCGGGCCCCAAGATGGACACCGCCAAGCTGGACAGCCTCCGCAAAGCCCGCATCGTCGTGGTCGACTCGATCGTCGCCATCGACAGGGCGAAGGATTCCACCCTGTTCGCCGACCTCCGCAAGGCCGTTCCCGATTCCCTCAAGGGCAAGCTGGACACCGCCGCGAAGGGCTGGAAGCTTGGCGAAGGCAAGCACGATTCCACCAAGGTCGATTCCCTCAAGAAGGTCTACATGGGCAAGCGCGACTCCCTGATCTCCAAGATCAAGGACACGGTCACCGCGGACAAGATCAAGGCCCGCATCGCGGTGCTCGAAGCTGATCGCGCCCTTCTCAAGGCCAGGCTCGACGCGCGCAAGGCCGAGATCGACGCCAAGATCGCCGACCTCAAGAAGAAGTCCGGCAAGTAAAAGAGTCCCACAGGCAGGAAAATCGGGACACGGGTCCGGCGGGATTTATCCCGCCGGACCTTTTTTGTGTGCGCACACGAGTTCAGTACACGGCAGGGAACACAATTCGGCGGTGATCTTCAGGTTGTGTGGCGCAATCGATCGGATCGGGTTAGCTTCACCTTGTCGCCCGGGAGGAGCGGGGAAAATGGATGGATTCGTCTGGAAATAGGCGAAGAGTCCGTTCCCTTCCTTGGCGTTGGATTCTCATCCGGGAGAATCCAGGATCCAGGAGGAAGCATGTCCAAGTTCCGACTTCCAACAGCGATTCTGCTCGCCACGACGGCGGTGGCGGTTCCCGCGTTCTCGCAGGTGGTGGACTTGGGTGCCACCATCCGCGACTTCAACAATTCCGACTCAAGCTTCAACGACAGGCCGAACTGCCCGGGGACTGGATACGTCCAAAGCGTGCTCGGGCCCAACCGCAAGCCCATCCCCACACACAAGATCGACTTGGGCTGCAACCCGGGCGATTCCCTGCGCATGGCCAACGATTGGTTCACCACCGACCCCACCTACACGCAGAGCGCCACGACCTGCATCGACATCCCGATGTCCGTGGACAGCAACGGGACCTACACCTACAGCAACCCCTACTTCTTCCCGCTGGACACCTTCACCACCTTGCCCAACGGCAAACCCAACCCGTTCGACGTCACCTATCGGGGGAACGACAAAAAACTGCACAATTTCAGCTTCTGCATGGAGATGCACGGGAATTTCGACTACAAGACCGGGCAAACCTTCAATTTCATCGGAGACGACGACGTCTGGTTCTTCATCAACAACCATTTGGAGGTCGATCTCGGAGGTGTGCATGCCGCCGAATCGGGGGCTGTGAATCTGGACACGCTCGGTTTGACGCCCGGCCAGACCTATCCGTGGGATTTCTTCTTCTGCGAGCGGCACACGGTGGGTTCCGACATCCTGATCAACACGTCCATGAACCTCCGGACCACCTCCAACTTCTCCATCCAGGATTCCGCCCTGGGCGTTTCCTACCACTTGTATTCCTTGTGGGTGGACCAGTCCGACGCCTCGGCTTGCGTGGCGACGGCCTCCCGGTTCAGCGGAGTCGGCCAGTTCACACTGACGGGAACCGGCCTTTCGGGGAGTCGCACTCTGCCCACCGGCACCTCCTACGGCGGGATCAAGGTGGCGACGAACCTGGGATCGGTCGCCCTCGACAGCGCGGCCATCATCGGACTGGCACCGGGCAACTACGTCCTGCACATCTACCAGCAGGGCAGCACCACGAGTTCCAAGGACGTGCCATTCGTGGTACCACAGATGATCCGCGCCCTGAAATTCACCGATGCCAACGGATCGAGCCTCGACCTCGCGCCCGTGGTCACCGACGTCTACAAGGCCGTTCCCGTCTTCCTCCAGGCATACGAGAACTCCATCGCGTGCACCACCTGCGGCGATACCGTCGCCCTGACGGTCGGAAACCCGAACCTGCGCATCCTGAACTCCGCCACCGGCACCGCGATCACCTCCGTCACGCTGGTCCGCGGCAAAGCCGAAGTCTGGGTCGTTTCCAATCTCCCCGTCGATTCCACGCAGGTCACGGCCCAGTCGGATTCCGCTCCGGCTCCCGCTGTGCGGTGGCCGGTGAGCGTTCTCGCCCCCACGTTGGTGTTCCTGGATTCGACGGGAAGGATCCTCACCCAGCTCCCCGCATTGAACCTCCCCGTCGGTGCGCAGACGACCATCCGGGTGGAACTTCTCACCAGCACCGGCGCGGTCTGCACGGCCTGTTCGGACTCCATCGCGTTGGCCGCATCCACCAATCGACTCCAATTCCTGGGCAACTCCGGACAATCCGTCACCAGCATCTTCCTGCAAGGGGGCAAGGCCTCCTTCCTGCTCACCGGATGGGCCCCTGTCCAAGCCGGATCCTTCTCCGCGACCGCCTACACCCTGCAGACAGGTGCCACCTGGACCCCAGTCAACATCGTTCTGGGTCCGATCACCGGCACGCTCATGGACTCCAACGCCGACGGAAGGGCCGATCTTCTCCGTCTGACGCTTCCGGTCGACGCCAGCGCGTTCAAGACCGTCCTGGTGAGCTGGCCGGACACGAACGGGATCCTGCAAACCCATGCGGCGAGCATGCCCGTCTCCGGATCGAAATTGACGATCGGCTTGCCTCCGTTCGAGTTCGGAGCCACAAGTTGCCCGGCCACGGGTTGCGCGAACCTCGGCCAGGTGGTGATCGTCCACGGTGCGGACACCGCCTTGATTCCATTCCCGGTCATGGACGGGGTGACCCCCATCCCCACCCTGGCGCAGTACAGATTTTCCGCCACGGGACTGACGCCGGACACCGTGGTGGTCCATTTCTCCGAGATGGTGAGCCATTCGAACGCGGCCATGGCCCCTTGGGTCTCCACGGGGCGCCCCAGCGTCGACAGCCTGGGGAATGCATTGACGCCCATTTCCCCGGCTTGGCTCGCCGACAACGGCAAAGAAGCCTCGTTCCTCGTGGACAGCACCTTCGGGTTCCAGTTCGGCGACTCCTTGCGCATCAGCGCGGCCCCGACGGGGGCTCTGTCCGACACCTCCGGGAACGTACCGGGCTCCTCGGCATGGTGGACCCCGATCCTCTGGGGCCAGCCGCCGGTGACCCTGACCTTGGGCGTTCCCCATCCCGTGGTGCGGTTCGGAGAGATTCCCGTTCCCGCGGAGGAATCCCCAGTCACTCTTCTGATCCATCCCGACCTGACCCAATCCACGGTGTGGACGGCGCCTCAGGGGCCGACCCCCAGCGGTTTGGACACAAGATTCGGGGGTGTGGTGCTGCGCCTCAACCGCATTCCCGTGACTCTTGGCATGTATGTATACGACAACCTGGGCGTATTCGTCCTCAACCAAGATCTCTCGAGTCTGGACACCCTGATCTCCTCGGGCGTCCTGACCCGGGATCGGCGCGGCGACTACGAGATCTGGCTGGCCTGGAACGGCAAGGACGCCAAAGGGCACGCCGCCGCCACGGGAGTCTACTCGATCCGCGTCTTCGGCTGGCTCAAGGACGGTGGCCAAACCTACCTGTTCAACGTCCTGAAGAAGCAGGGACTGCACCGACTCGTTCCCAACTGAGGACGATTCACCTCTTGTCTTCTCCCGCGCGAAGGCCCACCAAGCGGATCTGGTCGTGTTCGGCCACCTTCAGGGCCACCGTGCTTCCCGACGGAATCCGTCCCAAAAGATTCGCCAGTTGGGACGCGGACGTGGCCGGGACGACCTTTCGGTCCGGATCGATGACTTCGAGGATGGCGATCCCCGCCGGGATCCCCTTCTCCTGGGCGGGCGATCCCTGCGCCACATCCACGACCAGTACGCCGTGGATGGACGCGGGCAATCCGTTTGCCGTCCTTTCCTTGTCGCCGAGTTCGCCGAGCTTGAGCCCGAAGCGCGGCACCAGGTAGGTGCCGTCGGGTCCTTCCATGGCGGCCATGGAGGAATCCTCGACCGTGGAGCCCAGCTTGCCCAAGGTCACGGAAAGATCGGTCTCCTTGCCGTCCCTGAGCACATGCAGGCCCACCTTGGTCCCGGGGCGCATGGCCGCCACCCGGTTTCGCAGGTCCGCGGAACCCGTGACGGGCTTGCCGGCCAGTTCCAGCACGATGTCTCCCGCCTTGGCTCCGGCAGCCATGGCCGGGGATCCGGGGGCCACCTGCACGACCTTGGCACCATTGCGCCCCGGAATCCGCAGAGCGTCCGCCAGTTCGGGATCCACGTCCTCGATGACCATCCCCAGCCAGCCTCGGGTCACCACGCCGTCGTAGATGAGGTCTTCCGCGATTCGCTTCGCCATGTCGATGGGGATCGCGAAGGAAATTCCCTGGTATCCCCCGGAACGAGACCAGATGCTGGAGTTGATCCCGACGACCTCTCCCTTGAGGTTCACGAGCGGCCCCCCCGAATTGCCCGGATTCACCGCGGCGTCGGTCTGGATGTAGTCGGAGTAGCCCTCGCCTTCCATTTCGTTTCGGCCCAGCGCCGACACGATTCCGGCGGTCACGGTGTTGCGGAACATGTACGGATTGCCCAACGCCAGCACCCATTCCCCGATCCGCAATTTGTCGGAATCGCCGAACGCCGCCACGGCGAGCCTGGTCTTTCCCGGATCGATCCTGATCACGGCCACATCGGCCTTCTCGTCGATGCCCACCACCTTGGCGTCGAAGCGGGTCCGGTCGGGAAGTTCGACCTTGATCTCGTCCTGGTCCTTCACCACGTGGGCGTTGGTGAGGATGTACCCGCGGGCGTCGATCACGAACCCCGAACCGCCGCCCATCTCCTTGCGCTTCTGTTCCGGCGGTGGGCCCTCCTGCTCCTGCGGGAACCCGAACAGGAAGGGAAGGGGTATTCCTTGGGCCTGCACCTCGATGGTCCTGGTGGTGTACACCGTCACCACCGCGGGCTGCACCTGCTCCACCACCGCGGCGAACGCGTCCGACAGTTCCTGCGCGACCGCGGGGGGCTTGGCCAGCTCCGGCCCCTCGCCCAGATGGAGGCTCCCGCGCACGGGCCTGGCGGTGTCGGCTGCGGACCATCCGACGGTTCCAAGGAGAAGGATGCAGGAGAGGGTGGCCGAGTGACGCACGAGGGGTTCCTTTCTCTGAAGTTGGTGGGGGAAAAATTTATATGGAAGAAGACCGCCCGACCCGTGTTCCCCCTTTGAAACGGTGACGGCCCGTCCCGGGAGAATCGGTTTCGTCCGGACCCGGGAAGAGTATTCTTCCCGTGGTCGTCGCGTCCACGGTCCCAGGAGGTCCCATGCGCCCCATCCCCATCCAGATGCTTGCCTTTGCCGTCTCCCTCTGCGGGGCGGTCGAGCCCGCCCTGGAGATCACCGTATACAACGCCGACCTCGCCCTGGTCAAGGATCGCCGCGGGATCGATCTCCCCAAGGGTCGGTCCAGCCTGCCTTGGGAGGGCGTGGCGCAGACCCTGGACCCGAGTTCCGCGAGTTTTTCCTGCCCGGGAGCCCGGATGCTGGAGCAGAACTACCGCTACGACCTGGTGTCGCGGGAGGTGCTTCTGCGGAAGTATCTGGGCCGCGAAGTCACGTTGGTGCGCGAGACGCAGGCACAGGACGGGAAGACCGTGTCGTCGGAAACAACGGGACGGATCCTGTCCCTGGAGGGAGATCGCATCACCTCCCTGGAGTCGGGAGGGAAGATCCTGCTGGATCCGCCCGGCAGGGTGGTGCTGCCGAGCCTGCCCGAAGGGCTGCTGGTGCACCCCACCCTGGTGCTGGATCTGCAGAGCCCCGAGGGAGGCCGGGCCGCCGCGGAACTCCGCTATCTCTGCCACGGGATTTCATGGCAGGCCGACTACATCGCCGTGCTCGATTCCCTGGACCAGTCCATGGATCTCGACGGCCTGGTCACCCTGGTGAACCGTTCGGGCACCTCGTTCCGTGACGCGAGACTGAAGCTGGTGGCGGGGGACGTCAACCTGATTCCGGCAAATCCCAGACCGCAGGCCATGTCCAAGGCGTTCCTGGCGCGAGGTTCGGGGGCGGCCATGGACGAGGCCGTCCCGGGCTTTTCCGAGCAGGGTCTCCTGGAGTACCACCTCTACTCCCTGGGCAGGCCCGCGACGCTCCTGGACAACGAACAGAAGCAGATCAGCCTGCTGTCGGCGCAGGGGTCCGCGGTGCGAAAGAGGTTCGTGTTCGACGAATCCCTGGGCTCCAGGTACTGGTGGTGGAACGGCGACGCGGACACCAAGGAGGGGCGGAAGCTCGCCGTGATCGTGGATGTGGAGAACAAGGAGTCCAACCATCTGGGCATCGCCCTTCCGAAGGGCAAGGTCCGCGTCTACAAGGCCGACGCCTCGGGACAGCTCCAGTTCGTGGGCGAGGAGTCTGCGCGGCAGTACTGTTGGCGGATTTTCGGGTTTCCTGGTTTTGGGGTAGGTCCTGCCGATATTTGGTCTGGTGTGGGTTGGATGCGCCCTTTGGAGGCTTCCCTTACTCTGGTTT
>Ga0181516_10001413_pt1 | contig 18416 bp, 11 predicted proteins | sample PEATcosm2014_Bin_25_FD_121104 | JGI IMG/M metagenome (GOLD analysis project Ga0181516, IMG submission 121104) | Peatland microbial communities from MTU Mesocosm Facility, Houghton, MI, USA - PEATcosm2014_Bin01_10_metaG | ecosystem: Environmental > Terrestrial > Soil > Wetlands > Peat | place... | reverse complement strand
TTCAACGAGGCGATGATCTCGGTCACCGGCCGTCCGCCCCAGGCATAGAACTTCTCCTCGGCAAACGCGCAGTTCCACTCCCCCAAGGCCTGCTTCCAGGCCACGTAGTGGAGCGGCATCGAGTCGGCAATCGTGCCGTCGCAGTCGAACAGGTATGCTTTGAACGGGCCGGTGGGAATCTTCAGCTTCATGTGCGGAAAGGGCTCCTGCGGGATCGTGTGCGCGCCATCCAGCTTCAGGCGTCTCATCTCATTTTACCGGCCCGCATTCGCCGTCCTTTGGCTAGCGGGCTGCAGCGCGCTCTGAGGTCGTCGCGCTGCCGCCTTCACCGGCCTTGGTCGGCTCCATCCTCAGTGCGTCGTTGAACCGGTTAAAGTAGTTGAACAGTCCGATCGCGCACAGCAGTTCTACAATCTCGCCCTCGGTGTAATAGCTGCTCAATTCTGCAAATTGCTCGTCACTCAGGTCGTGAGCATTGCGGGTGACCGTCTCGGCTAGCCGCAGTGCAGCCTTTTCTGCCAGCGTAAAGTCGCCGCGGGTCGCCCAGTCGGCGAGGTTTTCCAGTTGTTCGTCGCGCCAGCCCAGGCCCTTGGCCAGCATTGTGTGGCTGGCCAGGCAGTAAGGAGTGGCATTCACCTGGCTGGTCCGCACAATGATCAACTCCTTCAGCCTGGTCGACACGGTACCTGTGTTGAGTACCGCGCTGAAGTGGGCCTGCATCGTGGAAAAAATCTCCGGTCGATGCGCCATGACCCGGAACATGTTGGGTACATTGCCGCGGTGGGCGAACGCTTTATCGTAGAGAGCGGCGATATCGGGCGTGACTTGGCTACGCTCCATCCGTGAAATACGCGACATAAATCCTCCTCTTGATCCTCCATTCATGGTAATCGCCACCGGGTAGGCGCGCTCTGCATGCGGTGGATGCAGCAGGCGGTATCTAACTCCCACCGTGGCGCACCGAAAGGCGTTGTCGCCGCGAATATTGGTTGGCGCCATGGAAACGCGTCAGTCACTCTGCCTGACTCAACGTTGGTCCCGCGCCGAACCACACGCTTCCCAGCCGCGGGAGCGTGCCGACTTTAAAAGCCTCATAAGGCTCTCGAAGCAGCAGGCCGTCGTGACTCCAGTTCAGTTCGCAGGATTCGCGAAGCTCTCGCTTCGGGATTTTTGACGCAAACCGCGCACTCTGCTACCTTGGTAGTGGACAATTTAATGAAATAGACACTCCTCAGTAGCTCAATGGCAGAGCATTCGGCTGTTAACCGAAGGGTTGTAGGTTCGAGTCCTACCTGAGGAGCCAATAGATTTTCGACCTTTCGCTCCCCTCAAAAAGCATACTTAGCGCATTGGACACTCGGTCCATTTTGGTTCAATCCGAGCGCTCGATTTACACTTCTCATTATTGGCGCAGCATCCTCTGCTTAGATCGTGCGCTCCCTGCCGTCGCGCGTTGGCCTCCAGCCGGACAGAATCTCGGATGTTCGCGAGTTTAGCACTCGCGATGCGCTGATAATTGCGAGATCAAAACACATCCTGCCAAACCATTACAGATCGCGAATGAAAAGTTTGGTCCGACAGGCGTTTACGCGTATACTGGAGATTCGGCAAGCCGGCGGCGGTGTGTGTCTACACCCGTTCCGATGGGCCGCCCCGGCATAGAGGCTGGGATCGGGCGCAACCAAGGGCGCCCCAATGGCGGCAAATTCCGGCGGCACGAAACACAAAAAGTTTGGAGCTAAGTCATGGCACAAGTATGCGATATCTGCGGCAAGGGTCCTCAGTTCGGCAACAACATCTCTCATGCCCATAACGTTACGCGGCGGCGCTGGAGCGTGAATCTGCAGGCTGTCAAGGCGCTCGTCAACGGCAACGCGAAGCGGATTCGCGTTTGCACAAGCTGTATCAAGAGCGGAAAGATCGCGAAAGCGTAGAGATTGGCGGGTGACCGCCGCAGTCCGTTCGAAGCGCGATTCTAAAGGTCGACACGAACCCCGCCAGCGAAGGCGGGGTTTTGTTGTGTCCCTGCGAACTCGGACAATAGCGGAGTGCGACTTCGAGAGCGCAACTGAAATGGGCCCTCGGTATCTACCTTTCCGATTGAGAGTTTGGCGGAGTGGTTTCCGGTCGAGCAGTAGAGCCTGCCCTCGCCATCCCACAGCCAAACAGCAGCCGAATCATTCGCGCTTTCCTCCCAGCGGTAGCAATTCGAAATAGGACCGAAGGTCAAACAGTTCCAAAATGGCACTGGGCGGTATCTTTTTTAGGGCGGCCATAGCAAAGTCAAATAACCGCGGCTCAGGAAGCCATCTAAACATTTGAAAATGAACAGTTAAACCTCCACGATTGCATTGCGTTCAATTTCAGTCGATTTGGTTAAGCTTGAAACATTCAATGCGATAGAGACTGGAGAGGCGGGAATGCGGCCTCTCGCAAAATCTAGATCGGGCCACTTTCGCTGCCGTATGCAGATGCGCGAGGAGAAGTCAAAGCGTATTTAAGGCTGCGCAGGTTGGAGGATGTTGCGAGCGTCAAGATCGCGCTCCAACTTGGGATAAGCCCGGCGGGGCCTTGCGCTTGGCGAGGACCGGCGGGCGCTTAGGACATCGCTTACACCTATTTTCAGAGAGACGCAGGGGCAATCGCAGTGCGATTGCCCTTTTTTGTTTTCTTCTAGCGGGTTTGGATACAAGTGAAGGGTGGCGCGGGAATGGCAAGAAAATGGTCATGTCAGCGCAACATCGTGGCGCCGCGGCAGAGCGGCGTGGGAAAAGGAACGGAAAGAAGGCTGAAGGCCGCAGCGCTACAAACGTAGTGAGGGCAGCGGGCAAGACTGTGCAGGAGTTCAGCGACGGCCTTGCGGACTCGCTGATGTCGAGTGCATTGCGGGGCGATACGGCGACCTTTCGCTACCTCCTCGAACTTTCGCAGGAGCCCTCCGGGGGACTACCGCAGGAGGTGGTGCACTCGCTGAGGAGTCTTGCGGAGGAGTTGGCAGCCGAGCCTCAATGGAACGAGAGAGCGGCGGATAACGCGGCGGAGACGGGCAAAGGGGAGCCGGAGAGTTAAGAATGGCAGCTTCCCACGCTCAAGAAATACACAACAACAACCTGACAAACAAGGCAAGCTGGGTGACAAGACGTGCATCGACACGTTTTGGCAGCGAGTTACGGAGTCTGTAGCTCGCTGCCATTATGTACGCAACTCCCAAAGAAAAGGAAGAGTGACGGATGAAGCTCATGAAAAGAGAGTGGCCGCGGACCGGCGGATGGATCGGACATTGCTTGACCTTGATGGGCTTTATCGCATTGGAAATTCTAACCATGACGCCCTCCTGGTTGGCCACGGCGCAGGTAGTGACCACAACAACGGTCCAGGGGACAGTCTACGAAGCCAACGGAAGTGCTGGGGCGGGAACGCTGGACTTGAGTTGGCCCGCCTTTGCCACGGCAGGCAATCAGGCTGTGGCAGCCGGCCGTATGACGGTTCCCATCGCCCCGGATGGATTCATCAGTGTGAACCTGACTCCGAACCTGGGAGCAACGCCCGCAGGCCTTTATTACACAGCTGTCTATCACATGAGCGACGGCACCACGAGCACTGAGTATTGGGTTGTGCCGGCCGCGGCGCAAGCTAGTTTGGGTCAAGTGCGCGCGCAAGTGATGCCTGCGGCGCAGGCGGTGCAGGCCGTGAGCAAGGCATATGTCGACCAGTCCCTCGCGGAGTTAGCCGAGAGCCTGATCACGGTGAACGGCGGCACGATGACCGGCCCTCTCTACCTGAGCGAAGATCCGACACAGAGCATGCAGGCGGCAGACAAGCATTATGTGGATGCAAGTGCAGCGAAGGCAGTCCCCTTGGCAGGCGGGAACATGACAGGAGCGCTGACGGCTCCGGCCGTGAATGGCGTGGAGTCTCCTGCGGCTGGGAGCTCGCAGACAACGCTACAGGCGGCAATCAGCGCGGCCGGCGCCGCGGGTGCGCTGCAGATTCCCCCGACATATACCGGTACCGACGGGTTTACGAACCCGAACGGAATCTACGTAAATGACTTGCGCTCGACTGTCGCACAGCAGTCCGAGCGGAGCGTGAAGGAGTTCGGCGCCGTATGCGACGGAACGACGGATGATACGACGGCCCTGCAGGCGGCGATCAACTACGCAGAGGTACAGGGCGTAGCCTTGACGATTCCCCAAGGAACCTGCAAGACGCGCACTCTGATCTGGCATGGGGAATCAATTGGCGGCCTTGGCAGGCAGGTTTCGGCTCTGATGGGGTTTCCTGGACAAGATGTGCTGGCAACGGTGCCGGACACCACGAACATGCTTTCGAACACGCATCTGCACGATTTGACCATCTACGTGGATCAGAGCGTGGACGTCTCCTGTTCCGCAGCGAAAGGACGCGCGCCGGCGGGGAGCTGCACCGCGAATCGCCCGCTGGAGGTGAACTCAGTTTTCTCTCCAGGCGGGAACGGACTCACAGGGACTGTGGGCGCGGGGACAGCATGGGCCATTGGCAATTGCGCAATCGCGATGGCCGCCTCAACTGGGATTGGAGGCAATGGGCTGCGGGTAGCTGAGATCGAGAATGTGGAGATAGCGGCTACCGGGGTGGATCCTATGGCTCAGTATGCCGGCGCTCACTCCACGCACACTTGCGGCATGTATCTGGAGCAGTGGCCGCAGTGGAGCGAGTTCCGGAACATCGACATTCGCGGAGTAAATACGGGCATAGCGATTCCGGCGCTGCCGGTGACAACGCCGGCAGGGCTGAACGCGGACTCGAACAGTTGGCGGAACATTACCATCCAAGCTGCGCATGGATTCGTCGCGGGAGCAGGTTCGAACAACGTGCTGGACAACGTTGTGTCGATGGTGAGCAATTCTGCGGCGACGTCGGAGCCCCCCACCGGGCTCGTGCTGGACTTTGCAGGCAGCCAACAGGGATGGACGGTGCGCAATGCGGTTGTATTGCCGACTTGGGATGCGGTGAAGCCGACCCTGACAGTAGTTGCTGCCGGAGGCGCGGTAACCGCGGTTGCGGCGGGTCCGGAGCGGGGGCTGGGATTCGATCCGTATGGCACCCAGGTTCCGTTGGCGTTCAGCGGCAGTTGCACTGCGCAGGCTGTGGGCCAGGTGAACATGGACGGATCCATAGGCACGATCACCGTGACACAGGGCGGATCTGGCTGCTCTGGCACCACGACAGCAACCATAAACGTGGCGGGGACCTGGAATACCGCGGCTCCTGTCAACCTGGTTAGCGGTCAAAACATGTCGCTTTTTGCCGGAAACCTATTGAAAGGGAATGGTGGATATACAGTTTGGACTGCTTCTGCGTCGCAGAGCTTTGGTACTCAGTTGGACGGAGGCGGCGGCGCTCTGCCAGGCGGCGGAACCTATTCTGCACTTGTGGGAAGCAATCAAATTGGCAATGCTTACCCGGTCGATCAGTTCCCAGGATCGGATTTCGGGGCCAAGTTGCAGGCTTGTGTTAACGCAGTGAGTTCGGCATATGGCGGGGCTTGCGACGCGAGGAATTTTACTGGAAGCCTTTCGATGGGGTCGAACCTGACGATTTCTACTGCCAACACCAGTGTGCTGCTGCCGTGCGCGACGATTTCTACCGCGAACCAACTGATCGTGACGGCAGGAACGAGGAACGTGACCCTTCGCGGTTGTGCGTTGCGGGGAACGAGCAAAGCCAGCGGAAGCCAAGGCGGCACGGTCTTTCTTTACTCAGGCGCAAATGCCATGATCCAGGTCGGCGATCCGACTTATGCGGCAGACACGCAGGGATTCCATCTGGACGACGTAACGATTAATACAACTGCGTCATCAAAAGCGACAGCGCAGGCGTTGGCCGCATATCGGACACAAGAAATGGATCTCGAAAGTCTGTACTTCCTGGGTAACTCAAACCAGACAGGAATGACGCTGGACGGCACGGGGAATTACACAGGTGGAACGTTCCTTGACAACGCGTTGAGTGGATTTCAGACGGCCGTGAACGCACTTGGCCACCAGGTTTCGAATGCGGCGACAACAGACTGGTTAAACGCCAGTACGTTTGTGCGGCTGCACATAGATTGCCCGACGAGCGGAGGCAACCCGATCGCCGGCACTTATGGAATCAATCTGCAGCAGGGCGACGGGAATACATTTACCGGCGGCGACGTGGAGGGATGCGATACCGCGCTGCACCTTGGAGGGAATGCGCAGAATAATACGATTGTCGGCCTTCGTAACGAGAACTCTAATAGCCAAGTCGTGGCGGAAGCAGGGAGTTCGTATAACAGCTGGATGACCGGCGGCACAATGTTTACTGGGAAGCTGACCGATAGTGGCACACGGAACAGCTTTCTCGACACGTTTCATCGCAGCTTCAACGGAATGAACGGCGACTGGTACGGCAGCCAGAAAGACGCAACGATCACGAACCATTATCGAATCGGCATCGGGGCTGGTAACGAGCGGGGCCTCTTAGACCGCTTTCAAACGGACTACGGTTACCGGTGGACGATGGGGCTGAGCGACGCAACAGCAGGCCAGCAATACTATCAAATCCTCGACGAATTGAATAATGTTTACAGGTTGTCCATCGGTCAATACAACAACGGGTACGGAAGCACGAACAACCAAACAGTCATCAACGCGGCGGGCACGGGCGCCGTGGTGCTGAACGGATCCAATAACTCTGGAACGGGCGGTGTAGTCTTCGGGTCGGGCGGCCCGAGCGAAAATACGGTGGCAACGATCTCGAACACAGGCAGTGCGCAATTCAACGGGACGCTGCAGGTCGGCGGGACATCGACTTTTGTGGGGACGCCCACCGTAAAGAACCAGGCCGATAGCGAGATTGACGCAATCTTGTGGAGCGGATTGACAACGAGCCAGAAGGAATCGTTCATTTACAAAGATTTCAATGGCAACAGTCAGTGGTACATGGTGAAGGATGCGAGTAACAACTGGGCCCTGAATTCGGCAACGGGAGGACTCGACAGCTTCAAAGCCTACCAGAGCACAAATAGCGGCGACACATACATTGACGCGTCGAATCCGACGGGCGTGGTGCGGGTGAACTACGAGACCGGATCGGGAAGTGGGTTCAATATCTATGGAGGCGGAAGCAATTCACTTTACGCCAGCTTTACGGGCACAAGCGCAATCAAGTTTCCTGGACTTGCCGCGAGCAGCGGTCATAACTGCTTGCAAATCGATAACTCTGGTTACATAACGAACACCGGCGCCGCTTGCGCGGCGGGCGGGGGCGGCGGCACGATCAACTCTGGAACATCGGGCCAGATTGCCTACTACACACAAAGCGGAACGATACTTGGCGGGGTTACGACGGTGCCGGTTTCGGCGGGCGGCACAGGCGCTTCGACTGCGAGTTCGGCAATGTCGAACCTGCTCCCGGGTGTGTCTTCCGACGCGGCCGCTGGGATTCTGGTGACGGGCAACGTCGCGGCCGCGGGCATGACCGCATCGCAGGTACTTGGGGTGAATTCACTCAACCCCCCGGCTACTAACTTGCCGGGAGCCGCAGGACTTTTTGCTGCGAAGCCAGAATACTTAAACTCCACGGCATATTTCAACCCGCCTGCCGCACCAGCCTGGGGAACGGTGGCGCATCAGTTTCAGTGGGCGAATTTTTTCGAGAGCGCACCAGGGTTCAGCAGGGGCAACCAGCCAGTGGGTCAGGGTGGATGGTCTTCGGTGTTCATGCACGAGGAGTCTTTGCAGGACAACACACCGGGTAGCGCTGAAATGATCAACCCAACGCTGACGCATACGGGCGTGGGCGATACCAACGTGGCCTATCTGTATGGATGGTGTTATGGGGGAACCACCGCCGGGTCGGATGAGGGATGCAAGATCCTCGGCGCCAACGGCGGTGAATCGAGTACCACCTATCAGGGCACGGTGACGGCAGGGGGTACGGGAGCAACTACGATCAAGACTGCCTGCACGTCCGACTGCGGAAACCAAGGCGATGGCCGCTACCTGATAGACAAAGCGAACTCGACCGGCACGAGCAAAGCTCTTGCTGCTGGATATGTGACCGCAATAACACAGCCATCAGGCTTCACACCAGGCGCGTTTACCAGTAGTGTGGCGGTCACGCCTTCATCGGCCTGGGGCACTCTGGTCAGCGATGTCGCCACCGCAATCGGCAGTCCGGCCGGAATTACGTATACGCCCGAGACATTCACGGTGAACGTGCTCAACGGAAACTTTAACACGAGCGAACTGCTATGCTTTGCCGGGCAGTTCCATGAGCAGGTGCGCGCGACCTCGGTGACAGCGGCTAGTGGAGGGCAGCAGACAATAACCGTTTCGTTACGGCAGCCGCATGAAGCGGGTTCCTGGTTGATGCAGGGCGGGCCTTGCGGAACGCTGATCGATTTCACTGCAAATCAGACGACTGTGGGCAGCACAGTACTGCGCTATCCGGTGCCGATCATTGGGGCAACAGATTCGAACACGCTCATTTACAGGTGGTTTTCGGCGGCAAGTGGACAAGGCGTCTCATATCGCATGGGGAATATCCTTCTTGGTCAACACTCGATGAAAACGCTGACGAACACCAGCGGAACGGTAACCATGCTTGACAATGCGGGAGGGATTAATAGCCAGACCGGATTCTTGAATGCTCCGATGATCACGATTTCAGGTGCGACGGATTCGGCGTTCAACGGTCCTTGCACGAACACCTTGTACAACCAATCGACCGGCTATTTTACCTGCACACAGAGTGGTAGCATCGGCCATACGGCGGCCACCGCCACGATTGCTGTGGGCGATACACCTTTCGGCAATGCAGACTTCACGCTGTGGCCGAGCGCCGAGGTCATCGATGTGCAGAACGAAGCGCAGACTCCGCCAACCGTTGATGGCACACTGACTGTTGAGCCGAACAATGTGGCATGGAGTGTGGGGGATGTTGTTGAGGAGCCGCACCACTACGCGGCAATACTCGCGCATACGCGCGGCAGTATCGCTTACAACAATCCAACCGTACAGGATGTTGGCATTTTGCGCTATTCAGTCAGCGGCGCTGGCGCCATCGGCGCGGGGCCGACAAACGTGTCGTCCGCGCACGGGGCTCTGGCATTTGAAAACAACAATCCGAGCACGATGTATCAGTATTTTGGTGGAAATGCGTACCCGATGGGAGGGGTCGGCCTAATGGGTACTGCGCCTTGGGGTTATGGCTTCATGATGAAGTACGCGCCCGAACAGGGCGGCTACGGAACGTACCTGGGCGCACCCTTGTCGGGAGTCAGCGATCCGAATTATTCGTATATGCCGCTGGCTACTGCGGGACAACGCGGCGTTGACGGGTTTAAATTCACGCCCAGCACGGATGAGAGCGATTTGATTGCAGGAAACTGCACCTTTATGTTCGCTACAACCGGTCTAAGTTCCAACTGCAACATGGCGGCACAAGCCTCGGCGTTGGTGGGGACGTCGCTGCCGTCAACCGTGGTAACTTCCTCTCTGTCCAGCGTGGGCACGATTACAAGCGGAACGTGGAACGGAACGCCGATTGATAACGCGCATCTTGCCAACTCGTCGGTTACAGTGAACGGGGCGACTTGCGCGCTGGGCGGCACATGCACCGTGTCTCAACCAGGGGCCATCGTTTCCCTGTGTCACTGGGGCATTCCGGGTGTCAACACGGGCAACTCCGGAAGCTATATCGCCAGCACGGCGTTCTCCCCTGCCATCCCTTCATGCACGATTCCGGCTGGCACAATGGGCACGGCCAGCACAATCAAGCTTGAGGCCCAGTGGGATGCGTGCAACGGTTCTGGAACTCCATTTGCCGGCTGCGCCGCAGCGAACACTGGAACGTGCACCATCCGCGCCTATCTCAATTCATCGAATGCCATTGGCGGGTTGCAGTTTATCTCTCCTTTAGCGCTTACTGCCCACTTTCCAGGGCGTGAAACCGGCAAGGTATCAAACCAGAACTCATTGACTGCTCAGGTGGGAAGCGGCGTTTCCTGGATAAACGGCGGATCGGCATCATTCAGTCCAACATCCAACGGGACCATCAACACGGCGGCGACGAGTTACATCGTTTTCGCGGTAGAGAATTCAGTTTCCACGGACCAATGCGGGCTGATCTCCTACGATGTGGAGATGCTTCCGTAGGGAGATTGCGTAACTGCCCGCGACCGGACGCAACTTGAAACAGCGCATGTACAGCACGGCGCTTTCAAGTTGCGCGGTCGTAGTTGCGGGATAGTGGATGCACGGTCGCAATCTGCACAATGTGCGGCAATGGCGGAGATGATAGCCGGGGCTGAAACAGGGAGCGTCAGAATCGGCACGGCGCTCTTCCATTGCGGTTGCAACAGCCTTGTCAAGACTAGATGCGGGCAGGAATCGGGCCTGGTGCCTGCGGGGCCTGGGTGTGGATCATAGATGACTTTGGTGGAGGATACTTGCCGATCGCAACAATCGCGCAGGAATCAGATGGACTTGAGATGGATCTTCGCGCTTGCGATTTGGATAGAGAGGAACTAGTGCGGTTTGGACGGATCCTCGACCTGCGGCCAGCTAGGTTAAGAGGCCGCACGGTAGCGATGGCGCTATCCGAACTCCTTCTGCGCGTGAGGACGCGGGAAGGGTGGACCGCTCCGCTGAAAGCCAATGCAGTGCAGGAAGCATTTGAACGGCGCCGGGGCACGGCAAACATCGTGCTGAAAGCGCGCCAGATGGGACTCACGACCTGGTCGGCTGCCCGCTTTTTCCTGAAGACCATTACCCAGCCAGGGACGCTGACGCTGGAAGTAGCGCATACGCAGGAAGCGGCCGAGGAGATATTCAGGATTGTCCATCGTTTCGTGGATTGTCTGCCGGAAGGGCTGCGGACAGGCCCTCTGGCCACATCGCGAGCGAATGTGAGGCAGATTGTGTTCCCCAAGCTGGACACGCAGTATCGCGTCGTGACGGCGGGAGACAGGAACGCAGGGCGGGGATTGACGGTCCAAAATCTGCACTGCTCCGAGTTGGCGCGCTGGCCGGGGGATGCAGCGGAGACTCTCGCGGGACTGCGCGCATCGATGGCGCCGGGTGCGGAACTCATACTGGAATCCACGCCTGACGGCTTGGGAGGATGCTTTCACGAGGAGTGGGAGAAGGCGACAGAGACAGGAACGGTGCGGCATTTCTTTCCGTGGTGGCTGGAGAAGCGTTATCGGGCACAGGCAGTGGCTATTGCGACTCTGACTGTGGAGGAGCAGGAGCTCATTGACCGGCGGGGACTGACTTTGGAGCAAGTCGGGTTTCGGCGTCAGATTCGCGCGAACTTCCGCGGCCTGGCGCGGCAGGAATACGCCGAGAGTGAAGAGAACTGCTTCCTGGCCAGTGGCAACTCCATCTTTGAACTCGGCGCGATCGAGGGCCGGTTGGACACATTGCCGCCCTCTGTGGAGCAACGCTGGAACGGAGAACTGGAGATTTGGCTTCCTCCGCTACCGGGCAAGGAATACCTGGTCGCGGTTGATCCGGCTGGCGGCGGCAGCGAAGGCGACTACTCGGCCGCACAGGTGCTGGAGATGGAAACCGGGATGCAATGCGCGGAATACGCTGGGCATGCAGGGGGCCTGGAACTGGCGCGACTGGTGACGAAACTGGCCGGCGAATATAACCACGCGTGGCTGGTGGTAGAGCGAAACAACCATGGAAGCGGAGTTCTTGCGCTCGCCGACTCAGTATGCGGATACGGCAGGATCTATCAACAGGGCGGCGAGGCTGGGTGGCTGACTACGTCTTTGAGCCGACCGGCAGCACTTGCCCGATTGGACGCGGGGCTCGTTGACGAGCCTGGGCGGTTTCACAGCAAGCGGCTTCTTGCAGAATGCAGGAGCTTTGTGCGGCAGCCCAACGGGAACACCGGAGCTCGTCCGGGGACTCATGACGACCGGGTGATGGCAATGGCGATTGCTCTTGGGGCGCGAGATGAATTGCTCGGAAGGCGAGGCAGGAGATAATCGGCTGTCGCGGGCGGCGGCGAGGGAGAACGACGGGTATTCTGGTTTCCATGCCCATCGGTTTCTTTACTCTCATCCATGCCCATCCTTCGTTTCCCATAGAGAAGCAACTAAATGGCTCACAGAGATTAGAATTCGAAGTGAGTCTCCAGAAAAGGCGGAAACAAGTTTGGCGGTTCTGGCGGTGCAGCATATCCGGCGAATGCGGGGCGGAGCACAGGGCCAGTTGATGCTGGGTGCGGACGGCCATATCTACGTAGTCAAGTTCCAAAACAATCCGCAGCACAGGCGGGTTCTGGCTAACGAACTACTGGCATCGCGACTGGCTGTTGCAGCCGGGCTCACGGCGCCAGAGACCGAGTTGGTGGAAGTTTCCAGTTGGCTGGTAGACAATACGCCCGAGTTGGAGATCGACCTGGGTATGCGGCGGGAGCGATGCGAGCCCGGACTTCAATTTGGTTCGAGATTCGTGGGTGGATTGATGCCCGGCCAAGTGGTGGATTATCTGCCCGAGGAGCAGATGGTCGAGGTGCGGAACCTGGGCGAGTTTGCCGGCATCCTGGCGCTGGACAAATGGACAGGCAACGCCAACGGGCGGCAAGCGGTGTTTTCGCGCAAGCAACGGGAACGGCGTTATCGCGCTGTCTTTATCGATTATGGCTATTGTTTTCATGCCGGAGAGTGGAGATTCGAAGACAATCCACTGCGGGGGATCTACTTTCGCAACGACGTCTACAGTCAAATAACCGGTTGGTCTTCGTTCGAGCCGTGGCTCACGAGGATTGAGACGATGCCGGCCGATACGGTGTGGGACGCCGCCAATGAGGTTCCGCCTGAATGGTACGGAGGCGACCTCACAGAGATGGAAGCGCTTGTGGAGAAGCTATTGGCGCGGCGGTGCAAGATCCGAGAATTGATTGAGGATTTTGGAAGGTCGGACAGGAAGCCATTTCCAAAATGGGCGGCAATGGGAATAAGTGTGACAGGGGACGCTTGGAGCGAGGCACGGTGGGGCGCTAGCATCGGAGAGTGCTGCGAGCGGAGGGTGAACTAGAAAGACGGACCATCCGCTCATTGAACTGAGTGTCAATTGGTAGTTCAGTTCGGCGGCTGGCGGCTAAAGCAGAATGCTGTGAAGGGAAGATCATTTTTGGCGTGAACAGTGGAGATCGAAGACGGGCATGCGAGTTTCGGCTGATCCGGTATGTGCCGGATACAGTCCGGAACGAGTATGTGCATATAGGGGTCATCCTGCGCGAACAAGGCAGCCGGGAGGCAGCTGAGGTGCGGTTTACGCGCGACTGGCGCCGCGTCCAATGCTTTGATCCCGATGCGGACACCGCTCTGCTTGAAGGCATAGAAAGCGAACTGCAGCGAGCTCTCAAGAACGAGCCGGATGGAGACTTGATGCACCGGCTGGGGGAATCGCTCTCGCTGAGCGTGCAGATGACCGAACCGAAGGCGTACCTGGCCGAGAGTATGCCCGCTGGCGTGGAAGAGCTGATGCGTCTTTATGTGGATCCACCGGCGCGGGAGCGCGTTCCGCGATTAAGTGGCCGAGCGGCCATTCATTCGAGGATGCGCAGCGAGTTCGCACGGGCAGGTGTCTGGGACCTGCTGCGAAAGAGGATCGCGGCATCCGACTACACACGACCGGGCGACCCATTACGCATCGATGCCGGATACCGTCCGAATGGAATCATCCGCATGTTTCATGCCGTGAGCCTGGAGCCCGGCTTGGAGATGGCGAAGGTGCTGGCATTTTCTTCGGCTGGATTGCGGGCCGGCGTGGAGCGGGTGGAAAAGGCGGGACTGGAACTGACAGCCATCATTGAACCGGCGGCCAAACTGGGCGCGACCAGCGAGGAGCCCGATCGGTTGGAGATGTATCGATTTGGCGTGGAGACAATGGAAGAACACCAGATCAGAGTCCTGACGACCAGTGACTTGAGCAGGGTTGCGGAAACAGCGCGCCGGGAATTTCGTCTCTAAATGCGTCCGATCTCTCAATTGGGGTTGGGTACGCGATCCAGGAGATCGCTTCAGGCAAGAGGATGTTCCCGGGAAGCCCCCGAATCCAGGGCTCGAAATTTGTACGGAGGATTTGCCGATAATTTCCGCGCCTTGAGATAGTATTGCTTTTGTAAGTCGATAACTCGCCGGTGCGTACCTGTAGTCGGAGCGATGGGGCGTATGTTACAAGCATCCGTCAAGTCTTAGGGCAAGTCCTGAGGCGATCCACGCCGGCCGGTAGCCGATGATTGAGGTACCAGATTGAATCAAGGCATTGCCCGTTTCGGGCGATGCCTTTTGCGTTTTAGGCGGCGTAAAGAAGGAAGGTGCGCGTGAAGGTAGGAGAGCAGTTGAGGCAGATCTGGCGGGGAGCAACCGGAGTAAGCCGGAAGGCGGGCGGAACGGCGGCGGTGGTCCAGGCGGAGGGAGAGCGGAGGACGCTTGCATTGCCGCTGATTTCGAGCCCGATGCTTTTTTCTGGACGGCTGTTGCCGAAACCGACACCGGCGAATCTTCGACGGTTTGCGGAGACGCCGGTCGTGCGGCGGGCGATCAACGTGATTAAGGATCGCATTGCCGCCATGGATTGGCAGGTGCGGGTGAGGCGCGGAGTCAACCCGGCCGAGGTTGTCGATGCGGCAGGTAAACTTCAGGCTTTGCGCAGAACGCTGGAAGAGCCGAACTCGGTCGACAGTTTTCGCACACTCATGGAAGAAGTGATCGAAGATGCGCTGACAGGAGGATATGGAGCAATCGAAATCGAGTCGACGGGCGATGAGGATCGGCCGGCGATGCTCTGGCCGGTTGATGGCGCCTCCATCCGGATCAACGCCCAGTGGAATGGCGAGGAGGACTCGCCCCGCTATGCGCAAGTTGTCACAGGACAGTTGGATGCGAGCGCTGTCGAATTACGCGACAACCAGTTGATCTACATTCGAATGAACCCAAGGAGCTTTACCCCATTCGGGCTTGGTCCGCTGGAGGTGGCATTCGAAACCGTCAATCAGTTTATGAGTTCACACCGCTTCGCAGGCAAGCTTGCCGCAAACTCGGTCGCACAATATGCGTTGTGGTTGAACGAGGCATCGCCCGCTCAACACGATCGTTTGATCAGGTGGTGGCAGGATGAGATCGAGGGGACCGGCCGGGTTCCGCTAATTTCCACCGAGCAAAAACCGGAGGTGCTGCGATTTGCCCAGGGAACGGATGCAGATCTGCGGCTGGCGTGGCAGGAGTTTCTAATCCGGATGGTTGCGAATGCGTTTGGACTGCCCCCGATGCTGCTGGGGCTGGAAAGCGACGTCAATCGCTCAACCGCGGCGGAAATGGCCGACGAGGCGTTTCGAGGAGCCATTCAACCTCTTGCGCAATTGCTGGCCGGCCATCTTACCCGGGACCTTTTTGCAAAGTGCATCGGTTGGCGAGAATTCGAATTCGTCTTCAATGATCTGAATGCCAGGGATGAGGACACGGAACTCGCAGTTCAAGTGCAGTTGCTGAAAGCCGGCGTCCTTACAGTGAACGAAGTGCGGGCGATGCGCGGACTGGGGCCGCTGGAGCAGAGTGGGGAATCGATATCGGGAAGTGAACGGCCGGATAAGTGGGCAAGTCAGCTGAGTAACGGCTAGCCCAATGGTGGACAAAAGAACCAGCTAGGCTACAGTTCAGCAGCGAGTGCAGATGGGTGGAGAGTGCATGCGATTGGAAGCGATGGCAGTGAAGATTCCTCATGTGGAAGGGCACCCCAACAGAGTGCGTTTTGAAGGGGTGTTGACGATGGTGAACACTGCAAGCGATAAGGCTCCGGCCGGGGCGCGCGGACACCGCGTCATGTTGACGCGCGAGGCGGCGGAAAAGGCGCTGCCTTCGCTGCTGGGCATGGCTGTTGACTACAGGCCGGGGTGGGATGGGCACGACGCCAGGCGCAAAATTGGGCTATTGACCGAGGCAGATTTGATTGGACAGCAGTTGGTAGTGCGCGGGTTCCTCTACGCACGCGACTTTCCGGAAGTGGCGGCGGCAATTCATGCGCAGGCGCCGCAGGCAATGGGTATGAGCTATGAGTTGGCCGACGCGCGCGTAGAGGATATGCGCGCCGAGGTATGGAAACTTACCCGGGTGACCTTTACCGGCGCTGCAATTCTGCTCAGGGAAAAGGCGGCCTACCGGGAGACAAGTTTCCGAATGGCCAGCTAGCTATACGGCATGTTAGCAAGCTATCGAGTGGCTCCGCATTGCGGAGCCATTTTTTCGGCTTGATAACTGCTCATCTGTCGATTGACGTTCAACAAGAAAGGAATGGCATGGAGAACGAAGAGAGAAACCTTGAGGATCGGCTGGAGACTGTGACGACATTGCTCGAGCGGACACTGAGCTGGCTGGAAGAGCGCCAGGGCGTGGGCGAAGTGGAGAGGATCTCGGCAACCGTCGAGCAAACCAAGCGTGAAGCCGAGTTGGCAGACAAGCTTGCGGCCGCAGAACGCGAAGTAGCGGAGTTGAAAGCCGCAGGTACTCCATCTGTGCTCAACAGCCTTCGCAGGACTCTGCCGGCAGCCACAACCGAGATGCTGGCGAAGCAGGGCGTTGGAGAAGGCCCGATCGATGTCAGAACCCTGGATGCGGCACTGGCCGGCCTGAGCCTGGAGCAGCGCATTGCGGTAAAGAGTCAGTTGCTGAGAGCCGGCGCGATTGCCTAGAGCGAGTCACGGTTTCAAACTCAAACCGCGCATTGAGGCCGATGGCGCGCCGACTACGTGAACGTTCGATTCCGGCCACGGCAGGCGGCGCCGAACGAGTGTCAACACTACCCATAACCCAAGCCAGTAACTGGCAGCTCACGGCGGCTGGAAACTGAGAACAGACTGGCCCCTGATAGGGGCGGAAAGAGCCTATGAACGCGACTTTTGCAGACATCCACGCAGCAGCGGATTTTATGGGGCCGGGCGCAATTGAAGTTCCTCTTTATCAAACCGAGATCTTCGACATCTGCCGGCGTTCCAGTCCGTTCGGACAGCGCATCAAGCAGGTTCCGGCCACCGGCCATCCCTCGCGCTTCTTCGAAGAGACGGCGCTTCCGAATCCGGGTACGGCAGGATTTGTGAACCCGCGCAGCATCGTGGCACCAGTCGTGAACCCGACCCGCGTGGAACGGAGCGTGCCGTTGAAGGCGCTGGTTTCGCAGATCAACTACAACCTGTTCGATATCGAACTTGGCAACCAGCAGCAGCAGTTCGCGTTCCTGCAGGCGAAAGACCTGGTGGACACGGTGAGCGGCGTGATGGTGACGCACGATGTGGCGCTCTGGAACGGCAACGACACCAGTCTGAGCACTCCAACCACCACACAGTACTACGGCGTAGCGCAGCAGATTGCAGCCGGCGGCAATACGGTGACGATCGGTACGACGGCTTCGACCGTGGATGGCCTGAAATCGGCGGTAGCACAGATGGTCGCCAACAACGGCTTCCAAATACGTCCGACGGCGATCTATGCCAATCCGGTGCTGTTGGATCTGATTGATCGCGAAATGAAGACGGAGTTCAATGTGGTCCTGAATACGGACGCGATCACTGGCGGCGTACGAGTGAAGATGCTCTCGACGCAGGCTGGCGATCTGCCCTTGATTCCGGACTGGAGCCTGAGCTATACGGGCACGCCCGGTTCCGGGACGGCGGTGCTGCCCGCTTATATCGTGACCGAGGACCTGATCGAGTATCACTGGCTCGGCGATCCTACGCCGCGCATCTTCCAGCTTGGCATGCCCAGCTCGTTGGCGCATCAGTATGTGGCCGTCAAGTTCGGCGCGCCCGTGGTCAAGGGAGCCAACTACGCTCATTACCAGGTGCTCGTGGATCGGTAAGGTCAGCCGAAGGAGCAATTATCCAAGGGGTCTCGCAATCGGAGTCGGGAGCGGGCAGACTGAGCCGACGATCCGAGGGCGAGACCCTCTTCACTTGCGACCAAGTCGCCAAACTGGCTCAACAAGAAAAGGTGGGGTATGGCATATCTGCAGCCAGCGGATTACCCGAACTACGGACTACCGGCCGGGACAACGGCGGACTGGGTCACGGCCGCTACAGCTTTGATCAACAGCTACTGCAGGCGGCCTGACCTTAACGTAATTCAATACACAGAGCGTTTGCGGCTGACGAGCGGATCGCAGACGGTACAGCTGAGCTATCTTCCGTTGACCCCGCTGGGGACAGCAACTACGCCAATCGTAAGCATTGAGGGACGATACGCAAAACCGCGGCGCGGCGAGATTGCGGCGGAGCCGTTGTTTGAAATCGCGTGTGCGTTTTCATTGCCGGGTCAGTGGACCGCGATCGATCCAAACACGGTTGACTACGACGCTACGACCGGGCAACTGACGTTGCCCTGGAATGTGCTGGGG
>Ga0181516_10001411_pt1 | contig 18420 bp, 16 predicted proteins | sample PEATcosm2014_Bin_25_FD_121104 | JGI IMG/M metagenome (GOLD analysis project Ga0181516, IMG submission 121104) | Peatland microbial communities from MTU Mesocosm Facility, Houghton, MI, USA - PEATcosm2014_Bin01_10_metaG | ecosystem: Environmental > Terrestrial > Soil > Wetlands > Peat | place... | reverse complement strand
GTACTGACAGATGCTCGCCAGCGTCGCGCGCGTCAGAGCGCTGATGGGATTGAAGGTCAGGTTCCCCCAGAGTTTGAGCCAGATCTCGGCGCGCACGTCAGGCAGGATCGGCGACTGCAGTCCGGCGGCGGTGAAGCACTGCGAGACCCGGGTCACACGCTCGCTGCTGCTGCCGTCAAGCTCGCCGACCGGAAAGCGGTTGCCCTCGACGTGCTGCACCACGCCCGGGGAGATCAGTTCGGCGGCCGGATAGACCACGCAGCCGATGACGCGCTCGGGGGAAATCCTCTCGCTGATGGTGCCGTGGGGATCCACGCTGCGCACGCAGGTCCCTGCCAGCTCGCCGCCGTGACGATGGAAGTACCAGTACGGAATGCCGTTCTGCATCGGCACCACCACGGTATCGGGTCCGAACATTTTCGGCACACCGTCGGCAACCCCTTCGACCTGGTGCGCCTTGATCGCCAGGATGATCAGTTGCTGGACGCCGGCCTCCGCGAAATCGTTGGTGGCGCGCACATCGCTCACCACCTCCTCCTTGCCGTCCGCGGAGATCAGTTTCACGCCCTGCTTACGCAGCGCCTCGAGGTTTGCGCCGCGTGCGATGAAGGTGATTTCCTCACCGGCCAGCGCCAGCCGCAGGCCGACGTAGGCACCGATGGCGCCCGCACCCACGATGGCCACCTTCACGGTTGCATCCGCCTCGCGCAGCACTGAACCGCCGACATCTCACGCACCCCCAGCTCCCGACTGCCGCGAACCGATGCTCGCGTTTCGATGCTATCACAGTCGAATTTTCATCTTGGTAGGATAGGGCCGTGAACTCACCGACCATCATCGTCGCCGAAGACCATCCGATGTTCAGGGCAGCGCTGGTGCTTACGCTCAGACGGCTCATGCCCGAATCGCTACTCGTGGAAGTGGCAAGCCACCGCGAACTGGAGCAAGCGCTGATCCGCAGCGCCAACGTAAGATTGGTGCTACTCGATCTCCGGATGCCGGATACGCATGCACTGTCGTCCCTGGTGTATCTACGAGGGGAGTATCCGGACATTGCCGTTGCCATCATTTCCGGCGGCACCCACGCTGAAATCATCGATCGCGCGCGCCAACTCGGTGCTGCGGCATTCATTCCCAAATCTGCGCCGGTCGACACGATCGCACAGGCCCTGTCCTGCGTGATTCGCGGTGATTGCTGGTTTCCAGAGCATGCCGAGGCGCCAACCGGACGTGCGCCGCTGCTGCCCGACCCACTCACGACCCTGACCGCTCAGCAATTCCGGGTTCTCAAGTATCTTGCCGACGGCATGCTCAACAAGCAGATCGCCGAGTCGCTGGATATCTCGGAAGGCACCGTCAGAGCTCACGTCACGGCTATCCTGCGCAAACTCGGCGTCAGTACGCGGACTCAGGCGGCGATTCTGGTAACGGAACTGGATCTGGAAAGAGAAGCCGTGGACAGTCCGTAAATATGCTCAGCATTTCCGCGCGCAGTTCCGCCGGCCGGATCGGTTTCGTCAAGACCGGCCAGGGCAGGTCGTGCAGTGCTCCTGCCAGCACCGTGGCGTGCTCACCGGACACAATGACGACCGGCACGGCACGGCCCCAGATCGATTCCAGCTTTGGCAGCAGATCCGGGCCCACGCAGTCCTTGAGGCGGAAGTCGAGAAGCAATAGATCGGGCGCGTCGGCGCGCCGCGCCTGGCGAATACACTCCTCGCCGCTGCCGCAAAGCGTCACCTGACACCCCCAGCGCGCCAATAGCGTCCCGGTCGCTTCACAGACGTCGCGATCGTCGTCGACGCACCAGACCTTGCGGCCATCCAGGCCTCCCACCACCGACGGCACAAGTTTGCTGGATTGCCGCAGCATCGACGCATCGCCCAGCGGGACCTCGATCGAGAACACGCTGCCGCGCGCCGGCCAGGAACGCACTTCGACTTTGCTGTTCAGCAGCTGCGCAATGGTCCTGACGATCGCAAGCCCGAGACCGGCGCCGCGCTCGACACCGTCCTGCTGCGAATCAAGACGGCGAAACTCCTCGAAGATCTCCTCGGTCTTGTCGGCCGGTATGCCGCAGCCCGTGTCCCACACTTCGATGCGGCAGGCGCCGCGGCCGCGCCGCATCCCCAGCAGTATCTTGCCGCGTCCCGTGTAGCGCACCGCGTTGGATAGAAAATTCTGCAGCACGCGCCGCAGAAGCGCGATGTCGGTGCGCACTATCGCCCTCGTCATCACGCAACGCAGCTCGAGCCCGCGCGACTGCGCGAGCATTCTGAACTCACGCGACAACGACTCGAGCGTGGGCCCCAGCCTGGTATCCTCGATCTTGAGCTTGAGCTTGCCAGATTCCAGCCGCGAGATGTCCATCAGACTGGTGAACAGTTCCTCGACGGACGCCAGCGAACGTTCAGCATCCTCCGCAAGATCGGCAACCGGGTGATCCCGCAGATCCTCCTTGATGGCGGAGACGTACAGGCGGGCGGCGTTGATCGGCTGTGTCAGATCATGCACGGCGGCGGCAAGAAACTTGCTCTTGGAGCGGTTCGCGCGCTGCGCTGTGGCGATGGCGCGCTGCAGGTCCTCCGTGCGCTCCATGACTCGCCGTTCGAGTGATCCGGCGAGCGCACGCAACTTCTCCTCCACTCGCTTATACGCACTGACATCGGTATAGGAACTCGCATAGCCGACACCGGGCACCGGATTGCCGCGGATTTCCAGCACCACGTTGCCCGGCAGTTCGCGTTCATGCGCATGCGTACTCCCGACTCTCAGGTGCTGAATACGCCTCTGGATGTTCGCTTCCACATCCCCTCGGCCATAGAGGCCGCGGCCGGCGTTATAGCGAATCAGCGCCTCGATCGGTTGTCCGACCTGCATCAGAGCGGCGGGGAAGCCGAAAATCTCGACGTAGCGTCGATTCCACGTTACCAGGCGCAGGTCTGCATCCACGACGCTGACACCTTGTGGCAGGTGCTCGAGCGTGGCTCTCAGCAAGCCGCGATTGAACTCGATCTGATGAATGAGCGTTGCCAGCGACTCGACCGTGGTGTTGATGTCGCGCTTGAGGTTGGCAAAAGTGCCTTCATACGTCCCTTGCATCTGCACGGTGAGATCGCCGTGGGCAACCGCCGCCAGCACCGAGGCAACTTCCCCCAGACCCCCGTCGGCTGTTTCCATCAAATGGTTGAGATGCCGAACCATGTCGCGAAAGGCGTTCTGAAATACGGCTTCGTCGCCCCGCTCGGAAAAATCCCCGCGCGCTGCGGCCGCCACCAACGTCCGCTCGGCATCTAAGTATCGCTGCAGCGTCTGTCGCACGCCCTGCATTGCACGGACCAGGTCCCCGATCTGGTCGCGGCGCCTGGTCGATATCGTGAAATCGAGATTCCCCTGGCTGATCTGGTCGGCCACTGCAGTCACTCGCTCGATCGGCCTGGCAAAACTCCGGGCGACCATCAGCGACAGCAACGTCACCAGAGCTGCGGTGATTACCAGCAGGAACAGGGCGCTGCGGGTGCGGTCGGCGTGGAGGGCGCGCCTCCCGGTGGCCGAATCGTCGTCATCGAATTCGATAGTCTCGCAGCCGCACGATCGTTCGAGGATTCCCAGGAATATCAGGACATCGCGCCGCTGCGTCGCAAGGCCGCGAGCAGCCGGGTGTTCCTCGTGGAAGGGACTATTCCGTAGGAGACTTTCTGTCACGCGCTGCCAATAGCAGCACGGATTGGAACTGCGCGTCGGCGAGCGCCACCGCACGCGCCTCGGGGAACGCCTGCTGCGCCAGCCGGCTCAACACCTGCCCCGGCGGTAGCTCAATGAACAGTCGTATGCCGAGCTCGTACAGCACGGCCTGAGAGTCGTGCCAGCGTACCGTGTGCGCGACATTGTGAATCAGATCCTCTCGCACGCCCTCCGCATCGCGCACCACGCGCGCGCGCCGATTGCTGATGTACAGCAGCTGCGGCGCAGACAACTGGATTGGCGCCAACGCCAGCGCCAGGCGCTCCGCCACCGGTTCGAGCAGCGGACAATGTGCGGGCACGCTGACTCTCATGCGCGCGGCCTGGCGGGCGCCGGCTTTGCGCGCGGCCGCGACCACGGCATCCAGGGCGCGGTCGGCTCCGGAAACGACGATCTGCGTTGGAGCGTTGATGCTGGCGATGTAGATCTGCGCCGCTGCGCCGCCAATCTGCACGACAAGGTCGGCCGTCTGGCGTTCGGTCAGGCCGACGATTGCGGCCATGCCGAAGCCGTGCGGGTAAGCCCGCTGCATGCACTCGCCCCGCAGCTTGACCAGCCGCAGCGCATCTTTGAACGCCAGCGCACCGCAGGCCACCGCGGCGCCGAATGCGCCCACCGAAAGCCCTGCCGCAGCATGGGGGCGCACTCCCTCCTGCGCCAGCGCGCGCATCGCGGCGACGCCGGCGATCAACGTGCTCAGCTGCACGGCGATGGTGGAAGCCAGCGCGGCGCTGGTATCCAACGCCCTGGCGTCCAGATCCAGCACCGCCCCCGCTTCGTCCAGCGTCTCGTGCACGGCCGGATGATCGGGCAGATGACTCAGGAAGCCCGGGGTCTGCGCACCCTGGCCGGGAAACAGATAGGCGATACTCAGGCGAGGCTCGTGGCCGCCCCATCAGCGGCCCAGGGATTGCGGACCAGACGCGGACCGTCAGCGGCTCGCAGCAGCGTGACGCCGCCGGTGTGGACGAATTCGGACAGCGACACCGCGCCATGGGGGGTTTCCAGCAGCACATCCACGCGCACCGGCAGCCTCGCCAGATCCGCGTACAGCCTGGCCGCCTCGGACCGCGCCATCGGCCTGTCCGCCTGCAGCACCAGATCGAGATCGCTGTCCGGCGTGGTACAGCGCAGCGCAGTGGCCAGTTCGAAGCCGACGCTGCCGCCGGGACCCCAGTGGCCTGCATGACCCTGCGCAGCCAGAATCGCCGCCACCTCATCGAGCACCGCGATCGCGGGGCTCACATCGGCGACTGACAATCGCTGCCAGACCCGCTCTGCGGCCAACCATTGCGGCGTGATGCACTCCGCCACCGCAGCTTGCGGCAGCCAGGCTGAACTACGCTGCGCGCGCACTGCACCGCGCACACCGACGGGCCACAGCAGGCCCGAGGATCGCGGGCAGCGGCGCACCACCACCCAGGGAGCGCGCCGCAAGGAGGCCCTGGCCCAATCGGGGCAACCCCCCTCCCAAACCAGCGCCTCGATCGGGCACACTCGCAGCAGCGCGTGGACCGGCCATCGCGGATCACGCGGCGGATCACGCGGCATCCCACTGCTCCGCGAGTCGTCGGCGCACCGCAATGGATGCGGCGCGCGTCTGGCGCGCCGCCGGCGATGCCAGTCGGCTGGCAAGATCGCGTGTGCCGGCGCGCGCATCGGCGATGGCGCTGAGCAGCTCAGCGCGCACGCGCTCGACATCAGTGGGACCGGGTGCATCGGCGTTGACGTCTGCAATCAGCCGGTGCAGCGGGCCGAGCGTGGCGTACGAACGGATGTCGTAGGCCATCGGGGCGATCCGCTCGCCCAGCCCTTCCAGTTCCACCAGACTGCGCCGGGTGACGCGCGCGGCCGCCTGCTTCCCCATGGCGTGCACCATCACCGCCGCGGAGTCGAGTGCGAGGATTCGGTTGGCCTGGTAGCCGTGCGCCAGGAAAGCGCCCGACATGGCCCTTCCGACCAGCAGCGCGATCACCGGGTGGCCCGCCAGACGCGCCGAGGCATAAGCGTCCGCCGCCGCCGCGCAGGCCAAATGGATGCCGAGCAATTCCTCGCGCCTGCCGTAAGCCTGGCTGGAGACATCCACCACCGCGACGATCGGTCGGCGCGCACCGTCCCGATCGCTGCTGATGGCATGGCGTACGTGCTGCGCCAGGGCCCAGGCTTCATCGAGCCCGACTTCACCGCCGCGTGCACGCGGAAAGCGGTTGCGCGCGTCGGGCACGACTGCAATGAAGCGCGTCCGCTCGCCACCGAGCGGACCATCGACGACGCGCACGCTGCGGGAAGCATCCGCGATTATGCCTTCGCTACCTGTCAGCGCTTCGAACCAGATCCGGCCACGCTGGGATGGGCTGGGTTCCACACTCAAAGGTCTGCTCCTCGGTGCCAGAGGCCGCGCAGCGTTGCGCCATCCAGTGGCTGCTGCGGATCGATCGCAGCCAGGCGAGCGATGAATCGCTCCACCTGCGCACTGCGCTCGAGCGGCGGCAGCGCGTGCGCAAAGGCATCGCGCACCGCCGCGGCGATAGCCGTCGCATCGTCCTCCTGCAGATCGTCCGCCAACCCGACGGCAAAGCGCTGCTCGCCGCCAATCAGGCTCCAGATCAAGGGGCGGTCGGACGCGTCCAGTTCGGCGATGCCCGCTTCCTGCTCGATCACTTCCGGTCCGTTCATGCCGAGCCGCGCCTGGCGCGTGACAATCAGCCGACTGCACAGCGCCGCCGCCATCGACATGCCCCCGAAGCAGCCAACCGGGCCGGCGATGACACCCACCACCGGCACGTGCCGGCGCAAGGCGATGATCGCGGCATGGATCTCAGCGATGACGGCCAGACCGAGATTTGCCTCCTGCAGCCGCACCCCGCCGGTTTCCAGCAACAGCACCGGTAATATCCGCCGTCCCTGCTCGCAATCCCGCAGCGCGAACTCCAGCGCAGCGGCGATCTTGCTGCCGGACACCTCTCCGATGCTGCCGCCCTGATAGGCGCCTTCGATCGCAGCCACCAGCGCCGGCTGGCCATCGAGCGTCCCGCGCGCCAGCACCACCCCGTCATCGGCCTGCGCCACGATATCCTGCAACGGCAGCCAGGGTGATTTGATGCGATCAAACGGTCCGAGCAGTTCGCGGAAGCTGCCGGCATCGAGGATCGCACGGGCGCGTTCGCGCGCCGCCATCTCGATGAAGCTCGAGCGCTCCAGAAAGCGACGGTGGTCGTACGGGCTGGCGCCGTTCACGGACCGAGCGCCTCGGCCGCCTGCTCCAGTCGCAGCATGACGGTGCCGGGCGTGGCACCAAAGTCATTGATCTCAATCGACGCTGCGCCCTCGAAGCGCTCGAAGAAGCGGTCCAGCACGCATTTCCACACCGGGCCGAAGCCGTCCACGCTGGTGGTCACCAGCACGTGCGCGCGCCGATCCGGCGAGGGCTCCAGCAGCACTTCGAGATCACCGGAGCCCACCACCCCGACATGCACGCGACCCGACACGGCGTGTCGGGCCGGATAATCAAGCTCAATCCTTTCCATGCAGCTCACTCGCGCCAGGGCGCGGCCGCGCGCCATCGAGAAACAGACAGGCAGCCAGCAGATCGGCGCATCCACCCGGCGAAGCATGCAGCGCCAGCAGTTCAGCATCGAGCCGCATCAGAGCGCACCAGCCATCGGCGCTGGAGCTGCCACCCGCGGCCAGCACCGCGCGGGCACCCGACCGGGCCACGCGCAGAGCTGCCGCACCGCCACGATACAGAAGGCAGGTATCATCGAGACTGCTCATGATCGCCATCAGCGCATCGAGCTGCGCGCAGCGCTCGCTGGCGCCGCGCGCACGTGAGGACCACAGCGCCGGCAGACCGATATCCACCACATGCGGAAAGCCTGCGCAGGCCTGGCCGCGTGCACCGGTGACACCATACCGCGCACATACCCGCGAGCCATGCGAATCCTCTGTTGGCGCGAAGCGATCCTCGTGCCGCGCGATGCGCGCGGCCAGCTCGGCGGTTTCGCGCGCCGTGGCGCCGGCACTGCCCATGGCGCGCGCTGCCAGCAGCAGGCCGATGACCCAGATTGCGCCGCGATGCGCATTGCTCCCACCCGTGGCTGCGAGCATGTCGCGCTCGCCCTGGCGACCGATCTGGGCCAACCGCTCGCGCAGCGCCTGATCCGGCTGGCGCCCGCTCGCCAGCGTCGCCATTTCCAGAAACGCGCCGTGCAGGGAGCGGGCCGAACGACACAGCCGTGCGAGGTCGAGATCACGATGGGCGCCCGGACCGCGCTGGTCCACCAGCCCCGGCTTGGGCGTCAGCATCGCCTCGGTGATCAGCACCTCGATTGCGCGCTCGGTCAGCTCCAGCGCCCGCGAGGAGGGTCGCGGTCGCAGATGCTCGGGCTGCCCGGGACCTGGAGCGCGCACGGAGGAGCAGGTGGCCATGATGTGAGCCAACTACCAGCTACGGAACCGCGCCGGAGGCTGATACAGTCCCTCGGACCATGCCACCAGATCCTCGATGCTGCGCGCCGCCAGCAACGAGCGTTTCGCTGCCATCCTAGACACACCCAGATCCTGGGGATACGCGATGACCCCGCGCGCTCTCAGGGCGGCGCTGCGCCTGCTATCGGCGCGCCGGCCGATCAGCGTCGCGCCGGCAATGCTGGCGACAGCGGCGCGGCGTTCCTCCCCGCTGTCGGTCTTGTACAGATAGGCAATACCTTCTTCCGTGACCACGTGCGTGACGTCATCGCCGTAGATCATCACCGGGGCGATCGGCATTCCCGCGGTCCTGCCCACCTCGACCGCATCGAGCGACTCGACGATCGTCGGCGTGCCGCCCTGTTTGAAAGTTTCCGCCAGCTGCACCACCAGCTTGCGGCCGCGCATCACCGGTGCCTGCGTCGTGATCAGGCTCAGCCAGGGCGGGCTGCTATGGCGGCGACCGCCTGGATTGTGGCCCATGTTGGGCGCGCCGCCAAAGCCGGCGAGCCGGCCCAGCGTCACGGTGGAGGAATTGGCGTCAGCATCCATCTGCAGCGTGGAGCCAATGAACAGATCCACCCCATACTGCCCGGCCAGCTGGCACAGCACCCGATTGGAACGCAGGCTGCCATCGTGACCGACGAAGAACACATCGGGACGCGCGCGGACGTAGTTCTCCATGCCCACCTCGCTGCCAAAGCAATGCACGCTTTGCACCCAGCCGCTCTCGATCGCCGGGATCAGGGTCGGGTGTGGGTTGAGCGCCCAGTGGCGGCAGATCTTGCCTTTCAGACCGAGCGATTCACCATAGGTCGGTAGCAACAGCTCGATCGCGGCGGTATCGAAACCGATACCGTGATTGAGGGCGGTGACGCCATGGCGCTCATAGATGCCCCGGATCACCATCATGCCCATCAGAACCTGCAGCTCGGTGATGTGGCGCGGATCGCGGGTAAACAGCGGCTCGACCGCAAAGGGACGGTCAGCGACGACCACGAAATCGATCCAGGAGCCGGGAATATCGACCCGAGGCAGCTCGCCCACCAGCTCGTTCACCTGCGCGATGACGATGCCGTGACGAAAAGCAGTGGCCTCGACGATGGTCGGGGTGTCTTCGGTATTGGGACCGGTGTAGAGGTTGCCCTGCGCATCGGCCTGTTCGGCGCATACCAGCGCCACGTTCGGCGTCAGGTCGATGAACATGCGCGCGTACAGCTCGACGTAGGTGTAGATCGACCCGATTTCGAGCTTACCGTCCTCCAGCAGCTGCGCGACGCGCAGACTCTGAGGACCGGCGTAGGAGAACTCGAGTCGACGGGCGATACCGCGCTCGAACAGCGTCAGATGCTCCGGTCGACTGACGCTCGAAATCAGCAGATGGATGTCATGCACCTTCTGCGGGTCGACCTGCACGAATGCGCGCGAGAGGAAGTCCGCCTGCTTCTGATTGTTGCCCTCCAGCGCCACCCTGTCGCCAGGACGGATCAGCGTCTCCAGGGCCTCAACGATCGTGCGCCGATCGAGCAATTTGCCGGCGGCATGAGCGCTGGCGGCGGCGACACGGTGCGCCTTCGCATCACGCAGCGTGGTCCAGGAACAGCCATTGGTCATAGCCTGATCAGATCGCCTTCTGGCTACGCATCTCGGCGATATCAGCGGGTGCGAAACCAATCTCCTTCAGCACCTCATCGGTATGCTCGCCGAGCAACGGCGAGCGCTTGACCTCGGTGGGGCTGTCGCTGAGCTTGATGGGATTGCCAACCGTCAGGTACTTGCCGCGCGTCGGATGATCGACTTCAACCACGGTGCCGGTGGCGCGCAGCGACGGCTCGGCGGCCAGCTCCTCCATCGACAGAATCGGTCCGCACGGGATGTCGTGATTGTTGAGCTCCTCCATGGCCTCGAATTTGGTCTTGGTGGACGTCCAGGCCTCGATCGCGTCGAACACCTGCTTGAGCCGCGGCAGTCGTGCCTCCGGGGTCGCAAAGTCCGGATCGGTGATCCATTGCTCCTGGCCGATGACCTGGCAGATCTGCTTCCATACCGGCGCCTGGGTAATTAAATAGAGATAGGCATTCGGATCGCTCTCCCAGCCCTTGCACTTGACGATCGAGCCTGGCTGGCCACCGCCCGAAGCGTTCGCCGCGCGCGGCACTGAAGATCCGAACTTGCCATGCGGATGCTGCGGGTACTCCTTCATGACACCGGTGCGCGCCAGTCGCTGCTGGTCGCGCAGTTTCACGCGGCATAGATTGAGCACGCCGTCCTGCATCGCCGCCAGCACGCGCTGTCCGCGCCCGGTGCTGCTGCGTTGATAGAGCGCCGCAACGATGCCGAGCGCCAGATGCAGTCCAGTGCCGCTGTCACCGATCTGCGCGCCTGTCACCAGCGGCGGCCCGTCGTCGAACCCGGTCGTGGAAGCCGAGCCGCCGGCGCACTGGGCAACATTCTCGTAGACCTTGCACTCCTCGTAGGGGCCAGGACCGAAGCCTTTCACCGACGCCACGATCATGCGCGGATTGATCTGCTGGATGTGCTCCCAGGTCAGGCCCATCCGATCGAGCGCGCCGGGGGCGAAATTCTCGACCAGCACGTCGCAGTACTCGATGAGCTTCTCGAGCACGCGCTTGCCGCCGGCAGTCTTGGAATCGACGGTGATCGAGCGCTTGTTGTGATTGAGCATCGTGAAGTAGAGGCTGTCGACGCCGTCGATGTCCCGCAGCTGTTCGCGCGTGATATCGCCGGTGCCCGGACGCTCGACCTTGATGACATCGGCGCCGAACCACGCCAGCAACTGCGTGCAGGTCGGACCGGATTGCACATGAGTGAAATCGAGGATCCTAACCCCGTCCAGTGCCTTGCCCATTCAGTCATTTCCTCGCGCGTTATTTATACATCGTCTGGTTCTTGGTACCCGGCGCGTACTCGCGCGGGTCGACCCAGATATTGACCACCGCTGACTTGCCTAGCCGATGCACGGACTCGCGCGCGCGCTGCAGCGCCGGGGCAATCTGTGCCGGATCGCGCACTTCCTCGCCATACCCACCGAGCATCTCGGCGAACTTGCTGAATGGCACATCGCCGAGCAGGTTGCCGACGTTGCCGCGCTGCTCGCCGTACTTGGCGAGCTGTCCGTAGCGGATCTGATTCATCGCCGAGTTGTTGCCGATGACGGCGAGATAGGGCACGCCGAAGCGGTTGGCCGTCTCCATGTCAAAGGCGGTCATGCCGAAGGAGCCGTCGCCGTAGTAGCACAGCACCTCTTTGTCGGGATTGGCCAATCCTGCAGCGATGGCGAAGCCGGTGCCGACGCCAAGCGAACCGAGCGCACCGGGATCCATCCACTGCCCCGGGCGGCGCGGCCGCACGGCCTGCGCCGAGATGGTGACCACATCGCCGCCGTCGCCGATATAGATCGTGTTGTCAGCCAGGAACTCATTCAACTCGTAAGCCACGCGATAGGGGTGAATCGGCGTGTTGTTCGATCTGAACAGCGGCATCAGCTTCGCGGTGGCAGCGGCCTCCGAGGCCGCAAGCTGTTTCATCCACTGCTGCCGTGCCTGCCGCTTGTCATTCTTAAGCCGGCCACTCGCCGCCTGCAGCACCGCGCCCAGGATAGCCCCCGGGTCGCCGACCAGGCCAAGCGAGATATCGCGGTTCTTGCCGACGGTGCGGTAGTCCATGTCGATCTGCACCAGCGTCAGGCTCTTGCTGATGCGCTTGCCGTAGCCCATTCGGAAATCGAACGGGGTGCCGACGATGACGATCACGTCGGCGTTGGCGAACGCCTCGCTGCGCGTGCGATCGAAATGGTGCGGATCCCCCGGAGGCAGCAACCCGCGGCTGCCGCCATTGAAATAGCCGGGGATATCCAGCCCGCGCAGCAGCGCGATCGCCTCGTTGTGTCCGCGCGCCGTCCAGACCTGCTGACCGTAGAGAATCGCGGGACGCTCGGACGCCACGAGAATGTCGGCGAGCCGCTCGATGTCGCGCGGATCACCGATCGACTTGGTGGAGGCGCGATACTTACCGGGTTGCGGAATCACAGCCTTCGCAATGTCGACTTCGCGGTCGAGCACATCGCGCGGGATCTCCAGGTAGCAGGGTCCCGGCGCACCGTTGAACGCCTCGCGCGCGGCCATCGAGATCATGTCCGCCACACGCTCGGTCGCCGGCACGGTGGCAGCGAACTTGGTGATCGGTGACATCATGTCGACGTGCGGCAGATCCTGCAGCGAGCCCATCTTGTGCTGCGTCAGCGCGCCCTGACCGCCGATGTGCAGCACCGGGCTTTCCGAGCGCAACGCAGTCGCGATGCCGGTGACGGCGTTGGTGCAACCCGGGCCCGCCGTGGTCACGACGCAGCCGAGCTTGCCGGTCTGGCGCGCGTAGCCGTCGGCAGCGTGGGCCGCCACCTGCTCGTGCCGCACGTCGATGATTCGGATCCCCTCATCGACGCAGCCGTCGTAGATGTCGATGATGTGGCCGCCGCACAGCGTGAAGATCGTGTCGACGCCCTCGTTCTTGAGCGCCCTGGCGACCAGATGGCCGCCGGATATCAAGGCTGCATCCTTGCTCTTAGGCTTGAGAGTGTCTTCGGCGGTGGTCGAACCTGTCGCGCTCGGCGCGGCCACGGATGCGGTATTGACGGCTTTCATGCTGCCTCCAGCGTCGAACGTTGAGAAGATCAGGCGCGCGTCCGCACCGCAGCGGCCGTGCCGGTGTTTTCATCGGCGGCAAATTTGACGCGGCTTGCCGCAAAGTGCCGCACGCGCATCGGCTTCAGGATGAACAGGCCGATTAACGCCGCCAGCACATTGAAACTCGTCGCAATCGTGAATACGGTGCTCCACCCCTGTTTCACGGCCAGGGCCGCGGCGAAGGGCACCAGCAATGAGCCGGCCCCCTTGGCCGTATAGAGCATGCCGGCATTCGCGGCTGCATACTTGGCGCCGAATGTGTCGCCCTGGGTGGCGGGGAAGAGACTGTAGATCTCGCCGAACACACCGAAATACAGCGCGGTGATCAGCACGAAGGCCGCCGGGTTGGAGCCGCCGACGCGACTCAGGCTGAACAGGGCAACGGCGCCGAGCAGGAAGGCGATTGCCATGGTGTTTTCACGACCGATCTTGTCCGATACCCAGCCGAAGAAGGGTCGCCCGATGCCGTCGAACACACGATTGAACTGCAGCGCCAGCGTCAGTACTGCGCCACTGAAGCCCAGAATCTCCACCGGTATCTTGTCGATCTTGAAGTCCTTGGCGATCGGGGCCATGGACGCGGTCATCATCAGGCCACCTGACGCGACCAGGACGAACATCACGTACATGGTATAAAACACCGGGCTCCGCAGCACTTCCGAGGGAGCGTAGCCGTGCGCAGTCTGGTTGGCACGGACGCGCACGGCGGTGAGCTGCTTCGGTGCGACCCGCATCCCCCAGGCCATCACGAATACGATGGCGCCCTGCAGCAGGCCGAAGAACAGGAACGCGTGCTGGTAGCCGTCGCTGCTGATCATCGTCGAGATCGGCGCGATCGTGATCGCGGCGCCGGCGCCGAATCCCGCCGCCGTGATGCCGGCCGCGAGGCCGCGACGTCCCGGGAACCACTTCAGCGCGTTACCGACGCAGGTGCCGTAAACGCAGCCGGTGCCGATGCCACCGATGGCAGCCGCGACGTAGAGCAGCGACAGGGAATCGGCCATGGAATTCATGGTCCAGGCGATCGCCACCAGGATGCCGCCGCCGAGCACCACCCACTTGGGCCCGAAGCGATCGACCAGGTAGCCTTCCACCGGAATCAGCCAGGTCTCAATCAACACGAAGGTGGTGAAGGCCACCTGAATCGCGGCCCGCCCCCAGTGAAATTTCGCATCGATTGGATTGACGAACAGCGTCCAGCCGTACTGCAGGTTGGCCACGCAAGCCATGCAGATGACACCAATGGCGAGCTGCACCCAAGGATTGGCCAGCGGCGAGGTCTTCGCCTGCTCCGTTGAAGTCATGACAAAGCCCCCATATCGAATTTATAACCCGACTATTCTTATTTGAGTTCCATCCGCTGTCGCCAACTCGTAGCCGAACTCTGACCGAGACCATATGTGATATATCACGGCAAGTCAACGAATGTGGAGCGCGTGATCGCACCGCACCATTGAGTGCCCTGAGCCCGGATTATGTCCAGTGCGCGTGGCCTACCGGTGCGGATTCGACGACATTTTGCCGATCTGATATATCTATGCTTAAGACCGCGCGCCGTGGGGGTGCCATCGCCAGCGCGGAAACACCAATTGCGCCGAAGTGCGGAGCAGACCCGTGGCAGCAACGACTCTGATGGACGCACTCGTCGACAGCGTCGAGCGTCAGGTGATCGAACCGGCGACTGCGGCGGTCCGACCGGTGCACCTGGCGCTATCGCCGTTGAGTGCGATCTCGCTGCGCGACCAGGCGTACGCATTGCTGAAGAACGCGATTACCGACGCCGACATCTACAATCCGGCGCACGACCTGCGCCTCGATGAGCGGCAGCTGATGAAGGCGCTCGGCGTCAGCCGCACGCCGGTGCGTGAGGCACTGTCGATCCTCGAGCAGGAGGGCTTCCTGCGCACCGCACCCCGCCGCGGCATTTTCATCCTCCGCAAGACAAAACGGCAGATCGTGGAGATGGTGCAGGTCTGGGCGGCGCTCGAGAGCATGGCAGCGCGGCTCGCAACCCTCTACGCGCCGGACTCGGAAATCGCCAAGCTGCGCCATCTGTTCGATGAGTTCGAAAACTCACCGCCATCCGAGCACCTCAGCGAGTATTCCGACGTCAACATCGCCTTTCACCAGGCCGTGATCCGCCTCGGCGGCTCGCAGATGATCGAGGATGGCACGCGCAACCTGTTTCTGCATGTGCGCGCCATCCGCCGCGCGACCATCACACAGAGCGATCGCGCCGCGCGCTCGATCATTGACCACCTGAAGATCGTCGAGGCGCTCGAACGCAGAGACACCGAGCTCGCCGAGCGGCTCTCGCGCCAGCATGCCCTGGATCTGGCCGCCCATGTCGATCGCTACTGCGATTTTCTTGAATAACTGCTTCAATACCACTCCTCCGACTGACAAACAGGACATTCACATGGCAGGACGCAACTTCCTGTTCGTACCAGGACCGACCAATGTTCCCGATCGCATCGTGCGCGCGATGTCCGTGCCGATGGAGGATCACCGCTCGCCGATCTTCCCCGTGCTGGCGCGCGAGTGCCTGAACGGTCTCAAACCCATCTTCAAGACCGAATCGGGTGTGCCGTTCATATTTCCGTCCTCGGGCACCGGTTGCTGGGAAGCGGCCGTCACCAACTGCCTGAATCCCGGCGATCGCGTGCTGGCTTCGAATTTCGGCCAGTTCAGCTACCTGTGGATCGACATGTGCAAGCGTCTCGGGCTCAACGTCGAGGTGCTCGAGGTCGAGTGGGGTGAAGGCGCGCCGCCGGAGCGCTACCAGGCGGCACTCGAGGCAGACAAGGAGCACTCGATCAAGGCGGTGCTGGTGTGTCAGAACGAGACCGCCACCGGCGTGACCAGCGACGTGGCTGCCATTCGCAAGGCGCTCACTGCCGCCAGGCATCCGGCGCTGCTGTTCGTCGATTCGGTGAGTGCCCTGTGCAGCATCGACTTCCGCATGGATGAATGGGGCGTCGATGTGTGCGTCAGCGGCTCGCAGAAGGGACTGATGCTGCCCGCCGGCCTCGGTGTCACCTGCGTGAGCCAGAAGGCGCTCGCTGCCGCCAAGACCGCCAAGGGTCGCCGCTGCTACTTCGACTATGGCGACATGGTGACGGCGAATGCCAACGGCTACTTCCCGTACACGCCGTCGATTCCGCTGCTCTACGGGCTGCGTGAGTCGCTGCAGATCCTGGCCGAGGAGGGTCTCGAGAACGTCTTCAAGCGCCACACCTATCTGGCCGGGGGCGTACGCGCCGCGGTGCTGAACGGCTGGAAACTCAAGCTCTGTGCCGCAGCGCCGAAATGGTACTCCGACACCGTATCGGCCATCATGGTGCCCGCGGGCGTGAACGCCGCGGAGGTGATTGCGCGCGCGTTCAACCGCTACAACCTCGCACTCGGCGCCGGACTTGCACGCGTTGCCGGCAAGCTGTTCCGCATCGGGCATCTCGGTGACTGCAACGAGCTGATGCTGATGGCGGCGCTGGCCGGGGCCGAAATGGCAATGGTGGATTGCGGCATGAAGATTGCGCCGGGCAGCGGCGTCGCGGCGGCGGCAGAGTACTGGCAGAAAACCGCGGCGCCCAAGGCGCTCAGCGCCGCCGCGTAACATGAGCCACCGGATCGTGTTCCTCGACCGCGCGTCGCTCGACGCGAAAGTGCGCCCGCCGCGCTTCCAGGCCGCCTACGTCGAGCACGCCGCAACGGCAGCCGCCGAGGTGGTCAGCCGGTTGCACGGCGCGAGCATCGCGATCACGAACAAGGTGCCGCTGCGCGCCGACTCACTCCAGCAGCTGCCCGATCTGCGGCTCATTGCCGTGGCGGCGACCGGCTACGATGTCATCGACGTTGCCTACTGCAACGCCCACGGCATCGCCGTTGCCAACATCCGCAACTACGCGGTGCACTCGGTCCCGGAGCATGCCTTTGCAATGATCCTGGCGTTACGTCGCAACATGATCGCCTATCGGGACGACGTGCTGCACGGTGCGTGGCAGAAGTCCAAGCAGTTCTGCTTCTTCGATCATCCGATTCGGGATCTGCACGGCGCGGTGCTCGGCATCATCGGGGAAGGCGCCATCGGCCAATCGATGGCGGCGCTCGGCAAGGCGTTCGGGATGCGGCCGATCTATGCCGCGCACCCCGCACAGCTCGACATCCCGGGCGAGTTCGTCCCGCTGCCGGATCTGCTGACCCAATCGGACGTCGTCACGCTGCACCTGCCGCTGATGGCGGCGACACGCAACCTGATCGGCGAGCCGCAGCTGCGCTCGATGAAGCCGACCGCCCTGCTGATCAATACCGCGCGCGGCGGCCTGGTAGATGAAGCAGCGCTGATCCGCGCGCTCGAGGATAACTGGATCGCGGGTGCCGGTTTCGATGTACTGACCATCGAGCCGCCGACCAACGGCCATCCGCTGCTCGAAGTGCGGCGCCCCAATTTCATACTGACGCCGCACGTCGCCTGGGCGTCGCACGGTGCCATGCAATTTCTGGCCGATCAGCTGATGGACAACATCGACGCCTGGGCGGCCGGCAAGCCGCAGAACCTAGTGACCAACTCCTGAAGACACCGCGGCCACTCCCGCCATGCCAAGCTGGGTACGATTTCGCACGGCCGCCGGCAGCATCGGCTTCGGCACGCTCGAGGGCGATCGCATTGCGGTCGGCTCCGGCGATCTGTTCGAATCCCCGCGGCGCGGCCCCGAAACCCTCGCGCTCGACGCGGTAACCCTGATCGCGCCCTGCCAGCCGAGCAAGATCGTGGCACTGTGGAATAACTTTCACGCGCTGGCCGCGAAGCTCGGTAAATCCGCGCCCACTCATCCGCTCTACCTGCTCAAGCCGGGCAGCTCGGTGATCGGCCCGCAGGCCCCGATCGAGCGACCGCGCGCATACGCCGGCAAGATTGCGTTCGAGGGCGAACTCGGCATCGTGATAGCCCGCCCCTGCCACGACGTACCGCTGAGCGAGAGCGGGCGCTACATCCTCGGATACACTTGCGTCAACGATGTCACGGCCATCGGTGTCATGAACGAAAACCCGGACTTCGTCCAATGGTGCCGATCGAAAGGCTACGACACGTTCGGCGCCCTGGGTCCGGCGATTGCTACCGAGTTCGACTGGCACGCGGCCAGTGTCGTGACACTGCTCGACGGCGTCGAACGTCAACGTTACGCGCTCAGTGACATGATCTTCTCTCCGGCCGAGCTCGTCAGCCGGATCTCGCATGACATGTCGCTGCTGCCGGGCGATGTGATCGCCTGCGGCACCTCGATCGGCGTCGGTTCGATTCCCGATGGAGCCACCGTTGAAGTCTCGATCGATGGCATCGGTTCGCTGAGCAACACATTGGCGATCCCAGCGGCTGCCGCGGGCAGCGCATGACCGGCAGCCTGGATGCGCCAGCACTGCTGCGCCGCATGTTCGACGCGGCGATAGATTCGGCCCAGCCCGCCCGCCACATCCGGCGATTTCTGCCCCCCGCACCGCGCGGCCG
>Ga0181516_10001410_pt1 | contig 18426 bp, 14 predicted proteins | sample PEATcosm2014_Bin_25_FD_121104 | JGI IMG/M metagenome (GOLD analysis project Ga0181516, IMG submission 121104) | Peatland microbial communities from MTU Mesocosm Facility, Houghton, MI, USA - PEATcosm2014_Bin01_10_metaG | ecosystem: Environmental > Terrestrial > Soil > Wetlands > Peat | place... | reverse complement strand
TTGTAGGTCTCGGTGTCGAAGGGGATGTCGTAGTTGAAGACATGGCTCACGCGCTTCACATCCAGCCCGCGGGCGGCCACATCGGTGGCCACCAGGATGTCGAGCTGGCCGCTCTTCAGCTTCTCCACCGTGCGCTCGCGGTCCTTCTGCGCGATGTCGCCGTTGAGCGCGGCGGCGGCGAAGCCGCGCGCCGAGAGCTTCTCCGCCAGCTCCACGGTCTGGCTCTTGGTGCGCACGAAGATGAGCGCGCCATCCACCGGCTCGGCCTCCAAGATGCGGCTGAGCGCGTCCAGCTTGTGGTGGTGCTCCACCAGCCAGTAGTGCTGGTTGATCTTGTCCGCGGCCTTGGAGCGCATGGTGATGGCCACTTCCTTGGGCTGGCGCAGGTATTTGCGGGCAATGACGCGGATCTCGGCTGGCAGGGTGGCCGAGAAGAGGGCGATCTGCCTCTCCGGCGGGATCTGCTCCAGCACCCACTGCACGTCCTCCAAAAAGCCCATGGCCAGCATCTCGTCGGCCTCGTCCAGCACCAGGGTGACGCGGCCCTCCAGCTTGAGGGTGCCCCGGCGCATGTGGTCCATAACCCGGCCGGGCGTGCCCACCACGATGTGCACGCCGCGGCTCAGCTGGCGCAGCTGGATGGCGTAGTCCTGGCCGCCGTACACCGGCAGGATCTGCAGGCCCGGGATGAAGGCGGCATAGCCCTGGATGGACTCGGAGACCTGGATGGCCAGCTCGCGCGTGGGCACCAGGATGAGCGCCTGCGGCTTGCGCAGGCGCGGGTCGATGCGGGTGAGCAGGGGCAGGGCAAAGGCCGCGGTCTTGCCAGTGCCGGTCTGGGCCATGCCCACCACATCGTGGCCCTCCAGCATCAGGGGGATGACTTGGGCTTGGATGGGCGAGGGCGCGTCATAGCCCGCCGCCTCCACGGCCTTCATCACCGGCGCGGAGAGGGCCAGGTTGGCAAAGGTGGTGCCCGAGGTGTCTTGTGATTCTTTGGTCGGTGTCATGGTGAGCCCTTGATAAAGTAAAAAGGCGCCGAAGCGCCCAAGGCTTGACCAACAATAAAGGTAGTATGGACCTTTTTGGGGCAAAGATGAAGCGCGGATTCTGGGCAGGGGCTGGCGTGGTGTGCCCGCGGCCTGGAGGGTTTTCTATGAGGCGATGGAGATGAAAGAAGTGATTAGCGCCAAAGAGGCCATGATGTTCTTGTTTGGGAGCGGGCAGGCATAAAGTTGGCCTACTTTCTTATTGGGGACAGAGTTTTGAGAGATTTATAGCTAAAAAGCTATGAATTACTGGGAAAATAGGACTTGAAATTAAGCTATATATGTTATATAAGTTATTTAAGCCATATCCATAAAAGCGAGAAACCGGAGGGTCAAATAGAAAGGTTCAGTTGCGGCTGTCAGTGGGCATGATGGATGAAGCCTTTTTGCTGCACGCCTATGTCAAAGTTGACCCTAAGCACGAAGCACGGCAACTGGCCAAATTGAAGACCCGCCTTGAGCTGATACGTCGAAGGCAATACACGGAACGCGGGAGGTTGTCATGAACGCTGTCCAACTGGCACCAGACATAAAAGTAGAGATCGTTGAGATTGGGCATCAGATGAATCAAGCCGGGCTTCCTAAAGAATTCATTGCCGCGGCTGTCAGCACAGCCTTTGAATTTGAGGGGGTCTATGACTTGCTCAAGATGTGGGGGAGCGAGAGCGAAGCTGTTGAAAGGGACGAGATTGTCTCAGACATTCAGGAGCTTATCGATGACTGTGGCCAGCAGGGAAAAATCGAAGGCATCTATGTCCGCTTTGATGACCTTGAGGGCATTGCCAAGAACATCCGCACCTTTAAGGACAACCTGCGCGCCTTGGTGGACCAAAAGGGCGGAGTGAAGCATCTCGCTGAGGAAACAGGCATACCGCAACCATCGCTCTCTCGATTTTTCAATTCTGCGACCATGCCAAGGCGCGCGACTCTGCATAAGATCGCCAGGGCCCTTAAGCTGAGCCAGGTAGAGATAGCGACCGAGTGGTCGAGGTAGAACCTTGGAGCGCATTTGGAGCTAGATAAAAGAGCCCAGCATGATGCAGGGCTCTTTCTTTTTTGCGGCATCGCTGGCATCGGATTCTCAGCGTGCCAGCACCAGCATTGCCACGGTCACCGCAGCCAGCCCGGCGACCAGGATGGCGCTCAGCAGCGGCGCGGGCAGGCCCAGCAGCGCGCTGAGGAAGAGCAGGCAGCCTAAGATGGTGAAGGGCAGGGAAGCTTTCTTGTGCACGCGGGCCCAGGCCGCGGGGTCGCGCAGGGTGGCGCGGGTGCGGATGCCGATGAGGCTGTTGGGCTCCACCTGGCGCAGGGCCAAGCCGGTGTAGGCCAGCAGGGCCCCCAGGCCGGCCATGAGCGCTTGCAGCATGGGCACAGGGTAGCCGAAGGCCAGGCCCAGCATGCAGGCATGGATGAGCGCCAGCAGGCTGATGAGGCCCAGCCAGACGCCGCGGTAGGCGCGCAGGGTGGGCGGGCTCGCGGCCAGGCGGGGGTCCGCCAGGGAGAGCATCCCCAAGAGCAGGCTCATGGCCGCGGCCAGGATGGGGGCCATCAGGAGCGCGGGGCCGCGGCCGGCATAGCCGTTGGGCTGGCCGTTCCAGCCCCAATGGATGGGGATGCGGGCTGAATCTGGCACCTGGCCCCAGGCCCAGGCCGTGGCCGCCAGCATGGCCAGGACCGCCAAGCCGCTCAAGGCCCAGGCCGGGGCCAGCAGGCGGCCCCGGGGGGGCTTGGGAGCCCCGGCATGGGCGAGCGCGCCCGGGTCTTCCACTTGCTGGGCAGCGAGCTCCTCTTGGCCTTGGTCTGGGTCTGGGCTCATGGCTCCCTTTGGGGTCAGGCGGCCAGCTTGTCGATGCTCTCCTTGAGCGCCAGCCGCAGGTCCTCGCTGGCTATCTTGGCGCGGGCGGCATCGATGACGCTCTGCATGATCTTGGCTCCCAACTGGGCCAGCAGGGCCTCGGCCTTCTTCACCGTGCTGGAGTGGAAGCCGGGATGGGGCGCGGGCAGCAGGCCCTCCTGGAGCGCCCGCTCGCAGAGCACGGCCAGGCGCAGGGCCTCGGACATGCGGCCCTGGCGCTGGTAGAGGGCGGCGATGCCCAGCAGGGCCGCCAGGCTGTGCTCGCCCAGCTTGACGATGCGGCTCATCTTGATGGCCTGCTGGCAGCAGGCTTCGCTCTTGTCCAGCTTGTTCTCGGCCAGGTCAAGGTCGCTCATGCGCACCAGGGCCCGCGCCTCGCCCTCGGGATTGCCGCAGCTGGAATAGCCCTGGATGGCCTGCTCCAGGGCCAGGCGCGCCCTGCCGCCCTCGCCCTGCTCCTGCAGGGCCATGGCCAGGTCCTCCAGGCAGGAGGCCTCTCCGGCCGCGGAGCCGGCCTGGGCAAAGGCGTGGCGCGCCTGCTCCAGCATGGGCAGGGCCTCGGCCCCGCGGCCGGTCTGGCGCAGCAGCCGGCTCTTCTGCAGCAGGGCCGCGGCCTGGCCGCCCCAGTCCTGGCCCGCTTCGCTCTCGGTGATGATCTGGTCCACCACCTTGAAGGCCTGCTCCACGGCGCCCATGCCCGCCTCTATCTCGCAGAGCCGGCGCAGGGCCTCGGCCCTGGCTTTGGGGTTCCGCAGCTGGGTGAAGAGGCGCAGGCTGCGCAGCATGGATGCCTCGGCATCCTTCCAGGCGGAGCGCTGGGCAGCAGCGCGGCCCAGCGCATAGCAGGCCCAGCCCGCGCCCTCCACATCGCCCAGCTCCAAGAAGAGGTCGCGCGCCCTCTTGAGCCCCGTCATGCCCTGCTCGGCCTCGCCGGCATCCAGGGCCGCCTGGGCCAGGGCGCTCTGGCACCAGGCCAGCTCGCGCGGGTTGCCCAGCTCCTTGAAGGCCGCCAAGCTCTGCTCCAAGAGGGCCCGGCCCTCCTTGAGATGGCCCTGGCGGCAGAGCAGGTGCCCTTGGTTGCGCTGCACCCAGGCCACCCCATGGGGGTCGCCTTCGTCCTTGTAGAGGGCCAGGGCCTCGTTCAGGCAGCCGGCGCGGCGGCCATCCTCAGGCCCCAGAAACACGGCGCTGCGCACCAGGGCGTAGGCGGCGTCTGCGCGCCGGCCCAGCTGGCGGTTGAGGCGCAGGCTTCGCTCCATCAGCCCCAGGGCCTCATCGGCCTTGCCCACATGAAAGCGGCAGTCGGCCAGGCAGGCCAGAATGCCGGCGAAGGCCGCCTGGGAGACATCCGGATCCAGGCCGCCGAAGAGCCGGGACTCAGAGCCCTCCCACAGGGCAAGGGCCTGCTCCAGGCGCGGGCCCCAGGCATGGCCCAGGCCTTGGGCGTCCAGGTAGGGGCGCAGCCCCTGCTGGGCCATGCCCAGCTCGCGGATCCAGGCCTTGCCCACGGCCCGGTCCCAGGCCAGCTCCAGGTCTTGGGCGGCCTGCCTCAGCTCGGCCAGGGCCGCGGCGGTGAGGAAGCCGCGCGTGGCGCGGGCTTGGTCCCAGGCCAGGCGGCAGAAGAAGGCGGCGTGCAGGCTGAGGGCATCCTCGCGCCGGGCCGGGTCCTCGGCCAGCTTGAAGGAGGCCAGCCTGCGGGTGAGCGGCGACATGAAGAAGGACGCGCCGTCCGGCCTCAGCAGGCAGCGGTCCGCCAGGCTCGAGAGCAGCTCGGGCCCGGCTTTGGCCACGGCCAGGGCGCCGGCGGCGGTGATGGGGCCCTGGATGGCGGAGAGCCTGGCCAAGGCCTCCTTCTCGCGGGGGCCGAGCAGGGAGAGCGCGTGCTCAAAGAGGGCTTTCAAGCTGCGCTGGCGCTCGGGCAGGTCTTGGCGCGAGCTGGAGAGGAAGCGGGGGTCCTTCTCCACGCGGTCGGCGATGGTCTTGAGGGGCATCAGCCGCGCCCAGGCCGCGGCCAGCTCCAGGCCCAGCGGCATGCCCTCCAGCAGGATGAGCAGGCGCAGCAGCTCGGGCTTGTCCTCGGGCTTGAGCGCGAAGGAAGGGTTGGCGCGCATTGCCTGCTTAAGGAACAGCGCACCCGCGGGGCACTGCTCCAGGTCGGCGGCCTTGGGCTCCTTGGGCAGGCCCAGGCCGGCCACTTCCACCACGGCCTCCTGCAGGTCAAGGCGGCGGCAGGAGGCGGCCAGCACCCGCACGCCAGGGGCGCCCTCCAGGATGCTGAGCAGGGCGCTGCTGCGGCCTGCCACCTTGTCCAGGCTGTCCAGCACCAGCAGCAGCTGCTTGTCCTTGAGGAAGCCCAGCAGCAGGGCCAGGGGGTCTTCCGCCCCCCGCGCCAGCTTGAGCGAGGCGGCCAGGCGCGCCGGCAGCTGCTCCGGGTCATCCAGGCCCGCGAGGTCGAGGTAGTGCACCCCGTCCCGGCTGGCCGGGGCGGCCGCGGCGGCGGCCTGCAAGGCCAGGCGGGTCTTGCCCATGCCGCCCCTGCCCAGCAGGCAGGCCAGGCGGCTCTGCGGGTCGGCCAGCAGGCGGGCCAGCTGGGCCAGCTCCTTCTCGCGCCCCAGCAGGGGCCCGGCGGCTTCAGGCAGGTTGTTGAGGCGGCTGGAGAGCGATTTCGGTGGGGGAAAATCGGTGAGGCGCAGGGCCGGGTGCACCATGCCGAAGAGATGCTGGGGCTCAGGCAGGTCCTTGACCTGATGCACGCCCAGGTCCACCCAGCGGGCATCTGGCGGCAGCGCGGCCTGGCGCTGCAGGTCTTCGGAGGCCAGGATCTGGCCGCCCCAGGCCAGGGCCATCAGCCGCGCGGTGCGGTTGGCGGTGGGGCCGTAGAAGTCGCCGGCCATCTCCATGGCCTGGCCCAGGTGCAGGCCCATGCGCACGCGCAGCTCGCCCACCCCGGGCCATTCCTCGTCCTGAAAGTGGCGCTGCAGCTCCAGCGCGCAGGCCAGGCCGGCGCAGGACTCGCCCTCCACCGGGTCGGGGAAGAGGGCGAAGATGCCATCGCCGGTCTTCTTGATGATGCGGCCGCCATGCCGGTGCACGATCTCGTCCATCAGCGCGTAGTGCCGCGCGATGACCCGGTTCATGGCCTCCTTGTAGAGCTCCCACTTGCCGGTGGAGCCTTCGATGTCTGTGAATAAGAAGACGGGCATGCGGGCCTTGAAGGGGATGAGGGGCTCTGCTACTTCTCGCCGGGCGCGGGCTCCTTCTTGAGCGCTTCGCGCTCCTTGGCATGCTGCTGGCGGGCCTTCTGGCGCTGGGCCCGGCGGCGGGGGACTTGGGCCTCGCTCAGGTGCTTGCGGATGGCCAGGCGGCGCTTGAGCGCTGCCTGGCGCCAGGCCTCGCGGCGGGCCTTCCAGCGCTTAAGCTGCTGGCGCAGGCGGGGGTGGTTCTGGATGTACTGCAGGCGGCGGCTGCGCAGGCCGCCCAGGAACGCGAGGCGCGCCGCGCGCTCCTGCTCTGTCCAGGCGCGGGCTTGGCCCAAGCCGGCCGGCCCGGCGCTGGCAATGAAGCCCTTGGCCAGCACGCGGCTGGCCTGGCCCGAGCCATCGCCCATCCAGACCGTGCCCTCATGCACCCCCACCGAGGTGCTGCCATCCTTGATCTCCGCGTCCCACTCCGTGCCCTTGACCGCGGCCACGGCATTGGGGGTCGCCAGCTCAAAGCGGTCGCCATCCTCCAGCTTGGCCACCACGGCGTGGAAGAAGCCCTTGGCCATGGAGAGCAGGGTGGTGCGCCCGCTTGCCGCCTCGTCCAGGGCCTTCAAGGTGATGTCGCTGTCCTGGGCCAGCTCCAGGTGGGTGCCATCGTCCAGGGTCAGCACCAGGCTGGAATCAGCCCCGGTCTGCAGGCGGTCGCCGGGCAGGGCCTCATCGCCGATGCCCAGGCCCGCGGGCTGGCCCAGGCTGCCATCCGGCTGCAGCCGCTGCACGGTCACGCTGCCCTGCAGCTCTTCCACCACGGCCTTGCCAGGCTGGCCAGCCAGCAAGGCCGGTGCGGCCAGTGCCAAGGCCGCCAACAGCATCCATCGAATGCGCATAGCACCTCCCTAGGGCTGCCATCTTCGGTAGTGAGGCTTCAGCAGCGGGGCAGCACCAAGATTTTACCATCGAGACCGGGCATTTGCCCTCAAGTTTATGCCTGCCTTTTTGCGTGTCGTGAGCCCGCCTTGCAGCTTTGCGGCCGCCCTTAAGGAATAAAGCCGGCCTGACCGGCATTCTCAAGTGTGAGATTTTAGCTGCAGCCGAGCTGGGGCTTGGCTGGCGGCATTGAAGCAGATTGCGGCTTATGACAGTGGCCCATTGCTGAGAGACCCATGCCCATCATGAAGCGCTTCGCCCTGGCGGCGATGGCTCTGGCTGCCATGTCCTCCGTCCATGCGGCCCAAGGCCAGGAGCAGCATTCCCGGGCAAATACCGGCAGTTCCGCCCGCGCCAGCGCCCCGCCGCGCCAGCCAGTGGTCATCAACATCAGCCGCTCCGCCAGCGGAGGGCGCAGCCGCAATTTTCCGGCCCAGCGCGCCGCCCAGTTCAAGCCGCCTGCCAGGCCCTTGAGCGGCCAAGCGGCCCGGCCTGGCACTGGAAAGGCGCAGCGTCCCGCTGGGCCTGCCTCGCAAAGCGCCGCCGCCCCGACGCTCGCGGCGCATGGCAGCGGGGCGGCCGCCATGGGCATGCGGGCCACCGCGGTGGCCCATCATCATGCTTTCACGCCCGGCTATATACGCCAAAAGCTGAAGAAGCTGGGGGTCGCTTCTGAGCCCGCTTTTATCACCGACCGGGCCGAGATGATCCATACGGACCAAAAGCATTCCAGCATCCCGCTCCCCAGCATGGGCGCGGACCGTGCGGCCTTGAGGTCGACGCTGATCGGGCCGCGCGGAACCGGTGCCTCGCAGGTGCGCGCGCAGATGGCCCGGGTGAGCGGGTCGGGCTGGCGGGCGCAAGTGGAGGCGGACCGCCGCTCGGAGAGCCGCCCCGGGCATTATTACTGGCACAAGGACAGCGGGTTCAACTACTGCCATTACCTGGATGGCTCCGGCTATCACTGGTATGGCTGGTATCTGGGCGAGCAATTCTTCTGGACCCGCAATTTTAGCGGCCGCTGGTGGTGGTATGATGCCGATTTTGACCGATGGGATTTCTACAATGACAACTTCTGGTGGTGGCAGGATCCCTACCACGTTGGCGACCTGTATTGCTACAACGAGGGCGATTACACGCCGGTCAATTCCCGGGATGACCAGGTCGCTGTCACCCAGCCGGAGGCGGTGAGCCTGCAGACCTTCGACAGCCCGGATGGGACGCGCAAGATCAAGCTGGTCGCGGACACGGAAGATGCTTTCCTCTATGATGCCGCAGACCCTCCCTCTTTCAGCCCTCTCTATCTGGCCTCGGGCGTGCAGAGTGTTGAGTTCTCGCAGGCCGGCAACGGCAGGCCCTTGGAGATCTTCCTCAAGCTCAATGACGGCTCCTTTGACCTGTTCGATGGCCAAGGGCACCCGTACAACCCATGAGCACCAAGGCCTAAGCGCCTTTGTTTCAGGCAGGCACGGGCAATTTCGCCCATATTTTAGGAGTCATCGATGGCGATCAGCGAGAACGAGAAGCAGAACATCATAGAGGAAGAAGGGCTGCGCTTTGAGGCCCGCCGCAAGCTGATGTCAGCGCAAGGCCAATGTTGCCATTCCCAGGGGCACGGCCACTGCTGCAGGAGCCTATGGGGATGGATCGTCGCGGCGGCCTTGGCCGTGGCCCTGGTCCTGAGCTATTGCCATCATCACTTCTACTATGGACCCATGGGCCAAGGCTTCGGGCCCCGCTGCCTGCTGAGCCAGGTCGGCCCTGATGGGGGCTCAGTCCCGCCCCAGGCTCCTCCGCAGGCCAAGAAGTAGGAGCGCCGCCCGTCAAGGTGGGCTGCGGCTTCGGCTCGAGAGACAAAAAGGCCGCCCTTCGGGGGCGGCCTTTTTCCTGCCAGCTAAAGGATGAATCGGCTGATATCCGCCGCGAAGGTCCTCGTGTTGATGGGCTTGCCGATAAAGCCGGAGTTGGAGATGGCCTCCAGCTCTTTGCGGCCCTCGGGCATCACCGAGGCAGTCACGAAGACGATGGGGATCTGGCGGGTGATGGCGTTGCGCCGCAGGATCTTGGCGGCGCTGAAGCCGCGCATGTCTGGCAGCCTGACATCCATGATGATGATATCGGGCTCTTCTTGCCCGGCCAAGGCGATTCCGGTCAGGGCATTCTCAGCCTCGATCACCTCAAAGCCGGCCAGCTCGAGCAGGTCTTTTTCGAGCAGCAGGTTGTTCAAATTATCATCCACGACCAGGGCCTTCTTTGGCATTTCAAGCCGCCTCTAAGGGTTTGGGGGACAAGGGCAGCTTGAAGCGCACCAAGGTCCCGCAGTTCAAGCCGTCGGATTCGACAGAAAGCTCTCCCCCATGCAGCTCGACCAGCTTCCTTGAAAGGGGGAGCCCTAGGCCAGTCCCTTCAGTGACCTGCGAATAGGGGGTGTCGACCCTGAAGAAGCCCTCAAAGATCTTGCCCATGTTCTCAGCAGCGATGCCGATGCCGGTGTCCCAGACCACGATCTCGATCCCATCGCCATTGCGCTTGGCGCGCATGCCAATCCGGCCATTCTCGGGGGTGAATTTCACGGCATTGGAGAGAAGGTTGTAGATGACTTCCTTGATCTTGAGCTCATCCGCTTCCAAGTCGGGCAGGTCATTGGCTATCTCAAGCACCATCTGCAGCCTCTTCTTGCTCACCAGATCGGCCACCAGCATGGCTATCTCATTCAACAGGCCCATCGTCTGCACATGTGACAGGGTCAGCTTCATCTTGCCAGCCTCGACCTTTGACATGTCGAGGATCTGGTTGATGAGCAGCAAGAGGTGCCTCCCGCTGGCCAGCACGTTGCTGACATATTGGCTCTGTTTCTCGTTCAAAGGGCCGAAGGTCTTGTCGAACAGCACTTCGGAGAAGCCATTGATGGAGTTGAGGGGGGTGCGGAGCTCGTGGGACATATTGGCCAAGAACTCCGATTTCACCCGGGCGGTCTGCTTCAGCTCCGTGGCCAGCGCTTTCAGCTCTTTGCGGGCATTTTCAAGCCCGTTCTCGATGGCCCGGCGCTCGGTGATGTCCTCGATGGCCAGCAGGATGATCCTCTCCTTGCCTAAGACTCGCTGGATCTGGCGGGCGTTCAAGAGCATGATGCGCGGCCCGATGGTGGTGAAATCATGGGCCACCTCGTAATTGTCGAAGGTGGTCTTCAAGGGGAGGATGGTCTCCAGCAGCTCTCTCAGCTTGGGGATGTCCCATTGCTTGTTCCCCAGGTCATAGATGAGCTGGCCCACCGTCTCCTCGGGCTTGACTTTGAAGACCTCGTAGAAGGAGCGGCTGGCCGTCACCACGCGCAAGTCCTGGTCCATCACGATCAGGGGCTCGCGGATGGTGTTGATGATGCTCTCGGAGTATTCCTGAGACTTTGTCAGAAACTTCTTCGTGACCACATGGCTCTTTGTCAAGGCCGCTCCCGGGTTCAGCCCTTGAAGGGCAGAAGGCTGGAATGCGTGTTCATGGCCAGCATGGGAAAAGCCACGCTGAAGGAGGCGCCGCCATCGGAGGGATGGTCAACCCGGATCTCGCCGTGCTGGGTCTCGATTATCTTTTTGACGATGGCAAGCCCTAAGCCCAGCCCTTTCGCGGTTTCCGCGCCATGCTTGGCGATCTGATAGAAGGTGTTGAAGATGTTCCGCTTCTCTTCGCTGGGTATGCCGGGGCCATTGTCGGTGACGGTGAACCGCACGGCATCCCCATCCAGGGCGACCTTGAAGTTGATCTTGGCCAGCGGCTGGTCATTGAATTTGAGGGCGTTCTCTATCAGGTTGTCCAGCACGACCATGAAAAGGCCGGCTCCGATGGGCAGGCTCAAGCCGCTGGGGAGGTCCATCTTGAATTCGGCGTTGCGGCCCTGGTGCTTTTTGGTCGTCTCCCGTATCAAGGCCTCGATCTGTTCCATGTGCAGGGCCTCTTCCGCGGGCTTTTTGCCATCGAAGCGGGCCGATGCATTCACAGCCAGAAAATCGAAGATCTTCTCTATCCCGCGCAAGAACTCGGTCGTTTTTTCGACCGTGATCTCGACGGATTTTTTGAATGGTTGGTTCTCCATGGTGGCTGTGGTTTTTTGCAGCAGCGCCAGGTGGGTCAGGCTGAGGGCCAAGGGGCTGCGCAATTTGTCAGACATCAAGCTGATGAAATCCGCCTTTTCGAACTGTTCTTTCCTTTGCAGGGTGACATCGTGCAGCACAATCACGATGCTGACCGTCTTGCCATCGGTGTCCTTGATGAGGCTAGAGCTGAATGACAGGATCAAGGCCTTGGCTGCCGGGCTCATGGGCCGCTCGAGGTCGAGTTCCAGGTCGCGCGTCTTGAGGTCGGCGCCCAGGTCCCCGGGCTGGCTGGCTTTGAAGACCTTGCCCAGGCGGTCCAGCCAGCCTTGGGACAGGTCATCATCGTTCAAGAGCTCGCGGCTCTTCCGGTTGAAGCGCTCCACCTTGCCCGCAGCATCGCAGATGATCAGCCCGTCATTCATCTTGTTGATGACGCGCTCCAGGCGCTCCTTCTCATCGATCTGGGAGCGGAAGTAATTGAGCCTCAGCAGGGTCTTGATCCTGGCGAGCACCTCGGCCTTGTCAAAGGGCTTGGTGATGAACTCATCGCAGCCCGCTTCAATGCCGGTGATGCGCTCGCTGGTCTCCCGCAGCGCAGTGATGAGGATCACCGGCAGGTTCTGGGTCTCTGGGTTCGCCCGTATGCGCCGCGTCACCTCGAATCCGTCGAGCCGTGGCATCATCACATCCAGCAAAACAAGATCCACCCCTTCTTTTGCCAGCGTTTCCAGGGCTTCAGCGCCATTGGCTGCCGTGAGGACCTTGTAATGCTCAGGCGACAAAATCGCCTGCAGCAGCTCCACATTCATGGCCTCATCATCCACCACCAGGATTGTCGCATTTGTTTGCATTTTTTCACCCCTCATGGCTGAATCCGTCGCTTCCATAGCTTGGAACAGGCAGGGTCAGACCCTATTGCAAATGCCTTTTTGGGGGGCTTTATTCCGCTCATGGCTAAGTCTTGACCGCAAATAAAAAGGCATCCCTGGGGATGCCTTTGATACGAACAGACCTGCCATCAGCTTGCGGTCAGCTCAACAGCTCGGCGATGAGGGCCTCGTCCAGCAGGCAGAAGCGGCCCTGGGCTTCGCGCCAGGCAAAGACATCAGCGGTGGCTATGTCGAACCACCAGCCGTGCAGCCTGAGCCGGCCCCCGGCCACGGCAGCGGCCACAAAGGGGTAGCTCATCAGGTGCTTGAGCTGCAGCAGCACGTTGCGCTGGGACAGGGCGTCGTGGGGCGGGAGCCCGCTGAAGTCGCCGGCAAAGCTGCCGGCCTCTAGGGCCGGTCGGGCGTGGTTGAGCCAGTCGCAGAGATGGGGCGCCTCCGCCCCCAGGCGCTCAGGGCTCTCCAGCAGGCCTGCCATGGCGCCGCAGCTGCTGTGCCCGCAGACGATCACATCCCGCACCTTGAGGCGCAGCACCGCCTGCTCGATGGCCGCGCCCACCTGGCTGTCTGAGAGCGCCTCGCCCTCCTGGTGGGGGGGCACCAGGTTGCCGACGTTGCGCAGCACGAAGAGGTCGCCGGGGTCGGCCGAGGCGAAGACATTGGGCACCACCCGCGAATCGCCGCAGGCGATCATCATGGCATCCGGGGCGTGCTTCAGCGCGGCTTCGGCGAAGAAGGCCACCTGCTCCGGGCGGCGCTGGGCGCGGAAGGCGGCGATGCCTTGCAATAGCTTCTTCATGGGCTCCTCTTGGCTCGGGGCGGCCCGGGGTCAATTCGCCCCGGAATACCCCCAGCTGGGCCGGCTCTTGTTCCAGGCCTTGCGGCCGAAGACGGCAGCCGACTCATAGTTGTGCGCCCATTTGCGCAGAGCGCTCTCGGCGAGGCTCTCGTCGCCCTCCTCGCTCTCCGTGGGGTCGCGCTTGACCAGGGCGCGGGTGCCGTCCTGCAGGCGCAGCGCGAGCCGGCCATTGAAGCTGCCCACGGCGCAGCCTGGGCCGCGGCGGGCCAGCAGGTCGCGGCCCATGAAGTAGGCCGGCGCCTCGCCCCCCATCAAGGGCAGCAGCGTGGGGGCCAGGTCTATCTGCGAGCAGACCCCCTTCGGGTCCAGCCGCTTAAAGGGCCGCGGGTTGGGGGTGATGAAGGTGATGGGCACCCAGTCCAGGGGCTCAAAGTCCCGATCCAGCACATTCTCGTAGTCCAGCGTGAAAGCCGGGCTGTGGTCCGCGGTCAGCACCACCAGGGTATGCTCGTCCCACAGGCCCTTCTGGCGCAGGTCGGCCAGGAAGCTGGCGATGGCTTGGTCATCGCTCTGGATGGCGCAGAGGACTTGGTCGCGGGCCTGCCCGTCCTCTTGCGCCTGGTCCGGGCCTTGGGCGTTGCAGTAATAGGGGTTGTGGGTGTTGCAGAGCTTGACCACCATGAAGGTGCGGCGCTGCTGCTGCTGCTCCAGGATGCGGATGGCATCCTGGAGCACGATGTCATCCGGGTAGCCCCAGGTCCAGAGGCGGGACTCGTCCTTCTGAAAATGGCGCCGCATGGACTCCATGGCCTCAAGGTGGCTGAAATGGAAGAACTCGGGGTAGCTGTGGATGTGGTTCTGGAAGAACCAGGAGGCCCCTCCCACCATCCAGGTGGCATAGCCCTGCTTGGCCGCCAGGCTGACCAGGTTCTCATGCAGGAATTCCATGTGGAAGAAGAGCGTGGGGTCGTTGTCCAGGCGCGAATGGTAGAGCGCATACATGCCGAAGTCGGTGGGCGCCATGCTGGTGCAGAAGCTGTCCAGGTGCGGATACTCCCGCAGCATCCTGTCCATGAAAGCCGAGTCTTGGGGCGGGATCTGGTGGTTGTAGGTGTGCAGGTAGTCGCGGTCCAAGGATTCCACCAGGATGAGCACCACGCGCGTGTACACCGGCTCTCTGCGGGCCGCCGCGGCCTTGGCCTGGTTGGCGGCCTTCAGCGGGTCCAGCACGGAATGATCCGGGGCGCCGGCGGGCGTTAGGCCTGCTCTTTCCAGGAATCTCCGCTCCGCCGGGGTGTAGGCCTGAGGGTTGGGGAAGAAGGTGTAGCTGCCGCCCTGGGCATCGGAGCTGGAGATCATGGTGTGCAGCGAGACGGGGATCTCCACCAGCGGGGAATCGGCCAGCTCGGCCAAGAAGGGGATCTTGGCGTGGGCCACGGTCTCCGAGATCTTGTACTGGTTGTAGGCTGCGCTGGCGGGCTCGATCTGGAAGAGCCGGACATCCCACCAGACCATGAAGAGCCCGTCGGCGGCCAGCCCCAGGGCCAGGGCCCGCACCCAGGGCCTCAGGGCTTGGCTGGATGGGTCTTGCCAGTCCTTGAGCCAGAGATGGAAATACCAGGCCAGCAGGGCCAGCAGGGCCATGCCCAGCACCAGGTAGAGGCCTATCCATGAGCCGAGGAAGGTCTTCAGAACATCCCAGTTCAAGAACTCGAGCAGCTCAGGGTTGAGGCGGCTCTGGGAGGTGTGATAGGAGAGCCAGGAGGCGAAGATGCAGAGCAGGCTGGCTTGGAACACGGCATGGGCCAGCAGGCCCAGGGCTCTGAACGGCCAGCTCCCGGGCCGGGCCAGCATGAGCAGGAACAGGCTCAGCCAGAAGAGGCTGGCATCGCGCATGGCGCCCACGGCCATGGAGGTGAGAGAGGCTTTCGTGAAGCCCAGGTTCATCACCAGCGTCATTTCGGTGCGGGCCAGGCTGCCCAGCAGGGCGATGAGGATGCCGGGCAAAAGGGCATTGGCCAAGTTGAGGGGCAATGCCCGCCAGCTGATCTTGGGGTCTAGCATGGCACCTTCAAGGGAGGGCGATCGGAGAGATGGCAGGCAATCTTACCATACAGGGCTGCGGGCGCGGAACCCGTTAATGCTGGGCGTTGGCCCCGCGCGGATGCGAAAGCCGCATGGCGGCTTGGCTGGCGGCCCATTCTGGTTTAGAATCCTTCAGCTCGCAAAAAGGCGGCGAGCCGGCCCGTCACACTTTGGAGGCGTTATGCGGCGCTCTTTGCTCATTGGCACCTTGCTTTTGCTCTGCTCGCCCCTGCTGGCAGCGGGCTACCACCTGATGAGGACCCTGCCCCTGGCTGGTGACAAGGGCTGGGATTATGCCATCGCTGACAGCGCTGGCCGGCGCCTGTATGTGACCCACGGCGACCGGGTGATGGTGGTGGACCTCGATTCTGACACCCTGGTGGGCCAGGTGGCCCCTTTGCAGGGCATCCACGGCGTGGCCCTCAACCCGGCCCTGGGCCGCGGCTACATCAGCGACGGCAAGGCAGGGGCGGTGGTGGTCTTCGACCTGAAGACCCTGGCCATCATCAAGAGCATCAAGGCCAAGCCAGGGGTGGATGCCATCGCCTTTGAGCCTGCCAGCGGGCAGGTGGTGGCCTTCAGCGGCGAGGCCGGCGCCGCGGTCTTCATTGATGCGGCCAAGGGCGAGGTGGCCGGCACGCTGGACCTGGGCGGCAAGCCGGAATTCTGCGCCGTGGACGGCAAGGGCACGGTGTATGTGAACCTTGAGGACAAAGCGGAGCTGCTGGCCATTGACGCCCAGGCCCGCAAGGTCTTGAGCCGCAGCTCGCTGGCGCCGGGCCAGGAGCCTTCCAGCCTGAGCATGGATGTGGAGGGCGGCACGCTCTTCGTGGGCTGCCACAACCGCATGGCCCTGCTCATGGATGCAGCCAGCGGCAAGATGAAGGCCAGCCTGCCCATTGGCGCCAAGGTGGACGCCTCGGCCTACGACCCTGGCACGGGCATGGTCTTCCACAGCTGCGGGGACGGCACGCTGTGGGCTGCCGTCAAGGGCGAGAAGGGCAATTTCAGCCCCCTGGCGCCGGTGCACACCCAGCCTGGCTCCCGCACCATGGCCTTGGACCTGAAGACCCATCTGCTCTTCCTGCCCGCCGCGGATTTTGAGCCGCTGCCGCTCTCTGCCACGGCCAAGGATGAGCACAGCCGGCCCAAGATGATCCCCGGCAGCTTCAAGCTGCTGGTCTTCGGCAAGGATTGACCGAGCCCTCAACCATCAACGCCATCAAGGAGATGAGAATGCCCAACAAGACCGCGCTGGCTTCGCAGCTGGCATCCTGGAAGCCCTTGCAAGCCCATGCCCAGAAGCAGGCGGGCGCCACCTTGCGCCAGCTCTTTGGCCAAGACCCTGGCCGCGGGGAGCGGCTGGCCGTGGAGGCCCTGGGCCTCTACTTTGATTACAGCAAGCAGCGCGTCACGGATGAGACCCTGGGCCTGCTGCTCAAGCTGGCAGAGGAGGCAGGGCTCAAGCAGCGCATCGATGCCATGTTCCGCGGCGACAAGATCAACATCACCGAGGGCCGCTCAGTGCTGCACGTGGCCCTGCGCGCGCCCAAGGGCCAGGCCATCATCGTCGACGGCAAGGATGTGGTGCCCGAGGTGCACGCGGTGCTGGACAAGATGGCGGCTTTCAGCGCCAAGGTGCGCGCTGGCGAATGGAAGGGCCACACCGGCAAGCCCATCCGCAACATCGTCAACATCGGCATCGGCGGCTCGGACTTGGGCCCGGTCATGGCCTACGAGGCCCTGCGCTCTTACAGCCAGCGCGGCCTCTGCTTCCGCTACGTCAGCAACGTGGACGGTACCGACTTTGCCGAGGCCACCCGCGACCTGGACGCGGCCGAGACCCTGTTCATCATCAGCAGCAAGACATTCACCACCCAGGAGACCATGGCCAACGCCCAGAGCGCCCGCGCCTGGGCCCTGGCCGCGCTCAAGGACCCGGCGGCGGTGGCCAAGCATTTCGTGGCCGTCAGCACCAACGCGGCCGAGGTGGCCAAGTTCGGCATCGACACCGCCAACATGTTCGGCTTCTGGGACTGGGTGGGCGGCCGCTACAGCATGACCAGCGCCATCGGCCTCTCCACCATGATCGCCATCGGCGAGGCCAATTACCGGGCCCTGCTCTCCGGCTTCCATGCCATGGACGAGCACTTCCGTAGCGCGCCCTTTGAAAAGAACCTGCCGGTGCTGATGGGCCTGCTGGGCGTGTGGAACAACAACTTCTTGGGCGCCGAGACCACGGCGGTGCTGCCCTATGACCAGTACCTGAAGCGCTTCCCCGCCTACCTGCAGCAGATGACCATGGAGAGCCTGGGCAAGCAGGTGACCCTGGATGGCGCGCGGGTGGACTACCAGACCGGCACCATCTATTGGGGCGAGCCGGGCACCAATGGCCAGCACAGCTTCTATCAGCTCATCCACCAGGGCACCAAGCTCATCCCCTGCGACTTCATCGCCTTCAGCCAGAGCCTGAACCCGCTGGGCCAGCACCACGACCTGCTGATGAGCAATGTCTTCGCCCAGGCCGAGGCCCTGGCCTTTGGCAAGAGCGCTGAGCAGCTCAGGGCCGAGAAGGCGCCCGAATGGCTGGTGCCGCACAAGACTTTTGAGGGCAACCGGCCCAGCACCACCATCCTGATGGAGCGCCTGACGCCCGAGAGCCTGGGCAAGCTGGTGGCGCTCTACGAGCACAGCGTTTTCACCCAGGGCGCGGTGTGGGGCGTGGGGCCCTTTGACCAGTGGGGCGTGCAGCTGGGCAAGGAGCTGGCCAGCAAGATCATCCCCGAGCTGGCCGGCGGCGCGGAGCTGAAGCACGACAGCAGCACCAACGCGCTCATCAAGCGCTACTTGGCGGCCAAGGCCAAGTAGCCTACCACCAGATACAAAAGAAAGAGCCCGGCTCGCAGGAGCCGGGCTCTTTCTTTTGTGCCAAGCAGGGCCTAAGGCTTGAGCTTGCGCAGCCGAACATAACGCCAGGCGCAGTAGGCGCTGAAGGCCAGGGAGGCGATGGCCACCCCGGGGCTGTCATGCTCGAAGATGCTGGCAAAGGGCAGGCCCTGGCGCAGGCTGGGAGCCAGGCAGAGCACGCCATTGGCCAAGAAGACGATGCCGAGCGCCAGAAAGAACCACTGGCCTTGGCGGCCTTTGGGCTGGGACATGGGGCCTCTTAGCGGGTGATGAAGAGCTTGGCAGAAGGCGCCAGCGAGCAGGATGATTATAGGGCATTTGTGACAAAAAAGCCCGCCCAGGCTGCAGGGCGGGCTCACAAGGCCGGTTGGCAGGCCTTGGGCTAGCGGAAAAGGTATAGGTTGAGGGCCACTTTGGCGACCAGGCCGCTGTAATCCACGGTCCCATCCTTGTTGGTCGAGCCAGGGTCTGCCGAGGACCCGGCAAAGGTGGCATTGTCAATCTTGGCATAATCGTAGGCTAGGTCAGCTTCCAGGGAGAAGTTGCGCCCCAGGAAGACCTCTGCGCCTGCTCCCACCTGAAAGCCCGAGCCTGAGCCGGTGATCGCGCCTAGGTCAAGATTGTTG
>Ga0181516_10001408_pt1 | contig 18427 bp, 15 predicted proteins | sample PEATcosm2014_Bin_25_FD_121104 | JGI IMG/M metagenome (GOLD analysis project Ga0181516, IMG submission 121104) | Peatland microbial communities from MTU Mesocosm Facility, Houghton, MI, USA - PEATcosm2014_Bin01_10_metaG | ecosystem: Environmental > Terrestrial > Soil > Wetlands > Peat | place... | reverse complement strand
TGTGAAAATGGGCCTTAAATGTTATAAATCCTTGACCCTGCGGGCTGTTTTCGACACGGTTGGGCAGCTCGTTGTGCAGGAAACCAATAACCATAAGCTTAATCCAACTCTCAAAGAACCATGAAACGAACGATTGTCACGAGTCTTCTGCTCTCCGCCGCGCTGATTGGATTTACCGGCTGCGCTTCAGACCAGTCGCAAAAAACCGATACGACGTCCCAACCGCCGCCCGAGAAGAAGGTCGAAAAACCCAAGGACAAACGGCCCATTGACCAGCGCCTGACCATCGGCATGTCCAAGGACGATGTCATTGCGGCCTGCGGCAATCCGAAAGGCCGCTCGGTAAACAGCGACGGCGGGGAGGTTTGGACCTACAATGACGCCGAGAAGGCGTTCATCCCGTATTATTCGCTGTCGGGCGGAAAAATTAATTTCACGACCGTTGTCTTCGGCGGCGACGGCAAGGTCAAGAGCTGGAGCACGAGCGAACAGGGGCGTTACTGACCTGGTCGCCATCCGCAATCTTTATGCAACGGAGCCGGCCCCCAAGGCCCGCTCCGTTTTGCGTTCTGCCGGCACGATTGGGTTTCCTTTCAACTTGCCCGATGGTTGCGCGATGATTAGGCTGATGCAGATTGCTCCATGCGATTTAGCCTCCACATACGGCAAATGAAGGCGCCGGGCGGCCGGCAACCCGGCCCGGGCGAGCGAGTTTTCCGCCGGCGCGTCCGGCCCTGATTCACACTGCACGGATTGCCCATGCTTTTCCCCCGCTCACCGCTGCCGGCGGTCGCTCCGCGAGTTGTCATCACTGGCGCGGGCATTGTCACGGCCCTGGGCGTCGGCTGGAGGCCGAACGCGGAAGGCTTTCGCAAGGGCCGGCGCGCGTTTCGGCCGGTGTCCCTGTTTGACGTGAGCCGGCAGCGCGCAAAGGCCGCGGCGGAAGTGGATTTGCCGGCGGATTTGCCCGCGGGCAAACTCACGGCCCGTCAAGTGGCCCGGTTGGACCGTGCGGGCGCGATGTTATTGTTCGCGGCGGATGAAGCGTGGCAGCAATCGCAATGGCAGCCGTCCGAAAATCTGCCGGTTGTTTTGGGCACGACCGGCGGAGGCATGGCGCTGGGGGAGATTTATTATCGGCAGGCGGTGCAGCATCCGCGGCGTCAACAAGGTCAGGCGACGCGCGCGGTTTTTTATCAGCCACAGGTCCAGGCCCGCCTCATCCTGGACGCGCTGGGTTTTGACGGGCCGATCTCCATCATTTCCAATGCGTGCGCTTCCGGCAGCAATGCCATCGGCCATGCGTGGGAATTGATCCGTCAAGGGCAGGCCGAACGCGCGTTGGCGGGCGGCTATGACACGGTGAGTGAGCTGGTATTTTCCGGCTTCGATTCCTTGCAGGTGCTTTCGCCAACTATTTGCCGCCCATTTGATGCCCGGCGCGACGGGCTCGCGCTCGGCGAAGGCGCGGCGATCCTGGCACTGGAAACGCTGGACGGCGCGTGCCGTCGCGGTGCGACCATTCTGGGCGAACTGATTGGCTACGGCACTTCCATTGACACGCATCATCTCACGCAGCCCCATCCGCAAGGCGTGACGTCGCTGGCGGTGATGAAGCAGGCTTGCGCCGTCGCGGGCGTTGCACCGGAGAACATTGATTACGTGAACGCCCACGGCACCGGCACGCCGCTAAATGACAGTTCGGAGGCGCAGGCCATTTCCGCGTGGGCCGGCCGCCGTGCCGCCACGCTGCCGGTCAGTTCCACCAAGTCAAGCATCGGACATTTGCTGGGCGCCGCCGGCGCGGTCGAGGCGGTGGTTTGTCTGATGGCCTTGCGCGGGCAATGGCTTCCCGTGCAGAGCATTTTTGAATCTCCCGATCCGGCCTGCGCCTTTCCCATCATTCACAAGCCGCAGGACGCGCGCTTGAACGCCGCGCTGTCGAACTCCTTCGGTTTCGGCGGCGTCAACGCGAGCTTGATCTTTCGGAGGTGGACATGAGCCGCATTTTCGTGACGGGACTGGGCGCGGTTTCACCGGCCGGCTGGGGTGTTGCCGCGCTCCGGGAGGCTTTGCGGAAGGGCGCGCCCTTGCCCGTGCAACCGGTGGAACGGCCCGGCTGGGAGAAACCGCTGCGAGCCCGGCTGGTGCCGGCGCCGGCCGCACGTCCCGACTTTCTGGCGCATCCGCGGTTGCGGCGCTCCAGTCCGATCACGCATTACGCGGCGGCGGCGGCGGTTGAGGCTACAGCCGGCTTTGGGGCGGACGACCGGCTTGGCCTCGTGCTCTGCGTTCAAGCCGGGTGCGTCCGTTATTCCTGCCGGTTCCTGGACGAAACGATAAAGGATCCCGCGACCGCCAGCCCGTTGCTGTTTCCGGAAACAGTTTATGCGGCCCCGGCCAGTCATGTTGCCGCGCTGCTGGAAAATATTTCGCTCGCCTGCACGCTCGTGGGGGATTCCGGCTCGTTCCTGGACGGAATTTCTCTCGCCGTCCAATGGCTGGAAGAGGATCGCGTGGACGCGTGCCTCGTCATCGGGGCTGAAGAAACCAATTGGATTCTCGCGGATGCGTTGCGGCATCTTGACCGCGACGCCATCATTACTTCTGGAGCCGGGGCCTTGTGTCTCTCGCGCGATGCGGAAAAGCCGTGGGCCGTCGAACTCGCGGCGATCACGGACCCGCACACTTACTCTGCCCGCTGGACCCGGACGCGGGCGGCGGGGGCCATGCGCGCTCAATTGGGCGGCGCGGCGGGGGAGTTGCTGTGTGACGGTCTTCAGGACTGCCGGCGCTCGGATGCGCCCGAATTGTTGGCGTGGCGGGACTGGCCCGGCGAGCGCGTCAGCCCGAAGCGGGTTTTTGGCGAAGGACTGATGGCGTCCGCCGCCTGGCAATGTGTGGCTGCTTGCGATGCCGTGGCCAACGGCGGTGTTGCTGCTGCGAATGTCAGTCTCGTGGGTTCCAATCAACAGGCGATTGGCGCGCGATTTGTGCGCGCCGGTTCCGGTCATTCTCATTTGTCCACCGACCGTGCGGCGGGCGTCCTCCGCTCATGAGCTCGCGAATCATTCTGATCACCGGAGCCAATGGCGGATTAGGGCAGGCAATCGCCCGCGCATTTCTTGAGGATTTGACCGTCGGCTTCGTCTGGCTCGGGATTCGCAACCGGCATGAACACGCCGATCAACTCGCGCACGAGAATCCCGAACGGTGTTCCAGCCTCGCGCTGGATGTCACGAGCGCCAATTCCTGGGCGGAGGCGCTCGAGGGAATTTTGAAACGCCACGGCCGTCTGGACGTGCTGGTCAACAACGCCGGCAGCCATGAGGATGCCTTGCTGGCCAACATGCCGGCGGATTCATGGTCCCGCGTCCTGGCCGTCAACCTGGATTCCGTCTTCCACGGATGCCAGGCGGTTTTGAAGACGATGATCGGCCAGCGCTCGGGCCGCATCGTCAATGTGTCCTCGCTGAGCGCCCTGCTCGCACCCGCCGGACAGGCCAACTACGCCGCGGCCAAGGCCGGCGTGGTCGCGCTCACACAATCGCTGGCCAAGGAAGTCGCGCGCATCGGCATCACCGTGAATGCGGTTTGCCCGGGCTTCGTGGAGACGGAGGCGCTGGCGCAACTGGCGGGCGAGGAAAAAAAGGCGGCGCAGATGAAAATCCCGATGCGCCGGTTTGGCCGGCCGGAGGAAGTGGCGGCCGCCGTGCGGTTTCTGTCGAGTCCCGAGGCCGGTTACATCACCGGCTCCATGCTCAAGGTTGACGGTGGAATACTCTAGAAATGTGATGCCCGTTGAATCAATGAATGTCGAAAGCAAACTGAGCGTCGCGCCGGTTGCGGCCGAATCCGGCGCCCGAAAGGTTGTCATCATCGGTGGCGGCATTGCCGGTCTGTCCTGCGGCTGCTATTTGCAGATGAACGGCATCCAGTCCGAGATTCTCGAAATGACTGCGCTGCCGGGCGGCTTATGCACCTCGTGGGATCGTGGGCCGTATGTGTTTGACGGCTGCCTGCGCTGGCTGCTCGGGACGAGTCCGCCGTCGGTTTTTTACCAGATTTGGACGGAACTGGGCGCTTTCGCCGGGCGCGAAATCATGCCGCAAGACGAGGTCGTGCGGGTGGAAGGCGCCGACGGCCGGGCCTTCTCCGTTCAAGCCAATCTGGATCGCTTCGCCGCCGATTGCAAACGACTGGCGCCGGAGGACGGGGCGCTCGTTGACGAACTGGTGCGGGACGCCCGCCGTTGCGCCTGGATTGAACCGCCATTGGACAATCCGCTCGAGTTGATGACGCGGCTGGAGAAAATACGGCTGGGGTTGCGCTTCATGCCAATACTGCCCGTCATATTGAAATGGAAGAAACTGCCGCTCACCGACTACCTGGCGAGGTACAAGAACAATTTCCTGCGCGAGGTGATGCTCGCGCTCGCCGGTGATGAACGCATGTCGGCGCTGGTGCTGATGATGGTGCTGGCCTTCCGGTGCCGCAACAACACCGGCTTTGTCGTTGGCGGCTCGCTGGCGTTCGCCCAGGCGATTGCGGACCGCTACACCGGGCTGGGGGGCACTTTCCGTTACAACACCGAGGTCGTCTCGGTGCACGTTGAAAAAAGCCGGGCGAAGGGCGTGAACTGTGCCGATGGGAAATATATCCCGGCGTCAGCGGTGGTTTCCTGCGCCGACGGGCACACGACGATTTTCAAAATGCTGGGCGGGCGTTACGTGAACAACAGCCTCCGGCGGCTCTATGAAAAGGGGGATTTGTTTCCCGCCTTGATCCAGGTTTCGCTCGGCATCAACCGGGCTTATCCGGAGGTGCCCCAGACTTTGACGCTGCTGCTGGCGCAACCCCTGGCCGTGGACAACCTGACGCAACATACGCGCCTGGAGGTCTCGGTGTTTGGGGCGGATGCGGGACTTTGTCCGGAAGGAAAGACGGTCATGACCGTGCGGGCGTCCTCCGACTATGATTTTTGGGTCAAGCTCAAGCAGGGCAATCCGCAAGGTTACCGGGCGGAGAAAAAGACGATCCTGCGGGAAATCATCGCCATTCTCGACCGGAGGTTTCCCGGTCTGGCCGCGGCCGTCGAGTATTCGGATCTTGCGACACCGGCCACTTTTGAGGATTGGACCGGCAACTGGCAGGGCAGCTATGAAGGCTGGCTGCCGACGCCGCGCACGCTGGGCCGGCGCATTCCCTATACGTTGCCGGGGCTGAAGGATTTTTACATGGGCGGCCACTGGGTGGCGCTGGGAGGGGGATTGCCATCGGCCGCAATCTCGGGCCGGTATGTGGCGCAGATGATTTGCGCTCGCGACGGAAAAGTGTTTGCCGCCACCAAGCCTTAGAGTCGCTCCCCTCGACAGGCAGCGGTAAATATCCGCTCAATACGCCGCCGGCCGGCCCCGGCTGTCCGTGTGGAAGGTGAATTGGAAGATCCGGCCGGCTTTTTTCCGGTCACCAATCCATCCGGAAATCTGGTAGGCCGTTTGCGGCTCCAGCACCAGGCCGGGAGGAAGCGCAAAGACTCTTTCACAGGCGCCCTTGTCCGGAGGCAGAACCGGATGGTCGAATGTGAATTGCCCTTCGGGCGGGTCAGGGGGATCGGCGTCCCAACGGCGTGTCCGTGCGACGGAGAAGACGCGGGCTTTGTCAATTTTGACTTCCACCGCGTTCGCCGAGTCCGGGCCGTTGAATCTTGGCGACCAAACCAGCAAAAAAATGTCATCGGCCGGCAGCGATTGGGCGTCCGCATCAATCGGCGAGCGTTTGATTCTCGCCAGCGCTAGTTCCCGCCCGGACATCCATTCCGCGCCGTCTTCCGCCGCCCGGTAATTGACAACCCGCGGGAAGCCGTCAAAGAGGTCGGCCACCCGGTCGCTCGAAGTGTCGTGCGTCGGCGCAAAATTGCACAGCACGATGCCGTCGGAGTTGAGGTCGTCCAACCCGCCATGTGTGCCGCCGATGGAGACCAGTTCGCTGCCCTGGTTGACGAGCCACCCGTCGTGGATATAGCGATTGTCCAGGCTGAGGAGAATGGTCGCGGGGTTGAGGGTGACAAGCGTGAGTCCACGGACGATGCGCTCCAGCGCCATCGGGTAGCGATGAGCCACGGTCTCGGCCATCCACGCGTCCGCCAAGGCAAAGCCGTCGGCATCGAGCAGATTCTTTTTTTTGAGCGCCTCAATCACAGGTTGGTAATTGATCGGGTCGCCCTGCGCGGCGGAATACCGGAAAGTGTTGTTTTCAGGTTTCCAATCGATGACCGCGCGTTCGCCTTTCGAATTCATCACCAGGAATTGATTGGTGTGTTCCGGAATCCGGGCGGTCACCACGTCGACGCCCTCGAGATGAGTGAGCAATGGCGCCAGTTTTCCGGTTTCATCGGGCAGGTTGTGAATTTCCACCCACGACTCGATACCCGTCGTGGGCAGCACCACGTCCTTTGGATTCTCCAGCGATTTGGCCACCCGGTATCCGGCCTTTTCCAGGAAAGCGCTGATTTCAATGCGTTTGCCGCGGCCGGCGTGGTTGTTTCCATGGTCCGAGAGAATCACGATTTCGAGGTCCCGCCCTTCCCGCTTTTTGTATTCGGCGCGCAATTTTTCGAGCTGCCGGTCGAGCCGGCAAAGCAGCGCGAAGATGTCACGATCCATGTGCTGGGCATCGTCCGAAGAACGGATGTAGGCGTAAAAGACGTCGCCGGCGCCCTTGGAATTTAGAAAATGTTTGAGCAATTCATCCGCCTCGTAATCCAGCATGTGGGCGGGAAAAACATAACCCATGGCCCTCAAAAAGCTGTTCTGCACCTGCCAGTTCATCTGCCTTTCGTGCTCCATCGAGGTGCCGACGCCGTCGATGGCAATTTGCAAATTGGCGGCCTCGCTGTAGTAGGTGCGTTGATAACCGGGCAGCGGCCGGTCGCCGAAAATTTCCGTCCACGCGACATCGCTGGTGGAGGGAAAGGACGAAATCATCCGGCTGACCGGGAAATAGCCTTCGTTGGTGGCGAAAGCCTGCAGATGAATTTCCCGCCCCCAGAAATTGGTGCGCGTGAAGCCCGCCTGCAAGGCGCGCAGGTCGCGGTAGGCAACGCCGTCGAGGGCCAGGACCAATCTTCCGGGGAGCGCGGCGCCCCTCAGCGGGAAGGCGGAGAGCGCCAGCACCGTCGCCAGAAAGAGAAGCCGGTTCACGTTTTAATCAAACAAACTGCCCCGCGGAAAACTCAAATCCATCACGCGGGCCAATCTGTAACCGATTCGGCCGGGCATGTCGAAAACGAAATCGAGGCGGCCGCAAACGCCCGGCCGTCCCATTCCAAACAAAAAATCATGTTTTGGTTGCGAGCCGGCGAATGATGGTCTAAGTAGGGGCAGGGTCCCGCCGCAAGGCGAAATCGGGCCGTAAAAAAACGAATTTTTGATCTTCTTCCCTCGGGGGAAGGAGCGGGTGTTGGGTCTGAGAACACGTGTGTAACCCAATGCCCGTTTTTTTTGGCGGCGAGGCACAAGGCGGCACGGGCGGCAGTCCAAGGCTCTGACGGGAGGAGCAAGCTCTGAAAAACGCCACATATTTATTGTTTATCGATAAAAAACAGTTGACAAACAAAAATACCGGGTCCATGCTTTGGTCATGAATGCAACGGAAACACCTACCAGTGCGAGCCTGCGGCTGAACCGGATCAGTAAAGTCATCAAGATTGTGCGGCTGTTAATCAGTTCAAGCCTGCTTCTGATGATATTTGTTTCAGCGCTCTATTTTGCCGATCTCCTGGGGTTCCATTTTCTGCCGGCAGGCGTCAAAATCTCCTTCTCACCGGGTTCAAGCTTCAGTACACCCTTGCACATCCCGGCGGCTGTCCTAATTTTGGCATTTACGCGGGCGGGTCTGATACTTGCGGGCGCTCTTTTGTTGTTCTGGTGGCTGGACCTGGTCGAGGCCGGGGACTTCTTCAACAGGCAAAGCGCGCGCTATTTCAAGTGGCTCGGCTGGCTGCTCCTAATTGACTGGCTGACGGCGCGGCTTTTGGATGCCTTGGCGAGGGTGTTCATCCTGGACGTGAGGGAGATCGTCATTGGTCTTCTCATTTTGTTGATTGCGTGGATCATGGACGAAGGCCGGAAAATTCAGGAGGAACAGGAATTGACGGTTTAACGAGCCATTCTTTCGAAATCATGAATGCTACCACTATGTCTCCGAACGACCGCTTCCGGATGGGCCGGATTAAAAAAGTGAGCACTGTTCTAAAAACGTTCTTTCTTATCTCTGCGGCGATTTTCGGGGTAATTGGAACATTCACCTTTGCGGATATGTCCATGAGCGAACACTCCGGGTTGTCGTTTTCCGTAGGCGTCGCCGGCGTTGGTCACGCTGTAGAATGCTGGTTCGCCTACAGATTATTCTCTTGTTACGCCGATGGCGGTCTGTTCTCTGCCAAAGGGATCCAATGGATGCGCTTGATAGGTTTCGCAAGCCTTCTAATGGGAGCTTGGAACATCTGTCACACACTGAGCTTGCGCCTGCATGACGGCTATTTCGGACACGTCCGTGCCATGCCATTGATGACGGGCGTAATCTTATGCTTCGATTTAATTCTCTTCGAGTTGGTTTTCAACCTGGCGTTTGGTTTTGTAATTATATTGATTGCCTGGATCATGGACGAAGGCCGGAAAATTCAGGAGGAACAGGAATTGACGGTTTGAGTTTATGCCCATCATTGTCAATCTCGACGTGGTTCTAGCCCAGCGAAAAATGCGGCTGAACGATTTGGCAGCGGCGGTGGATATCACCCCTCAGAATCTGTCCATTCTCAAAACCGGCAAGGCAAAGGCGATCCGTTTCTCAACCTTGGAAGCCATTTGTGAAACTCTCGACTGCCAGCCGGGGGAAATTCTTGAATATCGCCCGGAAACCGCAAAGAAGAAACTGGTCCGCGCCTGAAATTCTCCCCGCCCGGTCTTAATCCTCCGAAAACAAATAATCCAAATCCGCCTTCGAGAGGCTGCGCGCGAAGCCTTCCTCGCCGAGCACGTCGGCAATGGTCTGCGCCTTGCTCTGCTGCAGCTCCCAGATTTTTTCCTCCACCGTTCCGGGCGCGATCAGCCGGTAGGCGTTCACTGTATTCATCTGTCCGATGCGATGCGAGCGGTCGATGGCCTGCGCCTCGACCGCCGGGTTCCACCATGGATCATACAGCACGACGTAACTGGCGTTCGTCAGGTTCAAGCCGGTGCCCGCCGCGCGCAGGCTCAGCAAAAACACCGCCGCGTTCGGATCGTTCTGAAACGCGGCCACGGCCTCCTGGCGGTCCTTGGTCTGGCCCGTCAGCAAGTGCGTCTTGATTTGCCGTTGCTGGCATTCGATTTCGAGCAATTTCAACACCTGCACAAACTGGCTGAACACCAGCACCTTCTGGCCTTCGGACAACAGCGGGTCCAGCAATTCAAATAACGTCTCCGTCTTGCCGGACGCTGCGCCATTGCCGACCAATTGCGGATGACAGCAAATCTGGCGCAGCCGCGTCAGCGCCGCGAGGACGTGGATTTTGCTTTGGGCCAGCCCCTTTTCCGCCACGGTCTGCAAAACCTGGTCGCGGCTGCGGCGCAATTCCGCCAGGTAAAGTTTCCGTTGCTCCTCGCCCAACTGGCAGTCGCAACGCTGTTCGATCCGGTCCGGCAGGTCCTTCGCCACCCGTTGCTTGAGCCGGCGCAACAGGACCGGCCGCAGCTTGGCCGAGAGCCGGCGACGGGCGATGCGCTGGGCGTTCTGCGCGGTTTCGGCGTCGCCGCCGCGGGGCTCGTAGGTTTGCGTGAAATGTTCCTGGTTGCCCAGGTAGCCGGGCTGGATGAAGTCGGCGATGCTCCACAAATCGAGCAGCCGGTTCTCGAGCGGTGTTCCGGTCAGCGCGAGCAAATGGTCCGCGCGCAATTGTTTCACGGACTGCGTCACCTGGGCGGCCGGGTTTTTGATGAACTGCGCCTCGTCCAGGATCAACGCGCGGAACGCGAACTTCTGCAAGCCCTCGAGATCGCGGCGCAGCAGCGCGTAATTCGTGACGATCAAATCGTGCTGGGGAATTTGCTTGCGCAAATTGTGCCGTTCGGCGCCGCTTTCCAGCACGAGCACTTTCAAGTTCGGTGTGAAACGGTTCGCCTCGCGGCGCCAGTTGTGCAGGACGGACGCGGGGCAGATCACGAGCGAAGGTTTTGGCTGCTTCGGATGGCGCTCCTGGAGCCAAGCCAGCCAGGCCAGCGTTTGCAGCGTCTTGCCCAGGCCCATGTCGTCCGCGAGGATTCCGCCCAAATGCATCTGCGCCAGATGGCAGAGAAAATCAAAACCTTCCTTCTGGTAGGGACGCATCTCCGCCTGCACTCCGGTTGGAAGCGGCGTGGAGGGTGTTCCCTTGAAGTCCTTCAGACGCTCGCGCAAGGCCTGCGCCTGCGCGGTGTCGCCAAACTGTTTCAGTTCCTCATCATCCAGGTGCGCGGCCTGCTCGATGCCGATGCGGTGCGGCACGGCAATCAATCCTTCCACGCCGAGGTCCGCCATCGTTTCGTGCGCCGTTTGGACGGCGCCCGAGTCCAGTTCCACCCAGCCCGAATCCGGCAGCTTGATGAATCGTCCGGTTGCCGTTTGCAGCCGCTGTAAATCCGCCGCGGTCAGCTTCAACCCCTCCTGTTCCCATTCCGCGGAGACCGAGAGCCAGTCAATGCCGCTGCCCTTCACCACGACGCGCGGCCGCAACTGGCGGGAATTCAGGAACAGCCGGTGAAACGCCGCGTTGCCCAGATACTCCGCGTCCGACGGCCGGCCGGGCCAGGCCGCGCCCATGGTGCTCAGGAACATTTCGTTCGCGTCACCCACCCACAAGCCCGGTTCGGGCGTGAACCAGTCGAGCTGCCGCAACCATTGCGTCGCCGGTTCCAGCCGCGGGTCGTCGAGGATCTCCGGTTTGTCGCCCGGCGTCTGGCGGGGCGCGTTTGGCTGCCATTCGTGGCCGTTCCACAGCCAGGCGCTGCCGTCGCGTTCGCTCTTCGCCATCAGGCGGGCCCGCACGGTGTCGTCCAGCAATTCAAACACGAACTGCGGCACGGCGGCATGAACTACGCACAATTGCTCCCAGCCCGCGCCCGGCGCCGGCTTGGTCTTGCGCAATTGTTTCAGCAACCGGTGGCTGAGCTTCCGCACCGGGACCGCCGGCCGGCTCGAAAGGCGGTCCAGCAGAGCTGGCGGCGGCGCGTTTCGCAGAAGATAGACGCCGTTGCCGACCAGCGCCAGCGGTGGCCGTCCCGAAAAAAATCTTACTTCGTTCAGGGAATGCGTCTCGCCGTTCGGCAGCGTCAACCGGTGCGTGAAAGACAGCTCGCTGTCGCCGTTTTCCAGGTGCGGCGTCAGTTCCGCCACCTGCCCCAGAAATTGGAGCGAGCCCGCGCTGTCCGCAAGTTCCAGCCGCGCGCCCTGGCCCCAGCGCGCCAGCCAGTGCATCAGTTCCAGGTCCGAAAGCATGAGCGTGGGCTCGCCATCGGCGCGGCCCGCGTGAGTTTCCGCCAGCCACTGGATAAATTCCCAGTCCGCGGGTTGAAACAGTTCCTGCTCGTGCGCCGCCCGGGTGGTCAGCTCGATGATTTCCGTCAGCGTCTTGCGCTTCTCGCCGGTGCGCGGGCGGAAGAGGTGGAATTGCACACCCAGCCGGTGCCGGGACGGCAGTTCGTTTTCCGACAGCGCCCGGCAAATAACACGCAGCGCTGCGCGCGGCGTATCGAGGTGCGGCGGGGCCGGGGGAAAGAGCCAGCGCTCCAGTTCCTGCATGAGCCGGTGTTCCTGTTCCGCCTCCTCCATTTCCGCGAAATGAGTCAGGTTCGCGTGAGGCGCCAGTTCGGTGGGCAGCGGCCGGTGGGCGCGCAAAAAAACGAACGCGAGCTGTTCCAGCCGGCCCTTGTGCTGAACCGCCATCAGGCGCGGCCACCAGTCCTCGCCCGCAAAATCCTTGCGCGACAGCGAGAGCTTCTCGAAATAATCCTCGAGCAGCAGCCACGCCCGCTGTGAATCGGCGCAGGTGGAAAATTGCGCCAGGATTTCCGCGCGTTGCGCGACCGCCTCCCGCGAATCCGCGAGTTCCCGGCGCAGATCCGCCTGCGCGCCGTAAGTCTTGGACAGCACCGTGTGATGCGCGTCGTACTTGGTCGCACCGGCGGAACGCAAGCCCTGCCCGTTTCTAAAGGAAACTCTTGCCATCTGATTTATGCCCCTGTGGGCAACGGTCTACCATCAGGTCACAACGCACCCATGCTGGTCAATCAGAAAGGAAAACTTTTTGGCTTGTGAATAACTTTTTGTTGCGTTTTTGGGGCATTTCGCCTCTTTGGTCCCGCCCTTGCTTCGGGCCCGGCCCCTTTCCTTCGGGCAATCAGATCACGCCTTTCCGCCCGCTTTGGCGGATTTAAGTTCCTGCAATTCCTTCTCCAAGTCGCGCACCCGATGGACCAGTTCCGGCAATTGCCGCAGCGAGATGATTTGACGCTTTGCCTGCCGGTCGTCCATGGCCGGCGAGCCGAGCAGCCTTTCCCCGTCCTTGGTGTCGTGCATCACGCCCGCCTGCGCCGCCACCGTGGCATGGCTGCCAATTTTCAAATGGCCGGCGATGCCCGCCTGCCCGCCCAGCGTCACGTAATTCCCGAGTTTGGAACTGCCCGCGATACCCACCTGCGCCACCAGCAGGCTGTGCTCGCCAATGACGACGTTGTGCGCGATCTGCACGAGATTGTCCACCTTGGTGCCTTTCCCGATCACTGTCGCCCCGAGGGTCCCCCGGTCCACCGTGACGTTCGCCCCGATTTCCACATCGTCGCCGATGATGACGCTCCCGGCCTGCGGCACCTTGCGGTGCCTGCCCTGGTCCAGCACGTAACCGAAGCCGTCCGATCCGATCACCGTGCCGGAATGAATCCGCACGCGGTTGCCAATTTGCGTCCGCGGATAGATGGTCACGCTTGGAAAAATGACCACGTCATCGCCGAGCTGCGAACCGGCGCCTAGATGGTTGCCTCCCTGCAGGACCGTGCGCGCGCCAATCCGCACATGCCCGCCGACGACGCAATACGGCCCGAGGTGCGCCGTGGGATCCACCTTGGCGGACGCGTCCACGATGGCGGTTGCATGGATGCCCGGCGCGAAGGATGGTTCCGGAAAAAAGAGGGGCAGGACCCGCGCGAACGCCACCCGGGCGTTCGTGACCCGGATCAGCGCCTTCCGGTTGGAGGTGAATTCCCCGGCCACGAGGATGGCGGAGGCGGCGCTGGCTTCGGCCCGCAGGAAGAACGTTTCATTCTCCGCGAAGGTCAGGTCGCCGATGCGCGCGCGGTCGGCGGGCGCAAATCCGGTGAGCACCGTCGAGCCGTCTCCCCGGACTTCTCCCTGGAGTTCCCTCGCAATTTCAGCGGCGGTAAAATGCATAATTCGTTTTTCCCTACACCCGGGCCCGGCTGCCGTTTATCCACATTGACTCGAAAGCGCCTGCCAATATAATTTTCCCCGCGTCCAATTCAACACCAACTTTGCTTATGACAGAAACTTTTCGGGTCGGAATGATCGGCTGCCGGTTCATGGGGAAGGCCCATTCCAACGCCTGGCGCCAGGCGCCGCGCTTTTTTCCCCTCAAGGCGGGCGTGGAACTCCACACCATCTGCGGCCGCGACCCCGCGCGCACCGAGGCCGCCCGCGTCCAGTTCGGATGGGAGCATGCCGTGACCGACTGGCGGCAGTTGGTCAATTCCCCGGACATTGACATCGTGGACATCAGCACGCCCAACGACACGCACGCGGAGATTGCCATCGCCGCCGCCGCCGCCGGCAAGCATGTGCTTTGCGAAAAACCGCTCGGCCTTACCGTCCGCCAGTGCGAAACGATGGTTGAAGCCGTCAAGAAGGCCCGCGTTGTCAACATGGTCTGTCATAACTATCGCCGCATCCCCGCAATTGCACAGGCGAAAAAGATGATTGATTCCGGCGCCATCGGCCGCGTTCTGCACTATTACGCGCGCTATGCCCAGGATTGGTCGGTCGACCCGGGCATGCCGCTCATCTGGCGTTTCCAGAAAGCCTTCAGCGGCAGCGGCGCCAACGGCGACATCAATTCCCACATCATCGACCTGGGCCGTTATCTCGTGGGCGAGCTGCAGGAAGTGTCCAGCCTGATGCACACCTTCGTCAAGGAGCGTCCGCTGCCGGATTCCTCGGCGAAGGGCCAGGGCATCGGCGGCAAGGCGGGTCCGCGCACCGCCCGGGTGAACGTGGACGACGCCGTGATGTTCATCGGCCGCTTCAAGAACGGCGCGCTGGCGAATCTTGAAGCCACGCGCTTCGCCCTGGGCCGCAAAAACCATATCAACATCGAGATCAACGGCTCGCTCGGTTCGCTTGCGTTCGATTTCGAGGACATGAACCGGCTCAAATACTTTGACAACACCAATCCGCCGGATCGCCAGGGCTTTCGCGACATCCTGGTCACGCAGCCGGGCAGCGTGCAGCCCTACGTCGGCCAGTGGTGGCCGCCGGGTCATATCATCGGTTACGAGCACACCTTTGTTCATACGATTGCGGATTTCGTGGATGCCTGTGTCAACGGCAAGTCGGTGCAGCCCACGTTCGAGGATGGACTTATGAACCAGCGCGTGCTGGAGGCGGTGGATCAGTCCGCCCGCACGCGCCAATGGGTCAAGGTGTAGCCGCGGCCGGCCCCGGTTGATTGTCAGCCGCGACGGCGGCGGGTCGCGCATAAAAGCTTCGTCCGCTTCAATTCCGCATTCTGCAAACTGCATGGCGGAATCTTACCGGCATTGCACCTTGCACTGAATCCAAGGTGAGCCCCATGGCGGCTGAGTCGTCAACCATTTGCAAGCAACGGGTTTACGAGCGTTCCAAACCGATGGCACGCATCTGGCTTCCATGGTTCTTAGCACCATATGAAGTTCGAGACGTACAAAAAAGTGCTTGATGGGCCGGGGAGCCAGGGAGCCTGTCAAACTGCGGTTGTAACTTGTGTTCAGAGGCAGGTGGATGATTCGGCATTTGAATTGATATCCGAAGAGGCAGGTCTGTTTCTGTCTCCTCTGCGGCCCGTGACAAAGACACCAGTTAGTACGGCCATTTGGTATCACTTGAATCCAATGAAATCATCGCACCATCATGACCACACGTGTCGCATCCAGTATCAGCTCAATCACCACGGCCGCCGTTATCTTTCGCTTCACGCGCGCGCCTGAACGCCGCCGCGCCGCGATGTGGATTTCGGCTGCGCTCGCGCTGGCCTTTTTCTTGAACGCGCCCGTCCGGGCCGACCAGGAGGCGTCCCTGGCCTGGAACCCCGTCACAACCACGCCAGTCTCGGGCTATGCCTTTTACGTCGGTAACGTGAGCGGCGTTTATACCAACCGGTTCGATGTGGGCACCAATACTGAAATCACGCTCAGCGGCTTGAAGGAGGGCAAGACCAACTATTTTGCCGTGGTCGCTTACGACTCGGCCCGCCTGGAAAGCCCGGTTTCTCCATCCGTCCCCTACATCGTTCCCGGCCTCGTCTGCTTTACGCCTCCCTCGAAACCAAATACTGGCGGCACCATATCATTTCCGGTTGCTGCGGGGCATTCGTATGAAATCCAGGCCTCTACGGATTTGGGGCCCTGGACAAACATTGGCCAGACCACCGTTTCGTCTTCGAACGCGTGGTTCTACTTCCAGGACCCGCAGACTGGCCGCTTCACCGAACGCTTCTTCCGGCTGATCATGAATTGAGCGGACACATTTTATTCGCAGGCGCCGCCAGATTCGCCTGCTTTGCCGCTTTCCTTTTCGGCCGGTTTGTGGCACGGTGTCCGCCAATGCAATTTGTCCGCGATATTCACGCTGAACGCAGCGCCGCCCGGCGTCCGGTCGTTTCCTTTGAGTTTTTCCCCCCGAAAACCGAGGAAGGCGACCGCACGCTGCTGGAAAAAACCATCCCGGCACTGATGCTGCTCAAGCCGGATTTTTGCTCCGTCACCTACGGCGCCGGCGGGGGCACGCGCGAGAAAACGCTGATGATCGTGGACCGCATCCAGCGTGAACACAAGCTCACGACCGTGCTTCATCTGACCTGCGTCAACGCCACCCAGGAGCAGGTTGGCGAGGTCATCGCCCAGGCCCGCGGTCTCGGCGTCAAAAACATCCTGGCGCTCCGCGGCGACCCGCCCGGCGGCAACGGTATTTTTCAAAAAACCGAGGGCGGCTTCGAGTTTTCCTACCAGCTTGTGAGTTACATCAAGAAGCTCGGCGGCTTTTCCATCGGCACCGCCGGGTTTCCCGAGGGCCACATCGCCTGCAAGGAGGGCAAATATGTGGATTGGGAGCGGCTTAAGAACAAGATTGATTGCGGCGCGGATTTTGTCGTCACACAGCTTTTTTTTGACAACGCCGATTTTTTCGAGTTCCGCGATCACCTGGTCAAGAAACATGGCGTCAAGGTCCCCATCTTTCCCGGCATCCTGCCCGTGCAAAGCGCCAGCCAGACCAAGCGCATCACGACGTTGTGCGGCGCAAAAATTCCGCCGGGCATGCTCGCGGAACTGGAAAAGCACGCCGACAACGACGAGGCCGCGATGCAGTTCGGCATTGATTACGCCACGCGCCAGTGCGCCGAGCTCCTGCGCGCCGGCGTGCCCGGCCTGCACATTTACACCTTGAACAAAGCCCACCCTACCACCGAGGTTCTCAAGAATCTCAAGCTCGCCTGATTGGGCCCCAAGTGCGGCGCTTCTCCACAACCCGCCGGCTTCACGCCGGATTTTGTTGCTGGAATTTGTCCCCCGGCTGCTAAAGTTAATTTTGCTTTATGACTAAATGGCTCAACTCCATCGAATCCGTCATCGCCGACCTGCGCAAGGGCCGCATGGTCATCGTGGTGGACGACGCCGACCGCGAAAACGAGGGTGACTTGATCATGGCCGGCGAATGGGCCACGCCCGAGGCTGTCAATTTCATGGCCCGCTACGGGCGCGGATTGATTTGCGTGCCCACCACCTCGGAACGGCTCAAGCAGCTCGGCATCGAACAAATGGTTGTGAAAAACCGCGAGAGTTTCCGCACCGATTTCCAGGTCAGCGTGGACGCCGCCAGCGGCGTCACCACCGGCATCAGCGCCGCCGACCGCGCGCGCACCATCAAGGTCATGGCCGACCCCACCGCGTTGCCCAACGACCTGGTGCAGCCCGGCCATGTCTTTCCCTTGCGCGCGAAGCCCGGTGGCGTCCTCCAGCGCTCCGGTCACACGGAGGCCGTTGTGGACCTCGTGACCCTGGCCGATTGCCGGCCCATCGGCGTCCTGTGCGAAATCATGAACGACGACGGCACCATGGCGCGCCTGCCGCAGCTCATCAAATTCGCCCGCAAACACAAGCTCAAGATCTGCACCATCGAGGCGCTCATCAAATACCGGCGCCAGCGCGAGAAACTCGTCGAGCGCGTGGAAGTGGTGAACCTGCCCACCGAGTACGGCGATTTTGATCTGCATCTTTACCGCTCGAAAATTGACGGCCAGCATCATCTCGCGCTCGTGCGCGGGAATGTCGCCGGCCAGAAGGACGTGCTGGTCCGCGTGCACAGCGAATGCTTGACCGGCGATGTCTTCGGCTCGCGCCGTTGCGATTGCGGCCCGCAGCTTCATCAGGCCATGCGGATGGTCGCGGAATCCGGCCGCGGCGTGGTGGTTTACATGCGCCAGGAGGGCCGGGGCATCGGGCTCGGTCCCAAGATCAAGGCCTACAAATTGCAGGAGCAGGGCTACGATACCGTGGAAGCGAACACCAAGCTTGGCTACGGCATGGACCTGCGCGAATACGGTCTGGGCGCGCAAATCCTGGCCGACCTCGGCATCAAGAACATCCGGCTCCTCACCAACAATCCCAAGAAAGTGGTGGGCCTGGAAGGTTACGGCCTGGAAATTGTCCAGCAAGTCCCCATCAAAATCCGCCCCAACGTCCACAACGCCCGGTACCTCAAAACCAAGCGCGAAAAGCTCGGGCATCTTTTGTAATTTGCCCGGCTGGATTCGCGCCCTGCCGCCCCCCCTGCATCATTGACAACGTCCGCCCGCGCTTGTTTCATTGAGCCGCATGGCCAAACTCGTCGTCATCACCAAGGGAGCGTCTCCCGCGGTCCACGAGTTGGGCCCGGGATGGCTCACCATTGGCCGCGCGGACGGCAACAATTTCCAGATCGTCGAGCCCTCGATTTCCGGGCGGCATTGCGAAGTCCAACTGCGCGGCACCGAACTGGTCGTGCGCGATTTGCTCTCCAGCAACGGCACCTTCGTCGGCGGCAATAAAATCACCGAGGCCGTCCTCAAAGCCGGCGAAACTTTGCGTCTCGGCGAAGTGGAATTGCGTTT
>Ga0181516_10001407_pt1 | contig 18430 bp, 15 predicted proteins | sample PEATcosm2014_Bin_25_FD_121104 | JGI IMG/M metagenome (GOLD analysis project Ga0181516, IMG submission 121104) | Peatland microbial communities from MTU Mesocosm Facility, Houghton, MI, USA - PEATcosm2014_Bin01_10_metaG | ecosystem: Environmental > Terrestrial > Soil > Wetlands > Peat | place... | reverse complement strand
GTCGATCCCGTCGCGCTGTAGGTGCCCGGCACCAACACGCCACTCGTGGTGAGTAGTCCAGTACTCGAGATGACGAGACTGGGCGAACCGGTCGTCTGGACGTAGGTGACCGAACTGGTCGCCCCGCTGACGGTGAGTTGCTGGGTGTACGTCGCCGATGCGGCGACCGAGATCGACGCCGCGCCGGGGGTGCTGATTAGTCCGCACGCGTAGTCGCCGTCCAGACCGTTCATCGGGTACTGGATCATGGCGACGCGACCACCATCAAACGACGCCAGCGCGCACGCGGCTTCGGCGGCGGCGAGTGTCGGATACCCCGGCATCCACGCCGGATACGCGCTGAAGGTCGTGGTCGGGGTGCCCGTGATCGTGTTCCACTGTTGGGCGGTCGAGTAGATGCCAATGGTGCTCACTCCGACGCTCGTCAAGTAGGCGATCACCCCGAGCAACATCGACTGGTCGTTCGTGAGTGACGCGCTCGAGCGTCCGTAGGCAGATTCGAGCACCTCCCAGTGGTTACCGGTCTCGACGTCGAGCCACCACGCCGCACTCGTCACCGCGACCCCGGGCGACGCCGAACCATCCGTCGTCTCGGCGGCGATCGCGTTGGCGAAGGAGGTCTTCGCCGCCCCCCATCCATAGTCGTAGGCGCAGTTCGCCGAGTTGGCCCCCGAACAGGTTTGGGGACCGGTCGCACTGGTGGGCCAGTTCGAGGTGTCCGCAGGCCCCGGATCGTCGGTATTCAAGTAGAACGCGGGCACTCCCGCGGTCGTCGCCTTGGCCCAGTTGATCTCGCTCGCGAGACAGGGATTAGTCGAATAGGGATGGCCGTCATTCACGCCCACGACGCCAAAGCCCGCGGGGTACGTGATCGTCTTGCCGCACTGGGGATAGCTGATGTCGTAGCCCGTCGACGCCGAGACCGTCTGGGCGTTCGACGGGGTCGCCACGACGACCACCACGCCTGACGTGGACAACGTACTCGCGAGCAGGACCTTCGTCAGGAGTTTCATCACGCCCCACCAGCCTAGGACGAGGTCCCATGACGACGGGGTGACGATTCGTGAGAACTGCCTAAGAGTTGTGTCTTGGAGCAAGAGTTGCGTGACATTTCATCGACTTTCTGCGAGGGCTCGGGCCGCGTTCCGTTGTCGCCTAAATTCGTTCGTAACGATGAACACACTTTGTAACGCGCACCGCGGCACCCCCCATGAACTCCTTGTTCTCGAACACGAGCAGCGGCTCGTCGCGGATCAAGCGGCGAGAGTGAACGCGTCGTGACACCGCCACTGCGTCAGCGACCGGCGTGGCGACTGCTGGAACAACACTTCGAATCGATTCGCGGTCGTCACTTGCGTGACCTCTTCGCCGACGATCCCCGTCGCGGCGAACGTTTCGCCGCCGAGGCGCACGGCATCTATCTCGACTACTCCAAGAACCGAATCACCGACGAGACGATGTCGTTGCTCGCGCAACTCGCCCGCGAGTCGGGAATCGAGGAACGTCGCGACGCCATGTTCAAGGGGTCACCCATCAACGTCTCCGAGGACCGCGCCGTCTTGCACGTGGCCCTGCGCATGCCCGCTACCACCTCGCTCGTCGTCAACGGCGTCGACGTCGTCGCCCAGGTGCACGCGGTCCTCGAACGAATGCGCGACTTCTCGACGCGCGTACGATCGGGCGACTGGCGCGGCGCCACCGGCAAACCAATCACGAACGTCGTCAACGTCGGCATCGGCGGATCCGACCTCGGACCGGTCATGGCCTACGAGGCGCTGCGCTTCTACGCCGAGCGAGGCCTTACGTTCCGGTTCGTCTCGAACGTCGACGCCACTGATTTCGTCGAGGCGGTTCGTGACCTGTCGCCCGACGAGACCCTCTTCATCATCTGCTCAAAGACCTTCACGACCCTCGAGACGCTCACCAACGCGCGTAGTGCCCGCGACTGGCTCACCGCAGCGCTCGGCGAGGACGCCGTCGCCCACCACTTCGTCGCAGTCTCGACCAACGAGCAACTCGTCACGACCTTCGGCATCGATCCCGTGAACATGTTCGGGTTCTGGGACTGGGTCGGTGGGCGCTACTCAATGGATTCGGCCATCGGGCTCTCTACGATGCTCGCCGTCGGGCCTGAACACTTCGATCAACTTCTCGCCGGCTTTCACGACATGGACGAGCATTTTCGCACCGCGCCGCTTGAGGCGAACCTCCCGGTCCTCATGGGAATGCTCGGAGTATGGAATCGCGATTTCTTCGGTTTTCCGAGCGTCGGCGTGATGCCCTACGAACGGTACCTCACCAGACTGCCCGCCTATTTACAACAACTGACGATGGAGTCCAACGGCAAGCACGTGACCCTCGAAGGAGAAGTCGTCGACTACGACACGGGCGCCCTCTACTGGGGCGAACCCGGCACCAACGGTCAGCACAGCTTCTACCAGTTGATCCATCAGGGTACGACCATCGTGCCCGTCGACCTCATCGGTTTCGCTCGGAGCCTCAACCCACTCGGGTCCCACCACGACATCCTCAGCTCGAACGTCTTCGCCCAAGCCGAGGCGCTCGCGTTCGGCAAGACGGAATCCGAGGTGCGCGCCGACGGCACGCCCGAACACGTGGTGGCCCACCGGGTCATGGAGGGCAATCGACCGAGCAACGTGCTGCTCTGCGAGATCCTGACCCCTCGCCTGTTGGGCTCGCTCATCGCGCTCTACGAGCACGTGGTCTTCACCCAAGGCACCATCTGGGACGTCGACTCCTTTGACCAGTGGGGCGTGGAACTCGGTAAGGTGCTCGCCGTGAAGATCATCCCCGAACTCGAGGCGGTCGAGACGCCGGTGCTGGGCCACGACTCATCGACCAACACCCTGATAACTCGCTATCGGAACTGGAAGCGGGCCGGCGAGCCCAATGGCTGACCCGCGTTGGTCGGACCTCGCGCGTCGGCGACGGGCCACGTGACCAGCGCGGTCACGGCGAGTCCCCGTGGCATCAAGTTGGTCCTCTCGGACGTCGACGGCACCCTGGTGACCCCTGACAAGACCCTCACCGCTCGCGCCGTTCAAGCCGTGACGCGACTGCGCGACGCGGGCATCATGTTCGCCTTGACGAGTGCTCGCCCACCGCAGGCTCTCACCCGTTTCGTCGAACCCCTCGGTCTCGAGACACCCCTGGGGGCTTTTAACGGCGGACTGATCGTCGACGCCCAGATGCGAATCCTCGAAACCAAAGAAATCGCGAAGGAACTTTCGGCGCCCGTGATCAACGTGCTCGAAGAGCACGGCATGGACATCTGGGTCTACCAGGGCGAGAACTGGTTCGTGCTCGACGAGAACGGTCCGCACATCGAGCACGAATCGCTCGGGTGCTCGTGCGAACCCATCGAGGTCGCCTCTTTCCACGGCCTCGATGAGGGGCTCTTGAAGGTCGTGGGCATCAGTGACGATTCGTCGACGAACGCGGCGGCGCGCGCGATTATCAGCGAGCGTTTCGCCAGTGGCGTCTCGGCGAGCCAGTCACAGAGCTATTTCCTTGACGTCACGCACGTGGAGGCGACCAAGGGGCACGTCGTGACCTTCCTCGCGAACAAATACTCGCTGGATCCGCGCGAGATCGCCGTGCTCGGCGACATGCACAACGATGTCGCCATGTTCCAGGTGGCGGGCTTCAGTGTCGCGATGGGCAACGCGCTCGAGGAGGTCCAGCGCGCCGCCGACGTGGTCACGAACTCCAACGAGCACGAAGGTTTCGCCCACGCCATCGAGAATTTCATCCTGGCCTAGTCGCAACCACGGCGTCGTTAGAGTAGTCGGGCGGCATTGAATCTGATCTCGCCGAGCACGATCCGGCTCTGGACGTCGCGAGCGCCCAGTTCGCGCAGGGCGTCGATCACCGACTGGAGTTCATCGGTATTCGCGTTGGCGGTCCAGAGCTGATAGTCGAACTCGCCGGTCGTGTGCACGGCACTGAGCACCTGTGGCACTCCTTCGAGGTCGCGTTCGAACTGACGGCGATCAACCGACTCGCGCAGTTTGATGTCGGTGAGTGATTGCAACGAATGGCCCAGGGCCTCGAGTCCTATCTCGGCGTGAAACCCCGCCAGGACGCCACTTTGACGAAGGCGCCGGATCCGGTCGGCGGTGCTGTTGGGGCTGAGATGGACCTCGTTGGCCAACTGTTGATAACTCAGTCGGCCGTCGTCCACGAGGGCCATAAGTAGGGTGCGATCGATGTTGTCCACGTGTAACCTCCCACGTGACCTCACTTTTCGAGGTCTTACAATGAACTTACCACTGAAAATACGGCATAAACCGCCCAATTGGGCATAGTTCCGAGTCATTTGAGGTTAGGGGGCTCGTACTCTGGAGGCATGCTTTTCCTCGTACTTCGGATCATTTGTGCACCATTGTCGGTGCTGCTCGGGACCCTCGCCCAGCGCCGGTTCGGCCACGCCGTGGGCGGACTCATCGTCGGGCTCCCGCTGCTCTTCCTGCCCTTCCTCTGGCTCGTCGCCCACGACTACGGCGTCGACTTCGCGCGCGCGATGACCGGTTCCCTGCTCATCGCCGCGAGCGCCGAGGTGGCCCTCCTCTGGACCTTCGCCGCGCTCGCCCCGCGCGTTTCGGCGACCCGATCGATGCTGGGAGCTCTGGCGGCTTTCGCACTGACCGCGAGCCTGCTGAAGGTCATCCACGTGTCGCTCACCGTCGGCACGGTGCTCGGCGTTCTCAGCCTCTCCCTGGCCCTCGTACTCTGGCCACGCACGACGCCACGCGCACCCGTCACGGGCCGGCAACGACTCGGCCTGCGCCTCGTCGTCTCGACCGTCTTCACGGTCGTCCTGATCACCTTCGCGGGTCGCTTGGGCGCGAGCCTGTCGGGCATCCTCGACGCCATCCCGCTCACCAGTGTCATGATGGCGTTCTTCACTCGACGCGAGAACAGTGCCGAAGCTTCGTCGGCATTCCTGCGCGGCGTCACTCGTGGTTCATTCTCCTATGTCGCAGCGATGTTCGTACTGGTCGAAACCTGGCACGCTACCAACGAGCTCACCGCCTTCGCCCTGTCGCTCATCGTCGCCCTCGTCGTCCAGCTGGTCGTGAAATCGAGTGAGTCACTGCCCGTTCTCTGGCGTTCGCTCACATCCACTCAGTTGAGCGAGCGCGTGGGCGACCACGTCAATCGACGCGTGCCCGGCGCGTCGACCTTCAAGAAGTTCTACGAGTCGATCTCGGCCTAGGTTCGAACCGACCTGGCTAAGCCGTCGGGGCCTCGTTGCCCCAACGGCTCGCTCGGGTCACTTGCGTGTCACCACTCGCAAGTCTTGTTCGCTACCGCGCGAGATCGGGCACCCTCACCGACGTGTCTGCCAGGGTGTCGCTCAATGCCACCTCGGGCTCGTCTTCGAGCACCTCGTCGATAGGCGACAGCGTGAAGAGGGTCTTGGGCTCGGTCTTCTCCAGGTCAGTGCTTATTTCGGCGAGAATGCCCGGCTTGCGCTTGGCGGCCCCGTAGAGCCAACCCGAACCCACCAACATGTAGGCGAGGAAGATGTAGGGGAACACCCGCACCGGATATGGTGGCACCGGCACGAAACTGCCAATGGTGGGCACGAGCAAGAGCACGCACGCCGCGACCGCCATCACCACGTGCGAGGCGCGAAGCTCGCCAAGCTTCTTCAGGTAGACCGGCGCGGCGATGGTGATCATGAAGTACGCCAGCAGGAACCCGAAGGCGGCGAGGGTCCCCGCGTCGCCGAAGATCGTCAGCGGGTTCGTGAACGCCTCGAGCACCAACGGGACCGCAACGATGATGGCCATGTAGATCGAGATCGCGACGTGCGGCGTGCGGTTCAGGTGATGCGTGCGACTCAGGTGCGAGTGAAAAACCCGATGGTGGGCCATGGGATAGATGATGCGCGAACCCGAATTGAGGCACGACAGCGTGAGTGAGAAGAAGCTGATCATCGCGCACAGTGACACCGGCACGCGGAACCAACTCACGCCGTAGACCTTCGCGAGAACGTTGAGCGGCGCCGCGATCGAGCTGAGGGGCGTCGCCAGGTGACGCGTGCCCGCCACCTCGACGTAGCTCATGAAGACGAAAAACGCACCGGCGATCAACAGACTCACCCCGACTGCCTTGGGAATGTTGCGCTTGGGATTCTTCGCCTCGCCCCCGAGCGTCGTCGCACTCTCGAATCCAACGAGTGAGAACACCGAGATCACGACCGCGAGGCTGAGGCCGTGCAAGTCCATGCCCTTCAATTTGATCTGCGTGGTGTCCACGCTGAATCCGTGCTTGAAGAGCACGATGAACGACAGAATCAGGATGCACGCCATCGAGAGCGCCTCGATCGCCAGGGTGAGTAGCGACGAGATCCGGATGTCCTTGTAGGCCACGAACCAACAAAGGGCCGCGCTCAGCACGAAGAGCAGGACTGGCGCCACGGTGACGTGGATGCCGACCGCCCCGATGAATTGCTGAGCGAACACCGCGAACCCCGCCAGCCCAGCGACCCCGATGAAGAGGTAGGACCAGATGAGCGACCAGCCCGACAAGACCCCCGAGGTCGGGCCGAGGCCCCGCGCGGTGTAGGCGTACATCGAACCCGGACTGGCCGAACGGTGCGCGAACTGGTTGAGGCCGTAGACAACGAAGAACAACATGACGGTCCCGAACAGGTACGCGAGCCACGTTCCCTGTCCGGAGTCGGCGAAGGCGATGGGGATGATCAAGACCGCCGTCATCGTCGGCGAGATCACGGCGATCGACTGCGCCAAGACCGTCGGGAACCCGAGTGCGTTTGATCGCAGACCACTCGTCGCCGTTCGCGTCTCGGATTTCGCTTCCATGAGATTTGCCATCGCTACCACGTCCTTTGTGCTCGGCGATGCTCGCAGTCGACGCGAGCGACTTCTTCGTCACTCGCCGCCACTACTACGCATCGCATGGTTGCCATCACACTCAGGGTACGAAGGCAATGTTTCATTCGTGCTTACGAGTTGTAAACGGCGAATGAAATGAACGACGTCGCGCGACGTGGTATCGCACGCGAATGACGTCGTCACGTCGCACGCGATGGAGGTGTTCGTTGAGAGGACATCGTCCGTGTCAGCAGACGTCACGACGAGTCACTCGCATCACGTTCGCACGCGACGCAGAGTGACTCGTCGTGAAACTATGTCGTACGTGACAAGCGTCGAACTACACCGCGAAGACAGATTCTGGAAAGGATTGATCCTTCAAGAGCAAATCCTCGTAAAACGCGCCGAACGTTTTCTCGGGATGAATGATCGCAATTTCCAGCACCCAGCGATCGGGGTGTAGTTCGAAGGGCACGTCGGCAATCGAGCCGTCGTAGTGAGCCGAATGGGGAAAGTCCGAGAGCCGGTGCCCCGAGAGATCCAGGTTGAGCTTCCAGCCGAGCTCCTCGGTGGTCGCGATCGCGAAGTCGTAGAGTCCCTGGCCACTCACACCGCTGTCGAACCAGTATTCCCTGGTCTTTTCCCAAATTTCACGTACGTCGCGCTTCGCCCGGGCGTGCTCGGGATCGGTACCCAGCACGAACGTGTCCCCTCCGTCGCCCTCGGTGTCCTCGTAGATGGGTCCGATATCGACGAAAAAAATGTCGTTCTCTCCCAGTACGACCCCGGGTTCGGAGCGCTCCATGAAGTCCTTGGTCGTGTTAGGTCCGCAGCGCACGATGATGTGGTGCCAACCGCGGCGCATGCCCATTTCGGTCAACGTCGATTTCGCGATGTCCTTCGCCTCGTCTTCGGACATGCCTGGCCTGATCTGCTTGGCGATGACGTGGATGGCCTTACGTGTGCGTGCTCGCACGTCGAGCAGCTTTTCCACCGAGAAGTTCTCTCCCGTGGCCTCAAGTTCTTCCAAAGTCTGGTCCATCAACAATGATCCTTTCTGGTTCGCACTACTTCAGTCGCTTCATCGACACGGTGCCGGTCCCGACGTTCTTGCGCACTCAGCCGTGCAGCGCACGCAGACTCCTCGAGTCGGTGGCGGCGACGAGCACGATCTCACACGTCTCGCCCACGGCGGCCAGACGGTGGGGCAGCGTCGCGTCAAAGTGTGCACTCTCGCCGTGGTGAACCACGTGCGCGGTGGCGTCCACTTCAAGTAGCAACGTGCCGTGCACCACGTAGAGCCACTCCTCGCCCTGGTGACGGACTGGCGCACTGGCGGGTCGGTCGGGCGAGACGAGCACGTTGAGCGCCTCGATGACTGACGAACCGGGAAAACCACTGCGCGTGGCAACGCTGAGACCGTTCGCCTCGTGACGTGCTTCGGCGCCCGTCGAGATCATGAGACGCTCGTCGCCGCCGGACTCGCCCAAGAGCACCGATACGGCCACGCCCAGGGCCCGACTCAATTCCACGAGCGCGGCGACCGAAGGTTGGCGCTCGGCCGATTCGAGCCGTGAAAGATGCGCCTTGGAGAGGCCCGTCGCTGCGGCCAACTGATCAAGCGTGAGTCGTGCGTGCTCGCGAGCGACGCGCAGTCGTTCGCCGAACTGGGCGACGGTGGTTTCGGTGGCCATGGTGCGACCCTACCGCTCAGTTGTCTTTAAGACAACCTGTGTTGCCTACAATTCACGAAGCCGAAACAGTCGGGGAATACTGGACTTTGGCTCGCCGCCATGCGAAGGCGGCGGCGCTAGCGCTGGATCAGGGGATCGTCGACGGGCTGAAACGCCGCCACCAGCAGCGCGAAGCGCGTCGTTATCTGCTCGCGCAGGTCCACGAGGCGACCGAGCGACTCGGGCGCCTCCGCGAGGATGTCGCGCGGGTCGAGACCCGAGGCGATGACCTCGCCCTCGAAGGCGTCGACGAAGGCGCGGACGGCTTCATGGTCCACCTCGAAGTGAAACTGGAACCCCCACGCGCTGCCCCCGAGGCTGAACGCCTGGTTCTCGTAGAGGTCGTTCGAACACAAGCGCACCGCGCCCGCAGGCAACGTGAAGGTGTCACCGTGCCAGTGCAGGACCGTCTGACGTTCGCCGAGCGAAGAGAGCAGGTAGTCCTGCTGGGCTGCAGGTTCCACTCGCACGGACCCAAAGCCGATCTCCACGCCGTTACCGGCATAGACCTCGCCACCCGCCGCTCGAGCGAGGAGTTGCGCCCCGAGGCACACGCCGAGGGTGGGCACGCCGTTCGCGATCGCCCGAGCGAGGAGCTCCAACTCACCGGGGCGTGTCGCGAATCCCGCGTCGCTGGTCACCGACATCGGTCCGCCCATCACCACCAGTCCGCTGAAACCTTCGAGATCACTCGGTACCTCGTCGCCACGAAAGACTTGACAGAGCTCGACGTCGACGCCGTGTTCTTCGAGCGCGGCCGCGATGACGTAGGGCCCCTCGGGCTCGACGTGTTGAATCACCAGGCAACGTGACAAGGGTCTCCAGTCGAGCGCATCGTGAGTCGAATGTTACTGCGAACCACGCACTGCGCCGTTGCTCAACCACTCCATCGTCGCGGCGATCGAACTAGACGTGACTGAGCAGTCCTCCGTCGACGAGCAGGATCTGACCGGTGATGTACGAGGCGTCGTCCGAGGCGAGGAACGCGACCGCCGCGGCCATCTCTTCGGGTAGGCCCTGGCGCCCCATCGGTACCGTTCGCTCGATCAATTCCTCGATATCCGCTGCGCTCAGCGAGTCGTGATCGAACTGGGGGTCGTTGAATCCCGTGTCGACCCATCCCGGACAGACGCAATTGACCCTGATACCGGACCTGGCGTAGTCGATGGCGATGCTGCGGGTCAGGTTCACCACCGCCGCCTTCGAGGCCGTGTACGCGGACAACGCTGGTTCCCCGAAGATTCCGCTGATCGAACCCGTCGTGACGATGGCGCCCTTGCCCTTCTCCAACATCACCGGCACGACCGTACGCACCACCAAGTACATCGACGTGACGTTCACGCTCAGCGTGCGGTTCCACTCCTCGAGGTCGGTCTCGACGATCGTGCCGGCGCGAAGTCGTCCGGCATTCGAGTGCAGGATGTCGACACCGCCGAACTCGCTCACGACCTGGTCGATCACCGACGTGACCTGGTCGGGGTCGGCGACGTCGGCCTGGTAGGCGTGCGCCCGACCGCCGGCGTCAAGGCAATCCTGGGCGACCTCCTGGGCCTGATCACCACGGATGTCAATGATCGCCACGCTCGCGCCCTCGCTGGCGAATCGCAGGGCGCTCGCGCGGCCAATGCCGTGACCGGCGCCCGTCACCACTACGACCTTGTTATCGAACCTCGCCATGTGCTCCCCTTCTTGCGGTGGCTCGCGCAACACGCGTCGTCGTAGTCAGTAACCAGTGCGACGGTAGCCGAGATAGCGCACCGGGGAGTGACTCGCGTCAACTCCCCGGTGACTCGAGACCTAGGACTCGACTTCGCTCGATCCCTTGACGTTGTGCTCGCGACGTTGCTTGAGGGCGGTGAAATACGGCGAGTTCGGCCGTACGAGACGGATAACGTAGCCGATCGCAAAGACAATCACCAGGATTATCACCGCAACCCACGAAACGACGTGGGCTTGGGTCGTGAGTCCGTAGGCGAAGACCGCGCCCATGAGCAGACCACCGACCAAGGGAATGATGCCTAGGGCGAAGAGTTTGCCCGCACTGTGGCGCAGGTGATCGCGGTAGAACCAGACGCTCGCCAGAGCCACGACGAAGTACATGAACAGGCCGATCATGCCGTCCGCGCTGATGATGTCACCGATGGCGTGGTTGGCCGACGAGTTCGCCAGGTACGGGATCAACAGGATCGGCGGAATGGACGCCAGGATGATGAGACCCGCCCACGGCGTCTGGTGCTTCTTACTGATGAACCCGAAGACCTTGGGGATCAGCTTGTCGCGGGCGAGCGCGTAGAGCACGCGGCTCGGCTCGGTCATCTGAATCTGACAGGTTCCAATCACCGCGACGAGCACCGCGAGGGGCAGGGCCCGGCCCCAGAATCCCGGCACGAGCAGCTGGCCCGCGTAGTTGAGCACGTTGGTGCCGTTCGCCAGGACGTTCTTCTGGCTCGACACGCCCTCGAAGACCACGATCAAGAACGTGTACCAGAAGGTCAGGAACAGCGTGCCCATCATCATCGCCCGCCCGGGGTTGATCTTGCGGTTCGTCGACTCCTCACCGAGTACCGCCGTCGCCTCCCAACCGAGGTACAGGAACCCACAGGGCACCGCCGCCTTGGCGAGACCGGTGAAGCCGCCGATGCCGTGCACGGCTCCCGAGAAGGCGAAGTCGTGAATCGACGGTAGCGTCGCGCCGCCCGCGTGGCTCGCCTCGTGGATCAGCGCCAGGATGACGAACGAGATCATCGCGCTGTACTCGATGAACACGAAGATCCACTGCACGCGCACTGAAGGCTTGATGCCTCGGATCGACAGGTACGCGAGCACGCCCATCACCGCCGTCGCGACGAGCCAGGTCACCGGATTGGAGAACGTGTCACCGGTCGGAGCTACGACGAACAGCAGGTACGCACCGGCGAGGGTGATGTTGCCCACGTTGGCGAACGTGGAAACCGCCACGTTGAGAAGGCCCGTGCCCACGCCCACCGACGGTGTCACCGCTTCGCCGACCCAGATATACGGCGCGCCGGCGTGTGCTCGCCATCGATTCAAGCTGGCGTAGCCCACCGAACAGAAGAACATCATGAAGCCGACGATCAAGACCGCAAGCGGTGCGATATGCCCCGCGAAGGCGACCAAGATCGCCAACGTGTAGGCCACACTGCTCGAGGGGGCCACGTTCGCGACCGACACCACGAAGTCCCCCCACAGACTGACCGAATCTTCCTTGAGCCCTAGTTCCTTTTCAATCTCCGAGTACTGAGTCACGACGCCTCCCCCACCAAATTTGCCTAAGAGTAAGTCATCAGATGACTTTTGTCAAACAACTTGGACTCGTATTTCTGACGTTTCACCTCGCCGAAACAATGTCCGGTCCGCGGTCGCGGCGACAACCGACAAAAGGTGCGCGTAACTGTTTGACCAAAGTCATCTGATGACTTACGCTGGGCGCACGAGGAAGGCGCAGCGGCCGAGGAGTCCGTTCCGCGCGTCACGAACGAGGGACTGGGGGTGCGTCATCGAGAACCGTAGCACTCTCGTCGCGAGCGCCGCCGTGTTCGGCACCGCGCAACAATTCGGACGTTCCAGCCACGTCCTGGGCGTTGACGTCGGCTCCCAGAGCATCAAGGCCGTGCTGCTCGATCCCAACGGTGCGCACTGCGCCAGTGGTTCGTACGCACTCGCCATGTCGCACCCTCACGGCGGCTGGGCCGAGCAGGATCCGCGCGACTGGTACGAGGGTCTGCGCGCCGTGATCGCGCAGTGCCTCGCGGAGGCTGGCGTCGCAGGCACCGAGGTGGCGGTCTTGTGTCTGGCGTGCCAGGTGGACGGTGTCGTGCCGCTCGCCCTCGACGGCGAGGCGCTCGGCCCCGCCATTATCTGGCTGGACCGTCGCGCCCACGAACAGGCGAACACGATGGCCCAACGAGTCGGCACCCCGCGGCTCTTCGAGATTACTGGTCTGGTACCCGACGCTTCGCACGCGGGGCCCAAGATCCTCTGGCTACGCGATCACGACGCCGAGACCTTCGAACGCGCCGCGGCGTTTCCGCCCGCCGCGGGCTACCTGCTCTACCGACTCACGGGCCGCCTCGCGCTCGATCACGCCAACGCGTCCTCGAGTTTGCTCTACGACGTCAGCAAGCGGGAGTGGTCCCACGAACTGCTCGATACCTTCGACCTCGGCGCGCACCGACTCGGCGAGATACTTGGTGCTGGTGACGTCGCGGGACAGCTCACGAGCGCCGCGGCCGAGCACCTCGGCCTTTCGGTCACCTGCGCGGTGCTCGTCGGCACGGGCGACGAGCACGCGGCGTCGATCGGCGCGGGAGCGATCCATTCGGGCATGGTGACCGACGTCACCGGCACCGCCGAACCGGTGACCGTCGCGTCGTCGACCGTGGTCTTTGACCACGATCGCCTCGTCGAGACCCACGCGCACGCCATTGGCGACGCCTACCTGATCGAGAATCCCGGCTTCGTCTCGGGCGGCAGCACGCTGTGGTTCGCGCGAAACGTCCTTCGCGTGAGCCACGACCAGTTCTTCGAGCTCGCCGACGCCGCGGACCCGGGAGCCGACGGGGTGCTCTTCGTACCGGCACTCTCGGGCTCGATGACCCCCACCTGGAACGGACACATGCGCGGCGTCTTCGCGGGACTCGCCATGCCCCACACCTCGGGGACCATGGCGCGAGCGATCCTCGAAGGCTGCGCCTACGCGCTGCGCGACGTCACGGACCGATTCGAGTCACTCGGCCTCGGCCACGACGAGATCCGCGTGGTGGGCGGCGGGGCCGCGAGCACCACTTGGATGCAGATCAAGGCCGACGTCACCGGTCGCCCGGTTCGCCGGGTCCTCGCCGCCGAGGCGACCGCACTGGGCGCGGCCCTGCTCGCGGGAATCGCGGCCGGCATCTTCGCGAACCTCGACGAGGCCGTGGGACGTGCGGTCGTGCTCGCGCCCGATCCGTTCGTGCCCGACGAGGCCCGTCAGGCACTGTACGCCGACGCCTACACCCGCTACCGGGCGCTCTATCGAGGCGTCGAGGAGGCGTTGACGTGAGGGACCTCGACGACGTGTACGTCGACGACCTCTACGGATTGCGCGAACAAGTCCGACGCTCGAAGGACGCCTCACGATTGCGACCGATCGGACTGCACGAGATCGTGCGCGGTCGTGGCGCGGTGCATTCGCTCGCCCGCGTTCTCGAACGCAATGGCGTCAAGGTGTCGTCCAAGGTCTGCGTGCTCTCCGACTCGACTCCCAAGACCTATGGTCGCGAGGACGTGCTCGACGTAGTGCGGGCCGTTCTCGGCGTCGACCACGACGTCCAGGTCGTCATCGTCGCGCACCAGCCCGGCGATCTCGTGCACGCCGACGAAACGACCATCGCCCGGTGTACCAACGACGTCGCGCGCCTGGGTCCCGACGTCATCGTGAGCGTGGGATCTGGCACGCTCGTGGACATCGCCAAGTACGTCGCGCGCGAACTTGAGCTCGCCCACGTCGTAGTCCAGACCGCCGCCAGCGTCAACGGGTTCGCCGACGACCAGTCCGTGCTCCTAATCGACGGCGTGAAGCGCACGACGCCCAGCCAGTGGCCGCGGGCGCTCGTCATCGACCCCTTCGTGGTCGCCGAGGCTCCCCTCGCCATGACCCGCTCGGGACTCGGCGACCAGCTCTCCATGTTCAGCGCCGCCGCGGATTGGTATCTGGCCGGAGCCATTGGCTTCGACACCAGCTTCTCGCCCACGCCGCTCGCGATGATGCGACACGAGTCCGGAGCCCTGTGGCAGTACGCCGAAGAACTCGGGCGCGGGGACCACCAGGCGGTGGACCTGCTCGCCTCGAGTCTCGCGGTCGGCGGCATCGCCATGGGCGTGGCGGGACGGACCGCTCCCTCTTCGGGCACCGAACACGTCATCAGTCACCTGCTGGAGATGCGGGCGGGATCAGTGAATGCCCCGAGCGCGTCGCACGGCGCGACGGTCGGCGTCACGAGCGTCGCCGCGATACTGCTCTGGCAGCGGATTCGCGAGCACCTGCGTCAGGGGGGATATCACGTGGACGAGGCGAACATCGCCACTCGCGAGCGCGTACTGGCCGCCTTCGCCGACCTCGACGACAGCGGAGCGGCCGCGGCGGAGTGTTGGCACGCCTACGAGGCCAAGGCCAACTGGGTGCGAAGCCACCTCGAGGACATCAACCACGTGATCGACCATTGGTCCGACCACGACACTGAGGTCGACGACCTGTTGATGTCCCCCCCGTTCGTCGCGGGCACCTTGGTGCGCGCCGGGGCGCCGACAACGTTCTGCGAACTAGACCCCGCGCCCTCGCTCGACGTGGTCCACTGGGCCCTGTCGAACTGTCACTTGATGCGCGACCGGTTCACGGTGGTGGACCTCGCCGACTTGATCGGAGTCTGGCGAGACGACGACGTCGCGAGACTGCTCACCGAGCACGATCGGCTGGCGCGGCGATGACTGGCTGGCTCGCGATTGTCGCTATCTATGACACCCTGGAGGGACGATGATCAACTTCATCTTCATGCTCACCCACGCCGACCGCACCATCGACAACGCGCTCGACTACGTCGACGAGTTGAGCGACAGCGGCCTCCACTACATTGGCTTCAAGGACGTCGGCGCCACGCCCGAGCGCCAGCGCGCGATCGCCCAGGCCGCGCACGACGCGGGTTTCGAGACCATGCTCGAGGTCGTCTCGACGACCCGCGAGGACGAGGTCAATTCCGTGCACGCGGCCCTCGCCGCGGGCGTCGACTGGATCCTCGGCGGCACCCAACCCGACGCGGTGCTGCCCCTGCTCGCCGGTTCACCGGTCAAGTACTGCCCGTTTCCTGGACGCGTGCTCGGGCACCCGAGCGTGCTCGAAGGGACCATCGAAGAGATCGCCCGCAGCGCTGCGTCACTGACCTCGCGCCAGGGTGTCTACGGTCTCGACCTGCTCGCCTATCGCCACGCGAGCGCCGACATCGCTCACCTCACGCGTGCGGTCGTGACGGCGTCTGAGGGACCCGTCATCGCCGCCGGATCGGTCGTGCGCGACGACCAGATCGCGACCCTCGCCAAGGCCGGCGCCTGGGGCTTTACCATTGGTTCCGCGATCGTCGAAGGACTCTTCCCCGGCGCCCCGGACGTGAAGGCTCAGGTGCGCCACGTGCTCGACGTGGCGGCGAACGCGTGAGGTCGCCGACTATGAAGGGCAATCTCGTGGACCTCGTTCGTCGAGGACTCCTGAAGGACCTCACCGCTGGCAAGATGCACGTGGGTACGAAGTTGGCCAACGAGGACGGCCTGGCCTCGCGCTTTGACGTCAGTCGTTCCACGGTTCGCGAAGCGGTCGCGGCCCTGGTCTCGGCCGGTTACCTCGAGCGCCGTCACGGCAGTGGCACCTACGTCGTCGGTCTGCCCGGCCCGCGCCACGCCCTGGACGCGACCCTGAGTTACACCCACATGATCGCCGAGGCGGGCATGAAGCCAGGACTCACGGTACTCAGCATCGAGTCGCGAACGGCAAACGAGACCGAGGTCGACGAACTCGACCTCGAGCTGGGTGCGATGGTTCGATGTCTCGAACGGATCCGCACCGCGAACGCCAAGGCGATGATCTACTCGGTGGACGTCGTTCCCGAACGCTTCGTCGCCGACGTGCCCGACCGCGGTTTCAACCGATCGCTCTACGACACACTCGAGAAGATCGGCCATCCCGTCCAGAGCGCCAACGCCGTCCTGGTACCCGTGATCGCCGACCGTGCCATCGCCAAGCTGCTGAAGGTGAAGGTCGGCAGTGCCCTCCAGCAGATCATCGAGGTCGACTACGCGCGCAGCGGTGAGCCGATCGTCTATTCGACCGAGTGGCACGTGCCGGGCATCTTCGAACTGCGCGTGGGGCGCCGCCTGTGACCACGCGGATGGTTCGACTCGAGGTCGCGCGCGCCTCGCGGTACGGTGTTCGGGTGTCCACGTTCAGATCGAAGGTTCGACGAGTGACGGCGGCACCGTGAGTCGACTCCTCGTCAGCGTCCCGACCGAAGCGCTCTACGACGCGATCGCGGCGAGTCGACACGACGTCGACCTCGTACGTTGGGACATGACTGGTCCCGCCCCCGCGCCGAAGATCGACGTCGTCGTACCGCCCTACATGGTCGGCAACGCCGTGCTCGCCCAGTTGACGAAGGTGTCCACGCGCCTTGTCCAGAGTCAGTTGAACGGCTACGACGGCGTGGCCGAGATGCTCCCCGCGGGCGTGGTCTACGCGAACGCCGCCGGCGTCCACGAGACCTCGACCGCCGAACTCACCCTGGCGCTCATCCTCGCCGCCCAGCGCGGGATCCCTGACTTCGTGCGCGCGGCCGAGCGCGGTCGCTGGGAACGGGCCTACCACGAGAGCCTGGCCGACCGCCGCGTGCTGCTCGTCGGTTACGGCGGCGTCGGACGGGCGATCGAGGACCGGCTCCTGGCCTTCGAGACCACCGTCGTACGACTCGCTCGGCACGAACGACACGACGAGCGCGGGACGATCTACGGCTTTGACGCACTGTACGAACAGCTCGCCCTCGCCGACATCGTCGTGGTGGGTGTACCTCTCGACGAGTCGACTCAGGGACTCATCAACGACGACTTCCTCTCCGCCATGCGAGACGGCACGCTGCTCGTGAACATCGCGCGGGGCAAGGTCGCCGACACTGACGCGCTTCTCGCACACGCGAGCGCGGGGCGACTGCGTCTCGCCCTGGACGTGACCGACCCCGAACCGTTGCCCGACGGACACGCGCTCTTCGCGTTGACCAACGTGCTCATCTCGCCACACGTCGGCGGCGCGACGTCAGCGATGTTGCCGCGCATGGCCCGACTATTGAACGAACAGATCGACCGGCTCTCCCGCGGCGACGAACCCCTCAACGTGGTACTTCGCACGTGATCACGACCGCGCACCCGACGAGGGACCGTTGGCACCCGTGGATTACAGTTCGGATACAGGCAGGGAAAGGACCGTCATGTCAACCGATCGCTCGCAACTGACGTCAAAGGAACGCGAGAAGGCTTCGGTCTTCCATTCCTGGTCCGCGCAGGGAACGCTCAATCCTCTCATGGTCCGCGACGCCAACGGCGTCTACGTCACTGACGAGGACGGCACGACGTATCTCGACTTCTCTTCTCAGCTGGTGAACATCAACATCGGCCACCAGCACCCCAAGGTCGTCGCCGCGATCACCGAACAGGCCCAGCTACTCGCCACGATCGCGCCCCAGCATGGCAACCCCCAGCGCTACCGAGCGGCCGAGCTCATCCTCGACCACTCCTTTCACGGGGCGGCCAAGGTCTTCTTCACCAATGGCGGAACCGAGGCCAACGAGCACGCCGTGCGCCTCGCGCGTCTGCACACCGGTCGCCAGAAGGTCCTCGCCGCTTACCGCAGCTACCACGGGGCGACTTCGACGTCGATCAACCTCACGGGCGATCCGCGGCGCTGGCCCAACGACCACGGCACTTCGGGCGTGGTCCACTTCTTTGGACCGTTCCTCTACCGGTCGGTGTACCACGCGACCAGCGAGCGTGAGGAGTGCGAGCGGGTGTTGGAGAACCTGGAGCGCACGATCCAGTTCGAAGGACCCAGTGCGTTCGCCGCAATCATCCTCGAGACCATCCCCGGTACCGCGGGCATCATGATGCCCCCTCCCGGTTACCTGTCGGGCGTGCGCGAGATCTGTGACCGCTACGGCATGGTCCTGATCCTCGACGAGGTCATGTGCGGCTTTGGACGAGCCGGTGAGTGGTTCGCCTACCAGGCCCAGAACGTGAAGCCCG
>Ga0181516_10001406_pt1 | contig 18432 bp, 9 predicted proteins | sample PEATcosm2014_Bin_25_FD_121104 | JGI IMG/M metagenome (GOLD analysis project Ga0181516, IMG submission 121104) | Peatland microbial communities from MTU Mesocosm Facility, Houghton, MI, USA - PEATcosm2014_Bin01_10_metaG | ecosystem: Environmental > Terrestrial > Soil > Wetlands > Peat | place... | reverse complement strand
TGTTTGCCGATGGCGTCGCGGTGCGCCGGGTGGGCGAGGAGACGTTCGCGCTCGCCAAGCGCTTCGTCGATGAGGTCGTGCTGGTCAACACCGATGAGATCTGCGCGGCCATCCAGGACATCTTCGAGGACACGCGCTCGATCTGCGAGCCCGCGGGCGCGCTCGCCGTGGCCGGCATCAAGCATGTGCTGCCGCGCCGCGGCTGGCACGATCAGCGCGTGGTCGCCATCAACAGCGGCGCCAATCTCAATTTCGACCGCCTGCGCCACGTTGCCGAGCGCGCTGACATCGGTGCCGAGCGCGAGGCGCTGCTGGCGGTGCAGATTCCCGAGCAGCCGGGCAGCTTCCTGACATTCTGCCAGGCGCTCGAGCAGCGCAACATCACCGAATTCAACTACCGCGGCCAGGGCAGCGCCAGCGCCCATATCCTGGTCGGGCTCGGGATGCACGGCGGGCATGAAGAGCGCGTGGCGCTGATCGCGCAGCTGCGTGCCGCGGGCTACGCGATCACCGACATGAGCGGCAACGAAATTGCCAAGGTACACATCCGCTACATGATTGGTGGCCAGGCGCGAAACGGCGACGACCACGGTCACGATGAGCTGCTGTACCGTTTCGAATTTCCGGAGCGCCCGGGGGCGCTGCTGCGATTCCTGCAGGCGATCGGTGCGCGCTGGAACATCAGTCTGTTCCACTACCGCAATCACGGCTCCGATCACGGCCGCGTGCTGGCGGGCATCGAAGTGCCGAAGACCGAGCGCGAGCAGTTCCTGCTGCACTTGAACGAGCTGCACTACCCCTACACGGACGAGACTTCGAACAACGCCTATCGCATGTTCCTGCGCACCTGATGAGCGCTGCCGGGGCCGCGTCGCGCTTCACCGGGCTGGCGGTGCTGCGGCATCCCGCCTTCGCGCGCTATGCGGTCTGCCGGTTCTGCACCACCTTGAGCTGGCAGATGCTGGGCGTCGCCATCGCGTGGCACGTGTATGCGCTGACGCGCGATCCGCTGGCGCTCGGCTTCGTCGGCTTGAGTGAATTCCTGCCGTTCCTGTGCCTGGTGATGCTGGGCGGCCATGTGGCCGATCGGGCCGATCGGCGCGATGTGCTGGTGATGGCGTGGACCGTGGAGTCGATCTGCATCGGCGCGCTGCTGTGGCTGGCGCTCGCCGGCGGGCAGGCGGTCTGGCCGATCTATCTGGTGATCGCCACCTTCGGCAGTACGCGTGCTTTCTATTCACCCGCGATGCAGGCCCTGGTGCCGATGCTGGTACCGCGCGAGGAATTCCCTCGCGCGCTGGCGATCAATTCGACGCTGTTCCAGGTCGCCGTGATCATCGGGCCGGCGATCGGCGGTGTGCTGTACCTGCAGGGTCCGGCGATGGTGTTCGGTGTCTGCCTCGGGTTATTCGTGATCGCGGTGCTGCTGACGCTGTCGCTGGGGCCACACCGCGCCGAGCGCGATTCCGCCGAGGCGGCCACGGGCCGCTCGGGACATGTACTGCTCGAGGGCCTGCGCTATGTGCTGCATCAGCGCATCGTGCTCGGCGTCATATCGCTGGATCTGTTTGCGGTCCTGTTCGGCGGCGCGACCGCATTGCTGCCCATCTACGCCGCCGAGGTGCTGCACATCGGCCCGGTTGGCTTAGGGCTGCTGCGCACCGCCCCGGGTGTGGGCGCCGTGATCACCGCCGGGCTGCTGATGCTCAAGCCGATCAATCGGCACGGCGGCTCCTGGATGTTCGGTGGCGTGGCCGTGTTCGGCGTCTGCACCATCGTCTTCGGACTCTCGCGCAGCGTGCCGCTGTCGGTGTTGGCGCTGCTGCTGCTCGGCTGCGGCGACATGCTCAGTGTCTACGTGCGCGGCATCCTGGTACAGCTCAACACCCCCGATGCGATCCGCGGGCGCGTCAGTGCGATCAATTCGATGTTCATCGGCGGTTCGAATGAGCTGGGCGAATTCGAATCCGGCGTGACCGCGCGCTGGTTCGGGGCGGTGCCGGCGGTGCTGCTCGGCGGCGCGCTGACCCTGGTGGTGGTCGGCGCCTGGATGGTGCTGTTCCCGCCGCTGCGACGACTGGATCATTTACGCTAGCACTGTATGGATGTACAGTACTCCCATGGCCGACTCACCGCAGGATCGCACCCGCTACAGCGGTCGCGGCGCGCTCACCAATCCGCAGCCGCGGTTCATGCGCCATGGCAGCGAGCGTTTTGACGACGGCTGGTATCAGCAGGAAGTCCCCGCCTCGATCGCCACGCAGGTGCGCCCCGAGCATGCGCGCTCGATCATCTCGCACAACGACTCGCCGGATATTCCGTTCGAGCAATCAATCAATCCGTATCGGGGTTGCGAACATGGATGTGTCTACTGCTACGCTCGGCCATCCCACGCATACGTGGATCTATCCCCCGGCATCGACTTCGAAACCAAGATCTTCTACAAGGCGGACGCTGCCAGGCTGCTGGAGCAGGAGCTGTCGATGCGCTCCTACGTGGTGAAGCCGATCACGATCGGCGCCAACACCGACCCCTATCAGCCCATCGAACGCGAGCTGCGGGTCACGCGCTCGCTGCTGGAGGTGCTGGAGCGCACGCGCCACCCGGTGAGCCTGGTCACCAAGGGCAGCATGATTCTGCGGGACCTGGATCTGCTCACCAGCCTCAGCCGCGATGGGCTGGTCAACGTCTTCGTCAGCATCACGACGCTCGATCCGGATCTCAAGCGCGTGCTCGACCCGCGCGCGGCAGCCCCGGCGGCGCGCCTGCGGGTCGTGCGCGAGCTCAGTGCCGCCGGCATCCCGACGGGCGTGCTCGCGGCGCCGATGATTCCCGCCATCAATGACTCCGAGCTCGAGCGCATTGTCGCGGCGGCGGCGGCCGCGGGGGCGTTCCGGGCCGGCTACGTGCTGCTGCGCCTGCCGCACGAACTGAAGATCATCTTTCGGCAATGGCTGGACGAGCACTTCCCGGAACGTGCCGAGCATGTGATGTCGCTGGTGCGGGACACGCGTGACGGGCGCGAGAATGATCCGCGCTTCGGCAGCCGCATGCGCGGCAGCGGACCCTGGGCGCAGCTGCTCAAGGATCGCTTCGCGCTCGCCTGCAAACGGCACGGCCTGACGGCCAGCCGGGAGCGGGAGTTGTCGTGCGCGCACTTCCAGCCGCCCGCTTCCGGCGGACAGTTGAGTCTTGGAATATGAGGCGCGATTTTCGGGGCAATGATCCCGGCCGGTGCGGCGATGCTACGATCGCGCCATGGCAGCGCCAGCAGCGAAAACCGCACTCTTGGCCGGCGGCAGCGGCCTCGTCGGGACACGGCTGTTACGACTGCTGCTCGATGCCAGCGAGTACTCCAGGGTGGTGGCGCTGTCACGGCGGCCGCTGCCAATCGATCATCCACGCCTCGCCAACCGAGTGGTGAATTTCGGCGCCGGTCTCGACGCGCAGCTCTCCGGTACCCGCTGCCAGGAGGCTTTCTGCTGCCTCGGCACCACGCTGCGGGAAGCCGGCAGCCAGCAAGCCTTCCGCGCCATCGACCACGACCTGGTGCTGCAGTTCGCGCGTACCGCACTTGCGCTGGGCGCCGAACGCTTCGTCATGATCTCGGCCGTGGGTGCCGACGCGAATGCCCGCAACTTCTATCTTCGGGTCAAGGGTGAGACCGAGCGGGCGCTGGCGGCGCTGCCGATTCGCGCGCTCGATCTCATGCAACCGTCGGTACTGCTGGGATCACGGCGTGAACTCCGACCGCTCGAGATGCTGGCGCAGGGCCTGCTGTGGACCGTGAATCCGCTGCTGCTCGGCAACGCCATGCGCTATCGGGGCATCACGGCGGAGGTGGTCGCGGCGGCAATGCTGGGCGCGGCCCGCAGCGGGCGTCGTGGCCCCACTCGCTATACTTACAGGGACATGCGCGCGCTGGCCGACGGCGCAAAACGCGAACGCGCGCGAGTGTGACACAGTCGGCAGTCCTGAAGCTCCCTTTTCGCGGAATGTGGTCGCACGCACTCCAGGTGCACCGACCCGCTGGCGTCTAATCGAGGGAGATTCAGGAGGCTTGAAGCCACGGCCGTGCGCCGCACGGCACGATAATTATGCAGTCAGGCTCGGGTTCATTCTCATCCATGCGTCGTCGCATCATGGTGGTGGTCACGCTCGGCGTACTGCTGGCGCTCGCGGCTGCCAGCTGGATCGCCGTGCTCGTGATCATGACGGACCGCGACGCCGCCCTGGCCGATCGTGTCAGCGGTCTTGCGCCCGCGTTTGCCCGACAGCTGCAGTCCAGGCTGCAGATGGCGAACGCGCTGGTGCAGTACCTGTCGTCGAGCGACGCCGGCGCCGATGGCGCCGCGCTGCGCCAGCGTGTGCTGGCCTCGGATACCTTCGGCGGCGTGCTGTTCGTGCCCTGGCAGGCCAGTGTCGCGGACATCGACGGGTCGGATGACAGCGACATCGTTGCGGATGCCAAACTGCCGGGCCTTTCGACCGCCGAGCGGCTGACCTTGAGCGTCGGCCAGAGCCTCCTCAAGGTAGTGCCGACCGCCGACGGCGGGATGAGCATCTATCTCGCCCACATCGTGACCAGCGCCGCAGCGCGCGAAGTCGCCTACTTCCAGCTCGCTCCGAGCTGGTTCTGGCAGGGCACCGAGGGCACGGCCGATCAGACCGCCATTGCGGTCGTCGACACCGCGGGCCGCATCATCTTCCGTGGCGGCGATCTGCCGCTGGACGCCTTCCGCAAGTTCGGACAGGTTGCCATCGACGAGCATCAACCGCTGCAACCGGTGCAGCGTGACTGGCTGCAGGATGAGACCAGCTGGCGGGCGGCGGTGGTGCGGTTGGACTTCGCCGGCGCCGCACATCTGCAGGCGATGCCGTGGAATGTCGTCTGCTACGTGCGCCTGAGCGATGCGCGGCCGATGCTCGGTTCTTTCGGGTTGCTGATGCTGCCGATGCTGCTGATGGCGCTTGCCTGCGCGGGTCTGGTCAGCTGGCTGCTCGGACGCCGCTGGGAACCGGTGCTCTCGCGGTTGCACGCGGCTCTCGGCGCATTGCAGGACGGACGCTTCCAGCGGGTCGATACCGAGGGCGCGATCGACACGCCGCGCGCGGTCGCGCAAGCCTTCAATCACGCGCTCGGCGCAGTCGAACAGCGCATCGGTGCCCAGACCCGGCTGGCGCAGATCGATCGCCTGCTGCTCGAGAACATGGACGTGGAGCAGGCGCTCGATGCGCTGCTGCCGCGGATCTGCGCCGTCACCGGCACCCACGCGGCGTCCGTGCTGCTGATGGATCGCGACGCGACGGGCCATGCGCGCTCGTTCATCGGCAGTGCCGACGGCGCCGATTATCCGGTGACTCGCATTCCGGTCGATCTCGAGGCGATCGCGAGGCTGCCGCGCGACGTCAACGGCGTGGACATACCGGAGAGCGACGCCGAGAACCACGTATTCCTGGCGCCGCTGCACGCGCTCGGTGCCACGCATTTTCACGTCTGGGCGATCGTGGTCCACGACCAGATCAGCGCCATCCTGTCGGTCGGTTCGCACGTCCAGACGGCGCTGCCGCCGGCACAGGAGGCCTTCGGCGTGCAATGCGCCGAGCGGTTGCGGATCGCCCTGTCGAACCGCGCGCACGATGAGCAGCTCTATCGCCAGGCGCATTTCGACTCGCTGACCGCGTTGCCGAACCGGCTGCTGTTCCGCGATCGACTTTCGCAGGAGCTCGCCAAGACCGCCGATGGCTTGCAACGCGGTGCGGTGCTGTACGTGGATCTGGATCACTTCAAGAAGGTCAACGATTCGGTCGGTCACGGCGCGGGCGATCAGCTGCTCACCGTCGTGGCGCAGCGCCTGCGCGCCTGCGTCAAAGACGGCGACACCGTCGCGCGTCTCGGCGGCGATGAATTCACCGTGATCCTGCGGCACGTGTCTTCGGCCGAGGCCGCCAGTGAGATCGCGCAACGCATCATCGAGACCGTGCAGCGACCGGTCAGCATCGCCGGCCGCGATCACTTCGTGCGTGCCAGTATCGGTATCACGCTGTTCCCCGACGACGGCAATTCGATCGAGGACCTGATGCGCAATGCGGATCTCGCCATGTACCAGGCCAAGGACGGCGGCCGCTCGCGCGCGGTGTTCTTCGATCGGATGATGACGCGCGCCCACGTTCCGCTGGCGCGCAGCGGGCTGTTCCGCGCGCTGCGACGGCGCGAGTTCTCGCTCGACTACCAGCCGCAGTACGCGCTGCGCGGCGGCGAGCTGGTCGGGCTCGAGGGCTTTCTGCGCTGGCAGACCGCACGTGACGGTGTTCGCCTGCCGAAGGACTTCGTACCGGCGGCCGAGGAGAGCGGCCTGATCGTCGATATCGGCGCGTGGGCTCTCGAGAGCGCGTGCCATCAGCTTGCGGCCTGGCGCGATCGAGGCATCGCGCCATCGCGCCTGGCACTGAACGTCTCGGTGCAGCAGCTGCGTACGCCGGACTTCGCCGACCTCGTCGGCGCGACCCTGCAGCGACACGCGCTGCAGCCGCAGCAGCTCGAGTTCGAGATCAGCGAGTCGGTGTTTGCTGAAGAGGAGGCGCGGCTGTCGTTGCGGCAACTGGCCTCACTCGGCGTGCGAATCGCGCTCGGAGAATTCGGCAGCGGCGAATCCTCGCTCAATTATCTGCGGCAGTATCCGGTGCATACCATCAAGATCCATCGCGGGTTAATGCAGGACGTGCCGGAGAGTCAGCAGGCCTCCACCCTGGTGGCGACGATCATCCACATGGCGCACGCGCTCGATAAGCAGGTGATCGCCGAAGGTGTCGAGACCATGGATCAGCTGGATTTTCTGCGTGAGCGTGGTTGCGACATCGCGCAGGGATTCGTACTTGCACGTCCAGCGACAGCGGCCGATGTCAGTGAACTGCTCGCTGCGCGGCAGCCCGCGGAGCCGTGGCTGCAGAGCGCTGCGAGCTGAGTCTCGTCCATTAACAGCGACATTTGACAAAATCATTTCGTTGCACTGCACTTCGTGTGTCAGTGTGAATTCACCCCGAATCTTGACCTTGACGTGCTGTCTCAAGCTGTCACACTCACCGGCGTGACTTAAAGAGCAAACCTGTCGTGAGACAGGGACGCAAAGCCACCGGTCCCGATCTGGAGGGATAGCGGGGTTGCCACAGGAGCCGATGCGCGCGATCTAGCGCGAATCGTATCCGTGTCTTCCTCGCTGCAGAACTTCTGGACCGCGCTTCATCGAGACAGGGGAAGGGTTCATGCAGCAGGCCACCACAGCGAAGCCTCCCAACGACTCGGCACCGAGCGGCAATGCGTTGCCGCATACGTCGCGCCGCAATCGCTTTGTCATCAATCTGTGTGGCTCGACCACTCCCGTGGTGTTGACACCGCCCGATCATGCCGGGCTCAAGCGTTTCACATTTTTCGTGTCGCGGCGCCGCGAAGAAGGCCGCGAGCGATTCCGTCTGCACATGGGTTACTTCGACAGTCAGGAGGACGCGGAGCGTCTGCTCGACATCGTCCGCGAGATCTATCCCGGTGCATGGGCTGGGCTGGCGCCCGGACAGCGCCTGCAGGCGCAGGCCGAGGCTGCGGCTATGAACGCCCAGACGGCCAGCGCGGCGGTCGACGCGCCTGCTCCGGCGCCAGCGGCTGCCGCCGCGCCCATGGCGTCGCCCATGGTGTCTCACATGGTATCGCCCGCAGTCTCCCCTGCCGCGCCTGCGGTTGCACCGCCCACCGAGGTCGTCCCGCCGGCCCCGGCCGCGGCAGCGGCAGCGGCTGTGGCCGAGGCGGTCGACGGCGCGGTCGAGTTGCCGGTATTGTCGCTGGTTCCCGATGAGGGCCGGCGCGTGCGACAGAAGGAAGATGTCGATGCGGCGGCGCGCGTGCTCAGCAACGTCCGTGCGGCGATCGCGTCATTGGGCGACACCACCACCAAGGCACCCACGCTGGCGCCGCTGCCGGCACTCAAACCGGCGGCTGAGGCACGTGAGATCAGCGACTCGGCTGCGCTGCGGGTGCTCGAGAACCGCGCATCCAGTCCGTCCGATGCCACGGTGAGTCGTCAGCCGCGACTGCCGGCAACGGAGCCCGCGCCGTCCACCAGGAATGACAAGACCGCCTTCGCGGTGCAACTGCTGTGGTCCGTGCAGCCGATCGACATTACGCAGATTCCGCAGCTCGCAATCTTCAGCGCCTACACGCTCTATGGAGCGGAGGGCAATCGCGATGGGCGCCGCTGGTACGGTGTGCGCCTCGGATTTTTCACCGATGCCGTATCGGCCAAGCAGGTTGCGCACTATGTGCGGTCCGATTTTTCCACCGTGTCGGTGGTACCGGTCACCACGCGCGAGCGCGAGCGCGCCAAGCTTGCCGCCACGCGGCCGGATGCTACGCCGGTGGCGGCCGCTACGCCGCCGACAACAGCTCCCGTACCCGCAGCCGAAGCCAAGGCGCCGGCGTCAGCGTTCGAATTCATCGATGACACGCGACCTTCGCAGCCACGCGCCGCCGCACCAGAGGCGGCGCGCGCCACACGCGGTGCGCCCGGCAAGCGCGCGAAGCTGCGCCCCGGGCGTCAGATCAACGGCCGCGCAAAGTCCAAGCCGATGACACTCGAGGAAACGCTCGAGATTCTCGGGGCCGGCGAGCTGAAGATGGACGAGGGCCGGCGCGCCTCGATCAATGACGGCCTGGCGCGGATGGCGCAGGGCGAAGCGGCCAAGGTCAAGCCGTCCCGCTTCGGGCGCCTGCTCGAGCGGCTCTCCGAGCGTCTCGGAAGCTGATCCTCGACGCCCCCACCCCCGACGCGCAGCGCTGATCGTCAGCCGGCTGATCGTCAGCCGCGATCAGAACACCCGCGAGAACAGCCAGTACAGCGAACCCGACAGCAGTATGGCCGCCGGCAACGTCAGCACCCAGGCCATCAGCAGGTTGCGCACCGTCGCCGCCTGCAGGCCGGAGCCGCTGGCTGCCATCGTACCCGCGACACCTGATGACAGCACGTGGGTCGTCGATACCGGCAGTCCGAAGCTATCGGCCGCCGCGATCGTCAACATGGCGACGACCTCCGCCGAGGCGCCCTGCGCGTAGGTCAGGTGCGTCTTGCCGATCTTCTCGCCCACCGTCACCACGATGCGCTTCCAGCCCACCATGGTGCCGAGTCCCAGCGCAATCGCGACGGCCACCTTCACCCACAGCGGGATGAACTTGGTGGCAGCGTCGATCTGCTTCTTGAAAGTCTTCAGATTGGCGGTCGACTCCGCACTGAGCTTGACCGCCGCGTCCTTCTGCATCAGCCGGATCGCTTCCGATACCAGATACATGTCGTTACGGACGTTGGGTACCGCCGCCGCCGGCACGCGAGCCAGCGAATCGTGCGTATCGCGCACCGACGAACCGATGCTGCCCGTCATGTCGGCGAGCGCCGCCAGCACGGCGGGCCGGTATTCCCGGGTCCGGACGTAGTCCGACAGCGTGGTGCGGGTCTGCTCTGCCGACGCACCGACGGCTGCGCTGGAGTCCAGGTCCTTCAACAGCGACTGCTGCGTCACCTGTGCCATGGCCTGGAACTGCGTCACCTGTTCGGCGGGCATGGCGCGGTTCAGCGCATAGGCCAGTGGCACCGTGCCGACCAGGATCAGCATGATCAACCCCATGCCCTTCTGTCCGTCATTGGAGCCGTGCGCAAACGACACCCCGGTGCAGGTCAGTACCAGGATGCCGCGGATCCACCACGGCGGCGGCGCGTTGCTCTTCGGCGCCTCGAACAGCCGTCGATTCTTGATGACGACGCGCAGCGCCAGCAGCAGCAATGCCGCGGCGAAGAAACCGACCAGCGGTGAGAGCAGCAGCGATTCGCCGATCTTGGTGACCTGTGCCCAGTCGACGCCGCTGGTGCCGTTACGGCCGTGCATCAGCGCGTTGGCAATGCCGACGCCGACGATCGAGCCGATCAGTGTGTGCGAGGAGGAGGCCGGCAGCCCGAGCCACCAGGTTCCCAGATTCCACACGATGGCCGCGATCAAGAGGGCAAACACCATCGCGAAGCCGGCGCTGGAGCCCACCTGCAGAATGAGCTCCACGGGCAGCAGCGAAATGATGCCGAAGGCGACCGCGCCGCTCGACGCGAGTACTCCCAGGAAGTTGAACGCTCCCGACCAGAGCACCGCCACGTGGGGCGGCAGCGAATGGGTGTAGATGACCGTGGCGACCGCGTTGGCGGTGTCGTGGAAGCCGTTGACGAACTCGAACCCGAGCGCGATCGCGAGCGCCACGCCCAGCAGCAGGAACGGCGCGATGCTGCGCGTCGAAACCCCGGCTGAGGTCACATCCGTCATCAGGCTGTAGGCGGTGTAGAGCAGCCCCGCCAGCAGCAGCCCGACGAAGATGATGGTCGTGGCCGGTCCGGCCTTGTAGTCCAACCGGGGGCGGGCTGATCCGGTGGCGTGCGCCGAATCCAGGGCCGCTGCGTGCGTATTCATTAGGTGTTCTCCAGCGACAGGGCCTCACACGCTATTACGAGCATGTTACGGTTTTGTGTCAGAGAAACCCGGGCAAATCCTCGGACGCGGCTAAGCGCCTGTTTTCAAAGGGCGGAGCCCGCACGGAAGGTGTCGCAATTGTCGACCCGCCCGCTGTCGAACCCGCGCCGGAACCATCGCACGCGTTGCGCGGAGGTGCCGTGCGTGAAGCTGTCCGGCACCACGGTGCCCCGCATGCGTTTTTGCAGCGTGTCATCGCCGACCGCGGAGGCGGCCTGCAATCCCTGTTCGAGGTCACCGGGTTCGAGAATATGGCGCGCCTGGTTGGCCTGTGCCGCCCACACGCCGGCGTAGCAGTCCGCCTGCAGCTCGACCTCGATCGAGACGTGGTTGGCGCCGGTCGGATCCGAGCTGTGCTCGGCGCGGGAAGCGGCGGCGGTGGTTCCCAGCAGATCCTGCACGTGGTGTCCGACTTCGTGGGCAATGACATAGGCGCGCGCAAAGTCGCCCGGCGCCCCGAATTGTGTCGACAGCTGCCGGAAGAATGACAGGTCGAGATAGACCTTCTGATCGCCGGGGCAATAGAACGGTCCGGCGGCGGCGCTTGCGAATCCGCAGGCCGAATCGATCGAGCCGCTGTAGAGCACCAGTTTGGGCCGGGTATAGCTGCGTCCCTGGGCGGTAAACCAGGCCGTCCAGACATCCTCGGTTTCGCCGAGCACCGCTCGGACGAAGTCCACCTGGGGGTCGGCCGCCGCGCCGGCGACCGGCGCAGCCGCAGTTGTGCTCGCGGGCGCGGAGCTGCTGCTGTCGGGTGCGCCGTTGAGGATGCTCAGCAGCTGCTGCGGATTCACGCCCAGGAAATAGCCGGCGATCAGCACCACCAGGGTGCCGCCAATGCCGAGATGCAGGCCATAACCGCCGCCTCCCGATCCGCCGCGATCATCTTCGACGTTGTCACTGCGACGGCTGTCATCGAGCTTCATGCGTGGCTACCCCTTCTTGCCAAATAGCTTCTCGAGCTCCAGCCGCGCGCGTTCGGCCGCGCTGGTATCGGCCGCCACATAGGCGCCGGGACGCGGCGCAAAGAAGTCGCAGAAGTTGGCACCGGTCTTGTTGCTGACTTCCTCGGCGGTGGGCTCGCGGCAGTGCTTGGCGACACTCGTATCATAATCGGCGCACATGCGGCAGACATGCAGCTCGGCGCGGCAGCGGGCACATTCATCCCGCCGTGACAGCGGCAAGGTCAGCGCCGCGAGACTGGCGCCGCATTTCCAGCAGACCAGGTTGTGTGCCATCGCTGCGAATGATCCTAGCAGGCGCTAGCAGGCGGTGCGCGTGGCCAGGAATTGCGCCAGCGCCTCGCCCGTATGCGAGCGCGCGCGCCGCGCCACGATCGCGGCCGGCGGTCCGGCAGCCACGATGCGGCCGCCGGCCTCGCCGGCCTCGGGACCCAGATCGATGATCCAGTCGGCTTCGGCCATCACATCGAGATTGTGCTCGATCACCACCACCGAATGACCGGCGTCGACCAGGCGGTGCAGCACCGCGATGAGTTTCTCGACATCGGCCATGTGCAGGCCGACGGTCGGTTCGTCCAGCACGTACAGGGTATGGCCCGGCCGCGCGCGCGGCGAATCGGTCAGCCGCGCAAGCTCGGTCACCAGCTTGATGCGTTGCGCCTCGCCGCCCGAGAGCGTCGGGCTGGGCTGGCCGAGTGTCAGGTAGCCCAGACCAACATCGGCCAGCAGCTGCAATGGCCGGCGGATGCGCGGATGCGCGCTGAAGAATTCGAGCGCGGACTCCACGTTCATGGCAAGCACATCGCCGACCGAGCGACCGCGCCACTGGACCTCGAGCGTCTCGCGATCGAAGCGGCTGCCGCCGCAACGCTCGCACAGCACCTTCACATCGGGCAGGAAGCTCATCTCGATGGTGCGCTGGCCGGCGCCGTCGCATTCCGGACAACGGCCGCCGCTGGTGTTGAACGAAAAGCGACTGGCGGCGTAGCCGCGCACGCGTGCTTCGCTGGTGCCGGCAAATACCCCGCGAATGTCGTCCCAGAAGCCGACATAGGTTCCAGGGCAGGAGCGCGGCGTGCGGCCGATCGGGGTCTGATTGACCTCGAGCACGCGCGACAGGCTCTCGGTGCCGCGCAGCGCACGTGCGCCGTTGAGCGCCGGCGGTGACTTGACGTTGATCCGCGATCGCAGGTTGGCGTAGAGCACGTCGCGCGCGAGCGATGACTTGCCCGAGCCCGAGACGCCGGTCACCACGACCAGCCGCCCGAGCGGAATGCGCACATCGAGAGAGCGCAGATTGTGCAGCCGCGCAGCGTCGATTTCTATGCCGGCGCTGCGCGCGTCGGTCGCGCGGCGTGGCTGTGCCGGGTGCATCAACGGCTGCGCCAGAAAGCGTCCGGTCACCGACTCGGGCTGTGCTTCCAGCTCCGCCGCCGTTCCGGCGGCCACGACCCGACCGCCGCGAACGCCGGCGCCGGGGCCCAGATCGATGATGTGGTCCGCGCGCCGGATCGTGTCCTCATCGTGCTCGACCACGACCAGCGTGTTGCCGCCTGCGGCGAGTGTCGCCAGCGTGTCGAGCAGCACGGCGTTGTCGCGCGGGTGCAGGCCGATCGTCGGCTCATCGAGCACGTAGCAGACGCCGCGCAGATTCGAGCCGAGCTGGGCGGCCAGCCGGATGCGCTGTGCTTCGCCGCCCGAGAGACTCGGTGCCGCGCGGTCGAGTGCCAGGTACCCCAAACCCACCCGCTCCAGGAATTCCAGCCGCGATCGAATCTCGGCCAGCGCATCGCAGGCGATCGCTGCCTCGCGCGCCGGCAGCTTCAGCGAATCAAAGAAGGCGCGCAGCGACTTCACCGGCAGCGCGGTGAGCTCGGCGATCGAACGACCGCGAAAGCGCAGATGCAGCGCGATCGCATTGAGCCGTGCGCCCTGGCATCCGGCGCAGACGGTTGCGGCGGCTTCGCCGTCCGCGTCCGCTTCGAGCCACTGCGCTTCCTCGCCGGTCTGTTCGGCTTCGAATCGTTCGCTGCGGACACCGGTGCCGTAACACTCGGCACACCAACCCTGACTGGAATTGAATGACAGCAGCCGCGGATCCGGTTCCGGAAAGCCGCGGCCACAGGACGGGCAGGCGCGCCGCGCACTGAAGACGCGCGCCGCGCCGGCGGCGGGTAATGCGTGCAGCACGCCCTTGCCCAGCTCGAGCGCCTGCTCGACCCCGGCACGCAGCGCAGCCTCTTCACGCGCCAGGCAGAGCGGCTCGGCCACGGGCAGCTCGATCGAGTGCTCGACGAAGCGCTTGAGGCTCGGGAATGGATCGGTCGGAACCCACTTGCCATCGACACGCAGTTCCTGATTGCCGCGGGCGGCGGCCCAGCGCGCGAGCTCGCGGTAATGGCCCTTGCGGTGCGCGATCAGCGGCGCGAGCAGTCGGACGCGCTGGCCGCGAAATTCGCGCAGCAACGTCGCGAGGATGGCTTCGGGACTCTGCGGCGCGATCTCGAGTTCGCAGTCGGGGCAGAACTGCGTCGCCAGGCGCACGTAGATCAGGCGCAGAAAATGATAGAGCTCGGTCAGGGTCGCGACCGTGCTCTTGAGGCCGCCGCGGCTGGCGCGCTGCTCGATCGCGACCGTGGGCGGAATGCCGTGGATCGCGTCGAGATCGGGTCGCGCGGCCGGCTGCACGAACTGCCGGGCATAGGCGTTGAGCGATTCGAGATAGCGGCGCTGGCCCTCGTTGAACAGGATGTCGAAGGCCAGCGTCGATTTGCCCGAGCCCGAGACGCCCGTGATGACGCTGAAGCGGCCACGCGGGATATCGACGTCGACATCCTTGAGGTTGTGTTCGCGCGCGCCGCGTACCACGATCTGTCCACGCGTTGCTTCGAAGCGCGGTGGCGGCGGTTGGGCCACGGCGCGCGCGGCCGCCGCCATCGCGGCCGCGTCGGCATAGTCGAGCAATGCCTGGCCGGTGTGCGAACGGCCGCGCCGTGCCACCGCCTGCTGCATCAGCGCGGCGGGCGTACCGGCGGCGATGAGCTCTCCGCCGTGCTCTCCGCCCTCGGGACCTAAATCGATGATCCAGTCGGCCGCACGAATCACATCCAGATTGTGCTCGATGACCAGCAGCGAATGGCCCGCCCCGAGCAGCAGACCGAAAGCGCCGACCAGCCGTGCGATGTCTTCAAAATGAAGTCCGGTCGTCGGTTCATCGAAGATCAGCAGCTTGCCGCGGGCGCCCGCTGCGGGCGCTGCTGCGCGTGCCTTGCCAGTGCCGCGCGTGCGCGCCGGCGCACCGAGGGCCGCTTCCGCCAGGTGACCCGCCAGTTTGAGCCGCTGCGCTTCGCCGCCGCTCAACGTGGGCACCGGTTGGCCGAGGCGCACATAGTCGAGGCCGACGTCGATCAGTGGTTGCAAGCGGGCGCCAACCGCGGGCGCATCGGCGAAGAACGCCAGCGCCTCGGTGGCGGTCATGTCCAGCACGTCGGCAATGCTGGCGCGCCTGGAGTCGGCGCCCGTCAGGCGGATCTGCAGCGTCTCGGACCGATACCGCCGGCCGTCGCATTCGCCGCAGCGCAGGTACACGTCCGACAGGAACTGCATTTCGATGTGCTCGAAACCGTTGCCGCCGCAGGCCGGGCAGCGCCCGGTGCCGGCATTGAAGCTGAAGGTGCCGGCGGTGTAGCGGCGCAGCTTCGACTCCGGGTCGGCGGCGAAGCGCGCGCGGATCTCATCGAACGCGCCGACATAGCTGGCAGGGTTTGAGCGCGTCGTGCGACCGATCGGGGTCTGATCGATCAGTACCGCGGCCTCGATCAGCTCCGCCCCCTCGAGGCGGTCGAACGCGCCCGGGGCGTCGCTCGGCTTGCCGTGCGCCTTCTGCAGTGCCGGATAAAGTACGTTCTGCACCAGCGTCGACTTGCCCGATCCGGAGACGCCCGTGAGGCACACCAGCCGATGCAGCGGGATCTCCAGGTCGAGCTGCTTGAGGTTGTGCTCGCGGGCGCCGAAGAGCGCCAGACGTTCGCCCGCGCGGATCGGGGTGTCCTCCCGCTCGGCACCGGCGCGCAGCGGCGGCAGACTGCGCCGGCCGGCGAGCCATGCCCCTGTGGCGGACTGCGGATGCGACATGATCTCGCGCGGCGTTCCATAGCAGACGATGCTGCCACCGTGCTCACCGGCCCCTGGACCCATGTCGACGATGCGATCGGCCTCGAGCATGATCTGGGGATCGTGCTCCACCACCAGCAGCGTGTTGCCCGCGTCTCGCAAGCGCTTCATGACCGCAACGACGCGCTGCATGTCGCGTGCATGCAGTCCGATCGAAGGCTCATCGAGCACGAACAGTGTATTGACCAATGAAGTGCCGAGGGCGGTGGTCAGATTGATGCGCTGCACTTCCCCGCCCGACAGCGTGCGCGACTGACGGTCGAGCGTCAGATACCCTAAACCCACCTCACAGAGGAACTTCAGACGCGTCCGCACCTCGCCGAGCAGCAGATCCGCGGCCTCATCGAGCGGTGGGGGCAGTAGCAGCTGCTCGAAGAACGCGCGACAGCGCTCGATCGGCAGCTGCATCACGGCATCGATCGGCAGCTCACCGAGTCGCCACAGCAGGGCGTCGGGTTTGAGACGTGCGCCGCCACAGGACGCGCAGAGGGTGTAGCTGCGGTACTTCGACAGCAGCACGCGGATGTGCATTTTGTAGGCGCGGCTCTCGAGCCAGTCGAAGAAGCGCTTGGCGCCGTACCAGACTTTCTTGTTCCACGGGCCCTCCCCGGCGATGACCCACTCGCGTTCGGCCGGCTTGAGCTGCCGCCATGGCACATCGACCGGGATGCCGCGCTTTCTGGCAAAGCGCAGCAGATCGTCCTGGCATTCCTGGTACGAAGGGGTCTGCCAGGGACGCACCGCGCCGGCCGCAAGCGACTTGCCGGTATCGGGCACGACCAGTCCGTAGTCGATGCCGATGACGCGGCCGAAGCCACGGCAGGTCTCGCAGGCACCCACTGGTGAGTTGAACGAGAACAGGCCCTGGGCCGCGTCCTGATAGTGCAGGTCGCATTCCGCGCAGTGCAGATCGCTCGAGTAACGCAGCACCTGCCGCTCGCCGCCATCCTGGTCCAGCACGTGCACGCTGAGGCGGCCGTGACCTGCGCGCAGCGCCGCCTCGAGCGCCTCGACCAGGCGGGTGCGATCGCCGCCGAGCCGCAGCCGGTCCTGGATCACTGTCAGCAGCTTCGGCTCTTCGCGATGGACACGCACGTATCCGAGCTTCTCCAGCTCGGCGCGCAATTCCGCGAGCTTCATCTTCGGCGGCAGCGGCACCGGAAAGCAGATCAACAGCATCGACCCGGCCAGCTCACCGGCGGCGGCAGCGAGCGCATCGGCGATGCTCTGCGCGTTGTCCCGTCGCACGGGCCGGCCGCAGCGGCGACAGTGGAGTCGGGCGGCGCGCGCGTACAGCAGCTTCAGATGATCGTTCAGCTCGGTCATCGTCCCCACGGTCGAACGCGAGGTCCGCACGGGATTGACCTGATCGATCGCGATCGCAGGGGGAATGTTCTCGATGCGATCGACCTTGGGCTTGTCCATGCGGTCAAGGAACTGGCGCGCGTAGGGTGAGAACGTCTCGACATAACGCCGCTGCCCTTCGGCGTACAGCGTGTCGAACACCAGCGAGGACTTGCCCGAGCCGGACACGCCCGTCACCACCACCAGCTGATTCAGCGGCAGGTCAAGATCGAGATTGCGGAGATTATTCTGACGCGCGCCGCGCACGACGATCGCGTCATGCGCGCTGCGGCTCATGATCGACCCTATTTTACGGGATTTCTTCGGGCGGCAGGCAGTTGACAGCACCTCTATAATGGGGAGGCATGCTGTCGTCCGCCACCTCTGCCTCCCCTTTGACCACGCCGGTGGCGGCGGGCCCGCGCACGGCTGCGCCGTTCCTGCCGATGACGCGCGCGGAGATGCAGGCGCTCGGGTGGCGGCAGTGCGATGTCATCATCGTCAGCGGCGATGCCTACGTGGATCATCCGAGTTTCGGCATGGCGATCATCGGGCGTGTGCTCGAGGCGCAGGGGCTGCGCGTCGGCATCATCGCGCAGCCCGACTGGCACAGCGCCGAGCCGTTTCGTGCGCTCGGCGCCCCGCGGCTGTTCTTCGGCATCACGGCCGGCAACATGGATTCGATGGTCAACCGCTACACCGCCGACAAGCGCGTGCGCAGCGACGATGCCTATACGCCGGGCGGCCGGGGCGGCCTGCGACCCGATCGCTCGGTGCTCGTGTACGCGCAGCGCGCGCGCGAAGCCTACGCTACAGTGCCGATCGTGATTGGCGGGATCGAGGCCTCGCTGCGCCGGATCGCGCACTTCGACTACTGGTCGGAGAAGGTTCGACGCTCGGCGTTGCTCGACGCCAAGGCGGATCTGCTGGTGTTCGGCAACGGCGAGCGGCAGATCTGCGAGATCGCGCGCCGACTCGACGCCGGCGAGCCGATCGAGGCGCTGCGCGATATCCGCGGCACCGCGTTTGCGCACGGCAGTCCGCCCGGCGAGTGGATCATCATCGACTCGACCCACCTGGATGCGCCCGGTCCGCTCAATCCGCCGCTCGATCCCTATGCGATGGGCGAGCCGGCGGCTGCGGCACCGGCCGCGACGGCGGCGGTTGCGGCGGCGGCCGACGAGAAGGTGGTGCGCTTCGTGCGTCGCGTGCGCAATGCCGATCGCGAGCGCAGCGTCATCCGCCTGCCCGACTACGAGCAGGTGGCCGCGGACCCGGTGCTGTATGCGCACGCCTCGAGGATCCTGCATCTGGAGTCCAATCCAGGCAATGCGCGCGCGCTGCTGCAGCGGCACGGCGGACAGCAGGTATGGCTCAATCCACCGCCGATTCCGCTGACCAC